>Ga0126371_10005114_pt1 | contig 11624 bp, 12 predicted proteins | sample PanSoiMetaPlot_4_FD_110145 | JGI IMG/M metagenome (GOLD analysis project Ga0126371, IMG submission 110145) | Tropical forest soil microbial communities from Panama - MetaG Plot_4 | ecosystem: Environmental > Terrestrial > Soil > Tropical forest > Bulk soil | place: Panama | collected 2016-02-17
CGAGGACGCTGCCAGGGCGTACAGCCTCATCGATTCCGCAGACCCCGATCTCATCCAATGCGTGCTGTCCTACGAGGACCTATAGCTCCGCATCTCTGGGGTGATGTCGTTAAGCGTTCCTAGCTCGTCGTCGTCGCCCCGGCGGCCCCAGTTCTTGACCGCCTCGAAGATCTCGTCGAATTCCTGCAGGCTGGCGTGCGCTGGCAGGGTCATCGCGGGCATCGGTCAGCCTCCTGATCTCGTTAACGGCTCGGATTGCTGTGGACTGGCGCCGATGTGGTCAGCTGGTCCACGATGTCGCGGATAGCTGTTGGCAGGCCGACGTTGCCCGGCACGATGACATGCTCGATGCCGTCACCTGGCGGAAATGAGTGCGCCCATACCGGCACACCAGGCACGACCTGGCCCTCGACGTAAGCGATGGGAACGCGCAGCGCGTCGCGGGCGATCCGGGCCGACGTGATGCCGCCTTTGGTGACAAGCGCTGAGAACTTACCGCGGAGCTGGCCGACGATCGCCACAACGGCGTCCATGATGGCCTCGCCGGCTGCGAGGGTCAGGTGGTCAGGGCGCGCAACGCGGGGCGTCGACAACACGACGACCCGGTGCATTGACAGTGATTCGGCGACGCCGCGTGCCACGTGCGCGACGTAGCCGTGGTCGGCTGAGTCTGCTGGCAGCACCCGCGCCAGGTCGATCTCATGACTGCCGACGTCATGTCCGCTGGTGAGCGCGGCGAGTTGCGCGGCCGCACCCGCAGTGTAGGAGGCGCAGACAACGAGGACAGGGCCGTCCGCAGTCGAGAGGGTGACAGGCCGGGTGTGCAGACCGGTGATGACACTGGCCAGGCTGGCGGCGCAGCGGAGCACGACCGGCCGACCGCGCTGTTGTGCCGCGAGCCACGCGTCCCGGATCGCCTGGAGATCGTCGATGGTCTCGGCGTCGGGGATGATCACAGCCCCGTCCGGCGCCCTTACTAGCAGGTCGGACAGTGCGCCGGGACCCTGCGTCCGCAACACGTCTGCTCGCAGCCCGAATGCCGGCCGAGACGGATCCCGATCGGCTATCCAGTCCTTAAGGCTGCTGGTCCGGTAGGAGAACTCGGGATCGCGTGCGTATTCGGTGGCCGCGACCTCGACCCGGCGGCCGCTGTCAGTGACGTAGTGCACGCCATCGATCGTGACCCGGCCGAGTTCGATGAACGCGGGCACGAACAGCGCCACCGATCCAGGCACGGAGAGGGTGTCGATCTCGCCGAGTACGTGCCCGCGCAGCGTCGAGTCGCCACGCAGGACCAGCCGAACGGACTGGCCGAAGACGGCACGTGCCTCGTCGGCGATGTGCCTGAGCGTTGACTGAGCCGCCGCCAAGCCCATGGCCCGGGTGTTGGTCAGCACCCACAATGGGCCAGGCGTCAGGTCCGACACTCGCGTCAGTGTTGCGCGTTCCGGTTTCAGTACGACAGGCACGTCGGCAACGGTCTGGGTGCCGGTTGGATCATCGTCGAGGACGATGACCCTCGTCGCCTGGTCGCTCATGCGGCGCCGCGGCGCTGCCGCGCGCCGCGGAATCGGCCGGGGTCGAACGGAGCGAGCACGTCGGCGGCGTGGCCGGTGAGGATCAGATTGGCGAGCGCCTGCCCGGACCCAGGGGAGAGCGACACCCCTTGCATTGCGTGCCCGTTGGTGATGTAGGCGTTGGGCGTTCCAGGCATCTTGCCGATTACTGGCAGGCCGTCCGGTGTGATGGGTCGCGGGCCGGTCCACACCTGGCGGACCTCGTCGTCGGCGAACGGCTGGAAGGACTCGCGCGCGCCTCGCACGATGATGTCGACGCGTCGTTGGTCGATCCGCCGGTTGACGCCGCTGAATTCCATCGTGCCGCCGATGCGGAGGAAGTCGGTAAAGGGCGTACAGCCGACGTGAACGTCCGTGAGCAAGACCGCGTGCGCTGGCATGATCGTCGGTCGCACCGCGAAGCTATAGCCCTTGCCGGCCTGCACGGGGATGCGCGGGCCTGGTAGCTGACTCATGGCCTCGGTCCACGAGCCGGTCGCGAAGACAAAGTCGTCCGCCTCGTAGCTGGCCGTTGGCGTGGCGACGGCGATTACGCGGCCAGAATCATCCAGCTTTACCGTGGTGACCTCGGCACCCTCGAGGATCTGATGGCCACGCTCCCGGAGCCAAGCAGCTAGCCCGTCGATCAGTGAGTCGGAGCGGACATGCCAGTGCTCCTCAATGAGGAACCCCGCCTTGACGACCTCGGAGAGTGCGGGCTCGAATGAATGCAGCTCAGCGCCAGTCATGAGCCCGTCGGGCAGCTGATAGCCGAACTCGCGCATCGGCTGCAGGTCCGCGAGCGCAGCGGCTGCGCTCGCCTCGTCCTGCGCGGCGTAGATCATTCCCTGCTTGTGGATCTCGAACTGGACGCCCGCGGTTTGCCATTGCTCCGCCAGCTTGAACGTGTCCAGACCGAGCCTGGCGATGGCGGCCATTCCGTGCTGGTAGGCGGCCTCGGTGCAGTAGTGGCGAAATTGCAGGAACCAGCCGGCGGCACGGAACAGGTGGGCGGGCTGTATATACAGCGGGGACGAGCGCTGCAGAAGCGACCGCAACGCGAACAGGGTGAGGCCAGGCTCAGGCAGCGGCCCGGCCTGGGCCGGGCATAGCCATCCGCCGTTCGCGAACGAGCACCCGCTGCCGATACCTCGTGCCTCGAGCACTGTGACCTGAGCGCCGCCTTGGCTGAGGAACCACGCCGTGCTCAGTCCTGCGATACCACCGCCGATCACGACGACGTGCCGCTGCCCATCTGCCACGTTCCGTGCCCTTCTCGCTGAGCTCTGCTCGTCCGCCCATCTGCAGCCACCGCTCATTGACAGTGCCAGCACGAAAGCTCTACGGTCGACCGGTAGACCAAGAGGTCTACCGGTCGACCAATCTAGCGAGTCAGGCATCCGACGGCAACCATTGACCTTCTGCTCGCTGGCGAAGGGATGAGCTGACATGGCGCACGGCAGGCAGGCAATCGGCAGTGTCGCTGTTGGTGGCGCCGAGCCGCTGTTCCCGGCAGCCATCAAGCACGGGGACCTGCTGTTCCTGTCGGGCCAGGCACCTGTCGATCCGGCGACGCTTGCCGTCTGCGCCCCGGACTTTGCGGGCCAGGCAGCATTCGTCATGGACCGGATCGCCGAGACGCTGGCCGCTGCGGGCTGTGGCATGCAGGACGTGCTCCGGGTCGAGTGCATCCTGGCCCGCGCCGAGGACTTCAGGGCATGGAACGAGGTATTCAGCAACGCCTTCACGGCACCACGGCCCGCCCGGACGACCATCGTCGCGGCGTTCGTCGTCCCGGACATGCTGCTCGAAGTGCAGGTGACGGCGGCGTGCTGATCCCGCTCCGCCGGCCAAGGCACGCCACTGAACACGAACGAGGAGACACAGCATGACAGACCACCCCGCCGTGCAAAGGCTCGCCGGCCGAGCCGTCCGGTCGTACCGGACGAGCTTCGCTGTCGATGAGAATCCGCTGTCGGAGGGCGGCATCTGGCTGAACGGCAAGGCGGACGGGGTCGACTGGATCGACATCATCGCCGGAAACGGCGTCGCTTACGGCGCGGTCAGCCGGATGTCGGCCGCTGAGCAGCGGGTTGAGCAGGGCAACCTCGACCCGGAGGCGGATGGCGGGTCAGCGCCGCTCGGCGATTACGACGACCCCACCGCCGTCCTGGCTGGCTATTGGGGACCGGATCAACATGCTCGCGCCCGGGTCTTCAGCCGTAACCAGACGGAGGAGTACTTCCAGGAGGTCGAGCTCCGGTTGCGCAGCACGATGGCGGCGCATCGCTGCTCTGGTTATGAGGTGTTCTTCCGGTGCCTTAAGACTGAGAGTGGCTACGCCGAGATCGCCCGCTGGAACGGTGGCATTGGTGACTTCACCTCGCTGGCCAAGCTGTCGGGCCCGCAATACGGAGTTCAGGATGGCGACCTGATCGAGGCGACGGTCGTCGGCAACGTGCTGCGCGGGTTCATCAACGGCGTGCAAGTAATCGAGGCAGTGGACGACATGTTCACCGAGGGCAGCCCGGGCATCGGCTTCAACTTCGGCGTTGGAAACACCAATGTCGACCACGGGCTCAGGGACTTCGAGGTCGACACCTACGCGCCGTGAGCGCTGGCTTGAGACGGATCAAGACGGCCACGGCCAGGGAGGAGAGTTAAGGAAGTGCTGCGACTGACCGCTGATGCTCTCGGGGCGGGCACCGGCGATGAGGTGACGGCCGACGTCCTTGCCGGGTCGAACGCAGGGTGGCTTCGCGGCGTGGACCACGTCGCCGTCCTGGTATCCGACATCGACGCTGCCGTGGCTGACTTCAGCCGCAAGTTTGGCCTCGGGATCGCATCTGACGAGTCTCTTGCCCAGCCTGCTGTCCGGCTTGTGCACCTAGACGCCGGGAACGTCGACATCCAGCTAGTCCAGCCGCGTGGCCCCGGCAAGCTGGCCGATGACCTGGAGCGAAGCGGGCCTGGCTTGCATCACGTCTGCTTCGGCGTCTCGGCCCTGGATAATGCGCTGGCTGACCTTGGCGAGCCCGACGGGTCGGTCTTCTACGGCGGCCAGGGACGCCGGGCGTGCTTTCTGGCCAAGTATCCTGGCCCGCTCTCCGTCGAGCTCATCGAGTTCGCCGACGGCCGCGCTTACGGGACGCTCGCGCCCGCGACGGGGCGGATACTCGCCTACTGGACGGACGAGTGCCGTCGGGACCTCGACCGAACGCTCTCCCATTTCAGCGAGGGCGCCGAGGTCATCACACCCGACGGGCGCTTCATCGGGCGCCAGGCCATCGCGTCGCTTTATGAGCAGAGCTTCGCCGAATACCCGCGGCTGTCGGTCGACGTGACTGCGCGCTACGCGGGGCGCGGGTCACAGGTTTTCGAGTACACGGCGGTGCTCATCGATCGGCAGGAGCGCCGGTGGCTCGTCGAAGGAATGAACGTGATCACACTCCGGGACGGGCTGATCGCCCAGCTCCGCTCGTACGAGGACCGGGCGCGGGAGGCACGAACTTGAGCAATCCCGAGCTGACGCTTCCCACATTCCCGCGAACCCGGGAACCCGTCTCCAACGAAGTCGCCCAGGTCCTGCTGAGTCACCTCGTCGGCGGCGAGTACAAGCCTGGCCAGCGACTCCCGCCCGAGCGGGCGCTCGCCGAATCGCTGGGCGTGGGCAGGTCGCTCATGCGCGAGGCACTCAAGGCCCTGACTCTGCTCGGCCTGATTGAGGTCCGTCCAGGAGACGGTAATTACCTGCGGCGCAGGCCGTCGAACCTGCTGGCCGAGTCCTTCGAATGGGGCCTGCTGCTCGGTGAGCACCAGATCACCGACGTGATCGAGGCGCGCCTGGAAATCGAAATGATCCTGGCTGGGATGGCGGCGCGGCGCCGGACCGAGGAAGACATATCTGCGCTCAAAGAGCTGCTGCAAAAAATGCGAGACGCACGCGAGCCCGCCGAGTTCGTCGCGGCAGATGTCGCGTTTCACCTGAGGGTTGCCCAGAGCGCGCGCAACTCGGTGCTGCAGAGCATGCACAGCGGCACCCAGTCTCTGCTGCACGCCTGGATCAGCCGGGTCATCGAGGCGGCAGGTGACACCACCCCGTCCTACCGAGAGCACGTTCCGATCCTGCACGCCATCGAACAGGGCAGCGCGGTCGCCGCCCGCAAGGCCATCCGTGAGCACTTGCAGGCCGCCGGCGCGCGGCTGAAGGACACGCTCGCTGAATATCCGGGGCTGCTCCGGCAGTAACCACGAACGGAACACGCCGCGACTAGTGAGGAAGGCAGGATGCCATGAGCGCCGGCAAGGGTTCGCTCAGGGTGGCGATTATTGGTACCGGGAACATCGGGACCGACCTGATGCTGAAGATCGAACGGAGCCCGCTGCTCACGCTGGTCGGCGTGGCCGGCATCGACCCGGAGTCCGATGGCATGCGGCTCGCGCGCTCGCACGGACATCTGGTCAGCGACCGGGGCCTGGCGGGCCTGCTCGAGCTCACAACCGACATTGACCTGGCCTTCGATGCGACATCGGCGCGGAGCCACGCTGAACACGCGCGGTTGCTGAGCGCGAACGGAATCCGCAGCGTCGACCTGACGCCTGCCGCTATGGGCCCGGCGATTGTCCCGCCCGTCAATCTGCCGGGAACGGCCGACGCCATGGAGATCAACCTCATCACCTGCGGGGCGCAGGCAACTATCCCGGTTGTTGCGGCCGTGCGCCAGATCGCGGAGCTGCCCTATGCGGAAACAGTTTCGACGATCTCGTCACGCTCGGCGGGACCAGGCACCAGGAACAACATCGACGAGTTCACCACGGCGACGGCGCGCGGCCTGGAGGCTATCGGCGGCGCACAGCAGGCGAAGGCCATCATCATCCTGAACCCGGCCGAGCCGCCGGTAACGATGAGGAACACCATCTACCTAGAAGTAGGAGACGTCGACCCGGATCTGCTGGCGAGCACGGTGGACGCGGCTGTCGGCGACATAGCCTCCTACGTTCCCGGATACCACCTGGTCACCGCCCCGCGGCTCGCCGATGGCGTCGCTACCGTCATGGTCGAGGTCACCGGCGCCGGAGATTACCTGCCGACGTATGCAGGCAACCTCGACATCATGACGGCCGCGGCGGTTCGCGTGGCCGAGTTCTACGCCGAGGCGGCGTGATATGAGTGACATGCTCGGGCAGCACAGGCTCAAGATTGTCGACACGACCCTGCGCGACGGCTCGCATGCCATTGCCCACCAGTTCCGTGTCGACCATGTCCGGACCATCGCCGGGGGACTGGACCGCGCCGGGGTATGGGCGATCGCAGTCGGCCACGGGGATGGTCTCGGGGCCAGCGGGATCCAATACGGGCGCCCGCGGCATTCGGACGAAGAACTGCTGAGCGCCGCGGCAGAGGTCGCCCAGCACGCGGAGATCGCAATAGCGATCCTGCCTGGCATCGGCACGAAAGATGACCTAGAACGGGCTCGGCAGGCCGGGGCTACCGTCGCACGCGTATCCACCGTTGTTACCGAGGCAGACATCGGTGTCCAGCACCTAGGCCTGGCCCGCGAGCTCGGAATGACCGCCCACAGCCACTTCAACACCGCGCATTTGCTAGAACCGGCCGGGTTGGTGGAGCAGTGCAAGATCGCCGCCGGCGCGGGCAGCCAAGGCATTTTCATCGTCGACTCGGCGGGCGCCTTGCTGACCGACGATGTCCGACGCCGCGTCGTTGCGATGCGCGAGGCCCTGCCCGATGACGTCGAGGTCGGCATGCACGAGCACAACAACCTCGCCCTGGGCGTCGCTAACACCGTGGCCGCGATCGAGGAAGGGGCCACCCTGGTCGACGTCTCCCTCGCCGGACTTGGCGCCGGGGGAGGCAACTGTCAGACCGAGGCGCTCGTGGCCGTGCTGGAGCGCATGGGAGTTAAGACCGGGATCGACATGTGGGCCTTGCAAGACCTGGCAGACGACGTTGTCCGGGCCGAGGTCATGCAACGGCGTATCGAGGTGGACCGGCTGACCCTAACTATGGGCTTCGCCAGCGTCCCAGCAAGTTACCTACTCCACGCGATCCGCGCCGGCGAGCGCTTCGGTCTCGATCCCCGCGACATCATCGTCGAGCTCGGTCGCCGGCGCGTCGTTGTCGGCCAGGAGGACATGATCATCGGCCTGGCCGCGGAAATGGCAGGCAACCCGGCCCGCAGCAGGCACTTGGAGGCAGCCAATGAGTGACGACCGCCATCTACGCACGCCCAGGCAGGTCATCGGCGAGTCCCGCGATGCCATCCCGACCCCGGCTCTGCTCCTCAACCTGCCTCTGGTGGAGATGAACATCCGGGAGATGGCCAGTCGCATGGCAGGCCTGCCGGCCAGCCTGCGACCGCACGCCAAGATCCACAAGAGCCCCGTCCTCGGCAAGATGCAGATCGAGGCCGGCGCGATCGGGCTGACGACCGCGACCGTATGGGAAGCCGCCGCGATGGCGGACGCCGGCCTCGACAACATACTGATCGCCAACCAGGTGATCGGCCCCGTCAAAGCGGCTGAACTGGCCCGGGTCGCAGCAGAGGCTACCGTCACAGCTGCGGTGGATGGCGCTGTCAACCTCGCCGAGTTGTCGTCGGCTGCATTAAAAACGAACAGCCAGATCGGCGTGCTGATCGAGGTAGACGTCGGTCTGCACAGGTCTGGCGTCCGCACAGTTGAGGCGGCCGTCAAACTCGGAACCGAGGCCGTAAAGCTCCCTGGTCTGCAACTCCGGGGGCTGCTCGGCTATGAGGGTCACTGCATGCTCGAGCCCGATCGCGAGCTGCGCGTGCAGAAAGCCCAGGCAGCCAACGCGGTCCTCGTAGGCGCCGCCGACGAGTTCGCGCGGCATGGCCTGTGCGCCGACATCGTGGCCGGTGGCGGACTGGGAACGTGGGACATCACCGGGGCTAACCCGAGGATCACCGAGATACACGCAGGCTCTTATATCTTCAGCGATGCCTTCCACCGCAACTTGGTGCCGGGATTCGACCCGGCCCTGACCATCCTGGCCACCATCATCTCCCGCTCCGGAAATACGGCCGTGCTCGACTGCGGCCGGAAGTCGATAGGCATCGACCGGACGCCGCCAGAGGTCGTCGGCGGGGCCGGCACGGTCAGGTTTGAGCACGGCGAGCACTTCATCCACGAGGAACACATAGTCCTGGACCTGCCTGCTGGGTCGGACTTGTCTGTCGGCGATCACGTCGAGCTGATGCCCGGCTACTCGCCCACCACCGTCAACTACTACGACATCTACTACGTGGTGTCCGACGGCACAGTAATCGACGTCTGGCCGATCTACGCACGCTACGGCAGTGCCACGGCAGGCCTCGGGCCGGTGAACGCGTAGGCAACTAGCACAGAACCCGTGAAAGGGGCGTGATCGGGATGGCTACCAAGCCTCCGTTGGACAGTACGACCGGTGTCGAAGAGCCAGGCGAAGTACTGGCAACTACCCAGCTGCAGGTGCGTGCGCTCGGCCTGACCGGCGCGCTCATGCAGAACATCACGGCCATCGCGCCGGCGATCACGGCATTCTTCTTCACCGCCACCATCGTCGGTTTCACCGGCGCGATTTCGCCGTTTGCTTACTTCCTCGGCTTCCTTATCGTCCTGGCGCTCGGGATGTGCCTGGTGCAGATGGCCAAGCTGTTCCCGTCGGCGGGCGGGTATTTCACCTACGTCAGCCGGACTCTCGGACCGCGAGCCGGCTTCCTGACCGGGTGGGGCTATACCTTGTACTCGCCGATCATCGCGGGCCCCATACTCGCCTTCTTCGGCTCGATCCTGCAGGCGGAGCTCAAGGCCAACTACAACATTTCGCTTCCGTGGTGGGTCTTCACACTCGTCGCGATTCCCGTCATCGCTGTCCTCGGCTATTTCGGGGTCAAGCTGTCGGTTCGCGCCATCGTGATATTGGGTGGCCTGGAATTCCTGATCGTGCTCGCGCTCGGGCTTTCTGGGCTCTTCAGCCCGGGGCCCGGCGGATTCACCTTCCGTGCCTTCGACCCGAGCTTCAACCCCGGCCATCTGGCAACTGCGTCAGGATTCATGCTTGCCATCGTTTTCTCGGTGCAAGGGCTGACCGGCTGGGAGTCAGCAGTGCCGCTCGCGGAGGAGACCGGCAATCCTCGGCGCAATGTCCCGATCGCCACCATGGCCTCTATCGCCATCACTGGCGTGATGACCGTGGTGGTCATCTGGGGCCAGGTCATCGGCTGGGGCTGGGCGAACATCACCAAGCTCCCGTCGTCTGGTGAGTTGCCTGCGCTTGTTATCGCGCACCGCGTCTGGGGAGTGGCGTGGTGGTTCGCGCTGTTTGCCATGTTCACGTCTGTCATGGCGGCGAGTCTGGCGACGCAGAACGTCGCGACTCGGATGTGGTACGGCATGGCCCGCAGCGGCGCGCTCCCGAAGGTCGTCGCGACCGTGCACCCCAAGCGCAAGACCCCGACGGTTGCGGTCGCCGTGCAGTTCGTGCTGTCCATGGGCCTTGGGCTGCTCGGCGGTGAGCTGCTCGGCCCGGCGAAGCTCTTCATCTTGCTGGTTGGCTTCTGCTTGGTGATCGCCGTCATCTTCGTGTACTGCATGGGTAACGCTGGGGTTGTCGTGCACTACTGGCGGCACCGGCGGCGCGAGTTCAACTGGATCCTGCATTTCATCTTCCCGGTCGGCACAGCGGCCATCTTGATCTACTCGCTCGTGAAGTCGTTCAGCCCGTTCCCGGCGTCGCCGAATAACTGGTCACCGCTGATCGTGGGTGTGTGGATGCTGATCGGCGTCGGCGTCCTGGTGGTCCTGAAGCTCCGTGGCGGTGAATCCTGGCTACAGAAGGCCGGCGAGATCATCGACGACCGCACCGAGACCGCGACAGGAACCGAGGAGATTCGAGGAGAGCCGACAGCCTGACGTGAGCGTGCGTGTCGCCTGCGCCCGCACAGCGCAGACGACTCGCACGCCGGCCCGGCTACCCGTAGATGGCCTTCTGGCCGACCTGCAGGCCCAGCAGCAGCATCGCCACAAGCACGCGCATGAGTTCGGGGTAGTCCTGTGTCGTGAACTCCACGGCGCGCGGTCCTTCGAGCCGGACCTGCTGTATTACTTCCTGTGGGTCCGGCCCAGGTCTAATCGGTACTGGACGGTCTCTGGTGCGGTGCCCGACAGCCCGGGCGAGACAGCTAGCGTCGCCGAGGGCGCGTAACAGTAGCTGCGTGTGCCCGCGCCATGGCCTCGGCGACCCGGTCGCGCGGCAACGCGGGCGTTCGGTGGCCGTCTCGTCCGACCATGTCCTCGTTGGCAGTGAGCGCGTTAGCAACCGCCTCCTCCACCGACTGGACGACAGCCGCGTAAAACGGGTCCAGGTAGCCCCACGGCACGAACGAGAGGTGATCGTAGGTCCCCTCGCTTGCCGAGAAGGTGGCCACCGCTGGCGTGAAGCCTCCCTCGTTGGCGGTTGAGAAGGCCAGGAACAGGTCGCCGGAAAAGTGCGATCCGGTTGTCCCCGTCCGGGCGAGGCCCAAGGTGACGCGCCGCGCCAGCGCCTTGCACTGGTGCGGGAACAGCGGCGCATCGGTGGCAATGACTGCGATCACCGAGCCGGCGCCGAGTGGGGCAACAACCCAATCAGCCATCGGGTTGTCGTCGGCGAGAATATTGCCGAGGGAAACACCCGCCAGTACAAGCTCGCCACGGGTGCCGAAGTTTGCCTGGACGAAGGCGCCGACGGTGTACGTCGTGCCTGCGTATCCGACCAGCCGTGATGCCGTCCCTGACCCGCCCTTGAACTGATAGCAGTTCATTCCGGTGCCGCCACCGACCGATCCTTCTTCGATTGGGCCCGGACTCGCAGCCTCGAGCGCGTTGATGACGGTCTGCTCGGTGACGTGGTGGCCGTTGATGTCGTTGAGGTAGCCGTCCCACGTCTCGGCGGCGACCGGGAGCAGCCACGCCTGCGCGAGCTGCGGATGTCGGCGCAGCATCCAGGCGACGATGCCTGCGTGGGCGATTCCCACGGCGTGCGTGTTGGTGATGGCAAGCGGTCCG
>Ga0126371_10005115_pt1 | contig 11624 bp, 11 predicted proteins | sample PanSoiMetaPlot_4_FD_110145 | JGI IMG/M metagenome (GOLD analysis project Ga0126371, IMG submission 110145) | Tropical forest soil microbial communities from Panama - MetaG Plot_4 | ecosystem: Environmental > Terrestrial > Soil > Tropical forest > Bulk soil | place: Panama | collected 2016-02-17
CGCGATGGCATAGCCGTGAATGGAGCCAAGCGCAACAACCCTCATGATCAAGAGATCGAGGGTTCCCTGCGGGAGATCGAATCTGTCTTCAGTCTGCATGCCTATAGCTTCTACATATACGATTAAACGTGTAGAAGGTCAAGGTGTCTGGTGAAGTCTGTGGGGCCGGTCACAATCGCGAGTGGACGCATGCATCCAGCGACTGTTGCGTCCATGCGATTGCAGAACACAATTCTCGGACGGCAAAGTGCGGAACTTAATGACAACTGTTGCCAACAGGGCAAATCGCTCATCGACTGATTCTAGCCAGCGCGGCGGGCTTTTGTCTGGGTTCTGAGTGTATCGTCGCCAACCCGGAAGTTACCTGCATATGCCGACATAGTTTCCGGGTTGACGGTGACTCGAAAGCGACGAGGTGATAGTGGACGAGGTGCCGGAATACTAGTCCATTCTCAGATTGGGCAGGATGAGTGAATGCTGGGTGCAGTATCGCTGTCAGTCGGACCAACCCTACGTAAATTCTTACGAAACTTGTCGACACCAGCGCGAACGCGGTGTAGATTCGTCCTCTGCAACTCGCGTCCCTAACTGAAGGTCGCTGCGCGTGTCCTATTCATCTCCCCAAGGACATCAAGATGCGGTGTCGCAGGTCTCCCTGAAAATTTCCCCTATGGGACCAATCTAGGTGAATAAGCGAGAAAGGAATGTCTGATGATGAAAGGACAGCAGGTCAAATTCATTTGTGCCGGAATTGCCCTTGTCGGTGTTGCCATCACTGTCAACTTTATGCATGTGCCGCACGTGCACGCCCAGAGCGGCAACTCCAACGGCAACTCGAAAATCCAGGTCGGCTTTGCAATCGCCCCCGTTCCTCTGAACATGGCCGGCAAGAACCCCGCCCAAGTAGGCCTCGGCAGCTACATCGTCAACACCGAAGGCTGCAACGATTGCCACAGCGCGGGACCTCCCACCGAGTACTCCTCCGGCCACAACCCCTATTTGCTTGTCCCAGGCTCAAACCCGCCTGTCAATCAGCCTAAGCAAGTCAATCCGGCGACCTACCTTGGCGGAGGCAGAGACTTCGGGGTCCTGATTCCGGGCACAAACTCGTACCACATCGTTTCGCGCAACCTCACTCCCGACAAGAGTGGATTGCCTGAGGGCGGCGACACGTACGAACAATTCCTCGCGCACATGCGAACCGGCGTCGACGATGATCATTTGCATCCGACTTGTCCGGTGGGTGCGGTGACCGCAAGCTGCATTCCATTTCCCTTCGACGGAAACCTGCTGCAGATCATGCCCTGGCCCAACTTCAAAGACTTTACAGACAATGATATGCGGGCCATCTACGAGTACCTGAGTGCTGTTCCCTGCGTAGAAGGCAACTATCCCCTCGACCCGCCGCACCGTTGCGGCTGAAGTATCCGCTCGCCTGACTACCCGCGCTTTTTGGGCTCGACCTCGGCCCGAAGCGTGGGTGGGCGTGCCGGCGATGTGTTGTGTGAAGAACAACCTACGCGTGAGCCGCACGGGTTGTACAACTCATCGCACAGTCTTATCCGCAAAACAGACGGCTTGCGCCGTTGTTTTCGTGTGCCGGTTCGCCCGAAATGCCGATTTCTGGTACAGACTCCGTTACATCAAAGATCCGCTCGGATCGCGAATCAGACCACACAGGATGCTCATCGATGCGGGCATCCGGGCCAGCAGCATGGTCGCCGCATCCCTTCCTTAAGCTCCGAGCACACTCTTTCAACATGCTGCCGCCTTGTCTCACCTTTCTTGACGGAGATGGCCCAGCAGATCCACTCGTTGCGTGCGAGCGGCGTTATATCTTCCCATGCCGCCCGTGCCTGCGCATCGCATGCGAGCGCCGTCCGGAGATCAGGCGGAAGATCATGTACCACTCCTGCGGAGATTCGAACGGTTGGCATAGGATCACCTCGCTTGATGTCAGCCTTCGCGCACAACCTGTTAAAGGATCAAGCATCTGATACGAGAGTACAACTCGGATTCCGGGATTGTCGTCGCCTAACCGTCAGTAACGAAGGGGTAACTGACGAGTAGCCGGTCATCCGCCCAGAACGCCAGAAATAGACAGTTAGCCGGTTTCACACCTGAAGCGAACTATGTACAGGTAACGAGCATCCCCGGCGCACATGGGCGCCTCCGTGTCTCAGGCTTTCGACTCACTCGTATCGCAACGCTTCCAGCGGATCGATCTTCCCCGCACGGCGCACGGGCACCCAGCACGCCAGGAGCCCCACGCCGACGAACAACGCTCCGACCACGATGAGCGTCACAGGATCGCTGGGCTGTACCCCGAACAAAAAAGTCCTCAGGACTCGGGACAAAACAACTGCCAGTGCTATGCCGGCGAGGACGCCGCCTGCGATCAACCGGAATCCTTCGCCGAAGATCAACTTACGAATGTCCTTTTGTTGCGCTCCCACGGCGCTGCGAATTGCCAGTTCTCGACGGCGTGACGCCACGGACAGAGACAGCACACCGTAAATTCCAACCAGTGTCAACACCGCTCCCACGGCGGAGAACCCTGTAAGCAGATGCATCGCGAATGTCCGCGACGCCAGTGAATCTTCGCGAATCTGCTCCAATGTCTTCACGTTTTCGATCGCCGCCGTTGGATCCACCGAGCGCAACGCACGTTCCACCGAAACCACTACGGCGCGTGGATCTGCCGTGGTCCTCACGACAAGATGCTTTGAAAACGCGTTCGCCAGCCACAGCGGCAGATAAATCTCCGGCGACGCCTGTTGCGTTAAATCGTCCGTCCGCCCATTGGCGATTTCACCCACAATCTCGACGCCCGGTTTATCGCGCCCATTCATCCAGAATTTTCGTCCAACTGTGTTCTTACCGGGAAAGTAGCGCTCCGCAAACGCCTGGTTCACGATGGCCACATTTGGCGCTTTGTCATCATCTGTCGATCGAAACTCCCGCCCGTCCATCAGCGCCATTCCCATCAACTTGAAATAGTCGGGGGTCACGGCACGCAGCGGTAGCGCGGTCTTGTCGCTTTCTTTTACCGCCGGAGGCTGGCCCTCGATCTCCAAAGTGGAAGGCCAATTGTTTCCCGTTAGCGGCACTCCCCAGGCAAACGCCGCGTACTGCACTCCAGGAATCGCCGCGACGCGCTCCAGCGCCTGGCGATGGAAGCTGCCCCAACTGGACCAGCTTTGCACCTCGGTCACGCTCATCGTCAATATTCTTCCTATGTCGTACCCCGAGGGCACTTCCGCGATTTTCACCATCGTGCGAATCAGCAAACCCGCGCCCACCAGCAGCGCCAGGGTGAGCGCTGTTTGTATGATCGTGACCCCCTGCAGCAACCGCCTCTCGCCGGTCCCTGCCGTTCCTTTCGATCCCGCGTTTTTGAGCACCTCCATCGGATCCAACCGAAACGCCCGGAGCGCCGGAAAAACTGCTGCAAGAAATGCGGCGAGCACCGCCGCTCCAAGTCCCCAACCCAGAATTGCCCACCCTGCCGAAACCCCATCCAGCCGCGGAATGGCATGTCCCGCAATCACCTTGAACAGCTTCACCGCACCAAAGGCGAGTCCGACTCCAAATGCCCCGCCGGCGACCGCAAGCAGCAGGCTCTCCGTTAAGACTTGCCTCAGTAGGGCTACGCGCCCCATGCCCATCGCGCTCCGCACTGCGTATTCCTGTTGTCTTTGCAGTCCTCGCACCAATAGCAGCGCTGCAGCGTTCCCGCAAGCGATCAACAGTACCAGCGCCGCAGCGCCGAGCAGCGGCAGCAGAATCCGCCTCCCATCCCGGTTCATTTCGTCCGTCAGTAGCTCCAGTTGCGGCGCAAACCCTTCGTAGTTCTTTTCTACCTGCCCCTCTCTCGAAGTAAGCACGGCCAGTTCCTGTTGCGCCTGCTGTCGGGTCGCTCCATCGCGCAATCGTGCAACTACGTTCCAATCCGGCTCCTTCAGATATTTCGGGCTCGGGTCCACCGGCATCCAAAAATCCACCTTGGCGTTGACGTCGTAATTGGGCTCCTTCGATGCTTCTGGCGATGGCAGGAATCGAACTCCCGGCTCCATCACCCCGACCACTGTCGGGTCCACCTTCCAGCGGCTGATGCGCACCGTCTTGCCGATGATCTGCCTGTCCCCGCCAAACGCTCGCTGCCAGAATTCGTATCCCAGGAGAATCGACTTCACGTCGGGCGAGTGCGTGAAATCAGAATCCTCAAAACCGCGCCCTGCTACAGTCCTCAGCCCCAGCACAGAAAAATAGTTCTTCGTCACTACCATCCCCTGCATGGACTGGCTGCCGTCATTGCGAATCAGAAAGTTAAAGGTCCAGTCATAGGCGGCGATTCCCTCGAACGATTTCGCTTCCTTATTCCAGTCCATCCACTGTTCTGCCGCCCAGGCGCGCGGGCTGTCCATCTTCTGTCCGTCTGTGCGCGCCTTTGGGACTAACACAATTTGCTCCGGCTTCTGGTACGGCGGCGGTGTGAGCAGCACGCCTTGAATCAAACTGAAAATCGCAGACGTCGCCCCAATTCCTAACGCCAGCGTCAGCGCCGCGATCAGACTGAAACCAGGCTGTTTCAGCAGCATCCGAATCGCAAACCGCAGCTCGTGCAACATAGGTCCCCCTATTCGTTTTGGGATTCCCTGGGTATTGCAGGAATGCCCCACCGGACGAATCCTACATCGGAACTCTGACGAATTTTCGCTCAACTGCGGGTAATTTCCGGTTTGTCAGCTAACCGTCAGTAATGAAGTGGTAGCTGACGAGTAGCCGGTGATACGCCACTATTTGCCGTTCCGTCGAGCTGACTGGGGACAAATAATCCAGGTAGATCGCTGATTGGTCCGACGCGAAGAGTTTCTCGCCAGATCTCCTTCACTGCACCTTCACACTCACTGTCGCGGTGTTGTTGGCCATGTTCGGATCAGGCGTATCTGACATCGTCGCTGCGCTCTCGGTGATTACCGTGCCAGCGGGTGCTGTCACCTTGACCGTGAGACGCACCGTCCACGTGGTGGTTGGAGCCATGCTGCCGTTCTCGTGACAAATGATCTGTCCCGTTCCCTGGTAACGAGGAGTTGTACACGTTCCCAAGCCGGGCGTGCCGGAGATCCTTACGTAATCGAACGTTGTGCCCGCCGGCACCTGCGTGTTCAGCACATCCTGAACCGCGTTGCCACCTCCGAGGTTCCAAACCGGGAAGGCGTAGGTAATCAGATCGCCCTGATGGACGTCGTCGGTGTGGGTTGAATGCGCAGGTACAGGTCTGCACTGCCCGCTGGAGGGAGACTTGACCCAAAGGCATAGAGATAGTCTCCAGCGCGGATGTAAATCACACCATCCACAATGGTGGGCGACGAGGGACCCCCATTTTCTATGAACCCACTCCCATTTCCAGCCGGATAATCCCACAACAAAGCGCCGGTGTTGGCGTTCAGCGCAAGTATGTCGCCGGCGGAAGTGCTGATATAAAGCACCCCGTTCGCGATTGCAGGTGAGGAATGCTCCGCGGCATCAACAGCGGTGCTCCACAGCACGGCGCCGGTGCTCGAGTTCAGCGCGTATAGCGTGCCAACATTGGAGCTAAAGTAGGCTATCCCATTCGCGACTACGGGTGCGGCTCTCATCCCGTGTCCCGTGAAATAGCTCCATAGCTTGACGCCTGTACTGGCGTTGAGCGCATAGACGTTGTAGTCGTCGGAACCGAAATAGACCACCCCGTTCGCCACGGCTGGCGAGGATTCCACGCCGTTTCCAGTGGTGTATTTCCAGATCAGGGCGCCGGTGCCGGCGTTCAGTGCATATACGTTAGCGTCCGCGAAGGAGCCCGCATAAACCACACCGTTCGCCACGGCGGGCGAGGACTCCACGCTACTCCCAGTGGCATATTTCCAGATTAGGGCGCCAGTGCTGGCGTTCAGCGCATATACATTACCGCCATCGGAGCCAACATAGACTACCCCATTTGCAACTGCAGGTGAGGATTCCACCTCGACTCCAGTGGGATATTTCCAGATCACGGCGCCGTTGCTGGTGCTCAACGCATATACATTGCCATCTCCGGAGCCGACATAGAGCACCCCGTTTACCACTGCAGGCGACGATTGTATCCAGAAGTCGAACTGCCCAACGTACTTTTTCCACCTCAACTGCAGTCCGGCGACGTTGCCGACGCCAAACACCGTCTCATATGGGTTCCAGCGCTGCATGTTGTCCCTGTGGAACTGAGTCCAGTCCGCGGAAGATGGTGCCGGGCCTGATGTCTGCGCATTTGCCGGAACACACGCCGCCGTTACCAGCCAGAGCGGCACGATTGCAAGCATCAGACTCACAACATTCGTGACTGCATCCTGCACACTTTTTTTCCGGGAGACGAAGCAATTCATACGCTACCCTCCACAACAAAGAAACTCGATTTTAGTGAAGCTGCCGATCACTGCACCTTGAGGCTCACTGTCGCGGTGTTGTTGGCCAGGTTCGGATCAGGCGTATCCGACATAGTGGCTGCATTCGCGGTTATCGTCGAACCTGCCGCTGCCGTCACCTTCACTGTCAAACGCACCGTCCATGTCGTGTTCGGAGCCATGCCGTCACCCTCGTGACAGATAATCTGTCCTGTCCCTCCATAGGGCGGATGCGTGCACGTGCCCAGCCCCGGCGTGCCGGAAATGCGGAGATAGTCGAAGGTGGTGCCTGCCGGGACTTGCAAGTTGCTCAGCACCTCGCCCTCGGCAACCCCCGGCCCGAGGTTCCACACTGGAAATGCAAAGGTGAGCAGATCACCCTGATGGACTGTCGTTGGGGTAGGTTGAATCCGCAGGAAGAGATCGGCTTGCGGCCCCATCCCCAGCCCGAAGGCTAACAACGTTCCGTTTGATCCGGACTCGAAATAAACCATCCCATTCACCACTACCGGCGAGGAATCCGCGAAGCTATTTGTGGTAAAGCTCCACAGCTCGGCACCGGTGCTGGCGTTCAGTGCGTATAGGTTTTTGCCGTCAATAGACGGATTGCCACCAGCCTGGATATAGACCACCCCGTTCGCCACTGCGGGAGAAGAATCAAGTCCGCCTCCGGCCACAAAGCTCCACAGGATGGCGCCGGTGCTTGCGTTCAGCGCATACAGAACGTGGCCGTCGGAGCTGATATAGACGACGCCATTCGCCACTGCAGGTGAGCAGCTTATAAAAGGACCTGATGCGGCGTTAAAACTCCACAGCGTGGCACCGGTGCTGCCGTTCAGCGCATATACGACGCCGTGGAAGGGGGGCCGGGATCGGCAGAGCCAACATAGACCACACCATTCGCCACTGCGGGCGAGCAAACATTGTCGATTAGACCACCCCCGATGGGACTGTTCCACAGCCTCGCGCCGGTGTTCGCGTTCAGCGCATACATGTTGCCGTCGTCGGAGTTGACATACACCGCCCCATTCGCCACTGCGGGCGAGGACAACACTTCTCCTCCTTCACTGGTGCTCCACAGCAGAGCGCCAGTGCTGGCGCTCAGCGCCAGCACGTTGGTGCCGCCGGTACTACCGGTGCCGATATAAACAACCCCATTCACCACTGCGGGTGAGGAAGCACCTATAAACGTGGTCGCAAAACTCCACAGTTTGGCGCCAGTATTGGCGTTCAACGCATATAAGTTGCGGTCAGACGAGCCGATGTAAACCACACCATTCACCACTGCGGGCGAGGAAGTTACAGGGCCACCTGTGGCAAAGCTCCACAGTTTGGCGCCGGTGGTAGCGTTCAAGGCATACACGTTGTCGTCGTTGGAGCCGATATAGACCACACCATTCACCACTGCAGGCGAGGAATTGCCGGCGACGGCATTCTGCCACTTCAGTCCCAGGGTCCCAACATTGTTGACGCCGAGGATCGTTTTATAGGGGTTCCAACGCTGCATGTTGTCTCTGAGAAACTGCGTCCAATCTCCGGGGGATGGTGTCGGGCTCGACGTCTGTCCGGTTGCTGGAACGACCGCGGCAAGCATCAGCCACAGCGGCACGATTGTGAGCATCAGGCTCACAGTATTCGTAACTGAAACACGCACACTTCTTTTCCGGAAACGAAGCAATTCATACTCTACCTCCTCAACAAAGAAGCTCGATTCAAATGGAGCTGCCGATCACTGCACCTTCACACTCACCGTGGCAGTGTTGTTAGCCAGATTCGGATCAAATGTATCCGACATGGTTGCAGCGCTCTCGGTAATCGTCGTTCCCGCAGGCGCTGTCACTTTTACCGTCAATCGAACCGTCCAGGTTGTGTTCGGAGCCATGCCGTCACCCTCGTGACAGATAATCTGTCCTGTCCCTCCATAGGGTGGATGCGTGCACGTGCCAAGTCCCGGCGTGCCGGAAATGCGGAGATAGTCGAACGTGGTACCTACCGGCACCTGCAAGTTGCTCAACACTTCGCCCTCGGCGACAGCCGGCCCGAGGTTCCACACCGGAAACGCAAAGGTGAGCAAGTCGCCCTGATGGACCGTTGTTGGGGTGGCATTTATCCGCAGGAAAAGATCGGCACTGCCCAGGCCGAAGGCTAAAAGGGATCCGGACTGGAAATAAACCATCCCATTCACCACTACGGGCGAGGCAACCGAAAGATCACTATTCGTGGCAAAGCTCCACAGCTCGGCACCGGTGGCGGCGTTCAGTGCGTACAGGTTGTCGTTGCCAATGGTCTGGATATAGACCACCCCGTTGGCCACTGCGGGCGAGGCGTCCACTCCGCCTCCGCCTTGAAAGGTCCACAGCAAGGCGCCGGTGCTGGCATTCAGCGCATACAAAACGTGTCCGTCCGTGCCGAGATAGACGACCCCATTCGCCACGGCAGGCGAGCAGCGAAAAAAGCTACCTGGTGTTGCGGCAAAACTCCACAGCCTGGCGCCGGTGCTGCCGTTCAGCGCATATATGAAGCCGTTGTTGGGGGATGCGGGAACGCCGGGAATGCCGATATAGACCACACCATTCGCCACTGCCGGCGAGCAAGGACCGTCAATTGGACCAGAACCTGTGGGGCGCATGGGATTGCTCCACAGTTTGGCGCCGGTGTTGGCGTTCAGGGCATACAAGTTGTCGTCGTCGGAGTTGACATACACCACACCATTCGCCACTGCTGGCGAGGAAGTTAGGCCCAAATACTCCGGTGGTATAGTGCCACAGCTCGGCGCCCGTAGCGGCGTTCAGCGCATATACGTTTTCGTCGGTAGAGCCGATATAGACCACTCCATTCACCACAGCAGGCGAGGATTCCACAAAGCTTCCAGTCATATAGCTCCACAGCTCTGCGCCCGTGCCGGCGTTCAGCGCATACACATTGTGGTCCTTGGAGCCTATATAAACCACCCCATTCACCACTGCGGGCGAGGAATCCACAATGTCTCCGGTGGCAAAGCTCCACAGTTTGGTGCCGGTGGTGGCGTTCACGGCATACACATTGTGATCGTCCGAGCCAACATAGATCACCCCATTCACCAATGCGGGCGAGGAAGAACCGACGATGGCGGTCTGCCACTTCAGTCCCAGGGTCCCAACATTGTTGACGCCAAGCACCGTCTCGTAGGGATCCCAGCGCTGCATGTTGTCTCGGAGAAACTGCGTCCAGTCGGCGGGTGACGATGTGGTCTGAGCGTGCGTGGGCGTGGGCGTGGTGGCCGTGGCCAACATCAGCCACAGTGGCACGATGGCAAGCAAATTTATCAATGTGAAAAAAGCAGTCTGCTTCCGATGAGCAGTCAGGGATTTCATGGCGCAGCCTCCGGGGAATTCTCTGTATCAGCAGGAGCGGGACGGCGCGCAGGTGAGGCGGTTGGGTTCTGGCCTCGGAAAGCGAGCAGCGCGAACGTCGGCGTTCCGGGGTCAGTACGCCCAACGCCCAGCACTGTACTCCTCATGGCTCAAGAAAAACAAGGGCAGTCACGAGTGGCAGCCACAAGGCGATGCACTCATTGACAGAATCATTGGCGGTTTGTCGCCAACTCGCAAGTTACCCCGCCAACCGGATGAAACTTCCGGTTTGCCGGTAAACCATCCGGTAGATCACTTCCGAAAAGCTGACCTGCGAGTACTAATCTCCTAACAGAGAACCGTTCTGGTCAGAAGATTCCCAAGAGCGTATCAATTTTCTCTCCTTCTTTGAGAGGATCAGCACCCTTCTCGATGCAAACAGAAATGTGACCTTCCCGGTAAGGACGCACATATTGATAAAAGTTGCCATACGACACGATCAAAGAGCGCAACCCCCCGCAGTCGATCTCCCCACGCTGCTTCGCCAAGAGTAACAGTGTTGGGTTTACGAGCAGTTCTTCATAGCGATCACTTTCACTATCGGAAGCTTCCTCAACTGTCTGACGTTGACGCGAGATCAGCCGCTTTTCTTGGTAGACGGCAACATACCGGATATTTGGCGACAAGTTAAACGTTTTTTCGATGAAGTCAAGGGTCGTTTTCTCGTTCATATGCTAAACACGATATCAGTCCTCACAAGTGACCCTTTTCGATAGCCGTCAATTGACAACAACAGGCAACGCACTCTTCAGTTAGGAAGTGGTAACTGAAGGGTAGCCCGTCATCCGCCTACGATCGACTTGCCGGGGGCAGTCTCCGGCTCTAATACAGATAGTGGCCAGCGACCTGCATATACAAGGAGATACGGAACCACAGTGGATCATGCAATAAAAGCCCCACGATCGGCGGGTTTGTCACGATCAAGATAGCTCCGCCACACAACGTGGCGGTATACACCTTCGCGCTGGACCAAAGGTCATAGCTCGCGATCAATGCTGCTAGTGCGAAACAACATAGGGCAGCTCTGAGGTGAGTACCGTCATGCAGAAAGGGCCAGCGTGAAAAAGCAGCAGACAAGAGCGAAATCGTCGCAAGCATTACGAGGCGTTTGTGCGCCCTAGGATTCTTGCGTTCACGAAATCCGAAATACGCCAAGACGGCAAAGCCAAATATGCTGAATACCGCCCCGGTTTGATCGACGATCCCCGGACGGCCAAAAGGAACATGCCTCGCCACGGATTCGCACACCACTGCCACACCAGTTAACGAGAGCAGGCACGCCAAAACGAATCCCGCAATCCCGAGTCGTCGATGAATCTTCAGGCGATGCGCCGCCACTAGTGAGGTCTGCGTGATTAGGAAAATGATCCATGCGGTGAACAATAGCCCATGAAGATGAACAACAAAGGGATATGGCGGAGTATTAAATCTGCGCCAATGCGGAATGTTGGGCACACTAAGCAGATAAAAGGATTGCGCAAAGCCAATAAATACCGATAGCAGAATGAGTTCGGCCATACCGGAGAAGAACATGCGCTCCAGACGGGGGTTCACGACTGGGATTTGTCTGCCCGCGAGCGAATGCCTGTCACCTTCTGTAGCCGCCTGAGCCATCGCTGCCACCATTCCGCTGCAGATAGTCCGCATGGAAGCTTTATCAGGCGATTGTAGTCTCTTTATCGATTCTGGATGTATTGTTTGAATGCTAGGTCGAAGAGGAGCGCGAGGTGTTACAAGAAGCTGAACTCAGCGCCCAAGCTGATTCAGAGAACAACCTCGGAGGCTCCTCAGAGACGATATGTATTACATCGGA
>Ga0126371_10005116_pt1 | contig 11624 bp, 8 predicted proteins | sample PanSoiMetaPlot_4_FD_110145 | JGI IMG/M metagenome (GOLD analysis project Ga0126371, IMG submission 110145) | Tropical forest soil microbial communities from Panama - MetaG Plot_4 | ecosystem: Environmental > Terrestrial > Soil > Tropical forest > Bulk soil | place: Panama | collected 2016-02-17
GAACAAGGTCGACTTGCCGCACCCTGAATGACCGATTAATCCCACGCGCTGACCCGGACGCAGGCTGAGGCTGAAATTTTCGAACACCTGCCGGCGGTCTGGATAGGCAAAATACACGTTCTCGAATTTGACGCTGGCGCCAGCGCGCACCAGGGGCGTTGCCTCTGGATGATCGCGCAGTTCGTGGGGGGCCAGGAGGGTTGCCAACCCGTCCGACAGCCGGGCCAGGTGTTGGGTGACGTCGACCAGGGCGACCGCCAGGTCCCGGGTCGCATGCAGGATCGACAGACCCAGGGTGCAGACCAGCACCACTTGGCCAGCGGTCGCCGCGTCGTGCTGCCACAGGACAATCGCCCACCCTACCAGCAGGATGGTCAGGACCACCGTGGTGAGTGCGTGAAGCAGCCGGATCTTCTCGAGATAGAGCAGACTGCGCCGGCGCGCGGTCATTTCGCGGTTCACGGTGTCGTGGAAGCGGTGGAATTCCCGCGCCAGCCCTCCGAAGGCGCGAACAAGCGGCATATTGCCGATCACGTCCACCATTTCGCCGTCGACCGCCGCCGCCTTATGAGCGAAATCGTGGTGCAGGGGCTTGCCCGCCGCCGCCAACCGAAACATCGCAACCACGAGTGTGGCCGCAACCAAAGTGAGCCCGCCGGCCATCAGCGGGCTCACGGTGCAGATAAACACCACCGATCCCAAGGTCGCCACACATGGCGGCATGACGTTCCACACGAACATGTTCTCAATCGTAAAGACCGCGTTCGATGTCGCCGTGATGCGGCTCGTCAGCGTTCCAGGCAGACGTTCGGTAAAATAGCTCGGCGCATGCCCGGTCAGGTGACGGAATAGGGCGTTGCGCAAATCTCCGGTGACGCTCACAAAGGCGTAGCTTCCAATCCAACTCGCCACCCGCCACAGCAGGTTGTCGGCGGTGATCAAGGACACCAGGATGGTAAACGCCATCCAGACATGGGTCGGGTTCTTGCCAGCGCTTCCCGATAGGGTATCAACCAGAAATTTGATGCCGTATTGGGTACTCACCGAACATCCCACTGCAGCTAGGACCGCTGCCGCGATCAAGACATGGGACGTCGGCCGCATTCTCAAGTAGTGAACGAAGAACGCTACGGGGCGCGCGGCGAAACGGCATAAATCGTCCATGAATTGGCAACTCCCGAAACTTCCCATTAACCCCGAAAATTCAGCCGCGCAGGTGACCGGTTTTCGGCCGGCCGCCTGTGCCTTCATCGCGCACCCGGTCAATTCGATGTTGCCGGAACTTTTGAGCGCATCTCAGGGACTCCAACCCTCATCCCTCTGCTCGACGGATTCTGCATGGGCATTGTCCAGATTGCGCGCTTAACGGAGGCTGAACGCGTGGTTCACGTGCTGGCGGAAGAATTGGGCGGCCTGGGCCACGACGTCACGCGTGTTCGCCTTTGCAGATTCAGGTACCTCGGTGAAGCTTGAACCGATTCTGGACCCGGCCATTCGGCTCGATTGGTTCGGCAGAGGCCTGACGCGCTTAATATGCGGATGCTGGAGAGGCTGCGACAACGTGCCTCGGAATTCAATTTTCTGCGTTGCTCGGAACCGCAGGCCGAGACGGCGTGCGCGCGGTCGGTGGTCAAGCGCGCGGGAGATGTTGATCGAACGCGGTCCCTACCGCGAACGCAAAGTGGCTGTCAGTACCTCGCGAATCGGTTGATAATCGCCTCGATGAGCGAGCTCTAAAGCTCTGCAGGCTGATCAGGTAGCACCATAGCAGGCGCACCTGTCGCTGAAGAAAGACGCACTGATGCCGCACGACTCCAAAGGGCAGGGCGCGTGCCACCCTTGCCAATGTTGGGCGGAGTACGTCACCGATATGTCCGAGTTTGAATTTCCGACAAGGACAAGAGACTGACCGGATCTATCCGGCGAGACGGCCTTGATGACGTCGTTATCTTCGGCGAGCAGGATCTTCGCCATCTGCTCAATTCTGACCAACTGAAAAAAGACGCGCCGATTCCGCGTGAGGCTGGGAGGCTAGGGCGCGCCCTCGCCTGCCAATCTTGGCGGAGTACATCACAGGAATGTCCGACAGCGACACGTTTGAGGACGAACCGCCAGTCTCAATCGCGAAGCGTTAAGTTCGTAAATTAATCTCGCCCTCGTTGTTGCAGCTGTAAATTTGCCACAATCTTCGATCAATGGCAAAAATTAGGCGATATGGCGGGATGTCCGCTATATCCACAGGGAGTGGGGACTATCACCGATGTCTTCTAACTTTACGCAAACACAACGCGATCTCCTAAGCAACGTGAAGCAGGCCGTAGCATTAGTCGATAAGGAGCTTCAACGAATCCGAGAGCAAAGAATAGCCATTTGTCTCTCGGGCTTTGAACTCGATTGGCAGCTAGCATGTATAGGGGCAATGCAGACCGCGAGTGGACCAAATAAACTAGGCTCGATGATTAATGCGCATACTGATTTCCAAGCGGCGCTAAAAGAGATTCATGGAACACAAACGCTATCATTCGCGAATGGCCACTCTGAGATTTTGCCTAAGCCTAATGCGAATGGTGGTGATCCCCTTTCGCCCCGGTTGGAGACCTATACGACGGCAGGGAAGTAGTTGCTGGGTATTGGGGCGCGGAGCGCACTCGGAGCGCCCGCTCTTAGCGAGGATCGTATCAAGAGTCACAGGCTTTGCGGCCAAATCGGTGGGAGCGCCCGTCGATGGCAGCGACGCGGCATTGCCGGGACCGTTCCGGAACGGTTTTGCTGGGCGTGCCGGCTAGGGAAACGGGGGTCAAGTCTGCAGGCCGTGGCGGGAACCGCAATTGTTGTTACTCAAAGAACGGTCGAAGAGAATACTCCGGAGAGGAACAAACGCACAATCATCTCTCGGCGCTCCTTTATGCCTGCTGCAAAGCCGGCCTGAAATGCGCTATGGCATTCCACGTCCCGATGCTCGGACCGCATGAGTGCGACCAGTCACATAGCGGCCACGCCCGCGACCAAACCATCGTGATAGGCCGCCTCGATCGTGACGATGTTCGGCGATGCGTCGTGGCGCAACCCTTAGTGTTGTTTGATATCGTTTAACGCCTTACCCGTGATGCCGGACCTGCCATCCTAATGATCTTAATCGCGATCCAGCTTCTGCCCCCACGAGTGACCAAATCGCGGATCGACCACGCGGGCCTCCGCTCCTTCTAAAGTTGCGACAAATGAACTGATCACTCAAGAGTTGGTGCAGGACGAGTTGGGCCACGACCCCTTGACCATCGCGGATCCACGGGACTTGGCTCCAAACTTTGGTGCGAGCCTTGTCTAGCTGTCACTCTCGGATGGCATGTGTTCCTCCCGCTACGGCTACTCATTCTTGTCAGACGAACACCGGCAGCCGATATCGACCAGGGGTCATTGCGGGCTTCCCTCAGCCATTTAGCAAGAAGTTAACTTTGGGCGTGAGGTGTCAGCTTGTCCTGGAGAATGGCAATTTCACGATCTAAGTCTTCGAGCCGTTCAAGAGTACGTTGACGAATGCCCGGGCCCAACTTCGAACTCACGAGCGTCCTCACAAGTCTACCCCGCAGCCGTAAGGCCAAGTCGAGCTTCAGTTTTAGGGCATCGGTTGAGGGCTCGGTCATCGCTGAGGTCCTCCATTGGGACGGCTCTGCACGGGCGATGATGCGGGAGTAGGCGCAGTTATTCTTGGCTAATTGATGGCAGCGAAACGTTCCTGGCTGGGTGGAGCTCCAAAGAAAACACGATGTTAAAATTAAGATTGAAAAGCTCCGCAGGCGCTCAGGTTTCTGATGTCTCTTTTCCGAGTGATAATGTTCTTTGGGCTACTGTTCCGCGGATCACCAAGACACGCGGGACTATGCGGTGTCACGAGCGGCTTGGACGTGCTTCTGCGCCGTTACCGGCAGGACGCTGCTTGAGTTGGCGGAAAAGATCGGCATCGAAGCTGCTGGTCGGGAGGCTAAGTGAGGTTGTCACATCAAACTGGTAGTCCGCAAATTGGCGAACCCCGCCGTCAAACGGCTGTCAATGGAGAGCTAAGAGGGTGCTCAAGACCCAAGCAAGCAGATCTCGAATGGACATTGACGAGTGGGGGCCTCGGCCCAGTATCTTTACTATCCGGGAGGTGCTGAGAACCCGACGCCGCGGGGCGATGAGCTCAGGCTCCCAGCGATGCGCAGCTGCCGATCCGGAACAGGGAAACCAGAGCGGGCAAAATCGTGATGATTTTACCCCGACGGTACGGCGGTGGTGCTGAAAATCTTCAATTATTCTCGACGATTCATAGTTGTGAACGGGGACAGCATTCTTACGTCGACGGGGTCGGTCAAAGATTTCTGGGATACTGTCGACCACAGCTGCACTGTAGTGCGATCAGCATTGGCGATAAAATCCGCCCGCACTTTTAAACGACAAATTTGGAGTATGCTAGGGGCGGTACGATATTTGGAGTGGCGAATGGCGAGCGGTCTCCGACGTCCGCTATTCGCGGGGGCACCGGCGAAGTTTGGAGGAGCGGATTAATGGCAGAATATCAGGAAAGCATGAGGCAGGTAACCCCCATGGAGTGGCAACAACGCGCCGCTCAACAGTTGCTCGACGAATGGCTGTCGGCGGGTCGGAAAACAGGAATCAATGACAAAGTGACGATTATGACAGCAGCCGCAAATCTGGTCGCATATTTGCTTTGCCAGTGTGACAATCTTTTGGTTGTAGAAGAGCAGATGGACGCATTTGCTGACAACGTTCGTGAGATCGTCATGTCTCACTATCTAGAGAAATACTGATAACAGGCGCGTACCTCCTCGGATTGCCCGCGACTCTCGACGACCGGTCCGTGCTTAAATCCATGGGAGGTCGGAATCTGCTTACCATGGCAGTCGAGACCAACGATCGTGAATGCTCGGGGCGCACATTGGCGACGATTATCCAGCAGCCGACGCCCGTAACCACAGGCTCGCTTGCCGCAAGACTAAGTCTTGCCCGCGCTTCCGCATATCACGACAAAGATTGCGACCGGCTCCAATCGCTTCACCACCCCGATTCGTTGTCCGCAGCCGCAGATGTCGCGCCATACTTTCTTGGCCGAAACGCGGATGGAACCGAAGTCTATCTTGCTGGGATCGCTTAACCGGCAGACCGTTAGGAGCGAGCCCCGCACGGGGTGTCCGCCGCTAGCCTTGCGCGCCCTCGCTGGCAAGGGGTTGGTCGCGCTCGCTCGCGCCCGGGCCGACATGCACGTGCACTTCCCGCGCGGACAGGGGGTCTCCGCACGCGGAGCAGATCATCACCGGGTCGAACATCTTTCCGCAGCGCTTGTGCTGGTACAGCCTGGGCCGCCCGCGCTCGTCCACCATATGGACATCGCCCCAATGCACGATCGCCATGATAACGGGGTAGAGATCAAGGCCCTTCTGGGTCAGGATGTATTCGTGGCGCTTGGGTCGCGTCTGGTAGGGAACGCGGCGCAGCACGCCGTATCTAACCAGCTTCTTGAGCCGATCGGCGAGGATGTGGCGCGTCACCCCGAGTCGCGCCTGGAAATCCTCGAAGCGCCTCACGCGCAAGAAGCAGTCCCGCAGAACGAGCAGGCTCCAGCGGTCGCCGATCACCGCCACTGTTCGGGCGACCGAACACTGCTCCTCTTCCAACGCGTTCCACTTCATGCCTGTCTCCACATTCTTTCGGCCACCGTGACGCGCGCTGAGCCGACGGATCCTTTTCAGCCTCTCATTTCACCGCCACGAACCCAAATCCCGTGCATGCTTGTGGTGGCCACAGTGCTATTTAAGAACTTACGTTTATCCGATATTCATAGAAGTTTCAAGGTCGCGGATTGCGGTGCATCAAACCGCTCTGGCGACGTGGGAAGCCGACCACACGGGCAGCGTTGCTCCGCCATCGCGCCACGGACAATCCTTTGGAGATCTGTTCCGCCCAGATTGAGCGCGAACAGTACGAAGACGCCCCCGGGCCACGCCATCCGGCCGCCATCTCTGTCAGCCAGCCGCATGGCGCGACGCGGGCCGTTCGCAGCCGAATGACGACTCTCACATGTCGCAAACCGCGGGCGCATTTTGCACGCACCGCGCAACCGCGGCCACGATTACATTCCCACCGACTCGCAGCATGGTGCGTCCACCTCCACAAGTACCGCTTTTAGAATGTCAATGATCACCGTCGCACAAAAATCCTAAAAGCAAGCCCACAGCGGCTAACAAATAAAAATCGCTTCGCAATCATTGACAGTTCGAAAAAGGAACGCTATACAGGCAGCGTACCGGAGGTCGCACGGATTGCGGGTCCGGAGAGGCGCCACTTGAAAAGCGACGCGAACGAATGGGAGGCCCCACGTGGAGCCAGCCAAAGTTCAGTTTATGTTCGACTTTGGTAGTCCGAACGCCTACCTGGCCGCGCTGGTTATCCCGGATGTCGAGCGACGCACCGGCGTCAAATTCGAACACCTGCCGGTACTGCTCGGCGGCGTTTACAAGCTGACCGGCAACAGCTCACCTGGCGACTATCTGCGAGGCATAAAGAATAAGCCTGAGTTCCAGGAACTCGAGACGCAGCGTTTCATCCGCCGTCACAACATCGCGAAATTCCGCAAGAACCCGTTCTTTCCCGTGAATACCCTGCAATTGATGCGCGGGGCAGTCGCGGCGCAGTTTGAGGGTGTGTTCGACACCTACTTCCGCGCCGCCTATCATCACATGTGGGAGGAACCGAAGAAGATGGACGATCCCGAGGTCGCGCGGGAGGCGTTGATCTCCTCGGGTATCGACTTCGACCGGCTTTTCGCACGTGCTCAGCAACCGGATGTCAAGAACCGGTTGTTGGCGCTTACGCAGGACGCCGTCAATCGCGGCGCCTTCGGCTCGCCAACCTTCTTCGTCGGTAACGAAATGTTCTTCGGCAAGGATCAGCTGCGCGACGTCGAAGAAGCCATCATCGAAGCCAAGGCGGCTGCAAACCAGCGACCTAAGACAGTGGCTTGAAGAGCGCAGCCAGCGCCGCCCGACCCGGGAGGATGCCTTGACGAACGTGGCCGACGCGATGTCTGCGGTGGACATCCTTGAAGGACTTCCCAACCGCCTCCATGAGGTAATCGTCCGCCATGTGGCGGAACGGCCGGACCACTTGGCTTTCGTCGAGGACGCAACGGCCTGGAGCTATCGACAGTTTGCCGATACCGTGGATGCTGTCACCGCGGATTTCGTACGGCTGGGCGTCAGAGCCGGAGATCGAGTGTTGGCTGCCAGCGAGAATGCCGTGGCGCTCGCCGCATTCGTGTTCGCTTGCAGCAGGCTCAACGTCTGGGCAATCGTCGCAAACCCGCGGCTTTCCTCGCGCGAGCTCGACCAGATCTATGTTCACAGCGGGGCGCGTCGGATTTTGCTTACCAGCGATGTTTCCAAGGAGGCGGCCGATCACGCCGCCCGCTTGCAGGCCGAGCGCCGCCACGTCGGCCCGTTTGCGGGAATCGCCGTCGGCGCGCTGAACGAGACGACGGCGCCGGAGCCGGTTGAGGCGCACGCGTCCCGCCAGGTTGCTGCGCTGATGTACACGTCTGGCACCACGGGCCAGCCTAAGGCCGTGATGCTCAGTCACCGCAACGTGCTGTTCGCTGCGCGCACGTCCATTTTGCTGCGCGGGACCGCGCCCGGGGACCGCGTCTATGCGGTGCTGCCGATGTCGCATATCGTCGGTTTCTCGGTCCTTCTGGTCGCGACCCTGATGGGGGGTGCAACCGCGCACCTCGTGCCGAAATACGATCCCGCGGCGCTCGCCAAGGCGCTGGCCGAGGATGGTATCACGGATCTGTTCGGCGTGCCGGCGACCTACCAGCGGTTGCTCGAATACAAGGCGGTCAAGGGGATCGAACGGCTGCAACCTGGACGGCTTCGCCGCATGCTCGTGGCGGGCGCGCCGCTCGACCTCGGACTGAAAGCGCGCGTCGAGGCGGAATTCGGTCAACCTCTGCTCAATAACTACGGAATCACCGAATGTTCGCCGGGGCTCGCCAGCGTAGGCGCCCAGAGGCCGCGCAACGATGACTCCGTAGGAAAGTTTCTGCCGGGAATCGAGTATCGTCTGGTCGACTTCCAGGGCACGCCGGTTCCACACGGCGAGGTCGGCGAACTGCACGTGCGCGGCCCGAATGTGATGCTCGGCTATTATCGAGCACCTGAGCTCACGGCCAAGGCGATCGATCGCGACGGCTGGTTCAACACCGGCGACCTCGCTCGGCTCGACGGCGATCACCTCTTCATCGTCGGACGGGCTAAGGAGCTGATCATCCGCTCGGGTTTCAATGTGTATCCGGCCGAGGTCGAGGCGGTTCTCAATTCTCACGAGATGGTGGTGCAGTCCGCGGTGATTGGCCGTGCCGTCCCCGGCAACGAGGAGGTTGTGGCTTTCGTCAAGGTTTTGCCAGGGGCCGCCATCACCGCAAAGGAGCTGATGGAATATGCCGGGCGGCACCTCACGTCCTACAAGCGTCCGTGCGAGATCGTGTTGCTCGAGTCGCTGCCTGCGGCATCCACCGGAAAGGTCCTGAAACACAGATTGTGGGAAGCCACACGCGTCGCGAAGTCCGCGGCCGATGCGCCACCCACAGCGCTACCTACCCCGGCGTGACGGACGCCGGATCGCATTGCAGCGTCGGGATAAGTATTCGCTCTGTCCAGGAGAAGAAAGGTGACCGCAAGGAACCAGACGGTGGCCGTGATCGGCGCGGGGGACTACATCGGCTCGGAGATTGCAAAGAAATTTGCTGCGGAAGGGTTCACGGTTTTTGTCGGCCGGCGCCATGGCGACAAGCTCGCGCCGCTCGTCAAGGAGATCGAGGCCGCCGGCGGGATCGTGTTCCCTCACTCGCTCGATGCCCGCAAGGAGGAGGAGATCGTCTCCTTCCTCTCCGATGCCGACAAACACGCCCCGCTCGAAGTGTGCGTGTTCAACATCGGGGCCAACGTGAACTATCCGCTGCTCGACACGACCGAACGCGTATTCCGGAAAGTCTGGGAGATGGCCTGTTATGCCGGCTTCCTCGCCGGCCGTGAGGCCGCGCGGCTGATGTTGCGCCATGGCCGAGGCGCCATTTTCTTCACGGGCGCCACCGCGAGCCGGCGCGGCGGGATCGGCTACGCGGCGTTTGCCAGCGCCAAGTTCGGCCTGCGCGCAGTGGCAGAGGCGACGGCGCGCGAACTGTGGCCGAAGAACATCCATGTTGCGCATTTGATCATCGATTCCGGTGTGAACACCGAATGGGTCAAGGAGCGGATCAGGGAACGTGAAGGCCAGGCGGCGCTCGAGAACCTCGATCTGAACCGGCTGATGCCGCCGACATCCGTCGCCGAGGCCTATTGGCAGCTCTATCAGCAGCCGCGCAGCGCCTGGGTGTTCGAGCAGGAGATCCGTCCATTCGGGGAGAAATGGTGACAGGAGGGGTGAGGTGCGAGCCGCAATCGAACAACAACATACGAATACAAACGTGCGAAGCCGCCGGGACCATCACGAAGGATCCCAGCGACGAGGAATGGGCAAAAGACCTCGGCGTCAAAGACCCAAATATCTGCCGGGTGCGGCCGTGGACGCACAGCAACCGCCGCATGCGCTGACCACACCGGAGGCAATCCCATGACCGACGCCGTCATCGTTTCCACCGCCCGCACACCCATCGGCAAGGCCTATCGCGGCGCGCTGAACAACACCGAAGGCCCTAGCATGGCCGGCCATGTGATCGCCGAGGCCGTCAGGCGCGCCAAGGTCGCGCCGGACGAGGTCGAGGACGTCGTGATGGGCTGCGCTATGCAGCAAGGCACCATGGTGATGAACGTCGCGCGCAAGGCCGCAATCCGTGCCGGCTTGCCGGTCACGGTCTCGGGCATGACGATCGACCGGCAATGCGCGTCGGGTCTCCAGGCGATCGCCGTCGCCGCGCGGTCGGTGATCTTCGACGGAGTGAGCATTGCGGTTGCCGGTGGTGTCGAGTCGATCAGTTTGGTGCAGAACGAGCACCTGAACAAATTTCACGCCATCGACGATGAACTCATGGCGATGAAGCCTGAGATCTATCTGTCGATGCTGGAGACTGCCGAGGTGGTCGCGGAACGTTATCGGATTTCGCGCGAACGCCAGGACGCGTACAGCCTCGAGTGTCAGCGCCGCACCGCGTCCGCTCTCCAAGGGCGCCGCTTCAGCGACGAGATCGTTCCGATCTCCACGACGATGCTGCTGGTGGACAAGGCGACAAAGCAGGTCTCGCTGCAGGAGGTGACGCTGTCGACGGACGAGGGCCCGCGTCCCGACACCACGGCCGAGGGCCTCGCCAAGATCAAACCGGTGTTCGAGGGCAAGACCATCAGCGCCGGCAACGCGAGCCAGCTTTCGGACGGGGCATCTGCTTGCGTGATCATGAGCGACGCGCTCGCCGCACAGAAAGGGCTGAAGCCGCTCGGCATCGTCCGCGGATTCGTCGCGGCGGGGGTCGAGCCCGATGAGATGGGCGTCGGCCCCGTGGCCGCGATTCCGCGGCTCCTGCACCGGCACGGCCTCAAGATCGATGACATCGATCTGTGGGAGCTCAACGAGGCCTATGCCGTACAGGTCATCTATTGCCGCGATAAGCTGGGCATCGATCCCGACAAGCTCAACGTCAATGGCGGCTCGATCTCTCTCGGCCATCCCTACGGCATGACCGGAGCGCGACTGGCAGGGCATATCCTGATCGAGGGGCGTCGTCGCAACGCGAAGTACGGCGTCGTGACTATGTGCGTCGGGGGCGGCATGGGTGCGGCGGGTCTGTTCGAGGTCGTGCACTGATCCGGACACGCGCATGCTAGCCTGCATGCAGCCCATGCGGCGCAACCTGCTCAACGCGACCTGGAGGGTCATGTGAAGACAGCCATTACGGAAATGTTCGGCATCCGGCATCCCATCGTCCAGGGCGGCATGCATTACGTTGGCTTCGCCGAACTCGCGTCTGCGGTTTCCAACGCTGGCGGTCTCGGCATCATCACCGGATTGACGCAGAAGACGCCCGAACTGCTCGCAAAAGAAATCGCGCGCTGTCGCGATATGACCGACCAGCCGTTCGGCGTGAATCTCACCTTTCTTCCGACGCTCTCGTCGCCTCCCTATCCGGAATACATCGCCGCGATCATCGAGGGCGGAGTGAAGACCGTCGAGACCGCCGGGCGCAGTCCCGAGCCGTATCTGCCGGCGCTGAAAGCCGCAGGCATCAAAGTCATTCACAAATGCACGTCGGTCCGGCACTCCCTCAAGGCAGAACGCATCGGCTGCGATGCGGTTAGCGTCGATGGATTCGAATGCGGCGGGCATCCCGGCGAAGAGGACATTCCCAACATGATCCTGCTGCCACGAGCCGCCGACGAGTTGAAGATTCCGTTCGTGGCGTCGGGCGGCATGGCGGATGCGCGCAGTCTCGTTGCGTCGCTCGCGATGGGGGCTGCCGGGATGAACATGGGCACCCGCTTCATCGCGACCAAGGAAGCGCCGGTGCATGAGAACGTCAAGAAGGCGCTGATTGCGGCATCAGAACTCGACACGCGCCTGGTGATGCGGCCGCTCCGAAATACCGA
>Ga0126371_10005118_pt1 | contig 11624 bp, 12 predicted proteins | sample PanSoiMetaPlot_4_FD_110145 | JGI IMG/M metagenome (GOLD analysis project Ga0126371, IMG submission 110145) | Tropical forest soil microbial communities from Panama - MetaG Plot_4 | ecosystem: Environmental > Terrestrial > Soil > Tropical forest > Bulk soil | place: Panama | collected 2016-02-17
AGCCGATGTTCTACGCGCACGTCGCCGGCGAAAAGGATCCGTGATACGGGAACAAGTCTCAATCGACCCTCTGGCAGAAGAACAAGCCCGCGGCGAATCGGATTCATCCGACCTCGAAGCCAGTCGAGTTGATCGAGCGGGCGCTCGTCAATAGCGGCAATGCAGGCGATATCGTCGCCGATCTTTTCGGGGGTTCCGGCTCAACCCTCATCGAGTGCGAGCGGCGCAAGCGCAACGCACGTGTAATGGAAATATCCGAAGTACGCAGATTGCATTGTGCGGCGCTCGGAAGAGTACACAGGCAAGCAGGCGAACCTCGAAGGCGACGGCCGAACATTTGACGTGATCAAAACAGAGCGGGCGGGTGCTGCGCTATGCATCGATCGCTGCTTAAACGAAATCGCGACTCTCGGAGCCGCGATCCTGACGGGCCATCCCGACGTCGAAGGCTTGTGCCTGGCACTCTCCGATTGGTTGGCGGAACTTCGCATCGTCCAAGACGAGAAAAGCCGCCAGGAGGAAACCCGGCGGCGCGACAAATTGGAAGTTGGGGAAGCTCAGGACTTGACCGCGTAAGAGCGCTCGCCGTCGCCGCGCTTAGTCGATATTACGGCCAAGCCCATCTTCTTGCCGACGGTCCCAGAGAGGAAGCCCCGGACGGAATGCGGCTGCCAACCGGTCACCTTCATCAGGTGTTTGGCGGTGACGCCGCCGGGTTGCTTCAGAAGCTCCAGTATCCTGTCGGTCTTGCTGCCATCGCGGACACCACCGGCTTTCTTTTGCGCTTTGGGCGCTTTCTTGGCCGGGTTGGTCTTCTTGCCCGACTTACTCTTCTCCGGCGCAACGTGGGCGCCACGTGCGCCAGCGCGGGGCTTTTTCGTAGCTTTAGGCTGCTCTGCGGCCGGCGCTTCGGCCGTTTCGGTTGTTTCCGCGTCAGCTGTCATGCTTTTTCTCCTTTGTGAGATCGCGGTCATGACATCGATCACTCTGATGTCGAGAGATTGCAAGGGAATTCTGCAAAATTGGTCTCGATGCGATCGAAAGGCGATGTGAACCGCTCCGTGTCTGCGCGGGTCAGATAAGGGCAGATGAGTGCAGATGAAAGGTCACGGAGCGAAATTTGGTCGAAAGAAAGAAGAAGCAATCGCGGCACTGCTGTTGCAGCGGAACGTGGAAGAAGCGGCCCGCTCAAATGGTGTGAATCCAAACACGCTTCTTCGCTGGCTGAAGATACCAGACTTTTCGCGATGAATACTGTCGGGCACGTCGCGAAGTCGTCAGTCAATCGGTCGCCCGGCTGCAACAGGCGACTGGCTTCGCCACCACCGCGATTTTGAAGCTCATGAGCGATCAGAATGTACCGCCCGCTGTCCGTCTACGCGCGGCTGAACTAGTACATTCGCTCTCCAACAAGGGAATCGAGATGGAAGACGTCCTGGAACGAGTCGAAGCGCTGGAAAGAGCCGCGGCGGGAGGAAATCAACGGCTATGAACCATTTGGGAAGGCGCATCAATAAGCCAGAACACCGGTTTGGGACGGCGCGCGATGCAGCGAGCTACGTCGTCATTTTGACCGATCGAGATCTTTCGGATGAAGAAGAAGCATACGTTGAGATGCTCCACAAATCCGTGAGCTTCCCGGGCGGCGTCTTCTCCACGGTAGATTTCATGTCAATCCCGCCTGGATTGACACCAATCGAAATCGACAAGTTTATGCGAGAGAACGGAGCCAAAAGCACTGATCGCGTTGAACCGCGGGAAGGCAGGGAGCGAACTCCGATCGTTCAGGTCGAGCTGGAATAAACAGTATGGGCGGCATGATTCGGAGGCGTCTCCTGAATTGGAACTAGAAGCGAAAGCGAAAGAAACTGCCATGTCCAAAAAATTCAGAACGCCGTCTTCGACGCTATGCAAATCAGCGACGAAGATTGGAAGCTCATCGATGCGATCTTTGAGCGAGGCGGGCCTTTGCAGACTCGCACGAAGAACAGTTCTCATGAGGCGGGTAGCTGTAGTTACGGCAGTGACGGCATGACTCCTGTCGGCAACTGCATGTCGAAGGCTCGCAGCAGGACCGCGGTGGACGCATATGAACCCATCAGCGAGACCAGGTTCACTAGACCCTCCTTGCCGAATCTGTTCACGCCGCGGGTGAACGTTTCCTGCGTGACCCTTTTCTCCTCAAAAATCTCACGGCCCAACTGAATGACGACGCCCTGCTCATCCGAAAGACCTGCTGCACTCTTGCGATTTTTGACTGCATCGATTGTAGCATCGCTAATCCCTTCTTTCCGTGCAACCGGTTCGTGGGCGGCCCATTCAAACTGATTATCCATCTCGCGCGCCGTCACCAGGATGGCAAGCTCGCGGACCTGTCCGCTCAGTCCAGCATCGAAGCGAAGATATTGATTCAGTTCGCGCTGCATCTCGCCCACTCTCGGACTATATAACCGGATGCCCATTGGGCCACGCAATCCCGCAATGTTGCGCTCGCCCTGACTCGCGATCTCGTCGTAGAATTTCTTGCCTTGTTCGTCCAGTTGGTCGCGCTTTGGCAGTGGCAAGCGGAACCCCGAATCGGAAGCCCCATCCTTCGCGGCCGCCGCGGCCTTCTCCTCGGCACGCGCTCCGGCGAGCACACCCGCCAACCCGTAGTTCCCTTCATGGCATGCGTACTCGTAAAGAGGACCTTCGGCTCGCTCCATGATCACCTCGAATGTCCACGGACGCGTGTAGACCGTGGGATCGTTGACGGTGGCGCGATAGGTGATGTAATCCGACCCCGAGCGCGTGAATCGCTCTGTAATGCGTAAATTCTGATCGGTAAGCCCGTTGTCGTACTGCACGCCAAAACGACTGCGTTCGTTGAAGCGGAAGTTCGACGTTTCCACGACGAGTGTGTCACCTTCCCAATGACCACGCGACTCACCCATCCATTCCTGAACTGTTCTGGGCAATGGTGGGCGACCGTCGAGCGGAACTATGCGGACCTGATTACCCATCTCCGCCAGGATGGCGATGCTGTCACGGCTTTGGACGATCTGATAGTTGTTGTTGTAATTGCCGGGGATCATGGGCGGACCAGATTGCGAAAACATCAGGCACCGGTCGGGTAGCGGACGGTCCTCGGGTCCATCGGCCGGATGCACGGCGAAGTAAGCCTGGGCAGCCTGCAATCTCGCGCGGCCCTCAGGCGTCATGGGAGGTATTCGACCGTCGGGAGGGTCTACGATGAGCGAGGTTCTTAGAGTCCGCGCCAGCTTGGTGCCGCGATCGTAAAACAATTCATTGTACGACCGGTTCACATCCGCTTCCGGTGGGCCGTCGCGCCGGTCGCGGTTGGCCTCTTCAATACGTTTCTTTGAGTACACCGCCGCCTCTGCCGCAGTGTAGAACTCCTTAGTCCCGAGTTCAGCAGGCCGCTGCAGCGGCGTGAGGCTGGCGGAATTCCAAATGCCTTCAAGCAGTGGATGGCCGTCAGAAGTTCGAGGCAGCTTTTGGGCGTAGGCAGCTACCGCAAGGCTGAAAGCGAATATCAGTCGGCACATAGGCTTCCTCCATTGCTCGCCAAAATGTTTCTGAAAGGTCATCGACGAGCTCCTCGACTAACTTCACGCATTTAAACTTCGACCGCTTTAGAAACGGGCTGCTAACGAATCTCAAACGGCACCAGGATGCTTCCCTTCGGAGATCTCTCTCGATCGCCCTCGTTTCGGTCGAATGCTCGACCAGGTCGGTTTCCAGCAACATCTTCGAGAGTATTGTCTATCGAGAGCCTATAACTACCCCGCTTCCACGGCAAGGAGGGGACGAAGGACCATTCGGTCTCGTCATTGGCAATTGAAATCGCGCCCGCAATCTGATCTCCTGGCGCCGCACCGGCGGGCCCGTGAACCACTATTGTCCGGCGAAGCAGCGCATAGTCGAGGGGTTTGGGAAGTTCGAGACGCAGCCCGATTCTCGTGCCAGATTGCGGCGCAACGATGCGCCATTGCGCGGGGGCGAGCGGCTCACGGTCCACAGGTCCGGCGTGGAACGTCTTTCTAAACTCATTAGCAAGCGGAGCGCCACGGGCATCGATAAACCCCCGATCCACGACCACCGAGTACTGCCGGCCCTCGATCAGGGGAAGACCCATTTTCAGGTTCGGAGCCAAGTCGCGCTTGATGCGGCCCGGGTCGAACAATACGGTAATGCGGCGCATCTGCGGGTCCCATAATTCCTGATCGATCTCCAATAACGCGCTGTCGACAGGCTTCCCTTTCTGGTCGAGCAGGTGAATGTGATTCCACTCTTGCCCACGGCTCATCGGAGCAGAGAATACGACATACAGCTTCAGGATGTTGACGGGTAGAACGGCGGCGGAAGGAAAAATCTGTTCCACACGAGTCGTTGATTCGACAGGTTGCGGTGGTCCATCAAAAAATGCCTCGATCGGAGCAGTTCCAGGGATGTGGAACACAGCGCGATACCGAACTCCTGGTGCGAGCGGAAAGCGCGGATGGAACTGGAGGACTCCCGATGCGAACTCATAGGTGCCGAGCATCGCTATCGTGGCAGAGCTGGCATAGACAGCGAACGTCGACCGCCAATCTTGGAGAGAGCGATCCTTGGGAATGCCTTCGACTTTGAAAACGCCCTCGACAAGCCGAATCGTTTCTGCTGCCGCCCCGCAACGGAGTGCGAGCAGCAGCAGAAAAACATTTCGAAAAACACGCACGGTTACGGCAACGGAATCGTCTTGAGTTCCAGCGACTTGTCGATGGACGCCAGGATCAGGGCGCTCGAGCCGTCGAAACGAGTAAGGTGCTGCACACCGGTCAGCTCTTTCAGCGTTTGATACGGAACTCCAGCGGTTTCCGGAACCGGGGTCGTGATTGGTTCGTACGCGTCGAGATGCTCCATAGAAAGCTTCATCAGGCCGCGGCGGTTATTGGCCATCAGCAGGAAATCGTGACCATCCTTGCTATACGTGAGCATATCGAGCGGGCGGTTTCCGAACCCGAGCTCGGCAATAGTGCTACCTTTCACGTGATTGCCTGGCTTAAGTTCGCTCACCGGGATCTTCACCAACGGCGTGCAGGTGTACGCTGCCACGATGTAATCCTGGCTCCCAATCGCGTATGGGACAAAGGTCCGGATCGGAGAATTGGTTTCGTACCGCTTGTGCGACCCGTGAAAAATCTCGACGCTCGCTCCCCGATTTCCATCCGCTTTCGGGAACGGGAATGGAATCGTCCGCAGGTTCGATGAAAATTCCTCGTTGGACAGCCCCGCCACCAGCAGGTTGCCTTTCACGTAGGCGATTTGCGTGATCGTGTCCATACGCGGGTTGCTCTGTCCGGCCTTGGCCTCCGGCGCATTTGGCAACGCCACCTTGGCGAACCGAACGTGGTCCATCTGCAGAAGCTCAATTTTGCCGTTGGTTCCGACCCGGACAAGCAACGGAGTCGCATCGGGACCGAGTCCGCGCGAAGCCGACACATAAATGTTGTGCGATGCCGGATTCACTTTTACGTCGTTGATCCGGATCTGCTCGGCTGACGTGCCCGCCAATGCGGCGATCTGGTCGTTCAATCCTTTAATGTCCACGGACTCGGAGGACGACGCCTGCTTGGTATCTTCGGTGTCGATCGCGAAAATAGACGCCTGCGCCGAGTCGCCAACGAACAGCACGCCGGATGGTCCGAAGGCCAGGGCGCCAGCGGATCGCAGTTCCACTTTGCCTAACGCCAGCCCGTCAGAATTTGTAGCAAATGCCAGAACGCCCAAGATCGAGATCGCAAGGGTCAGTCCTGTCAAAAGGAAGCGCAGCTGAGGTCGTGACATAGTGTTCTCCTTGAAGTAAATGTTTATCCTTTCACAACAAGCAAACGGTGACTTGGCCGCCCTTAGCGGCCCGCATCTGAATCTAGGAATAGAGCGCTGCCTCGCCGTCCAGCTCATGTCGACTATCCAGGTCTCCTGAGCAATTCAGGCATGATTTCGAGTATAGCGCTGTTACTTAGCGCATCACTGCGAAAGCAAGCATAAAGCCCCGTGCACGGATTCCTATTAAGCGGGAGAATTCCCGCTCTTGAAACCACTGATATGTCCCATATCGGGCACTTGTCCGTGTAGGCGTTTATTCAGGCCTAACCGGTTAGCAGGGGCCCACAGGACGTCGCACGATACGCGTGAACGCCTGCTGCTGTTCTTATGCATGGGCAGCGGACTTTGCTTGTTTGGCCATTCGAGCGCGTTCCTTGACCATCGCCGTCGACATCTCCTGCCTGACATCGCGTGCGTTGATCGGCTCGTCGCAATAGGAGCAGACGACCTTCAGAGCCGTAACATGACTACAAGCCTTGTGACGGATCGTGAGAGGTTCTCCGTTTGACCATCTGCCCCACCTTGCGCTCCAATCTTTGAAGGCGACGAGAATCGGCCACAGATCGATCCCCTTTTCAGTTAATCGGTACTCATAGCGCGTGGGGCGCTGCTGGTATGCACGGCGCTGTACTACGCCCTCTTTTTCGAGCTTCTTCATGCGGACGCTCAGCAGGTGCATGCGGACGCTCAGCAGGTGCGGCGACATCCCCGTGTACATCTGGATGTCGCCAAATCGCCTTTGGCCGAGAAAAAGCTCCTTCATGATCATGATTGTCCAGGGATCTCCGATCACGTCGACCGAACGCGCGATCGTACATGTCATCTTTGCAAGTGGGGAGGAGCGCATGAATAGTCGCTTCAATATTTGAAGTTACTGTGTTATCAGACCGAAACTCGAGGAGGATCGTCGTGAACGAGCGAGATAACCACACTCGAAGAGACTTGATCAAGGGATTCGGCGCGACCGCCGGAGCGTTAAGCCTGGGACTCGATCCGCTCTTTTCGGCGCCGGCTCCTGAAACGCCCAATACGTTCCCTCAGCTAAACGAGCGGGCCGGCGGCTGGCTGCGGTTTCTGTTTGAAAAAGCCACCACCAGGGACGACTGGACCAGCAAGGGCTCGCTGTCCATCGTCGTACTTTGGACGCTCAAGAGATTCGATGAACCGCAGAAAAGACAGCGAGGAGCTTCGGGCATCGTGCGATTGATAGCACGCGCAAGGGCGCAAACAGCGATCACAGGTCCCTATATGTGGGCTACTACCACACCTTGCGGCTCTCCAGATTCGACTCGATCTCGTTCTTGGTCCTCCACACCGGCCGGAGCTGCTTTTTCGACGCAAGCGCGAGCTGATCGTCGACGTGCTTCGATCCCGGCTTGGACCAGTTGCCGTAGCCCAGCAGGGCTTCCGCGTGGACCGGATTCGAGAATTCAATCACCGCGTAGTAGGTATCGCCGCTTCTGATTTCCGCCTTTCCGTTTACGAAAAGGCCGAAATCGGCAGTACGAATCGCACCCATCATTGATGGAGCGCCGTTTCCAGGTAAATCAGTCGATCCTCGATGGAGGCGTATGACGTCGCCCCATTTCACATGCAAGCTTCCATATTGCTTCTCAAATTCCCCGGCTACAGTATCCAGCAACGCGGCGGCTTTCGACGGATCAGCGAAGCCGCGCGGCGTGTCCAAGGGGCGGTGCTCGTCGGTGGGCACCGCGTATCCGCCGATGGCCCGGAAGCTCGGACCCGCAGCCTGGAGGAAGCGGTAAAACAGCAGTGTGCCGTCGCTGTCGTTATCCGCCGCGCGATCCCAATGCGCGAGCACTTCGGCCGCTTGCTTGGCGCGATCGCTTCCCATCTTGCCTGCAACAGCGATTAGATCGTCGGCAAATTGATCGGCCGTTTCGACATGCGTGGACAGCTTGCCTGCCTTCACATCTTCGAAGGACATTTTCTTAGCTGGCGAAAGGGTCCGAATTCCGCGCTGGGCTCGTGTCGTGATACCCACAGGCGGGGCAATATAGGCGGGGAACTTGCTCGAATCCAGCAGCATCGGATATGCCGATGTCCATGGCGCGTCGTTGCTGTTCTGGACCCAGCCGGATGGTGGATCGATAACCTTAGGCAGCTGTTCGTAGGTGACGACTTTGCCGGGCGACCAGATGAGGCTCGACTGGTCTCCAGGGAGGATGCCTCCCCAAAACTGATAGTCTCCGGTGGGCCGCACTGGTACAGCGGCATTGTAAAGGTACATAATATGCCCATCGCGGTCGGCGTACGCCGTATTAAATAGAGGAAGCTGCTGCATCCGGACGGCATCCTGAAATTGATCGAAATTGCGCGCCAGACCCATCTTCCAAAACTGTTCAAACCATCGCGGCCGGTCGAGCGCCGCCACACGCAATGAGATGGCGATGCCGTCATGATCTACAACCAGTGGGCCATGAACGGACCTTCGGATCGTCAGTGGCTCATCGCGCAAACTACCGTCCCCTTGGCGCACTCGAATAACTTCCTTCGCCATCTCAAATTGCTTCACCTGCCCGTCCAATAGATAACCGCCATCTTTCAAGGTCAATTTATAGAGATCCGCGCCGTTCGGGTTGTTGGTGGTTTGCGTCCAGCCCAGGTAATCGGTAAAGCACTGCCGCAGCACCGGCACGCCAACCCAGACCGCGCCGTAGGACGTGATGCCCGGAGCCGTCAGTTGAACTTCGAAGTAAGTGTGTATGTCACCCCATTCCAGGTGCGAGTTACTCATCAGCATGGCGTGGCCATTTGCGGAATGGGATGGCGCGATCGCCCACTCGTTTGAGCCATGCACATCCACTGCAGCACGCTTTACGCGCGCCTCGACCCTTGAAGGACTCACCAGCCAGTCGTAGTGGATGACTCGCAGCCCGTGAGCCAGGACGTCTTCGACAGTCAGAGGTAGCGCCGCCTTCGCGGGTGCGCTCAGTGACTCCGGGTGATCCTTCGCCCAGGCGTTCAAGCCCGCCGCGAAGGCCGCCAGCAGAGGCGCAAATTCGGGTGACTGCTGTGCCGCCCATTGTTTCGCATGCTGCGGTATACCATTGATCCGTACCCAGCGGTCGGAGTCCAGGTACTGTTCGCCATACAGCTCGGCGGCGCGACCGCGTGCCTGGGTGTACAGGCGGACTAGCAATTCCGAATGGGCCTCCATCTGCGCATACCCGTAGGCGTAAAACAGGCTCGCATGGTCCGGAGCGAACATATGCGGAATACCGTAGCGGTCCCACAAAATTTCGGTGCCCTTCGCGGGCATTGCAACGGAACCGGTAGTTGCAGGGCTTGCGGCCGCAACAGTTAGCAACAACGCGAGAACCGGGAGGGTGCGATACACCTTAGTCATCATACTTCTCCTTTTCTAAGCGGTCCTGATCAATGAGATATTCGTTGTTAGACCAATTTAGGCCAGTATAGATCATGCCGCCTCGCACGTAGCCACATCCGGCGCCCGTGAAGGCAAGGGTCACGCCATCCGATCGTCACCGCATCGGATTCGGCAGTTTCTCGCTCCCGCGAATTTGCGCCATGCTCATTCGATTGGTCTCATCCAGGATTTTCAGGAAAGCCCTTTCGCTCCAGCCCAGCCCCACGGCCGGAACCAGTTCAGGAGCGTCTAGGGAGGTGTGGTAGATCACATGGTCGATGATGTGAAAGGACGGTGCATATGGGCTCACAGCTCCCAGTGAGCCGCCGGCCCTTCGTTCCGGGATCTTGTAAAGAGTCACGTTGAAGTCCGCGAGGGTGTTTTGGACGAGCTGCTGAAATTCGGGGCTGCCGCTGGCAAACCATCGGCGGGCGCTAACTGCATTCGACGTCATGAGATCGGCGTTATACATGTACATCAGCGTCTGGGATGTGTGCTCCGCGTTGAGGACAACCGCAACCTTGCTCCAGTCGTGGGTTGAGATCATCAGATCACGTCCGGTTTCGCCATGGTGGTGATCGGGAGTTGCCACGAATATCATGGTGCGTGGCCGTTGGGCCTGGGGAACAGCGGCATAGTGCCTCGCGATATCAATCGCGGTCGCCATGCCGCTGGCGTTATCCATTGCGCCTTGGAAGAATCCGTCGGTGTGGGCCATTATCAAGATTTCCTCCTCGGAATCGCCCGGAAGGGTTGCGTAGACGTTCTGGCTTGGGACATCGTGGCGTTTTTCGATGTCGAGCTTCAGACTGATCCGTACGGTCTGTCCGGAGGCGAGCAAATCACGGAGATAGAAGCCCTCATCTTGACTGATCGTCATTGTAGGCACTGCCTGAGTTCCGGTGGGAGCACCTTCGGGATCGAACTGCCCGTTACCGGGCACCGCCATCACATTGATGATCATTGCGGCGCCAGCCTTTGTTATCAGGGTGTCGGAATTGAACAGGCCGGCACGATCGCTGGCGGAATGGCTGCGGCCGCCGGGCACGAACGTGCTGTATACAAGTGCGGCTTTACCTTTCAGGTCCCGACCCAGCAGATCCGGCGCCGCTCCGACTCCCACCCAGATTGCCTCAGCCGTGATGCCCTCTGCCAGGGTCGGCACGGTTTCATTGATCGGAAAAAGCGTAAAAAGCGGCCCCTTCTTTTTCCCCGCCGCGTAACTTCCCTCCCAATGCGTCGGATACCACAGTTCCTTGATCGTGAATGGCTGACGTTTAATCTGAAGTCCGAGCTTGCCGAACTCCTCGGCCATCAGTTCCGTAGTCATTCGGTCGTACTTTGTACCGGCAATCCGGCCCCAGTACTGCTCTCCGTCGTCGAGGCTCCTTAGAGAAATCGCGGTAAACTTCTTGATCAGCGCTTTGATTCGGTATCCGTCGACATCCCGGTAATTTTCCTGCCCGGGCTTCAGCGGATAATCCGGATATTCGCGGTCATCGAACAACAGCTTATCCATATCGCGCGGCAGCCCAAGGCCATATGTTTTTTCTACCTTTGCCCCGGGCCGCATCTGCGCCAGGCACGTCGCGACACCGGCGGCGGAAGAGATCACCAACGCAATGTGAACGCTCATTTTCATATGTGCGATTAAGCTTGCGGGCATCCAACTTGCTTGAACCACACATTTGGCTCTTGGCGCGCCGCAAATTAGGGAACGCTGGCCGGCTCTCATCTGGAAATACTAACAGTTCTGCGAATCTGCGCTATGAGTTTGAACTCCTGGCCCAGCTTAGCCGCTAAAGCGCCGCCATGGCGCGCACCTCGATCAAGAATTCCTCTCGAACCAAGCGATCAATGATAAGCAGCGTGTTAGGTGGATACGCGCTGCCCTGGAACAGGCGCGGGAAATCTCGCAAACGGTACTCGATCAGCCTCGGAACATCATTGGTGTCGACGAGATACGTCGTGAGTTCCACGACATTGGCGAAGCGCGCCCCTTGGGAAGTGAGTGCGGCGCCGAGATTCGCAAACACCTGGGCACATTGCGCGTCGAAATCGACGGCAACTCTGCCGTCCGCTTCGACTCCGACCTGGCCGGCAATGAATAGAAACTCCGAGGCCTTGACGCGTGCGATGTGTGAATACTGCCCGAGTGGCTTCGCGAGCCTCTCCGGGTTCAACACCTGAACGATAGGCATTCATCCTCGGCAAGATTTGATGTTACTGATTCGGGAAGCTAAAGCGCTGCCTGCTCAGCGTCACGGTTGGTGAATGGGCTCCGATATGTCCGATAACGGACTCTTTCTCAAAACGGTTTCCACCAGTGTACGAAGTCGCCGACAAGAACAAAGCCGCGGGG
>Ga0126371_10005119_pt1 | contig 11623 bp, 9 predicted proteins | sample PanSoiMetaPlot_4_FD_110145 | JGI IMG/M metagenome (GOLD analysis project Ga0126371, IMG submission 110145) | Tropical forest soil microbial communities from Panama - MetaG Plot_4 | ecosystem: Environmental > Terrestrial > Soil > Tropical forest > Bulk soil | place: Panama | collected 2016-02-17
CACGGGAAATATTTGTTTCTTGCGCTGGATCGTGGACTGGTGGAGATGCATTTCCGGTTCGACGGGCAACTGGTGTGGTTTTCGGGAACGCGGGAGTTGGCGAAAAAGGCCAACGCAGGGGTGGATGGCGTGCACGTGGACCTGGCGTTTGAGTTCTCGAAGGGCGTGCTCGGCTTTGCGGACCGGCGGCATTTCGGGCGCGTACACGCTTGGGAATCGGAGGCGGCGTGCCCGCCGTTGCGCATGCTGGGCATGGACGCGTTCTCTAGAGAATTTTCCCCAGGTGAGCTGCACCGGCGTGCTTCCCGCTCGAAGCGGCCGTTAAAAGAGTTCCTGCTCGACCAAACGCGCATCGCGGGAATCGGGAACATCTATTCGAGCGAGGCGCTTTGGCGGGCGCAACTCGACCCGTGGAAACCGGCGAATTCGCTGGACAGGAAGAAAGCGGCGAAACTTCATAAAGCGATTGTGCATGTTCTTCGGCGTGCCCTAGAATGTTGTGAGCACCCGCCGCCGGATTTTCGCGCCGCCGATTGGTGGTTTCAGGGGCTGGAAAAGATTCTGCGGGTCTACCAGCGCGAGGATCTGGATTGCCGGCGGTGCGGGGGTCAGATTCAGCGCGTGGAGCAAGGCGGGCGTTCGACTTATTTTTGCGGTTATTGCCAGAAATAGGCGCGCGAAAAAGGATTTTCAGGCAGAATACCTTTACCAGCATGACAGGGGATGGCGTGAACCAACCTGTTCCGAAAAAAGCGGAAGCGCAGAAGAAGCCGGATTTTGAGCGTTCGCTCGCGCGGCTTGAGGAAGTGGTGCGGAAACTCGAGAGCCCGCAGCTTTCGCTGGACGAAGCGATGAAGCTGTTTGAAGAAGGCGTAGGATTGTCGCACGAATGCCAGAAGCAGCTCGAGGAAGCCGAGGGGCGCGTGGAAATCCTGTTGCAGAAGGCCGATGGAAAAATGCTTGCCGAACCCTTTGCTGCCGAAAGCGAAAACGAGTCGTGAACGGCGGCCGATGACGCAAACCGCGAATTCTCTCTCACCCATGAAACTTCCTGTTTTTTTTGAGGAGGACCGCCTTGCCGTGGACGCGGAACTCGACCGGCTGCTTCCGGGTGAATCGGTGCAGCCTTCTTCCATTCACACGGCGATGCGCTATTCGGTGTTCGCCGGGGGCAAGCGCATTCGTCCAATCCTGTGCCTGGAAGCGGCACGCATTTTCGAAGCCGACGTGACGCCGTCGCTGCATCCAGGCTGTGCCATCGAATTCATCCACGCGTATTCGCTAATTCACGACGACCTTCCGGCGCTGGACAACGACGATCTACGCCGCGGGAAACCCACTTGCCACAAAAAATTCGGCGAGGCGACCGCTATTCTGGCGGGCGACGCACTGCTGACGCTGGCGTTTGAAACCATTGCAGCTGCGCCGGCCTCGGCAGAGCGCCGAGTGGCCATGGTGCGGGAAATCGCCAACGCTGCCGGCACCGTGAGAGGGATGGTCGGCGGACAGGTGGCAGACCTGGAAGCGGAAGGAAAGCCCGTCGGGCCAGAGATGCTCGAATATATTCACCGCTCAAAGACCGCAGCGCTGATCCGCGCTTCGATTACCGCTGGAGCGCTTTGCGCAGGCGCGCCGGATGGCGATGTGGCGCGGCTACGGCGTTTCGGCGACACGATTGGCTGGGCGTTTCAGGTGACGGACGACATTTTGGACGTAGAAGAATCTTCCGCGGCCTTGGGCAAGACTGCTGGCAAAGACATTGCGCAGCAGAAGGCCACGTATCCTGCAGTTTTCGGCTTAGAGCGCTCGCACCAGATTGCGCGTGAGCTGGCCGCGAAAGGCATCGCCGAACTGGAAGCGTACGGTAAACGTGCGGGCCGGTTACGCGCAATCGCGGAATTCCTGATTTTGCGTCGCGCCTGAACTCCAATTCCATGAAAACCAAATCGGAGCGAAAGCGCTTGGACCTGCTTCTGGTGGAGCGGGGGCTGGCCGAATCGCGCCATAAAGCGCAGGCGATGATCCTGGCCGGAGAGGTGGAAGTGGACCAGCATCGCACGGAAAAGGCTGGAACGCTCCTACGGGAAACCGCGCATATCGAAGTGCACAGTCGCCTGCAAAAATACGCCAGCCGCGGGGGGTTAAAGTTGGAAGGCGCGCTGGAGGATTTTTGCGTCAGCCCTGCAGGAAAGATTTGCCTCGACGTTGGCGCATCTACAGGCGGGTTCACGGATTGCCTGCTGCAGGGCGGGGCGGCGCGCGTTTACGCCGTGGACGTGAACACCGACCAGCTGAGCTGGAAGTTGCGTGACGACATCCACGTGGTGCGCATCGAAAAAAACGCTCGTGAATTGCGCGCCGAGGATTTTCCGGAATCCGCAGACCTGGTGGTTGCGGATGTCTCCTTTATCTCTGTGAAGAAAATCTTGCCGGGAGCCGTTGCCTGCGCAGACTCCGGCGCCGATTTGCTGATTCTGATCAAGCCGCAGTTCGAACTGGAGCGCCACGAGGTGGGCAAAGGCGGAATTGTGCACGAGGAAGCGCTGCACGAAAAGGCGATTGCCAGCGTGAAGCAGGTCTCCGAGGCGCTGGGCCTGGTCATCGCGGGCGTCGCGCCAAGCCGATTGCCGGGCGCGGAAGGCAATCAGGAGTATTTTCTTCACGCACGAAAATCGGCTAAGGTAGAATCCCGATAATCCATGCCGCCCACTTCCACGTTCAAAACCATCGGCATTATTTCGCGCCCGCGACGTTCGAACATCGCCGAAGTAGTGCCACCCTTGCTGCAATGGCTGGAAAAACGCGGCTTGCGGGCCGTATACGACATCGAAGCCGCCACGGTGTTGAAGGGGAGTTACGTGGGCAAGACGCGCCACCAGGTGGCGCAAGAGTCGGACTTGCTGCTGGTGTTGGGCGGCGACGGAACGATTCTAGCGGCGGCGCGCGAGGCCGCTCACCACGATATTCCGATTTTGCCCATCAATATGGGCAGCCTGGGATTTCTGACGAGCTTCACGGTGGAGGAACTTTATCCGGCCCTTGAAAGCGCGTTGGCGGGCACTGCAAAGGTTGAAGAGCGCGTGCTGCTGCTGGTGGAGCGCACGCACAACGGAGAATTGCTGACACAGCAGCGCGTGCTAAACGACGCCGTGGTGCACAAGGGCACGCTGGCGCGCATGATTGAAGTGGAACTACACATCAACGGCGCTTTCGTTTGCCGGTATCGCGCGGACGGGCTGATCGTGGCATCGCCTACGGGTTCCACGGCATATTCGCTTTCCGCGGGAGGGCCGATCGTGCAGCCGGGCGTCGCTTCCATTTTGATTACGCCCATCTGCCCGCACACGCTAAACGACCGGCCGGTGGTGATTCAGGACAATTCCAAAATCGATCTGCTCCTTTCGCAGAGCTCCGACTCCGTTTTTCTGACTCTCGACGGACAAACCGGAGTGCCACTTCAGACCGGCGACCATGTGCGGATTACGCGGTCGGAACAGCGCTTGAAGCTGATCCAGCCGCCCGGCAAGACGTATTTTGAGATTCTGCGCAACAAATTGAAGTGGGGCGAGGAGTAGGCTTCAGCCGAGGACGTCGGTACGGAGGAGGTCGCGATAGGTTTCCCGGCGGCGGATGAGCTTGGCGGTCTTTCCGTTGACGAGCACTTCGGCGGCGCGCATACGGGCGTTGTAATTGGAAGACTGCGCGAACCCGTAGGCGCCGGCCACCCAAATGGCCGCGAGGTCGCCTGCGGAAACGCTTCCCAAAGGCCAATCCACCAGGAACGCATCACCGGTTTCACACACCGGACCGACAATGTCCACGCGTTTTGCGGCGCTTGCCCGGGCAGCACCGCTCTGGCTAACGCGCGTAATGGGATGTGGCGCGTCGTAGAGAACGGGACGCTGTAAATCGTTCATGGCGGCGTCGAGAATCACAAAGGATTTTCGCGCGTTGGTTTTGGTGTAGACGACACGCGAGAGGAGGACGCAAGACTCCGCGATAATCGAACGCCCGGGTTCGAGAAGAACCTGCACGCCCAAAGGACGCGCGATCGCGGCGATCAATTTCGCGTAGGCTGTGCGGGATGGCGGACGCTCTCGGGTGTAGCGGACGCCGAGGCCACCGCCAACGTCGAGATACTTCAGCGCGATGCCTTGCCGCCGCACATCGAGCACGTAGGAGGCCAGCCGCCGCAGCGCCCGGCGGAACGGAGCGAGATCCACGATTTGCGAACCGATATGAGCGCTGATTCCCTGCCAGCGGATGGCATTCGTGGTGCGGTGGGCAAGATAAAGCTTGCGCGCTTCGTTCCAGGCGACGCCAAATTTGTGCTCCTGTTGACCGGTGGCGATGTGAGGGTGACCACCGGCTTTTACGTCAGGATTCACACGAATGGAGACACCCGGCGTGGCATTTGCGCGCGATGCTTCTTCGATCAGGACTTCAAGTTCCGCGGAGGATTCGACGTTGAACTGCAGAATCCCTCGCTCGCCGCCGCGTCCCGCACGATACTGCAGGGCTTCGCGGATCTCTTCGCGGCTTTTTCCTACGCCTGAAAAAACAATGCGGCGGCCGGGAACACCGATATGGCCGAGATGCGCGAGTTCGCCGCCGGAAACGATATCGAAACCGCTGCCCCGCGCGGCGAGTAACTTCAGCAAAGAGAGATTGCCGTTGGCTTTGACGGCAAAGCAGACCAGGTGGGGAATCTTGCCCAAGCCGGCATCGATTTCGCGGAACGCATCGGTAATGGCTTGCCCGCTGTAAATATAAACCGGCGTGCCGAAACGCCGGGCGATTTCCGCCAGAGACACATCGGAGCAAAAGACTTCGCGTGCGCCTGCGGCGGACTTGCGCCAGGAAAAATGTGTCGTGTGCTCGGCGGGATCGAAGTACGCCAATCCGCGGCGGGCCTTGGCGTGCGCGCTCATTTTACTTTCATGACTACCAAGGTGCGGTCGTCGGATAGGGGAGCGCTTTGCGAAAACCAGTCCACCTCGTGCAGCAGGCGTTCGGCGAGATCGCCGGCCGCCAATTCGTGGTGCAGCTCGATCAAGCGGCGCAGCCGCTCGGTTCCGAACAGCTGGCCTTCGCTGTTGGAGGTCTCCGCGATGCCGTCGGAATGGAAAATGAGAATGTCGCCGGGCTCGAGCGTCACGCTCCACTCGTCGTACCCCACATCCTCGAAGATGCCGAGGGGAAAGCCGGTGAGTTCGATACGGTCGCAACGGCCACCCTTATAAAGCAAGGGCTGCGACTGGCCGGCGTTGGCCACGCGGAGTTTCTGGCGCCCCTTCTGCCAAGTGGCGAAGCAGGCGGTCATGAAGCGGCCATCGATGCGCCGTTCCCCGACGAGCTGATTCATCTGGCGCAGCATCTCCGCGGGCTGCAGTTTCTGTGGAGCCAGGCTGCGCATGATGCCGATACAGACCGCTCCGTAGAGGGCGGCGGCAGTTCCCTTCCCGCTGACGTCACCCAACGCGATACCAAGTTGCTGCGGGCCGTAACGGAGAAATTCGTAAAGATCGCCGCCAACTTCGCGCGCGGAGAGATACCTCGCGGCGATGTCGAGGCCATAGTCGTCGCCGGGAACGGCGCGGAGCAATGCGCCCTGAATGCGCTTGGCGGCTTGCAGGTCGCGCTCCATGCGGGCTTCGTCGCGAGCCACCTGTTCGTAGAGCCGCGCGTTCGCGAGGGCCACGGCAAGGTTGGCGGCAAGGATGGTCAGCGTCTGGACGTGTTCCTCGGTAAAGTAGTTGAGCTGGGGGCTTTCGAGATCAAGCACGCCGGTAACTTTATTTTTGTAAATCATCGGAATAGCGAGTTCCGAACGTGTTTCCGGGTTCACCATCAGATAGCGCGGGTCGACGGTGACGTCCGGAACAAGGACCGGCTCGCGCAGGGTAGCAGCGGCGCCGACGAGGCCTTCGCTGGCGGCGACGCGGAGTTTTCCCTGCACTCGCTGACCGTGCTTGACGTCGAGGCGGTGGCGAAAGACCCTTTGCTCTTCGTCATAGAGCATGATGCTCAGAATCTGGTAGTCGATGACGCGCTTGACGAGCTCGGCGGCGCGGCGGAGGAGTTCCTCGACGTCGAGGATGGAGCTGATTTCGCGGCTGACATCATTGAGAACCAGCAGGGTCTCCGCCTGCGCACGGACCTTTTGAAACAGGCGGGCATTTTCAATGGCCACGGCCAGGCGGCTGGCGAGCAGGGTGATGATTTTCTGCTGTTCCTTGGTGAAGTAATCAAGATGGCGGCTCTGAATGTCGAGCACGCCGACGCACTTTCCGCGAAACATCAGGGGCACAGCGAGTTCTGACTTCACGCTTTCGATGGCGTTGATATAGCGAGGATCCTTAGAGACGTCGCTGACGCGGACGGGTTGCCCGGTGGATGCGGCTGTACCGGTAATTCCCTGTCCGACAGGAATGCGCAGATTTTCCGCCAATCCCGGCGGGTAGCCGATGGCAAAGCGGTGCTTGAGGTAAGAGGCGCCTTCATCGAGCATGAGCACGCCGAAAAATTCGTAGTCGATATAGCGCTTGATGAGAACAGAGGTATGCGCGAGAACTTCGTCGAGGTCCAGAGAGGCATTGACTTCTTCACCGATTTCCGCGAGGGTGGCCAGAACGTCGTTGGAAGCCTCGGGTTGGTCAGCGGTGGCTTGAGCTAGCGGGTTCGATCCGGTCGCGTCCATGAATTCCCTAGTATAGCAGGCGAAGCCGGAATCGAAGGGGAGGCGAAAACGAAAGTTATGCTTCCACTTTGGTTTTCCCACCCGGGCCGAGGCGCACGACGCACACATCGGGGAGATTACGGTAGCGTTCGTCATAGTCGAGGCCGTAGCCGACGACGAACTCATTGGGAATGACGAAACCCGTGTAATCGGCGCGGACATCTGCGATGCGGCGTTCGACTTTGTCGAGAAGTACCGCGACGCGAAGATGCTTGGGCTTGCGTTCTTCGAAGAGGCGCAGGAGATACTTCAGCGTCAGACCCGTGTCGAGAATGTCTTCGACGACCAGCACGGAGCGTCCTTCGATGCTGACGTCCAGGTCCTTGATCATTTTAACTTCGCCGGTAGAGTCCATACCCTTGCCGTAGCTCGAAACGGAGATGAAGTCGAAGGAGACTTCGCCGCCGAGTTCCCGGGCGAGATCGGCAAGGAAAAGGATGGAGCCTTTCAGCACGCCGACCAGATGCATGGGCTCGTCCGGGAAATCGCGGCGGATTTCCTGGGCCATCTGCCGCACGCGGGTGCGAATTCTACTGTGAGAGATCAGCACGCGCAGGGATTCTTCAGCGCGCTGCCCGGCGCTCATTTTGGTGCTCCGTTTTGCGGGATTTGCGGGCTTGGTGGGCAAGGGAGTGATCCTCCTTGTGGCGTTTCGATAATTTCGCTATTCGACCCAATCGGCAATAAAAATATTGGTTTCGTGGGGAGCCTTGCCGTTGCGATTGGAGGCCCAGACAAGGCGCTTGCCATCAGAAGAGAACATTGGAAACGAATCGAAGTCGGGATGATAAGTAATGCGCTCTTGGCTGCTACCGTCTTCGTTGATGACATAGAGATCGAAATCGCGTCCGTTTTTGGGATCGGCCTGGTTGGAAGCAAAGATGATGCGCTGGCCGTCGGGAAACCAGTAGGGCGCGAAATTGGCGGCACCATTGTGAGTGACCTGGTGCTTGTTGCTGCCGTCGGCGTTCATCACCCAAATTTCCAGATTGCCCGGGCGAATCAGGCCCTGGGCGAGGAGGTCCTTGTAGTCCTTGATCTCCGCGGGAGTTTTGGGATGCTCGGCACGGTAGACTATTTTCTTGCCGTCGTAGGACCAGAAGGGACCGCCATCGTAGCCAAGTTCGGTGGTGAGTTGTTTCACGTTCGAGCCGTCGGCGTCCATGGTGTAGATGTCGAGATCGCCGTTGCGCGTGGAGGTAAAGACGATGTGCTTGCCGTCGCGCGTGATGGTAGCTTCGGCGTTGTAGCCGGTCGCTGTGGTGAGCTGCTTCAAATCGGAGCCATCTGGCTTTGCCGCGTAAATCTGGTAAGTGTTGTAAATCGGCCATACGTAGCCGCGAGAATAATCGGGTTTGGGCGGGCAATCGGGGCTGGCCGCGTGCGTGGAGGAAAACAGAATGCGATCGCCGGAAGGAGAGAAGTAGCTGCACGTGGTGCGGCCTTTGCCCGTGCTGAGGAGCTTAGGGACAGGCGGTTTGCCATCCGGCGGATCGACGACGATGGAATAGATTTGATCGCAGGGCACGCCTTCGCCCTGATGCTGAAAGATGAGTTGTTTATCGTCAGCGGAGAAATAGGCTTCGGCGTTTTGCCCGCCGAAGGTGAGCTGCCGGACATTTCTCAGATGCTTGTGCTCTTGAGGAAGAAGAAGGTCGGCTTCCGGCTTCGCCTGTGCAAAGAGCGGGAAGCAGCGAGCTCCACACAGAATGCCGAGGGCCAGTAGGAGAATTGCCGCTGGTGAAATGATTTTGACGGTAAGCACGATAAAACAAACTCCGATTTGGCCGCGCGTCGGCGGCCTATTTTCGTCGTTCGAGTTTTACTTCCACTTTTAATTCCTTACCGTCGCGCAACACTGTAACCGGCACCACATCGCCGACCTTGCTGCGGCGCAGCGCGTCGGTGAAATCGTAAAGATTCTTGATGGGCTTGCCGCCAAATTGCACGAGGACGTCGCCGGCCTTCAGACCCGCTTTGGCGGCCGGCGACTCGGGCTTCACATCGGAAAAACGGACGCCATTTTCCGTTTGGCTGAAATCGGGAATGGAGCCGAAGTAGGGCCCATAGCCGCCACCTCCGCTGGAATGAGGATTGGCCTCGACAACGTTAATAAAAGTGGGCCGCTCCGGCGCTTGATCTAAAGCCAGAATCGTGCCGGCAACGACATTCAGCAGGCGAGTCGCGGCATCCGGATTGATCTTGTCCCAGGTGTCGGAGGGCTTGTGATAATCGCCGTGCAGGCCCGAGAAGAAAAAGAGCACGGGGATTTTTTGCGCGACGAAGGAAGTGTGGTCGCTGGACTCGTAGCCGCCTTGGGAATATTCGAACTTGAAATGCGAATCGCTACCTGCCTGCTCGAGAATTTTCTGGAACGTGGAGCCCGTGCCGACGCCCCCAATGAAAACCTTGTCGTCCTTGATGCGGCCGATCATGTCCATATTGAGCATGGCCACGGCCTTGTCGAGCGGCTTCGTTGGAGATTTAACCCACGCCGCGGAGCCTAGGAGGCCCAACTCTTCTCCCGCGAAGGAGGCAAAGAGAATGCCGCGCTCTAACTGGCCTTTCATTGGAGACAAAAGCCGCGCGAGTTCGAGCAGTCCGGCGGTGCCGGAGGCGTTGTCGTCGGCGCCGGGATGAATTTGCCCGATTTGCGAAGGGGCGAGCGAATCAAAGTTGCCGCGGCCCAGATGGTCGTAGTGCGCGCCGAGAATGATGTACTCGACGGTCTTGCCGGGCAGAAAGGCGACGACATTGTTGACGGTGGCCCGGGTCGTTTCGACGCCAATGGCCAGCGAGGCGTGAAGCGTATCGGGAAACGCGAAAGAAGCGGGTTTGCCGCTGGCGTTGATCTGCTCCTGAACATCCTTCAGGGATTTTCCTGCGGCTTCAAACCAGGGCGCGGCGCTTTCGTTTTTCACCTGCGCAAAAAGAATGCCGGCGTTCTCCGGGCCGCTGACACTGCCAAAACGAGTGAGGAGATCTTCCTCACCATCGCCGAGCTTGCCATTAAGCAAGAGCAGGCCCTTGGCGCCATGGTTGCGCGCGTTGATGGCCTTGGCGACGAGCTGCGAGTGTTGGGTCAAGCCTTGATTTCCAGACTTGGCAGCGAAGGCGGCAGGCTCATAGCGCAGAATGACGACGATTTTGTCTTTCACGTCTATGCCAGCGTAGTCATCGTAGCCAAATTCATCGGCCGTGGCGCCGTAACCTGCGAAGACCAAAAGCACCGAGACCGAGCCGGACTGCGAGAAGCTGAAGGGGACGTAGTCCAGGTTGAGCTTCAGCTCGGCCTTGGTTTGCCCATTTTGAATGGAGAAATGATTTTGGGCATTGAGCCTGGCGCCCGTAGTGACGACAAAGGGTTGCAGAAAGCCATGGGTGCCGGCAGGCTGGAGGCCAAGGTTTTTGTAGCGCGCTTCTAGAAAATGTTCGGCGCGCACGAGCCCTCTGGTGCCATCCCCGCGGCCTTCCATTTTTTCCTGCGTGAGTGTTTTGATATCGCTGAGGTAGCGCTGGCTGTCAGCGGTACCGATGGAGGCGGGGGCGGCAAGGGTTAACGCCGTCGCCTGGAAAAGAATGGCGGCTGCGCGAACGAATAAAAAAACCGATTTCATGCCGGGCGAGTTCCTGACCGCAAAGAGATCATTTTATCTTCGCGGAATTTTCCATGCTATTGGGTGCGGATTCGCGTGTCAATTCGCGGGGCTCGGATGGAAAGAAATCCGGCCATCCAGGTATTTGCAATCGGTGGCGCCATTTTTGATAGCGGCATCATAAAAGGTTTTCGGGCTATAGGAATTCCGGGTCGGGGCACGGAAATTCGTTCCACTTACCGTGACCGTGAATGAAATGTCGTCATCGAGGGAAAGGAGTTTCTCGAGGCGGGCCGCAAATTGAGGCGCGGGCCTTACGACGCACACGTTCGTTCTGTCGGAACTGAGGGCGAGGAAATCCGGGACCAGGTCGACCGTGAAATGATAAAGCTTGCCCCGTTCATAGCGGAGGACGTCGGGCGGCAAATGAGCGGCCTCGATGGGAACCAGGTCGGCGCCGGGCTTCACGATCCGCAGGGGTGGCTCGATGTTTTCTCCGACGATGTTCCAGCCCACGGTGTAACCCAGATCCATGGAGGGAAACAGAAACGGCGACTGCCAGAAATAATCGTCATCCGGAAAGCGCAGGGAATAACGGAGGCGAATGCCAATGGGCGCGCCGTCTTTCCAAAGCAGGGGTTCGTCCTGCATTTCCGTAACCTGGGTGGCTGCTGCGCGCTTTTCCATTTGACGGAATTCCCAGGCAGCCAAGGTCCGCTGTCCGGCGAAAATCCCCTCCATCAATAGCACGCCCAAGCCGACACCACAAAGAATGAGCCATAGCAAGGGATGCCGGGGCTTGTGCGCCGGGAGGAAAAAGCTTAGCCACCACCAAATACCCAGGACGAGAGCCAGGAGACAAAGCACAAAATACGGGAACAAGCCAGGTCCATGGAAGCTTCCCACGAGCGCCAGAAAGCAGGCGACGACGGCGTACAGCAAGGAAAATAAGACGGCGATGACTTTGTTCATGCTGGCCGCTTCCCGGTGATTATCCGTTACATGGTAACTGCATCTTCTTTGCCGGAGAACCTAAATGAGTGAGAAGAAGGAATCGCGTCCCGAGCCGTGGCTTCGGGGAACGCTAGGCGAACTACCTCCGCTGGCGCGCGGAGTACTGCATGCACTGGAACTGGCGCAGGAGGATTTACACAAGTGGTGCGGCGCGTTGAGCGCGGAACAAGTTCGAGCGCAGCCGGCAGGGCTGGCTTCCGTGGCGTTCCAATTGCGGCATATCGCGGGAAGCATCGACCGGCTGCTGACATACGCGGAGGGCGGCGCTTTGTCG
>Ga0126371_10005121_pt1 | contig 11619 bp, 9 predicted proteins | sample PanSoiMetaPlot_4_FD_110145 | JGI IMG/M metagenome (GOLD analysis project Ga0126371, IMG submission 110145) | Tropical forest soil microbial communities from Panama - MetaG Plot_4 | ecosystem: Environmental > Terrestrial > Soil > Tropical forest > Bulk soil | place: Panama | collected 2016-02-17
ACTACCTTTTCTTCTATGTGCTGCGCTCCTATTTCAGCCCGCTAAATGTTTTTCGCTATATCACGGTTCGCACGGCGGTCGCGAGTCTAACGGCGCTCCTGATTTCGCTTTTGCTCGGGCCCTGGGTGATAGACCGGTTGCGCGAGTTGCAGGTGAAGCAGTTCATTCGCGAAGAGGGGCCCAAAGCACATCAGAAAAAGGCCGGCACGCCGACGATGGGAGGCGTCCTGATTGTGGGGGCCATCGTGGTGCCGACGCTGCTGTGGGCCGACCTGCGCAACTTGTACGTCCTGCTCGCGGTCGGCGCGACCCTTTCGTTTGGGACGATTGGCTTCATCGACGATTACAACAAAGTGGTGAAGCGCCGGAACATGGGGTTGCGGCCGAGCGCGAAATTTTTGTATCAGGTGTTGACGTGCGCGGGCGTCGGCGCGGTGCTGCTCACATTGCAGGCACATGGAGCCTATTCGACGCAATTGAGCGTGCCCTTCGACAAGCGGCTGCACCCGGATCTGGTGATCGACTCGCTACTCACGCATCAGTTCATCTGGCCGCTGGCTTTTGTGCCGTTCATTTTGTTTCTCGTGCTGGTGATTGTGGGCTGCTCGAATGGGGTGAATTTAACGGATGGCCTAGACGGTCTGGCGATAGGGTGCGTGCTGGTTTCCTCGGCGGCGCTGACGGTGCTGACCTACATTTCAAGCCACGCGCGATTCGCAGAGTACCTCGAGATTCAGAAGATTCCCGATGCGGGCGACCTGGTGATTTTTTGTGGGTCGGTGGTGGGCGCGTCACTCGGCTTCCTCTGGTACAACGCGCATCCGGCGGAGATGTTCATGGGGGATGTAGGGTCGCTGGCGCTGGGCGGCGCGATTTCAACTGTGGCCGTGATCATCAAGCAGGAGATTCTGCTGTTGTCGATCGGCGGGGTCTTTGTGTTGGAGGCGCTTTCGGTGATCGTTCAAGTGGGGTCATTCAAGCTGACCGGGAAGCGCGTGTTCCGGATGGCTCCGCTGCATCATCATTTTGAGCTGATCGGCTGGAGCGAATCGAAAATTATCGTGCGGTTCTGGATTGCGGCGCTGGTGTTCGCGCTGTTTTCGCTGACGACTTTGAAATTGAGGTAAGCGACTAGTGAAGCTGGGATTCGATCTCGAAGGAAAGCGCGTGCTGGTGGTGGGACTGGCGCGCACGGGTGTGGCGGCGGCGCTTTTCTGCGTGGGATACGGCGCAAAGGTGACCGCGACGGACATAAAGCCTGAGGATGAGTTGGGGGAAGTGGCCGGAAAACTTGGCACGGCCGGTGTGGCGCTTGCGCTTGGTCCAAACGCGCCGGTGGATCTTAACGGGATCGATTTGATTGTGGTCAGTCCCGGCGTGGCGGCGAAACTTCCATTGCTCGAGAAAGCGCGCTCGCAGGGAATTCCCGTCTGGAGCGAGATCGAGCTGGCCTGGCGGTTTCTGCGCGGGAAACTGATCGCGATCACAGGCTCGAACGGAAAGACGACGACGACTTCGCTCGTGGCGCACATATTGAAGACCGCGAATATTCCCACGCTCGTTGGGGGGAATATCGGGACGCCGCTGCTGGTGTGCGTTGAGTCGTCGCTGGATTCGACGGTGACGGTGGCGGAGATCAGCAGCTTTCAGCTGGAGACGATTGAAGCGTTTCGTCCTGAAATCGGAGTGCTGCTGAATCTCACTCCCGATCATCTTGACCGGCATGAATCGTTCGGGCAGTACGCGGCAGCGAAAATGAGGATGTTCGAAAACCAGCTCGAACGCGACTTCGCGATTTTGAATGCCGACGATCCGGAAGTGACGCGGCGAATGCCGTCACGCCCGCACATTAATTGGTTCAGCCGGAAGAAGCGGGTGGCGCAAGGCTGCTTTGTGGCGGATGGCCAAATTGTCTTTCGCATAGAAGGTTCGGAGAATCCGGTGCTGAGGATCGAGGAGATTCCGTTAAAAGGCGAGCACAACGTGGAGAATGTACTAGCCGCGTGCACCGCCGCGTCTCTCGCTGGTGCCGACGCGGATTCCATCGCGACAGGCGTGAAGACGTTTCAGGGTGTGGAGCACCGTCTGGAATTTGTAGCTGAGCTGAATGGCGTCGCCTTCTACAACGATTCGAAGGCAACCAACGTTGACGCTACGGTGAAAGCGATCGAGGCATTTCCGGGATCGGTGATCGTGATTCTCGGCGGCAAGGACAAAGGCACAGGTTATGCCGAGCTTCGCGAGCCGCTGCGGCAACGGGCGCGGCTGGTGCTATTAATCGGTGCGGCTGGGGAAAAAATTGCCGCGCAGCTCGAAGGCGCGGTCCCAATGGAGCATGCGGGCACGATTGGCCGTGCCGTGGAACTCGCTGCGGAACGCGCGCGGGCGGGGGACGTGGTGCTGCTCGCGCCGGCCTGCGCAAGTTTTGATCAGTTCGAAAATTACGAGCACCGCGGGCGCGTTTTCAAGGAACTTGTGGCGCGGCTCAAGCGCGAATCGGGCGGCGGCACAGCCCGGCTGGCTGCTGAAATTCCTCTGGAGAAAGGTGCGCGCGATGCCACGTAACCTGCAGCCGGACCGGCAACTGTTTGTCGTGACGCTGGCGCTGTGTTTCATCGGCGCCGTGATGGTGTTCAGCGCGTCGGCGGTGACCGCGGGCCAGCAGACCGGCAACGGCTACACATTCCTGCTGCGGCAAGTTCTATGGATCGCCATCGGAATTGCGGGGATGTTTTGGGCCATGAACACGGACTACCGGAAACTGCGCCAGCCCCGCGTGATTTTCACTGCGCTTTCGGTGACGCTGCTGCTTCTGATCGCCGTGTTCTTTCTCGATCGCTCGCATGCGACGCACCGCTGGATCCGGCTCGGCCCGGCGAGCTTTCAGCCGTCGGAGCTGGCCAAGTTGGTGGTGATTTTTTTCCTGGCCTGGTTTCTCGAGATTCGCCGGAAGCCTCGGGGGTTCGGCATCGATGATCCGCTGCACTCGTTGCTGCCTGCGCTCGGAACCGTGCTGGTGATGGCAGCGCTGGTGCTTGCCGAGCCGGATATGGGGACGGCGTGCATGATCTTCATGATCGCGTTCGTGATGCTATATGTTTCCGGGCTTTCGCTGCGCTATATCTTTGCCACCGGCTTGGCGGCGATTCCGGCGATTTATCTTTTGATCGTGCGCGTCCCGTACCGCTACGAGCGTGCCAAGTCATTCTTTTCGCCGGGCGGCGATCCGCAAGGGCGTGGATTCCAATTGCTTCAGTCGCTGATCGCAGTAGGCTCGGGAGGATTTTCGGGAGTCGGGCTGATGGAGAGCCGGCAGAAGCTGTTTTTTCTTCCCGAGGCGCACACGGACTTTATCTTCGCGATTATCTGCGAGGAACTCGGTTACATCGGCGCGGTTGTCGTGTTGTTGCTATTCGCGATGTACGGCTGGCGCGGATTCGTGGCGGCGATGAAAGCGCCCGATGAATTTGGCAGGCTACTGGCGCTGGGTATCACGACGATGGTGGTGGGCCAGGCGATGGTGAATCTGAGCGTGGTACTGGGGCTGATGCCGACGAAAGGGATTCCGCTGCCGTTCGTCAGCTACGGCGGTTCGAGTTTGCTGGGCATGCTATTGGCCACGGGAGTGCTGTTAAACATCAGCCAGCACGCGGACGAGAGTTGAGCGGGGCGGCAAAAGAGTTGCTGGTAGCGGGCGGCGGCACCGGCGGACACGTCTTTCCGGCGATGGCTATCGCGCACGAATGGCTACGACGGGGATGTTCGGAATCGGAAACGGATTCTCGAGGGGAACGGCGAGTGGTGATCGTGGGAACCGAACGCGGGCTTGAATCAAAACTGGTGCCGCAGGCCGGGTTGCCATTGGAAACCATTCGCGCGGCCGGCCTGAAAGGCATGAGCGGCGCGAAATTGCTTCGCAATGCGGCGCTTTTGCCGATGGGCATGCTCGATTCTGCCGCGATTTTGCGCCGGCACCGTTTTGCAGCCGCATTCGGCGTAGGAGGCTACGCGTCAGGTCCCGTGATGCTGCTCGCGACTCTCAGCTCGATTCCTACCGTTGTTTTTGAGCCGAATGTGGAGCCGGGATTCACGAATCGCGTGCTCGCGAACATGGCCACGCGAGTGGCCGTGGCGCACCAGCAGACGGCCGAGAAACTGGGCCGCCGAGCGATTCTCACCGGCTGCCCGATACGTCCGGAATTCTTTTCCCTGCCGCGCAAGGCCCACGGGGCTCCGTTCACGATCCTAGTCACCGGGGGAAGCCGCGGGGCGCTTCCGATCAACCGCACGGTGGTGGACTCGCTCGACCTGCTGGTACCGAGAAAAAATCAGCTTTTCATCGTGCATCAGACAGGCGAAGCCGACTATAATGCCGTGCGCGTGGCGTATGCGAAACGCGAATTCAAGGCCGAGGTCCTACCCTTCATCGAGAATATGGCGGAGCGGTTTGCCCAGGCGGACTTGATCGTCTGCCGTTCGGGTGCGATTACTGTCGCAGAAATATCTGCCGCAGGACGCGCCGCCATCTTTATCCCCTTCGGAGCCGCCACCGACGCGCACCAGATGCGCAACGCGGAGGCCATGCAGAACGCAGGGGCGGCCCGCCTGATCCCTCAGCCTGAACTGACGCCCGAGCGATTAACCGGCGAAATTTTCTCCCTTCTCGACCAGCCCCGGAGAATTTCGGAAATGGAAGACCGCGCGCGTGGGCTGGCCAAGCCGCGGGCCGTGGAAGATATTGTGGACCTGCTCGAAGAGGTGTCGCGGTCATGATGGTCACGTTCCGCAATTTTCAGCGCATCCATCTCGTTGGAATCGGCGGGAGCGGAATGAGCGGGATTGCGGAAGTGCTGCTGTCGAGCGGCTACGCCGTGTCGGGGTCGGATTTGAAAGCGACGCCGGTGACTTCGCGCCTGGAAAAGTTGGGCGCCAGGATTTATGAAGGGCATCAAGCCGCGAATGTGCATGGCGCGCACGTGGTGGTGATTTCATCCGTTGTGCGGCCGGACAACGTGGAAGTGGTCGAGGCGCACCGGCTGAAGATTCCAGTGATTCCGCGGGCTGAAATGCTGGCGGAACTGATGCGGTTGAAGTATGGAATCGCCGTGGCGGGCGCGCACGGGAAGACAACGACCACCTCGATGGTCGCTTCGGTTCTTGCGGCGGCAGGACTCGACCCGACGTTTGTGGTGGGCGGGCGCGTGAATCATGCGGGTTCGAACGCGCGCGTGGGGCAGGGCGATTACATGGTGGTGGAAGCGGACGAGAGCGATCGCTCGTTTCTGCTACTGGCCCCAGTTGTGGCGGTGGTCACCACGATTGACAGCGAGCATCTCGATCAGTACCGCTCGCTCGAGGAAATTCAGAGCGTGTTTCTTGAATTTGTAAACCGGGTTCCTTTTTACGGCACCGTGGTTTTGTGCCTCGACGAGCCAAACGTGCAGGCCATGCTTCCTTCCGTAAAGCGGCCGGTGATTACGTACGGCACCACGAGCCAGGCCGATCTTGTGATCAGCGAGGTAAAACTCAAGGGTCTGGCGAGCGAGTTCCGGCTTGCATATCGCGGGGAGGATCTAGGAGTGTTCCATCTTCCGTCGCCTCCGGGAATCCACAATGTGCGCAACGCGGCTGCCGCGGCGGCTGTGGCGCTGTCGTTGAATGTGCCGGCGGATTTGATTCGAGCGGGACTCGAAAAATTCTCGGGCGTGGGGCGGCGCTTTGAGGTAAAGGGCGTGTATGCGGGCGTCACTCTGATTGACGACTACGGCCACCATCCCGCGGAGATTCGCGCCACGCTCGAAGCGGCGCGCGGGTGCGGCTACAAGCGCCTGCTGGTCTTGTTCCAACCGCACCGCTATACGCGGACGCAATTTCTCTGGGACGATTTTTGCCGCGCGTTCAACGAAGCGGACGTTCTGGTGCTTACGGAAATTTACGCAGCGAGCGAGCATCCGATCGAGGGCATCACCGGCGAACGGCTGGCCGAAGCGATCAGCGCGGCCGGGCACAAGAACGTGGTGTTTACGAGCACGATGCAGGCGGGGGTCGAGTTCATGCTGCGGGAAGCGCGGCCGGGCGATGCGATCCTGACGATCGGCGCGGGCAGCGTGGGCCGCGTTCTTGATCAGCTCGCCATGCTGCTGGGAACACAGGTGTCGAGTTCGCATGCGGATTAACGACAGCGCGATTGTCGAACGGCTGAAGGAATTGGGAGTTGAATTGCGTGCGGCCGTGTCGCTGAAAGAAAAAACGTCGCTCGGGATCGGCGGCACCACCGATGAGCTGCTCTTGCACCGCTACGACACGATTCCGCAGGTGATGCGTTTGCTGGCCGACGCCGGGATTCCGCACCGTTTTCTGGGCGGCGGCACGAACGTGTTGATCGCCGATGGCGAATTGCCATGGGTCGTGCTGCATCTTCCGGTAGCGCATCCGGGAATGCGCGCGGAAGGAAATTCGGCGTTTGTGGACGCGTCGGCCGATTTGGGCGGCATGGTTACGTTCTGCGCGAAGCACGATTTAGGCGGCATGGAAGGACTGATCGGTGTTCCCGGAAGCGTGGGCGGAGCGCTGCGAATGAACGCGGGCGCATACGGAACTCAAATCGGGCCGTGGGTAAGGGAAGTAGAGCTGTATCGCGCGGCGAGCGGCGAGGTGGAGACGGTTCGCGGTAAAGAGATTCGCTTTGACTACCGGCACACGTCTTTCGCGCCCGATGACGTGATGCTGCGCGTAAAGCTCGAACTGCCGTCGAAGCCGTATAAGGAAATTTTGGCGGGCATCAAGATGTGCAACGAAAAACGTCGCGCCAGCCAGCCGCTCAACCAAAAAAGTGCGGGCTGCATTTTCAAGAATCCTCCCGGCGGGTCGGCGGGACGGATGATTGACGAATTGAAGTTGAAGGGCCATCGAGTGGGCGATGCAGAGGTGAGCGACCGGCACGCAAATTTTTTTGTGAACCTGGCGGACGCGACTTGCGACGACATGCAGCGCTTGATTGACGACGTGCGCGAGCGCGTTCGCGCGGCCTACGGAGCGGAGCTGGAGAACGAGGTGATTTTCTGGCGAAACTGAGGACCATTGAAGCGGACGTTTATCCGCAGGAAGTTCTGGCGGACGAAGAGCCGAAGTATCTGCGGCGGCAGAAGCCGCTCGAGATCAAGCGGCGAAAGTTCGGCCGGAAAGCCTGGATGACGTATTTGCGCGTGTCGCTGTGGATGCTGGCCGCGGGCGCGCTGGCGGGCATGGCGTACGTCACCGAGAATTTTCTGTTTCACGCTCCCGCGATGGCGTTGCTGAAACCCGACCAGATTCACATCACAGGCAATCACTACGTGCAACCCCCCAATGTGCTGGGAATCTTTGCCGCCGACCGCAATCACAGCGTGTTGCGCATACCGCTCGACCAGCGCCGGAAGCAAATCGAAGCATTGCCGTGGGTGGAACAGGCCGCGGTAAGGCGCGCGCTTCCCAATCAGATTGAAGTTGAAATCACGGAGCGCTCTCCGATTGCATTTCTGCGCGAGGGCAGCGAGACGAGCCTTGTGGATGGCTATGGAATGATTCTGGAGCGGCCGCTCAAGGGCGATTTTCATTTTCCGGTGGTGAGCGGCGTCAACTCCGAGATGCCGATTGATGAGCGCGAAAAGCGCATGGGGCTTTTCGCCGGTTTCATCCAGCAGATTCAAGCAGCGCATCCCGGAGCGACGGAGCAGGTGAGCGAAGTGGATCTCTCGGACGCCGAGGATTTGCGGGCGACTCTCACGGGCCTTCCCGGCGGGAGCTTGCCGGGCGGCACGGCGAGAGGCGATTGGGGCCAGACCGAATCTCCGCTGCTGGTGCATTTCGGCGACAGCGATTTTGAGGGCAAGTACCGCACGCTGCTAGAGAACATCGGGCAGTGGCGCGCCACGGCAGGACGAGTGGAATCCGTTGACTTGCGATTCAGCCGCGAAGCGGTGGTGAATCCGGAAGACGCGGGCGCAGGGCGGCCGGCTCCGGCGCATACACCGGCGCAAGGGGCAGCCGCAACAGCGCCGGCGCGAAAGCCCGCAGCAAAGCCGGCGAAAAAGATGGCGCAGCATCGCGACAAAAAACATTCGGCAAAGAAATCGGTGTGAGTTTGGGGTAGTAGATTGGCGCGTAAAGCAAGGAGCGGCGGAATTGGCGAAGAAAGACCGTTATGTAGTGGCTCTCGATGTGGGCAGCACGAAAACCTGCGCGTTGATCGGCGAGATGGAAGAAGAGGGCGGAGCGAAGTTTGCGGCGCTCGGAGCGGCGGAGTCGAAGGGCTGGCGCAAGGGCCAGATCGTGAACTTGGAGCTGGCGGTCAGTTCGATCCGGCGCGCGATTGAAGAGGCCGAAGCGATTGTCAACGTGCCGGTCGAATCGGCGCTGATTGGAGTCGCGGGGGGGCACGTGCGCGGCCTCAATAGCCGCGGCGGGATTACGGTGGGCGCGCGGCCTCGCGATATTCAGCGCGACGATGTGAGGCGCGCGATTGAAGCGGCGCGCGGGGTGTCGCTGCCGGAAGATCGCGAAGTGCTGCATGTACTGCCACAAGAATTTTTTCTCGACCGGCAGGACAACATCCGCGACGCAATCGGCATGGTCGGCGTGCGCCTGGAAGCGAATGTGCACATCGTCACGGCCTCGGGCTCGTCCACGCAGAACATCGTTACTGCCGTAAATCGCGCCGGGGTGCGCGTGGACGATACTGTTCTCGAACCGCTGGCCTGCGCCGAGACATGCCTCACGCAGGACGAGCGCGAGCTGGGCTGCTGCCTGCTTGATATCGGCGGCGGCACCACGGACATGGTTGTGTTCACTGGCGGAGTGGTTCGGCACACCACGTCGATTCCCGTGGGCGGCGACCACGTGACGAACGATCTGGCCGTCGGCCTGCGCACGCCGATGCCGGAGGCCGAGAGGCTCAAGCGCGAGCACGCCTGCGCGTTTCACGATCTGGTGAAAGAGGATTTTTCCATTGAAATCGCGAGCGTGGGCGACCGGCCGCCGCGAACGATTTTCGCGCGCATGCTGACGGATATCGTCGAACCGCGCGCACAAGAATTCCTGATGCTCGTGCGCGATGAACTGCGCCGGGCCGGACTTGAATCGCAGATTCCCGCCGGAATCATCCTCACCGGCGGCGGGGCAAAACTCCGCGGCCTGGTGGAACTCGCCGAGCATGTGTTCAAGCTTCCGGTGCGCGTGGCCGCGCCGCGCGGGCTTGCGGAGATGAGCGAAGAGGTTTCCCAGCCTGAATACTCAGCGGCGGTGGGACTTGTTCTCTACGGGGCGCGCACGCGGCGTCTTGCAGGAGCTCGTCCCAGCGGCTGGACCGGGAGATTAAAAGCACTTTTTGCAGGGCAGTAAAAATTTTTAGGACTTGCGAATTTCCGGGGGAGGAAGCATGACACCAAAAGAGACGGGTATGAGAGTTTCGTTTACCGAAGAGCCGCAGAACGGGGCCAAGATAAAAGTAATCGGCGCGGGGGGCGGCGGCTCGAACGCCGTCAATCGCATGATTCGGGCGAAGGTGGAGGGCGTTGAATTCATTGCGGCCAACACGGATTTGCAGGCGCTGAAGCTTTCGCAGGCGCCGGTGAAATTGCAGCTTGGCGCGAAGCTGACCAAGGGACTGGGCGCTGGCGCGAATCCGGAGGTTGGCAGAAAAGCCGCGCTCGAAGACACGGAAAAAATTCTGGAAGCGCTCGACGGGGCAGACATGGTGTTCGTCACGGCAGGTTTGGGAGGCGGTACCGGCAGCGGAGCGGCGCCGGTGGTGGCGAATCTGGCGAGCGAACTGGGTGCGCTCACGGTGGCGGTGGTGACGAAGCCGTTCGCATTCGAAGGCAAGCGGCGCATGCAGCAGGCCGAGCAGGCGCTCACGGAGCTGATCGGCTGCGTCGATACCGTGATCGTGATTCCCAACGAGCGGCTGATGGAGTGCGTGGAGCACGGGACGAGCTTCTTTGAAGCGTTTCGCATCGCCGACGACATTCTGCGCCAGGCGGTGCAGGGCATCAGCGACATCATCACGATTCCCGGCATTATCAACCGCGACTTCGCGGACGTGAAGACGATCATGTCCGGCCAGGGTTATGCGGTGATGGGCACGGCCGTCGCGACCGGACCAAACCGCGCCATCGACGCGGCGAATCGCGCGATCAACAGCCCGCTTCTCGAAGACAACTGCATCAATGGCGCGCAGGGCATTCTGATCAATGTGACCGGCTCATCCACGCTAAGCCTGCAGGAAGTGCACGAAGCATCGTCGATCATCCAGATGGCTGCGCACGAGAATGCGAACATCATTTTCGGCGCGGTGCAGGATGACGCGATGAAGGAATCCGTGAAGATTACCGTGATCGCCGCCGGATTCCGCGAAGTGGCCGGCAAGAAGACGGCGCAGCGCCCGTCCTATTTGCCGAAGACGTGGGCTGCGAAGCGCGAACAGCCGCCTGCGCAGGTGGCGCCGCAACAGACGAACGTGGTGCAACAGGTGGCGCGCAATGTGCGGGAGGCGGCGCCGGAAATGCCGTCGGACGATCTCGACGTGCCGACTTTTTTGCGGAGGCAGGCGCAGAAGGCGTAGAGACGTTGCTCGCGCCACAGCCACGGCAAGCCGTCGTTTTCTTAGGGCCATCGTTCGACACCGAATGGGCGGACCTAACGGCAAACAAACTCAGGGTTCGGGATAAATGCGGCTCGGAAGATACTTCGAGGATACTGTCAAAAGGAGTACATTAACCGCGAATAAAAATGCAAGCCCTGCCGTTTGTAGGGAAAAGTCGTCTAGGGTAACGTTCCGGTTGATGGCCGAAATTCGACTCGCGCAAGAGGTTGCTGCTGAGCTTTTGAGCGAAGCGCGAAGCGATCCGTCTGCAGAGTGCTGCGGGTTGCTGGCCGGGCAGGGCGGCTCTATCACTCAGGTTTTCACCGCCCACAACGCTGCCGAAAATCCAACGACCGCCTACGAAATCGCGCCGCCAGAATTATTCCAATTGATGGGCAAGATTCGCGAAGCTGGGCTCGAACTCCTCGGGATTTATCATTCGCATCCGAACAGCGACAACCAGCCCTCGGCGCGGGACATCGAGCGAGCCTACTATCCCGACGCGGCATATTTCATTCTTTCCGTGCACACGAATGCCCCGGACCCAATTCGCGCATTCTCGATTCGCGACGGCCACCGGATAGAACTCAGAATTCAGATCGTCTGATCTCGTCACAGGCCACAGGAAAATCGCGGCGCAAACCGGGAGTTCAGCATCCGTTCCCGTGGTCTCCCTTCGGGACGCAGCGGGCGATGGGTTGCTTGCGAAACGATGATCCAGCCGCTGACGCACAAATTCCGCAAGGTATTCCCGGAGTTGGTATTTCTCCTCGCCACGACGTTGCTCTCGCAAGCGAACGGCGATGCCGGTGCGCAAGTACTTAGTGCTGCGACGCTGAACGCCTGGGGCGGTTCGGTGTGACCTTCGAAAAAAAGAACTCTTGAAGGACACCTGCGAGAGACGTCTCGCCAAGTCTGATTAGCGCCGACGAAACCACGAACCCGGATCCGCGGCGATCGTTCTCGGGCAGGTAGAGAGCTTGCAGTCCGGCACCGGC
>Ga0126371_10005123_pt1 | contig 11618 bp, 9 predicted proteins | sample PanSoiMetaPlot_4_FD_110145 | JGI IMG/M metagenome (GOLD analysis project Ga0126371, IMG submission 110145) | Tropical forest soil microbial communities from Panama - MetaG Plot_4 | ecosystem: Environmental > Terrestrial > Soil > Tropical forest > Bulk soil | place: Panama | collected 2016-02-17
ACATCGAGATGCCGATTGTGGAGCAGGTAGCTGCGATTCTGCATGAAGACAAGCCGCCGGTGGAGGCGATGCGCGACCTGATGGCGCGTCCGGGACGCGACGAGTAGCTTGTTACACTCAGAACAGCATGATTCAAACGCTGTTTGGCAGCCTGAACGAACCGGAAAAGAAGAGCATTTTCGACCGCATGAAGGATGCAGTCTCGCGCACGCGGGACAGCCTGGGGGAGCGGATCGAGAGCGTCATCGCGCTCACCCGCGAGGTGGACGAATCAGCGCTCGAAGAACTGGAGATGAGCCTGATCGCTTCCGATCTTGGTGTGACCACCAGCACTGAGATCATCGGCGCGCTGCGGGAGCGCGCGAAACGGCAGCAGATTCGCGACGGCGCGGAACTGAAACAACTGCTGAAGGAGCAGATTCAGGCCATTCTTGATGGACAGCAGCGTCCGGTGAAGACGGTAGCGACGCCGCCTGAAGTCATCATGATGGTGGGCGTGAACGGCACCGGCAAAACGACGACCAGCGGCAAGCTGGCGGCTTATTTCCGCGCGCAGGGCAGGAGCGTGCTGATGTGCGCCGCGGACACCTTTCGCGCGGCTGCGATTGAGCAGCTTGAGGTCTGGGGGCAGCGGAGCGAGGTAGAGATTATTAAGACGCGGCAGGGTGGTGACCCTTCAGCGGCGCTCTTCGACGCGTTGCGGGCGGCGAAGGCGCGCAGCAATGACGTGCTGATTGTCGATACCGCGGGCCGCCTGCACACTAAGAACAGCCTGATGGCCGAGCTCGACAAGATGCGGCGCACGACGCAGCGGATTGTTCCCGATGCTCCGCATGAAGTGTTGCTGGTGATGGATGCGACGACCGGGCAGAACGGATTGCAGCAGGCGCGGCTGTTTACCGAGTCGGCTGGCGTGACCGGCATTGTGCTCACCAAGCTTGACGGGACGGCTAAGGGCGGTATTGCGGTTGCGATTGCGCGTGAGCTGAATCTGCCTGTGCGATTTGTCGGCGTCGGCGAGAAGATTGAAGACCTGCTGCCTTTTGACAGCGCGGCGTTCGTCGATTCGCTGCTTGGAGCTTGAGCTTTGCCTGACGACCTTCAGTGGATGACGCGAGCGCTTGAGCTTGCTCAACGCTCGGTCGGGTTATCGTCGCCAAATCCTGCGGTCGGTTGTGTTCTGGTGCAGGGCGACGGGAGCCTTGTTGGCGAGGGTGTTCACGAATACGACAAGCTCGACCATGCTGAAATCGCGGCTCTGAAAGGAGCTGGAGAGAAAGCGCGCGGCGCGACGGCCTACGTCACACTGGAGCCATGTTCGCATCAGGGGCGGACCGGGCCTTGTGCCGATGCGCTGATTGCCGCGCAGGTCAGCCGCGTTGTTGTCGCGACGGGCGATCCGAATCCTGCGGTGAACGGACAGGGGCTTGCCAAGCTGCGCGCGGCAGGCATTTCCGTTACGACGGATATGCTGCGAGATCAAGCGCGCGCGCTGAATGACGGATTTGCGAAGCACATTCGAAATGGATTGCCTTTTGTTACGTTGAAGGCCGGCCTTTCACTCGATGGGCGGATCGCCCCAGCATCGGTTCCTGCGGGGCAGACGCATTACATTACCAGCGAGGCATCGCGCACTATTGTGCAGCGAATGCGCCACGCTTCGGATGCCGTCATCACCGGTGTTGACACGGTCATTGCCGACGATCCGCTGCTGACAGACCGCAGCGGATTGCGGCGTCGCCGGCCGCTTCTGCGTGTGGTGTTGGATTCGTCGCTGCGGCTGCCTGTCGGGTCGAAGCTGGTCAAGTCGGCGCAAGGTGATGTGGTGGCCTTTCATGCGTCGGCTAATTCTGATCGTGTGTGGGCGCTTGAAGATGCCGGTATCCGGCTGGAGCGGATCGAGGCGGTGGATGGGCACGTCTCGCTGCCGGCTGTAATGAAGCGGCTGGGCGAGAGGCCGGTGCTGAATGCGATGCTCGAAGCCGGTCCGCGGCTGAACAGCTCAGCGCTCGTGTCAGGAGTCGTGGACAAGCTGTGCTTGTTCTATGCTCCGTGTTTTCTTGGAGCGGATGCGGTTCCGCTGCTGGCTGGCGGGCGCATCGCAGCTCCGATTGAGCGCATCTCATGGAAGACTGTTGGAGATGATGTTTGCTTGGAGGGGTATCTGAGGGATCCGTGGGCTTAAAAAAGCCCGGGCCTGAAGGCCCTGAAATGACGTTGCAAATTCACTGGGCTAAAGCCCGGTGCTTCTACCTGAAAAACAGATCCGTCGCTGCGCTCAGTATGACAACTGGCGTAGAGGGATGACAACTGAAGGGGATGAGTAATTCATGTTTACAGGATTGATTGAAGCTACGGGCAAGATTTTGTGCGTTGACGAGAGCGCGGGAACGCTGCGGATTGCAGTGTCGGCGCCGAAGCTGGCGGAGCGGCTGCGGACAGGTGATTCCATTGCAGTCAGCGGCACTTGTTTGACGGCGCTTGATATCTCGGTCAATCCTCCTGTTTTTCATGCCGATCTGGCGGCGGAAACGGTGGCGCGGACTTCGCTGGCTGGGCTGCAGCCGGGCGCTGAGGTCAACCTGGAGCTGCCGACACCTGCAGGCACTCCGCTGGGCGGACATGTTGTTCAGGGGCATGTGGACGCTACGGGGACGCTGCTTGCGCTGGAGCCTGTCTCAAATAGCTCTCAGACTGACTTGTGGCTGCGCGTGGCGGTTCCGGCGAGTGTTGGGCGCTATGTGGTCGAGAAGGGGTCGATTGCGATTGAGGGCATCAGCCTCACTGTAGCCAAATTTGACGGAAAGACAGTCGCGGTTGCGATTATTCCGCACACTTATGCTCATACCAATCTGCACACCTTGAAGGCCGGCGATAAGGTGAATCTGGAAGCCGATGTGATGATGAAGTTCTTCGAGCAGCAGCAAAAGGCTGCGCCTGAGTTTGAATTGACGGTTGATTATCTGATCGCCAACGGATACTGACTTCTGCGGCTTATTGGGATTTCGGAAAACCCCAGGGCTAAAGCCCTTCTGCTAACGAGATCTCTATTCACCGGGCTAATCACCCCAGAACGCGAACATCGCGCGTTCCGGGGACCCCGAGAAGCCCGGTGCTTCTACCTGGCCTTGCCTTCGGCAAGGCTTTTGTTTTGTTTCTTCTTTTTTCGTCTGGCTGTAGACAGCCTACCTCCATGGTAGTAGAGTGTCTGCATCTTATGGCAGAGAAAGAAAATTACAAAAACCGAATTGAGCTATTGCAGGGGACACTGGACATGCTGATTCTGCAGACGCTGCAGTGGGGGACGCAGCACGGGTACGGCATCAGCCAGGCGATCCGTGCGAGCTCGGGCGAGGTGCTGCACGTGGAGACGGGGTCGCTGTATCCGGCGCTGCACCGTCTGGAGCGGCAGAAGTGGATTGCGTCGGAGTGGCGGCTTACAGAGAGCAGGCAACTGGCGAAGTATTACCGGATTACGACGGCGGGGAAGAAGCAATTGGCGGAGAACCGGAGCCGGTGGGAGCAGATGGTGATAGCGATTGGGGGAGTGCTGGGGATGGAGTAAACCCATATCTCGTCGAGATATGGGGCACCCGCACCCATGCTGAGTGAGGGTGTTACTCTCCCACCTTAGCGCCAGAAACGGGCGCTAAGATGGGGCACCTGAGATTTGTGCCTTGTTGAGGGTCCTTGCTGCGCAAGGACAATAGGCGCACCTTCGGTGCGGGTCCTTCGACTTCGCTGCGCTTCGCTCAGGATGACAACATTTTTGGGGAAGAGGTAAATCGTCATGAGGTGGTGGCCGAAGCAGGGCGAGCTGGATGCGGAGATTGAGGCGCATATTCAGATGGCCGTTGCCGAGCGAGTGGCGCGCGGCGAGGATGCGGATGCTGCGAGGCGTGAGGTGGAGCGGGAGATGGGGAACATTCCTCTGGTGAAAGACGTGGCGCGCGAGGCGTGGGGATGGGTGTGGCTGGAGCGGCTCGTGCAGGACTTGCGCTATGCACTGCGGCAACTGCGGAAGTCACCGGCATTTGCGGTGACGGTGATTGCTACGCTGGCGCTGGGCATTGCCGCTCCGGCAGCGATGTTTACGGTAGTGGACCGGGTGATGCTGCGGCCTTTGCCTTATAAGGATGCGGGACGGTTGGTTTATATCAGCGATGCGAGCCAGAGGAATGAGCATGATTACAGGAGCGGCGCGCCGTATCTCGATCTTGCGGAATGGCGGAAGTGGAATAGAAGCTTTGAGAGCATCGGTTATTTTGTGCAGGCGGATAAGCGGAATTTTCTCGAAGGAAAAACGGCAACAGAAGGGGTGGGATTTTATAAGGTCAGCGGGAACCTATTTGCAGTACTGGGGACAGCTCCTGCACTGGGGCGTGATTTTCGCAACGGCCCCGATGGATTTGCGAAGAATGGGGATGAGAGGAGCATCGTCATCAGCGATGCGATCTGGCGGTCGATGTTTGGCGGCGATCCGGGGATACTCGGGCAATCGGTCAAGATCAGCGGTGAACCTTATGTAGTTGTGGGGGTGATGCCGCGCGGGTTCTCGTTTCCATTCGATCCGGCAAGCCAGCAGGTGTGGACGCTGAGGCAGCTGGGTGATGCGGACAAGGGGCGCACAGATGATACTCCCACGTTCACGGTGATTGGGCGGTTGAAGTCCGGAGTGAAGGCTTCGCAAGCGGAAGCGGAGCTGTCGACGCTGCAGAAGCAGATTGCGGTTGGATATGTCGATCCCGAGACGCGGCAGGAGCGTTCGGGAGTATGGCTGGAATCCTATGCAGGATCGCTGGTGGAGAAAGGCACAAAGCGGGCGCTTGAAATGTTGCTGGCAGCGTCCGGCGTGTTGTGGTTGATTGCGTGCGTGAATGTGACGAATCTTCTATTGGCGCGGGCGATGATGCGGCAGCGCGAGGTTGCCGTTCGTGGCGCTCTGGGCGCGGGGCGATGGCGCATCGTGCAGCAGTTCATGGCTGAGGGGCTGCTGCTGAGCGGGTGCGGAGCAGTGATTGGGCTGGGGCTCGCGGTGCTGGCGGTGAAGCTTTTTGCCGCGGGCATGTCGCACCATCTGCCGTTCAGCGTACCAGCTGTTCCGGACTGGCGAGTGGTTGCTGGGTTGCTGGCCCTGACGGCGGCCTCGGCGATGATTTCGTCAATCTGGCCTGCATGGATGTCTGCTCATGCGCCGATTGAGCCAGCGTTGAAGCAGGGAGGATTGCAGACTGGAAGTGCACGCGGGCAGAATCGATTGCGCGGCGCGCTGGTAATGATCGAAATTGCGCTTTCGCTGACACTCCTAGTGGGTTGCGGGCTGCTGCTGCGAACGATTTATGCACTGCGGCATGTGCCACTCGGGTTTCGCACGGACCACATCATCGTGGCGAATTTGCAGATTCCCGGTTATAAATTTGGCGGGCAAAACATGACAAACAACCTTTATCTGCCGTTGCTGGAGCGTGCGAAGCATTTGCCGGGTGTGCAGTCTGCGGGGCTGATGACGGAGGTGCCATTGGGAGAGACGTTCAACATTCATCTTGAACTGAAGATGGACGCTTCGCAGTCCCCGAACAGAAAATCGTGGAAAGTAGTCAGCCTGCTTAAGGCTGCGACACCTGATTTGCAGCAGGTATTTGGGTTCAAGATGTTAGCGGGGCGGTTTTTCAATCAACAGGACACTCCATCGTCGCAGCCTATATTCGTCGTCAATCGCGCCTTTGCTCGAGAGTATTCGCCAGATGAGCAGGACCTGAGCAAAGTCATCGGTATGAAGCTGTGGCACATTAACTCGGGAAAAGATGCGGAAATTGTGGGCGTGCTCGACGACATGCGGCAGAGCGCGGTCGCTGAACCATCGACGCCTGAGGTTGAGGTCTCGATATCGCAGCTCACGCCTGAGAGCGGAATTTACAAGACGCTGGAGGGGATTGCCATGGACCTTGCCGTCCGCACGGACCGCGATCCGAAGATGATGATTTCGGAGCTGCGCGAGGTGCTGCGGCAGGCCGATCCGGCGCTGGTGGGCAGCAACTTTACCACGATGGACCAGGTGGTGGAGGATTCGTTTGGCAGCCAGCGGCTGGCAGCGCATCTGCTGGAGATTTTTGGCGGGTCGGCGCTGCTGCTGTGCGTGGCCGGATTGTATGGGCTGCTGGCCTATGTGGTTTCGCAGCGCACGCGCGAGCTGGGAGTGCGGTTGGCGCTGGGGGCGCAGCGCGGCGATCTACTGTGGCTGGTGCTGCGGCAGGCTTCGGTGATGCTGGTATCCGGCGTGGTGATTGGGCTGGCGTTGGCGATTGCTTCCGGGCGCGTAGTGCGGAGTTATCTGTATGGCGTGAGCGCGCGCGATGGATGGACGCTTGGGTTTGTTGCTTTGATCTTGCTGGTGATTGGGATGGTGGCGGCTTATCTGCCGGCGCGGAGGGCGGCCATGGTGGATCCTATGGAGGCGTTGAGGGCTGAATGAGATTCAGGGAGTAGGGGTTCTTGCTTTCCCATCTTTCGCTTTGCGAAGGATGGGGCACCCGAGATCGTGCTCTGGTCAAGAAAAGCAGGTCCTTCGACTTCGCTTCACTTCGTTACGCTACGCTCAGGATGACAACTTTAAACAACAGCTTCGTCTGAGAATGAGCCAGATAAAGCAACTTCCGCTGACATGAGCAAGCCCTGTGCCCTGTTTCAGTATGCCTGCAATTGCTCAATCGGCAAGCGAATCTGAAAGCAGGTGGCGCCGGGTTCGGATTGCACGCGGACAAAGCCGCGGTGCTTGCGGATGGTGCGCTGTACGCCGTCGAGGCCGAGCCCTAGGCCGCTGCCGGGAGCTTTTGTCGTGAAGAACGGCTCGAAGATGCGGTCCTGAAGCTCGGGTGGGATGCCGGGGCCGTTGTCCCACACTTCGATGAGCAGCATGTCACCGGAGACCTGCACACTCAGCGTGATTTTGCCGTGGTCCTGGATGGCGTCGAGGGCGTTTTCAAGCAGGGCCATCCAGACCTGATTGAGTTCGCTGGCGTAGGCGCTGATGTGCGGCAGCTCTTCGGCGTAGCGGCGCTCGACTTCAACGTGCTGCAGGCGTGACTGGAGCATGGCCAGCGTGTTTTCGAGGCCCTGCGGGATGTCGACTTCCTGGATGGGCGCCTGGTCCATGTAGGAGTAGTCCTTGATGGCGCGGATGAGGTCGAAGATGCGGTTGGTGGAGTCGAGCATGGCCTCGGTCATGCCGCGCGCGCGCAGCGAAGAGGCAAGCTGCGTGAGGATGACGGCGATGGCGTCGGCGTCGAGAAAGCCGGGTAGACACTCGAGCGTTTCGGGTTCGACTCCCGCCTCGGCCAGCTCGGGAGCGATCCTCCACGGATCCTCGATGTTGTGGGCGCGCATCCAGGCGGCGAGCTGGTCCTCGCGCGCGGCAAAGTCTTCGGCCTTGCCGCGATGCTCCCGCGCGTGCTCGATGACTGCCTCCTGCCACTTGCGCACGACGAGGAGATGGGCCTCGGAAAGACAAAGGCTGCCGAGGCGGAACTTTTCGTGTCCGTAGACGTGCAACTCATCGAGCAAGCCGGATGCGGCGCGCTGCGCGGCGGAGGCCGGGTTATTAAGCTCATGGGCGAGATTGCCGGCAAGCTTGCCGAGCGCGTTGAGTTTTTCCGCCTGCTGCTCCATGCGCGTGACTTCGCGCACGCGGTCAAGCAGGATGGAGACGGAGCGCTGCGTCATGGACGGGATGGCGTCGAGCATCTCGGTGAAGAGATCGCGGTGATACATCAGCGCCCAGGTTGGCGCAACGGTGTATCCGTGGCCGCCGTAGGTCTTCATGCGCGAAAACGGGAGCAGGCCGGAGATGATGCCGGAGCGCCCGACCCATAGGGCGGCGGGACCGCCGTGCTCGCGACGGACGTGGATCTCGCCTTTGAGCATGATGGTCATTTCGTTGGCGACGTCGCCTTCATGGAATATGGTTTCGCCCGCTTCAGCAAAGCGCTCTCTGGCATGAGTGGCAAGCCACTCGTATTCAGAATCTTTCAGGCCGTGGAGGGGGATGACGCGCTTGAGCGCGGCGATGATGTCCGGGAGCGGGGTCGCGTTGCGCGGGGTAAGACTCTCGGGGGCGGGGGCGATGCTGGCTGTATTCATGGAACCTTACCTGTTCTGATGGTACATGGTAGTCCAGGATGCGTTTAATCCACGTCAAGAATCCGTTGAATCGACCTAATTGGCGTGCGGGCGCTGCATTTCTATCTTTCGTTCGGGCATAGCGTCGATCAGGTTGTTAAGACGGGTGATGGTCACCGGTTCAGCGCTTTGCAGCCTGATCGTACCGTCTTCGCCGAGCAGAAGGACGGTAAATTGATTTTCCGGAACATGAAAACGGCTACGAATGGCCGCGAGTTCTTTCTCGCTCAGCAGAGCGTAGGGAGTGTCGAGCGGCGGCTGATAGTTTGCCATCTTCGCGATGACAGGAATGAGGAGGACGAAGCGGTCCATCATATCGTCGGCGGCATTGTCGAGCGTGGATTGCTGTTTGACTAAGCGCGCATCGGTTGCGGTTGGGCTAAAGATGATCAGCGGGCGATAACAACGGCGCATCTGCGTGAGAGATGTTGGTTTCAGCGCACAGTCGGGACGTGCCTGTGCCTGCATCAGCACGGGGGCGAGAAGGAGTATGGCGAGTGGGGGAAGATGCTTCGTCATACGGAGTCGGTACTTCTATGATGCCGCGAAATGCGGTGTTTTGAGACCCCGCTGGGTGAGTGTGTTGCTTTCCCACCCTTTCGCAAGCTGCGCGAAAGGGTGGGGCACCCGGCCATCTAGTGAGGGTCAAAACCCCACATCTCTGCGAGATGTGGGCACCCATCTACAAGCGGTTGTTAAGCTTGCACGGTTTCGGGTTGGGCGGCTTGCGGCGTTCCATCCTTCACGACGACGGGGTCGAGGAAAGGCATGGCAGAACGCAGCTCGGCGCCTACGGTTTCGATCTGATGGTTCGCTTCCTGCCTGCGGATTGCGTCGAACTTCTTGCGGCCGGTCTTGTTTTCTTCGATGAAGTTTTTCGCGAAAGTGCCGTCCTGGATTTCGGCGAGCAGCTTTTTCATCGCGGCGCGGGTCTCGTCGGTGACGATGCGCGGGCCTGCGACATAGTCGCCGTATTCGGCGGTATTGGAGATGGAGTAGCGCATGTAGGCGAGACCGCCGCGATACATGAGATCGACGATGAGCTTGAGCTCGTGCAGGCACTCGAAATAGGCAAGCTCAGGCTGATAGCCGGCTTCGACCAGTGTTTCGAATCCGGCCTTGACGAGAGCCGAGGTGCCTCCGCAGAGGACGGCCTGTTCGCCAAAGAGGTCGGTTTCGGTCTCTTCTTTGAACGTGGTTTCAAGCACTCCGGCGCGGGTGCAACCGATGCCCTTGGCGTAGGAGAGCGCAAGCGCAAGCGCGTTGCCGCTGGCGTTCTGCTCGACGGCGACCAGGCCCGGCGTGCCGCCGCCTTCGGTGAAGACTTCGCGGACGCGATGGCCGGGGGCTTTCGGTGCTGCAAGGAAGACATCGACGCCGGCAGGCGGCTTGATGGTGCCGTAGCGGATGTTGAATCCGTGGGCGAAGACGAGGGCCTTGCCCGGCGTAAGGTGCGGCGCCACTTCCTTCGCATAAACCTCGGCCTGGGTCTCATCGGGTGTGAGAATCATGATGACGTCACCCCACTTTGCCGCGTCGGCTATGGAGGTGACTTCAAGGCCGGCCTTCTTTGCCTTGTCGATGGACTTGCTGGTTGCGGGCAAGCCGACCCGGACTTGAACGCCTGAGTCCTTGAGGTTGAGGGCGTGCGCGTGTCCCTGCGAGCCGTAGCCGATGATGGCGACTTTTTTCCCTTGGATGATGGAGAGGTCAGCGTCGTGGTCGTGATATGTCTTTGCCATTTTGTTTCCCTTCGTTGTATGCCGGGGCTGAAGCCCCTCTTTGTGAATCTCTTATTCACCGGCCTGAAGGCCGGTGCTTCTACCCTGAAAACTTGATTGAGAGCTTGAGAAAATCTGGCCTCAGCGGCTGAAGCCGTGCCCCTTCAAAACTTAGAAACTTGCAGCATCTTCCAGATTCTACTTCTGGAAATTTGATTCTTCCTCCACCAGGTCGAAGACGGCGGTGTTCTTGGTTTCAGTTTCCGGTTCGGCAGCGACGCGCATGGCTTCAAGGACACGGCTGGTGTGGCGGCCGCGGCGCATCACCATGCGTCCGGTGCGCGAGACTTCGAGAATCGGATCACCGCTTTCCATCAGGACCTGAATCAGTCCTTCGATCTTGCTTTCGACGCCGGTGATTTCGATCATCAGCGACTCGGGCGCGAGATCGACGATGCGAGCGCGGAAGACTTCGACCAGCTCGAAGATGTGCGAGCGCGTCTGCGGCGTCGCTCCGACTTTGATGAGCGCGAGCTCACGGCTGACGTTGGCGACCTGGTCCATGTCGTCCACTTCGAGCACGTTTTCGAGCTTGTAAAGGCTGGCCATGATGCGATGACCGGCGGAAGTGGACGAGTGCGCGACGATGGTCATGCGCGAGATTCCCGGCCGCTCCGACCGTCCGACCGTCAGCGAGACGATGTTGACGTTGAGGCGGCGAAAAAGGGAGGCGACGCGGGTGAGCACGCCCGGCTTGTCTTCTACGAGTGCGACAAATGTATGCAGCATGATTACTGATTCTTCCTTATGCGTCTTCTGCTGTTTCAATCATAGGATTGTCGGGCCGGCGGATCATTTCGTGCAAGGCCGAGCCTGCGGCAACCATTGGGTAAACGGAATCTTCTTTCTCCACCAGAAAGTTTATGAGATACGGCGCCTTGGAGCCACGCGCGGATTTGACGGCAGCCGCGACTTGCGGTCGTGTGCTGACGGTCGCGCCTGAGATGCCGTGGGCGTCAGCCAGCTTTACGAAGTCAGGGCTGAGGATGGGCGAGGAGGCATAGTTCTTGTCGTAAATGAACTCCTGCCATTGGCGCACCATGCCGAGGAACCCATTGTTAATCACGGCAATGTTGATGTCGAGGTTCTCCTGCGCGATGGTGGAAAGCTCAGGGGCGGTCATCTGGAAGCCGCCGTCGCCGGCGATGACCCAGACTTCTTTATCGGGGCAGGCGATTTTCGCGCCGATGGCCGCGGGCAGAGCAAAACCCATGGTCCCGAGTCCGCCGGAGGTGATGAGAGTGCGCGGTGCATCGTGCTTATAGTACTGCGCCTCCCACATCTGGTGCTGGCCTACGTCGGTGACGACGATGGCCTTGCCACCGGTCGCGTTCCAGAGGTCATTGATGACGTGCGCGGCGTATAGGTGGCCGTTGTCGGGCAGGTTCTTGATGTCGCGCACGGCGCTTTCACCTTTACTCTCAGTAATCTCGCGCAGCCAGGGAGAATTTGCTCGTTTGGAGAGACTCGGCAGCAGGAGTTCGAGTACCTGCTTCAGATCGCCGATGAGGGCGACGTCGACTTTTACGTTCTTGTTGATCTCCGCCGGGTCGATTTCGATATGGATCTTCTTTGCGTTCGGCGCGTAGGTGGCAAGCGTTCCGGTGACGCGATCATCGAAGCGCATGCCGCAGGCGATAAGCAGGTCGGATTTCTGAATGG
>Ga0126371_10005124_pt1 | contig 11618 bp, 6 predicted proteins | sample PanSoiMetaPlot_4_FD_110145 | JGI IMG/M metagenome (GOLD analysis project Ga0126371, IMG submission 110145) | Tropical forest soil microbial communities from Panama - MetaG Plot_4 | ecosystem: Environmental > Terrestrial > Soil > Tropical forest > Bulk soil | place: Panama | collected 2016-02-17
CAAGAGTAAATCTTGGTGAACTTGTCGGCATCCACTCGGAGGATTTCCGTGTCGCCGTTCTCGGCCGCCCGGCTGGCCAAACGAAGGTTACCCTGGAGGTCAAAGTTCCAGTTGGTAATGCGTTCGGTATTTGTGCGCAGAAGCGTTTTTTCGCCAGTCGAGATCTTGAGCTTGTAGAGATCGTGCCAGGCCTTGTCGCGGTCGTTGATGCCGATGTAAACCAGGTCGGGGTCGCTTTTGGGGACCTCGAAGATTTCTACGCGAACGCCCTTCAAGCCTGTCATGTCACGTGCGGCTGGAGCCTCCGCCCCGGGCGCGGGCTTCGCTGAGGGGTCGACAGCATAGATGTTGAAGTTTTCGTCGCCGTCGTTGTCTTTGACGTACAGGATGTACTTGCTGTCATGCGTCCAGAAGTAACCGGGAATGGGACGTTTGGTTTCCGCAGTCAGCAGGCGCGCCGCGCTGAAAGGCTCGTCAACGCCTTTCACGTAGATGTTGCGTGTGTCTTTCCACGGCTTCTGAAAGGACAGATACCGTCCATCGGGCGAAAGCTGTGCGCCGGAGATTTCCGGATTGCCGAACAGTAGCTCGCGGTCAATCAGCGGTGGAAGTCCGCTTGCCGCAGGTTTCGCGTCTTTGCTCTGCGCTCCCAGGGTGCTAACTGCGAGTGCTAGCCACAAGAGGCTCTTGAACATCCTTTTCATAACGAGACTTCCTTTCTACCTGGACTCAATACGCAATTGGTCCAAGATAGTTCCCGACGATTGTGAGCTCAAAAGCCTATCGCTGTCCAGTAATAGACCGTTTGGCATCGGGGCAATGCCTAATCTAGCTTTGTCTATATCTTAGCTTCTTGACCCAGGAGTCTAGGGAAAACTAGAATTCCGGAGAAACACGCGTTCCCGCCCAGGGGATACGCCTTACGAGTTTCAACTTGCACATTTTGGGAGGTCATGATGCGCCGAATCCTGGTAGCTTTTCTCGCACTCTTTCTGCTTTCGCTGCCGTGCGCGGCTGCGGCTGTGCAAACACCAGTTTCCGCTCGTTCCGCGGACGTCCCCGTTGCCGGTCCTCCCAAGACTGAAGTCAGCGAAGTGAAGGAAACCATTCATGGGGTGGAGATCGTCGATCCTTATCGCTGGCTGGAAGACCAGAACAGCCCGCAGACCCGCGCATGGATCGATGCTGAAAACGCCTACACGGACGCGCTGTTGAGCCGGATTCCCGGGCGTGAGGCCCTCAGAGAAAAGGTCTCGGCGCTGTTGAAGAACGAAACCATGAGCGCGCCCGTCGTCCGCAACGGCCGCTATTTCTTCACCCGTCGCCGGGCTGACCAGGACCAGGCATCGCTTTTCATCCGCAAGGGACTCGCCGGAAAGGATGAGCTGTTGGTGGACCCGTTGACGCTCAGTCCGGAGCACACCATCACAGTGGGTCTGAACAGCGTGTCCCGAGACGGCTCGCTCATCGTCTATTCTTTGCGCCAGGGTGGCGAGGATGAAACCACTCCGCACCTGTTTGACATTGAAGCCCACAAGGACCTATCGGACAAATTCCCGCGCGCCGATTATTTCGGCATTGCCATCCTCCCCGACAAGAGCGGCTTGTACCTGACTCGGCGCACCCCGGAAGGCCCGCGCGTGTACTTCCATAAGATCGGCACTGATGCTGGTGCTGACGTAGAGATTTTCGGCAAGGGCTATGGTCCTGAGAAGATCATCAGCAGCGGCCTTTCGATCGATGGCCACTATCTTTTAATCAGCGTGAGCTATGGGTCTGCTGCGATCCAGACCGAAGTATGGGTTCAGGACCTCAAAGACAAGGGCCCTCTGGTTCCCATCGTCAACGACGTGAAGGCCGCCTTCTATCCCTCAATCGGCGGCGACAAGCTTTATTTGCGCACCAACTGGAACGCCCCGAAATGGCGGATCATGGAAGTTGACCTGAAAAATCCGGGGCGCGACCACTGGCGTGAAGTTATCCCCGAGGGAGAAAACGTGCTGGACGGGCTGACCCTGGCCGGGGGTAAGCTGGTCGTCGCGGTTACCGAGAACGTGGTCAACCACGCCAAAATCTACGATACCAACGGCAAGCTGGTGCGCGAGATCAAGCCGCCCACCCTGGGATCGTTGTTCTACCAGGGCGGCAACTGGGATAGCAACGAGGCCTTCTACGGATTCAACTCATTCCATATCCCTGCTACCACCTACAGGTATGACATGGCGACTGGCCACGAGACGGTCTGGTTCCAATCCAAAGTCCCGTTCCCGACCGACCGCTACGAGGTCAAACAGATCTGGTACCCGTCCAAAGATGGCACCAAGATTCCCATGTTCCTGGCACATGCCAAGGGCCTGAAGCTTGACGGATCGCATCCGACGCTACTGACCGGCTACGGAGGGTTCAACCTCAACTCAACACCTGGCTTCAGCGCTTTCGCCGCAACCTGGATCGCCAGCGGCGGAGTTTACGCCTTAGCCAACATGCGCGGCGGCGGCGAGTTCGGCGAGGCGTGGCATCACGCCGGCATGCTCGATAAGAAGCAGAACGTATTTGACGATTTCATCGCCGCCGGTGAATGGCTGGTCAAGAACAAGTACACGTCGCCGGAGCGGCTGGCGATCCGCGGCGGCAGTAATGGCGGGCTGTTGATGGGTGCCATGATCACACAGCGCCCGGACCTTTTCGCCGCCGTGATCTGCAGTTATCCGCTGTTGGATATGATCCGGTACGACAAGTTCCTGGTGGCCAAATACTGGGTCCCCGAGTACGGGTCCGCCGACAAGCCGGACGAATTCAAGTACATCTACGCGTACTCGCCTTACCAGCACGTGAAGCAGGGCGCGAAATACCCAGCCGTGTTGTTTATCTCCGGTGATTCCGACACCCGCGTTGCCCCGTTGCACGCGCGCAAGATGACTGCATTGATGCAGGCCGCGAATAGTTCCGACAAGCCCATCCTGCTCCACTATGAAACCAAAGCGGGTCACTCCGGAGGAACACCCCTGGGCAAGCAGATTGACAACACTACCGACGAACTGAACTTTCTGATGTGGCAGCTTAAAATGACTCCGCCGGCGCCCAGCGCGTCGGGACAGAAGTAAGGCGAGAGCCGATCCGCGGCCCTCGCCGGCTAACCAGCTCGATCCTCAACTGCAACGGTTATTCGTGGCGGAGCGCGATCATAGGGTCCACCTTCGCGGCCCGGTGTGCAGGAACGAAAGAAGCCAGCAGCGCAACCGCGGCCAGTGACAGGGAGACAGCCGCATAGGTAAGGGGGTCGGTGGCCGAGACCCCGACCAAAAACGAGGCGACGACTTTGGCGATGGCAACTGCTGCCAGCACGCCCAACGTGATGCCGGTGCCTACGATAATCACACCCTGGCGAAAAATGGTCTTCACCGCCTGCCCGGGCATTGCGCCCAACGCCATGCGGATTCCGATCTCGTGGGTGCGCTGGGCTGCCGAGTAAGAAACCACTCCATAAACTCCAACGATCGCCAGGGCCAGCCCAAGAAGTCCTAATGCTCCTGCCAACCCGGCGCCCAGGCGGAAGATGAGGAAACCGTCGGGACCATCAAGGACCTGGTTCATTTGCACCTCGGCTACCGGTAGACCCGGTTCGAGCGAGCGAATCATCTCGAGCACGGGCCTGCTCACAGCGGCAAGCGTGCCCGACGAACGAAGCTGAAGCGTCTGGAGAGGTGTGTAATTCTGCGCAATCGACATGAAAAAGAAAGGCTCGATCGGCCCGGTGAGCTCTGCCATGCGCGCGTCTTTGACGATTCCTACCACCTGAACCAGGTGGTTCGGATCCTGCCCGAGCGTGAACTGCTCACCGACCGCGTCCCGGCCGGGCCAGAAGCGCTGCGCCATCGATTGATTGATCACGGCCACATGAGGCGCGCTCTCGGTGTCGGATTCCAGGATGCCGCGGCCCTTAAGAATGGGAATGCGCAGGACCTTGAAGTAGTCAGGAGAGACCGCGTTGTAACCGGCATAGGGCCTCGGCTCTCCCGTCTTTTCCTGATAGCCAGGAATCTTGATCTCGTCGCCGAAATTGTAGAGTCCCAGAGCGACCGCCTGAGACAGGCTTGCTGACTCGACACCGGGCAAAGAGTGCGCACGTTCGAGTAACTGTTGGTAGAATTGACGGCCCTGCGGTTCATCGAGACCGGCGTGGTGCGCGTCCATCGTGAAATTTATTACGTGATCGGGATCGAATCCGAGGTCTATATGTTGCACGTTGTGAAGGCTACGCACAAACAGGCCGGCAACAATGAGCAGCGTAAGCGAACCGGCCACCTGTGAGATCACGAGCAGGCTCCGAACCCAATGCCGGCGCGGGCTAAGACCGCGCGCTCTGTCGCCGATCAGATCGTTCAGGTCGACTCCCGACGCCCGCCAGGCAGGAAGCAGGCCGCAGATCAACGCCACCATAAGCGCCGCACCCAGCGAGTAACAGAAGACCCGCCAGTCAAAAGGGAAGGCGAACATGAGCGGAAGGTCGGTCTCAAGAGGAACCGAGCTGACGGCTCGACTTCCACCCAAACCGAACATCAACCCTGCCGCGAAACCCATCAGGACCAGAAGCGCAGTTTCGGTAACTACCTGACGGAGCAGTCTTGCCCTTGCCGCACCTAGAGCCGAACGTACCGCCATCTCGCGGGTTCGCTCCAACGCGCGCACCAGGAGCAGATTGGCGAGATTCGTCGCGGCCAGAGCCAGAACCATACCAGCCAAAGTCAGGAAAAGCGCCGAGACGATCGGCAGCGGATTCTCCCCTGTCGAGTTAGTCAATCCATTCCCCAGCCGCACCGGACGAAGCGCTAGCGACTTGTGAATGTCGGGGTATTGGGTTCGGAGGCGGCTCGCCACCACGTCCAGCACTGACTGGGCTTTGCCCATGGTGACCCCGGGCTTCAACCGCGCCAGGATCAGGCCGACGTATCGCGCGCGGTCTTCGCGGTTTTTTCTGTCGGCCAGGCCGCTGTCAGTCTGAACAGAAGTTGTGCCGATGGTTCCGGCAAAACTCAGCGGAAGGTATCCCTGGACATCAATCAAATTGAACGTGCCATGGTAACCCTCGGGGGCCACGCCGATGATGGTGACAGCTTTGCCGTTCATTGAGGCGCGCTGGCCAACAATCTCAGGATCGCCGCCCAGCTGGTTCTTCCAGAATGAGTATCCCAGGACCAGAACCGGCTCGCTACCGGCAAGATCAGCTTCCGGAATGAGGAAGCTCCCCAGCGCCGGCCTGATGCCCATCATAGAAAAGAAATTTGTGGTGACATAGTTGGACCACATGGCGTGCGTCTTGCCTCCCACGGTAAGACCGTCCATGTGGAACAACTCTGCCATCGCGACTTCAGAAAACGCATCACCCGTCTGGTTGCGGATGTCCTCAAAATCTGGATAGGAGAAGCCGTTTCCCCAACGCTCGTGCCTTGCCAGCAGATAGGTAAGGCGCTCGGGCTTATCCACGGGCAACGGGCGCAGGAGCAGCCCGTTGACCATGCTGAAAATCGTGGTGTTGGCGCCAATGCCGATGGCAAAAATGAGAACCGCCACCGCGGTAAATCCGGGATGATGAAGGAGAATCCGTCCGCCGAATCTCAGATCTTGTCCAAATGTTCGGAGCCACTCGCCCGCACGCAAGCGACGGACCTCCTCTTGGACCTGGGCCGCGCCGCCCAGCTCAAGCGAGGCCTGTCGCCGAGCTTCCTCACGGCCGAGGCCCTGTTCGAACTTCTGCTCGGCCAGCAGCTCCACATACGAGCTCACCTCACGGTCAAGTTCCCGATCGAGCCGCCGGCGGCAAAAGAGATTGCGAATGAGACTGCGCGTGCGAGCCAGCAATACCATAACCACCCTTTCAATTGGATTCGAGCGCTCGCGCCACCGCCAGCGAGATCTGTTTCCATCGCTCAGTCTCGGTTTCGAACTGGCGCCGGCCGGCCTTGGTCAGCGCGTAGTACTTCGCCCGCCTGTTGTTCTCTGATTCGCCCCAGGACGCGGTTAGCCAGCCTTTTTCTTCCATACGGTGCAAGGCGGGGAATAAGGATCCCGGCTTCACCTGAAACGTCCCCCGTGTTACTTGCTCGATCCGCTGGGCGATGGCCAGCCCGTGCAGCGGCCTCAGGTTGAGAGTCTTGAGAATGAGCATGTCCAGCGTTCCTTGCAGCAATTCCACTTGTTTGGAGGGCAAGACGGCGATCTCCTATAGATTGTCTATATAACACACCATACGCCTTTCCTATAGAATGTCAATAGGTAATCGGGGAGGATCACGGGCCAATCGCAGTTCGAGCTCCCCATGCTCGAAAAGACGCGAGGGGGAAAACCGTCCGTGTGCTACGCCGGGGCGCGCTTGGCCAGTTCGGGGTGGTTGGAGACCAGATCGAGCAAAGCCGCGTCGTATTCGTCTTTCAGCCGGCCGACTAAGCCGGCCACGCTCAGTATTTCTTTCACGGCACCGACGCCATGACCGGCGCTCCAGATGTCACGCCAGGCCTTGACCTTGCCGTCAGTGTTCGCGAAGCTCATTTTTGAGGGATCGGCCTGAGGAAGGTTTTCCGGATCGAACCCGGCGGCGGCAATGGAAGGCTTCAGATAGTTGCCATGGACGCCGGAGAAGTAATTGCTATAGACAATATCAGCGGCGGTCGAATCGACGATCATCTGCTTGTAGGCTTCCTGGGCGTTGGCTTCGCGCGTGGCGATGAAAGCCGAACCGACATACCCGAAATCGGCACCCATGGCGCGTGCGGCGGCGACCGCCCGGCCGGTAGCAATGGCGCCGGAGAGAACCAGCGGCCCTTGGAACCATTCGCGAATCTCCTCGACCAGAGCAAAGGGAGAGGTGGTGCCGGCATGACCCCCGGCGCCGGCAGCCACGGCGATCAAGCCGTCTGCACCCTTATCCACCGCCTTGTGCGCGAACACGTTGTTGATGACGTCGTGCAGCACGATCCCGCCGTAGGCATGCACTCGCTGATTCACGTCCTCGCGCGCCCCAAGCGAGGTAATCACGACGGGTACTCTATGGTGGACGCAAAGCTCCAGGTCGTGAGCAAGCCGGTCATTCGATTTGTGGACGATCAGGTTGAGAGCAAAGGGCGCTGACACTCGGCCCCCTGGTCCTGAAGCAGCTCGGTCATGCTCGGCCAGTGCGGCCTGGATACGTTGGAGCCAGTTGTTCAACTCTTCAGCTGGCCGCGCATTGAGCGACGGGAAGCTTCCTACCACGCCAGCCTTCGACTGCGCGATCACCAATTCGGGGGCAGAAACGATGAACATGGGCGCGGCGATGACAGGAAGCGTCAGGCCACGGGTCAGTATTTCGGGAAGGGACAAGTTAACTCCGGACGAATGATGATGCCTGCAGCTTAAATGCGACTCAAAAGTTCCGCAACTAAGCGCGTCTTCCGGGAACTTGTATCTCGAGCGCAGTGTCTGTACAACCGTCACATAGAACACCAGCGCGCGAGCCGGCTGGCTGTGGCCGGATCAGGGGTACTGGCTCCTTCTGCCGGATCGCACCCAGCCAGTTTGCGCGCTGGGGCAGAATCCGGTTGCCGCAAAAACACCGCCGCGGACTGGCCACGCCCAATTCGCCATAATCGCGAAAGTTGTCACTGGAAGAACAAGCCAACTCGATTGGAAAAAGGCGGTTAAGTCTTCGCCAGCTTCTCCATTTCCTTCTCATCGATCACCGGGACTCCCAGCTCCCGCGCCTTGTCCAGCTTTGACCCGGGCTCATCGCCTGCGACCACGTAATCTGTCTTCTTGCTGACCGACCCGGAGACTTTCCCTCCGGCGTCTTCGACCAGCTTTTTTGCGGCGTCGCGCGAATAGTTCGCGAGAGTTCCGGTGATCACAAAGACCTTGCCAGCCAAGGCTGTTCCCCGCTCGCGCTTTTTACCGGTGAACGTGAGGTATTTGCGCAGGCGATCCACCAGCTTGCGGTTGCGGGGTTCGGCGAAGAACTCGTGAATGCTAGCGGCGATGCGCGGGCCCACCTCGTTTACGTCCTGCAGTTCTTCCTGGGAAGCGTTCATCAGCGCATCCATGGAGCCGAAGTGCTCGGAGAGAAACTCCGCCGTCCTCTCGCCCACAAAGCGTATGCCCAATCCATAGATCACGCGTTCCAGCGGCAGCTTGCGGGAATCGGCGATTTCCCGCAACAGGTTCTCAGCGGATTTGTCGCCCACGCGTTCGAGCGTCAGCAGCTTGGCCTTCGTCAACTCATAGATATCGGCAATATCGCTGACCAGCTTGCCATCTGCAAGCTGGTTGACCATGACCTCGCCCATGCCCTCGATGTTCATCACCGAGCGCGCGGCAAAGTGCAGGATGCTCTCCCGGAGCTTGGCCGGGCAGTTGGCGTTTACGCAGCGATGGTCGGCCTCGCCTTCCACCCTTACCACGTGGCCGCCACAAACCGGGCAGCGCTCCGGCATTTGAAACTTCTGGTGTCCGCGCGGATGGTGTTCGTCTTCGATCACCTTCACGACCTTGGGAATTACATCGCCGCCGCGCTCGACCATGACCCAATCGCCGATCCTGACGCCGAGCCGCTCGATCTCATCCTGGTTGTGCAACGTGGCCCGGCTCACCGTGGTGCCGCCGATTGAAACCGGCTTGAGCGCAGCCACCGGCGTGAGCTTGCCGGTGCGCCCCACCTGCACGTGGATACCTTCCACCTGGGTGGTGCCGCTGCGGGCCGTGTACTTGTATGCGATGGCCCAGCGTGGGGCTTTTCCGGTGAAGCCCAGCCGGTCTTGCAGCCGCGTTGAGTTCACCTTGATGACCACGCCGTCAATCTCGTACGGCAGTTTGTCCCGCATCTGTTCGCCCTCAGCGATGAACTTGAGCACTTCCTCCAGGTCGTGCGCCAGAACGTGGTGCGAGTTCACTTTAAAGCCAAGCGTTTCGAGCGAGTTCAGCGAATCGGAGTGGTGTTCCGGGAACGGGTGGCTGTTCACCAGCAGGAAGTAAGAGAAGAAATCCAAGCGTCGCTGGGCAACGATGTTTGGCTCTAGTACGCGGATGGTGCCGGCGGCGGCGTTGCGCGGATTGGCAAACTTGGCCAATCCCTGGGCTTGGCGGTCCTCGTTCATGCGCTCAAACGCCGCAAGGGGCATGATGACCTCGCCTCGGACTTCAAAGTCTTCGGGTACGCCGGCTTTCTTAAGGGCCGCAGCGCTCACCGACAGAGGAACCGTCCGCATCGTGCGCACGTTGGAAGTCACGTCTTCTCCCACGGAGCCGTCGCCGCGGGTCACACCCCGCGCCAGTGCACCTTTCAAGTAGGTCAGGGCCAAAGACATGCCGTCGAGTTTCAGCTCGCAGACGTACTCGATTTTCGCTGCTCCGGCAAGGTCGCGCACGCGACGGTCCCAGTTGCGCAATTCATCTTCACTGAAAGCGTTGTCGAGCGAGAGCATGGGTCGCGAGTGCGCGACCTTTCCGAAGCCCTCGCGCGGTTTGCCGCCGACGCGCTGTGAAGGCGAGTCCGGCGTGATCAGCTCGGGATGCGCCGCCTCCAGCTGCTTGAGCTCCTGCATGAGGAGATCAAAGTCGGCGTCCGTGATCTCAGGCGAATCGAGAACGTGGTAGAGATGCTCATGGCGGCGGATTTCGTCACGTAACTTTTGGATCTTGCGCTCGAATTCGGTTTCTTTGGCGGCCGTGGCCATAGGCAACAATTATATTCGCCCGATATCTAGCGTTGACCTAGGCCTGAGGCTGTCTTTCTTCGGATGCCCGGCCTGAGCTTTTACCCATCCCGCCGAAACTGACGTGAACATCGAGCTTGCGGCGAAATCGATGTCTTGGCTGCCGGTCAATCGTGAACCAGTAACGCAATTTAGCCGTCTGAAGCCAGGAATATGATCCGGCAACGTGGCAGGGCGGCCAATCTTTGGCCGCTTGGGCTATAGTGAGGAGACCTTTCCTTTTGCCGTGCGCAGAGCGTTTCTCATCTACAACCCGGCCTCGGGCCAGAAGCGCGCGCGTCGCGCGGAAAAGATCGCGCGTGCCGCCGATGTCTTGCGCGCGGCCGGTGTTGAGGCCCAGATCTCGGCCACCACCGACGCCGGTAGCGCCATCCGCCAGACAGAGCAGGCCGTGGTAGCCGGGTTTGACACCGTCATCGCCTGCGGCGGCGACGGCACCGTAAACGAAGCCCTCAACGGCCTCATGCGAGCGGGGCCGGGCGCAGGTGTTGCTCTTGGCGTCATCCCTCTGGGCAGCGGCAATCTGCTGGCCACCGACCTGCGCTTACCCACAAATCCCGAGACCGCGGCTCGCGCCCTGCTCAAGTACCGGCCCCGCGAACTCCACCCTGGCTTGATCTCGTACGCGACGAAATCCGGCATCGAGCGCCGCTGGTTCATCGTCGCTGCCGGCGTGGGGGCCGACGCTGAGTTGATGTACCGGACTGCGGTTGGGGCAAAAGGCCGTTTTGGCGTATACGCTTACTTTCTGGGGATGGCTGAGATGGCACTCCGCCGAAGATTCCCGATGTTCAAAGTTGAATGGCAGGCCGACGATGGCACGTACCGGACCGGCACGGTGGCCCTGGTGATGGCGCTCCGCGCCAACCGCTTTCCAGGATTGCTGCGACTGGTGCGACTGGGCGGAGCTCTCGAACGGAACGACTACCGGCTTATGCTTTTCCACACCGATAAGGTTCGCCACTTCCTCAACGCCTTTGCCAGCCTGGCCAGTGGCTGGAACTGGAAGGTCCCGCAAGTTGGGTTTGTTTATTCCTCACGCGTCTCGTGCACGCCCCTCGACTCGGTCACCGCAAAGATCTATTGTGAGACCGACGGCGAACCGCTGGGTAAGCTGCCGGTGGAGATCGCGATCGAACCCCGAACGTTTAATCTCCTGACGCCATAAGCCGAAACAGGGTAATCGTGTACTGAAAGATCGGGCATTTGGCCAGGCCCTTGATTCTAGAGATCACTCGAGTCACTCGATGATTCGGCGCCCGATCCCTATGTTTGGCACCTGCTGCTAGAATGCTCGCTTGGAGCCCATCACCCACCTGCTAACCGGAGCTTGCGTCAGCCGCGCCGGTCTGAACCGCACTACCGGCCTGGCCACGCTCACCATGGTCCTGGCTGCCGAGGCTCCCGACGCAGACGTGCTCTACTTTTTTGGGGGATCGGTGACCGGCTTCGCTCATCATCGCGGGTGGACGCACTCTTTTCTGGGCGCGCCCGTGGTGGCGGCGGCTGTGGTAACCGCCGTGTACGGGCTTTACCGCTTCATGCGGTGGCGCGGATGGAAGCCACGATCGGCGCCTCGGTGGACCTTGCTTTATGTTTACGCGCTGTTGATGGCGCTGATGCATATCCTGCAGGATTTCACAAATAATTATGGCGTCCGGCCTCTGGCCCCCTTCAACCCTCGCTGGTACTCCTGGGATATCGTCAACATCATCGATCCCATCATGTTGGCTGCTCTGATGGTGGGGCTGGCGGGGCCCGGAGTTCTCAACTTGATCAAGGAGGAGGTGGGGGCAGGCAAGCCGCAATTTCGTGGACGCGGCGGCGCCCTCTTCGCCCTGGCTTGCCTGGCCGCGCTGATCCTGGCGCGCGACTTCG
>Ga0126371_10005126_pt1 | contig 11617 bp, 8 predicted proteins | sample PanSoiMetaPlot_4_FD_110145 | JGI IMG/M metagenome (GOLD analysis project Ga0126371, IMG submission 110145) | Tropical forest soil microbial communities from Panama - MetaG Plot_4 | ecosystem: Environmental > Terrestrial > Soil > Tropical forest > Bulk soil | place: Panama | collected 2016-02-17
AACCGATCGCCTACCGGCGCTCGCCGCTGATCTAGCTAGTACGCCACCGGGTGGCCGTGATCGCCACTACCGGCGCCGCCGCATCGGCGCAAGGGCCAAGAGCACGACCGCGACAATACCGATCGTCTTCTACTACGGGGGAGACCCGGTCCGGCCTGATCACCAGTCTCAACCGGCCGGGCGGCAACCTTACGCGCGTTGCCACGCTCGGTGAAGAGCTCGGGCCGATGCGCCTCGAGCTGCTGCACGAACTCCACGCACGGACGGCGATACCGTACTGGGCCTTCTGTTTTCTTCGCCATCGTGCCAATTTTAAAACGCCGCCCAAACGAAAGCATATAATGTGTTGTTGTCTCGCGCGTTCGTGCCCATGCCGTCGAAATTGGTGCTGGCGCCGTTGAACTTGTTGTACCAGACGTATTGCAGGCCGATCTTGGCATTGAACCACGGCCAGATCTGCGGCGCGTTGGTTTTGCCAAAGGGCATGTAGGCGACCTCGGCCGTGAAGCCGTCGCTGTTCGGGCTGAAGGTGCTGTTGCCGGCATAGAGGAGCGTGTCGGAGCTGCCCCAGGTGTTGAAATAGCCGCCGGTGAAGATGAACTTGTTGACCGTGCCACCCCAAGCGAGCTCGGCTTGGGCGCGGAAGGTGTTGAGCGTGTTCTTCGGGTTGGCTGCGGCGCCGGCGCCGAAGCTCGCATTGAGCAGTTGGTCTTCGTGCAGATAGGTTCCCCGCAAGGTGACAACGTATCCGTCACCCATATACTGATATTGGGAATCGATGCCGAGATCGCGGAACTGATCGGAGCCGAAGCCGGCGACTGCGGCGGCCGGGAAGACATTGGCGGAGAGGCCAAAGGCTCCGATCTCCCAAGAATGTTTGCCCCATGTCGGCGCCAAGGCGACGCGGAAATAGGGGATGCCGCCACTCGCTTGCGGGCCGTTCACCGGAACCACGCCGAGCGAGGTCTGCAGGCCCGAGTCGAGCTTGCCGTAGGCTCCGCCCTCGAGATATACGAGCTCGTTGATGAACACATAGCCGGTCGCGCCGAGCACGTGCGCGGCGAAGGCGTTGTCGATGAGCGTCTTGGCGCCCGGCGTGTTGGCGAGATTGGAAGCCACGAACGGATAACCCCAGGCAGGCGTCGTGTTCCACGGGTCCTGCACGGTCGGGTTGTTGTTCGCGCTCAAGCCGTAGATCACCGACATGCCGTTAAAGCTCGCCTTGTTGGCGTAGCGGACGTCGAGATTGTCCCACATGATCTGGCTCGCCGCGGGGGGACCGAATTGCGGCCCCGCGTAGGTCGCCTGCACGAAGGCGCCGATGTGATCGGTCACCGCGCCGCCGTAGAACACACTCGCCTGTTGCAACTCGACATTGTCGTTGGTGTTCAGCGACGATCCGGCATTGTCGATCGGCTTGTTGGTATGCGTGAAGCCGAAGATCGTCATGGCCGAGACCGGCGGCACCCATCCGGCCGCGCCGAGCGGCTTGGTGTCCTTGGCCATCTCGGTATAGCCCATGATCTTGAACAGCCGGCCCTTCGGCGTCAGCTGCGGAAACGCGGTGTGGCACGCCCCGCAGGCAAGCCCGGTCTGCCGGGCGAAGCTCGGCAGTGCCGAAGCCTGCCGTGGCGCCAATGACATCATTGCCACCATGATCAGCACAGTCCCACGGGCCGCGAGCGCCAACGCGCTTGCGGTTCTCGATTTCGGTCTCATGTCGCCCCTCCCGTCGCGCCGCGCGACACTGGTTCGCGCGCATTTCAAAAATCCGCACTGGCAAAGCCGGTCGTTAACCGGGCGGAGCCCTCCGTCGGTATCCGTTGCCGCGGGCGTAAGGTTTCGTGGCCGTACAGTATTTTGTGCAGGTGTCGGTGCAGGATCCAGCGGAGGTGAAAACCGCAGATGCCCTCAGCAAAAACCTCAGGTGGCTCATCCCGGCTGTGCTGCAACCTATTCAAACCAACTAAGTCGGCCGTAATAAGCCGACCTCAAGTCGACTTTCGTCCTTCATGGAGTCGGATTTGCGACGGCTTCAATCAAATACCAGGCCGGAAATTGCAGCCGCTTGCACATGGCACCCATATGTTGGTGGTCACATAGACACGAACGTTAGCCGAACGGACAGCAATGCACTCTCGACTCTACCTTTTGTACCAACAAACTATTATTCAAATAAAAACTGTCACGATAATCGAAAACTACGGAGCACTAACATGCACCGGAAAGGGCTTCTCGCTAATCGCTCGCGGAATAAGGAATTTCCCGGAATAATTTGTCAAGATACCGCCGACACTCCTCGCTTCTCGGCCAGCGACGCCCGCAATGACTCACATAGGCTTGCCTATTCGTTTTCCCGCGGCGATTTCATTTGTTGAGTTCCTTCAATGAACTACCGCGGCGGCCACAATGGCGAAACGACCCACTAACCAGCAGACCCGTTCGTGGGCCGTCTGCCACATCGCGGCCAGGCAGAAGTTCGTCGGCATCGTCTATGATCAACCGGGCGCCGATGCGGCGATCAAGCAAGCGATCGTGGAATAGAATGACCCGCCCAACGAGCTCGGCCGGATGATGGCGCTGTGTCGGGATTGATTGCAATTCGTTTGATCAAAAAATTGAACAGCGCCTCTGAATCAACAGAGGCGCGGTCTCAGTACTCGTAAGGCCGGTGTTGCGGGTAGTGGTACCGATGCCAACGTGGCGAATAGGCAAGACCGAACGCGGTCCCGCGCTGCGCTCCCATCACCTGCCCGAAGGGACCGATCTTGAACCCCCCGTGATAACCGCCCGAGTTGTTGTCGCTCGCCCGCGCCACGGATGCGCCCGCGATGCCGAGCGCGACAGCCGCAGAAAGTGCGATCAAGGTCTTCTTACGGGTCATGGCAATCTCATGTCACCCACGACGTCGGACATAAAGTTAGCTCCTGACCTTCGCGCAGGGATTTCCTGAGCGATACATTCTCGTAAGAGAGTAGCGGTGGTAACTATGTCAGCGACGACAACCTGGTCGCACATGCCAACTACCGTCCGGTGATCTGATGAAGCCATATTCTCTCGCGGCAACGGCGGGATTGCCGAAAATCTCGGGATGGTGGACCGGGTTAACTCCGTCCAGACTGCACGGCATCACATGCCCGCCGCGATTGCGGAAAATGTCCGACGCAGCCGCGGAAGCGCTGCCGAGATTGCCCAGGGCGCTGGTGATTGCAAGCATGACGAAAGCCTTCTTTCCGTTCATGGCGGTTTCCTCATTAAGACCTGTCGGCAACTGCCGGTCAGCAGTGCGCCTTGCGAAAAAAAATAGCGAGGTCGACCTCCTGACTTTACAAAAATGTATTCGTCTCAGGCGGGCCATTGTGCAGCGCGATCAAGATGGCAATCGAAGAGTTCAAGGTCCGCAGAGCGAGCGCGGCCGGCTGATCGCGCAGCGGCGAGACTGAACTTGCTATAAGCGGCTCGAAAAGTGCCGGTAAGGTTGGGGCATCACCCTCACGAGACTACGGCATCATAGCAAGCGGGTACTCAGCATGAGCAACACACAGGGACTTCGATTCCACGACGTCGCATGCCTGAGCTTGAGCGCAGCGCTGGCAGTGCTGAGTTGTCTATCTCGCGACTCTCGTTGGTGCTTTTCAGCCACACCTTGCGCAAATCGATCGCGATGGTGGGCCAGCGCGGGAACAAGCGACTGGTTGGCACAGTTCGGCTCGGTCTTCCCATGCAACTTCCCCCAACCTAAGAAGGCCCACTGCCCCGCCGCGCCCCGCCGGGGCACTTTTTTGCGAGGCCCAGCCTCTCGCATTTCGGCTTTGACGAACGCAAAGGCCCGCGCTGACTCAGCCGTGGCCGTAGATGCGGGTGGGCTACACGTGCAATTTTTTGCCGTCCGTCAGCGAGGTTACGGAAGAAGTCGCTGGTGACGTGGTAATGCACCAGTTGCGTTTCACTTCCTACCCATTCGAGTGAGCGCCAGCCCCGGCGCCCATCCCCTAACGACCACCGGCGCCGGGGCCGTACTCTTACGCCACTAGGCTGCCATGGCGGCGGAGACACTCTGCCACCTGGCGATCTGCAAAAGAGAAGCCCCGGCGCGTTGGCGGCCGGAGCAGGCGGCGCCGACGGGCTTTCCATTTGTAGGAAAGTGGTGGTCGCGACGTTGTCAGGATGGCCGGGGGCGATCGGGACCGCCTGCCTTCCAGCGAGAGGGGGAGGCATTTCCCATGTATCGCCGTTGGCCCGAACGCTCTTGAGCTAAATCAATCACGCCACTGCGCAATCAACCGGCCGCGCTCGTTGGACGGAACTTATATTCCTCGATCGCGCGCGATGTTCCCCGTCGGCTATCGGACCGACGGCCAGAGGCGCGTGTGATTTGATCGGCGTACGGGGCGGGATGGCCAGGAGCGGACAGTCTCGATCGCTCAATGCTCCCGCGGTCGGGGCCGTCCTTCAAGCCCGCCGCTGCCATTCGGACCTTCCGGCGGCTCGAACGTGAAGCCGGCGTAGCGACCCGGGATCGTAAGCAGAAACCTGTTGCCCCAGTTCTGCGATCTGCGACCGAGGCAGTCAGACCGGAGGGAAAAGTGATGTTGGACCATCGAATTAACGCTCAACAGAACCTGGACGCATTACAACAGACGCGTCAGGAATTGTTGCTGCAGATAAAGAAGAGCTTGGAGACAATCGAAGAATGTCAAGAGCTGCTTGGGCGCGTCAATGCGCAGATCGAGGCGCTCAAATCGTGCGGACAGACGAAAAGTCTTTAGACCTAGAGCGTGCCCTCTATCCTTGGAGCCGCTAGGAAGCTCGCCCATCCGCGATCGCGTCGCCCACCGAGCGCGCGAGCAACTCCAGCGAGCCCGCTCGGGCAGCGGCCCTGGGAAATCAGCCGCCAGCTGGCGGGCAATTGATCTAGCTCAAGACCGGCCCCGGCCAGGCGCGCTACGCCAGCAAACAACAACGGTGAGCACCACCGGACGCCGTTTCCCGACAAAGAGCACCGATGACAAAGGCTCGACTCAACCCCATCTCCTCGCTCACGCTCGCCGGCGCTGCCCTGGCCCTCGCGCTTGTCCTCTCGGCACGCGTCGTCGCGGCGCAAGGGACGCCGCAGCAGCAACAAGCGTGCCAGGGCGATGCAACGCGGTTATGCGGCGAGTTCATCCCGGATGTGGCAAAGATCGAAGCCTGCATGAGCCGCAAGCTGGCGCAGCTGAGCCCGGCCTGTCGCGCCGCCATCGTCGTCCCCTCGCAGCACCGGCATCATCGCCGTCATCACCGCTGAACCTCTATCTGGGAGATGAGCGATAGCCGCCGGTGCCGATCGACCTGTGCTGCGCGCGAGCGAACGCGGGCACGCTGCCTACAAGGTCACCGCAGCGCAAGCAGGCCAAGCGGGCCGCCGAGGGGACAGCGGGCGCCGGCTGAGTAAGCGCATTGGTCAAGGACCCCGAGGGGCAAGTCCTGGAGTTCCTGTCCAGCATTGCGGTGGCCAGCAATAACAAGTTGGACTTGATCTAGATCAAAACCCGAACCAAGTGCGCCTGCAATATAGGCGCGTTGCATTGGGCATCTTCCTTCAGCCCTGGCGCCCGTCGCCAGAGCTTTTTTCTGTACCCGCGCGCACTGGACAAAATGAGAAACGTCGGCGACCCGACTGGGTCGGCTAGATGACGCCCCTATTTGTTCGATCGTGTCCGCCACGGCGATTGACTGCGTTAAGAAAGTGGCGGTCCCGATCCAGGAGGGGGGCAGGGGAGAGATCAGGACCGCCTGCCTTCCCAAGGGGATGATCTGAAGGAAGGCGTTTCCCATGTATCGTCGTTGGCCGCGCCAGTTTTGAGCTAAATCAACCCCGCCGCTGCGCGATCAGCCTGCCGCGCTCCAAGCGGCCTATGGCGCATCGAAGGGCATCAATCGCATCGCGATCAAACGAGTACGTACATTCGGAAACCTCTCGGCCCTATATTGAGCTTTTTGAGCGCTTGCGCATTCGCCGCTTGCTCGTCGGGTTGCTCATGGACGATGGTGACGAACTCGGCCGATCCGCCGGGAATGTTGTAACAATGGATTGCCAGAGGGCCTGGGCTGCTTGTTCGGTCGCTTCGCCATCACATTATTGGCGCCGACCCGACCGGGTAGTCCAGCGTTAAGCACGACTGGGTAGGACTGCGGGATGCGCAAGCGCATCGACTTTGATCGGCGTGCCACTCGGTGAGACTTACGCCTGGACCCAGATCACGACCGCCATGTGTGCGTCGACTGCGGCGTGAAACTCCTCGGCATCGGCGAGTACTACATGCCCAGGCCTCAGCTGTGGGAGGGTCAGCTCGGGTGGCGAGACAATCAATCAATCTGTGCATCGGATGCGTCGAAAAGAGACTCGGGCGGGAACTCAATCTCATGGACTTCGACAGCTCGTCCGATTTTGTCTGGCTGCCAGTCCTTTCTCGAAACGCTCGTTCGACCCATTGGCCAATCCAATGGGCTCCTCCGAAGTGCGTCGAGATAAGTACGGTGTGCCTGGTAAACCCCTCGAGACATTCGGCGAGTCGACGGCCATGATGTGCGTGGCGGGCGCGTCTAGGACCGCCGCGCCGCCGAATTGCCAGAGTCGACCGCCTTCGCCGAGACTTGTAATTGTCAATCAACCACAGTCTGCACCAGAGCGCGTCGTAGTCGTGCGGACCCCTCAGCGTAGCACCCGCGCCAATATATGACCGTGAACATGGATCGCGAGGACTACGAGGTTGGCCTCTTGCGCCACTGAGGGTATGCTTAGCTAATCACTCATCGCTTGAAAATTTGGAGGTGCGACCATGAGGAAGCTCTTTCTTGTCGCAGCAGCGGCAGCGATTGTGTTGACTTGGCCTCACTTTGCGTCCGCGAAGGAATTCAGCAGCTCGGGAGAATACCACGGCGGCTTCGATATTGGACCATTGGGGCAGTGCTTCAATCCTCCCGATTGCGGGCGGCACAAAGACATATATGGCAACTATGGGCACAGCCCGTATGCGCAGGAATGCCCGGTCGTCCGCGAGCGCGTCGTGACATCCAGCGGCCACGTCAGCTATCACCGGCATCACGTCTGTCAGTGACATCGGTGGTGACCTCGCGCTACTGGTAAGCGCTTCGCAGGCCTGAGGGGTGGTGGGAGGGGCCTCATCGGTTGGCGCAATGGGCGGCGATGACGGCAGAAAACCACCCCTCATTTTCGGCCGGAAAGTGAGGGTGTCGTGCAGCGGGACGCCCTACATGAATGCGAAACGCTTGTTGCTTATCGGCGCGGTCTATTGAGCATTTCCGCTGCCATGCCGGCGTACAGCGCCGAAGACGGGAACAAGCCCGATCGCCACAATGCGCTTCTTGAGCAAGCAGCCACCTCGGTAATCACAAGAGCTATCAGGCGCATCGGGTCGGTAGATCACAGTAGCAACCCACGCATCCGCCCTCGCATCAAACCAGATGCGATACGGCGACCAGCCTTTATCTCGCAGCGCAAGAGACACTTCCGCGGGCTCGGCTTTTGAAGGCGCATCGATGCCTGCTGGATGTCGCCGCCAATCGTCCATTTCGATCAGTACTGGGCATTCACGACGACGCATGACACGTCCCCAAATCGATTGAGGTACACACGTCCGCCGCGACAGGAGGCTTAGTCAATCAGTTTGGTGTGTTTGTGGCCATTATCGTGGCACTTCTGGCAAGGAGTACCTCCTGCCTGACCTGAGGGTGTGCGACTGTCAGCTTGACGCAAGGGCGTCCAAGCTACAACTCGTTCAAGCGGTCGTGACAACAGTGAGCCGCAGCTCCCACGTCGGCGACAGCGATCCCGCTCCCGTACCCGGCCGCAGTTGCGGCTCATGCAGCTTGTGCTGCAAGCTCTGCGCAGTCGTCCAGTTGAGCAAGCCGGCCGGGCAATGGTGCACTCATGCGAGCCCTGGCTCAGGCTGCAAAATTCACGATCGCCGCCCGCAGGCCTGTCGCCAGTTCTCCTGCGCGTGGCTGCTCGATCCCGCTCTCGGCCCGGAATGGAAGCCGGAGGTGGCTCGCTTCGTGCTAGCAGCGAACATCGGGGCATTCACCGTGATCGTCGATCCGGGTATGCCGCTGGCTTGGAGGCGAGCACCGTATTATTCGCATTTGAAGCAGCTCTCTGAACAGCTTTTTGCGGAGGACAAACACCTCCTCGTGGACCTCAAGGGTCAGATCACAGTGGTACTGCCTGATCGCGACGTGCCCCTGGGGGTGGTCCCGCGCGGGGCCGAGATCGCCACCTGGCGGGACGGCTCATCGTATGGGGCCAAGCTGCAAGCGCCTCGCGACGACACAGGCTTGGTCAAGTACACCTTTCTTGAGGCTTTCGAGCAGGCTAGCAAGCTCCTCGATGACCCGAACACCGACGACCTCACGGCGGTCGCGGCGATCACACGCGCCCGCGACCAGATGTTGGACGACACTGCTACCGCTTATGCCAAGGTCGCAGGGGCCGAGTGCAAGGCCGGATGCGCGTCGTGTTGCCACCTGATGGTCCTGGCAACGCCATTCGAGGTCCTGTCGATCGCCCGGCACCTGCTAGAGAGCGCCAAGGGTCCTGCCGAGATCGAGGCGATCAAGGAGCGTCTTCTGCGATTGTCGGAACTCCCACTCGACTTGACCGACCGCGCTAAGGCGAAGATGCCTTGCGCTCTGCTCGACCGGAACAACTGCTGCTCGATCTATGAGCATCGCCCCTCCATGTGCCGCGTGGCGCTATCGCAATCACGCGCGGCCTGCGAAGCCTGCCTGCATGATGCAAGCGGCGCCATCCCTTGTATCGATCAACCCCGGAAAGTCGCTGCTGCCTACCAAATGGGCATGGACTATGCGCTGATCTCGCGCCGCCATCGCTCGGTTGAGCTTGCCGAGTTCAGCCGCGCCCTGCTGATTGCACTCACGGATTATCAGGGCGTCTTGGCGGCTTGGCTCGTCGGCCAGGACCCGTTCGCCGACGCCCACGTACAGGCCCGCGGGGCTCAATCCAGTGCTGAGAAGGCCGTCTCGGCGGCGCGGCGGTTCGGGGTGACTGGAACCCGGGATCAGACCTGAATAATACGGCGATCCTTGAACCGGCGTTGGCGGATTTTCTTCTTGGTCCAGACGAAAGGCTCAGAGTGGTCGTTAAAGGCGGTTATGAAGGCATCGATATGGTCCTTCAATTGCTCAAGACTTGTGAACGCGCCGCACATGTCGCCAACGGGGCCAAGAGCTAAAGTAGCAAGGCACGAGTATCGGAGTGGCTGTGGCTGACTCAGTCGCGATGAGGTCTAGCTCGCCTCTGCTTGCATTCATATCTACTCAATGGGAATTTCAATTTCGCAGCTTGCGCCGTCCGGTGTGTAGATGAGATCAACCCTCCCCCCAAGCTCGTGAGGGATCAAATTGCGTATCAGGCTGGTGCCATAGCCGGATGAAACCTCAGGGTGCACTGGGGGACCGCCAAGCTCACGCCACTCGAACAGCAGCTTCGCGCCCGCATTCAGCTTTACCCTGTCCCACGTTATGCATACCCGCCCATTGGGTACGGATAGCGCGCCATACTTCGCTGCATTCGTGATGAGTTCGTGAAGCACCATCGCTACCGCTTGAATCTCGGCGGCGCCGAGTGTGATGTCCTCTCCCTTGATCATCACGTTCGAGCCGGTCGCGTAGGGTGCAAGTTGCTTTTCAACCAGAGCACCGAGCCCGACATTCTCCCACCGGCTTTGGCTCAGCAGGCTATGGGCGACGGCCATGGACTGGACGCGCCCTTGGAGCGAGCTGACGTATTTCTCGATGGATGTGCTGCCTTTGCGCGTGGTCGCCGCGAGCATAGCGACGCGCGCCAGCACATTCTTGACGCGGTGGTCGAGTTCGGCCATCAGTGTCGCTTGGCGTTCCGCATTGCGTATGCGGTTGGTGATGTTATGCACGACGCCGACGAACATCCGTCGCCCGGCCACCGCGATTTCGCTGACCGTCACCTCCATTGGAAAGGTCGAACCATTTTTGCGCAGTCCTGTTAGCTCGCGCTCGATGCCGATCACCTTGCTTCGGCCCGTATCGAGGTAACTTTTCAGAAAACTATCGTGCTCCCCGCGAAATGGCTCCGGCATCAGCATGCTGACATTGTGGCCTACCGCCTCTTCCGGGCTGTAGCCGAAGATGCGCGTCGCTGCCGGATTGAAATTTTCAATCGTCCCTTTGTCATCGATCGTTATGATGCCGTTCTGCGCGGTGTTGACGATCGCGCGCATCCGCTCCTCGCTATCCCGAAGCTGTTCACCCGCGACCCTGCGTTCCAGATAGTCGGCGGCTTGCCGCGCCAGTAGACCGAGAAGTTGCAACTCTCGCTCACCTGGTCGATGCGGCGAGGTGAAGTGTATGGCAAGCACTCCTAATACCTTTCCAGAGCTGCTGATCAGGGGCTCGGACACGGCCGCGCGAACTCCGGCATCGAGCAACACGTTCAGCGAGGGCTTTCCGATGAATATCTCATTCTGTGTCACATCCTCGACCAGCACGCGTTCGTGTGTTTGCATCGCAATGCCGCATGACGACGTACCGTCCACACGAGCAAAGTATTTCAAGAATGGTTCTTCGAAGCCACGTTGGGCAGCAATCATCAGCGCGCCTGAGGTCCGATCAAATAATTGTACGTTTCCTTTGTTCGCTCCGGTAATTGCAATTGCCGCCTCGACAATCTCCTCCAGACAATAGTTCATCTCATTTTCGCTGCGTGCGCATTCGATGCCGACCCGATGCAGGCGCTTCATCGCGTCCAGGTCGGCCGCGATGCGCACATTGGCCTGCTTTCGCTCGGTGATGTCGCGGGTTAGGCCCTTGAGGCGCAAAAGACGCCCGGCAGCGTCGAACTCGGCTTTCGATCTTTCTTGGAGCCATACCTCACGGCCGTCGAAACATAAAAAGCGAAACGTGATTGAACGTGTGGGGTTGTCTCGATTGACGCTGCTCCGCAACGCCCTCACGTGCGCAAGGTCGTCCGGATGGACCCGTGCGATCAAGGACGCGCCGCTAAGGCTTTGTTGGGGATCGAGCCCCAGAACCTGCGCGGCGTTATTACTGCGCCGTACCATATCGGTGGCCGCGTCCCACTCGAACGCCATCACCGCCCCAGTGGCGAGCGCCTCCTGCAGGCGCGTTTCGCTTTCCAGCACCACGGCCTCCTGCCGACGCCGCTCGGCAAACAGCGCCGCCAGGACGAAAGAACCAACCGTCACGACCATGATGACAGCCTGAGCCTGCAGAATCCGATCCGCGATCGGAAGACCGGGGTCGCCGAAGTGACCGATGCCGAAGATCGTCGTCCAAACGACCGTGAAGGCGACCATGAAGGCGCCGGCGGCGGCGAAGACCGGCCGGCAACGGGCGGCGAGCCACAGCAGCATCGGAAACAGTAGCGCGCTCGGTACCACCGTCTCCCAGGGCTGGGGCGGCAGGGAGATGATGATACCGGTGATCACGGCCAGCAGCGCGAGCGCGGCGCCGCCTTCGATGAGCTCGTTGCGCGGCGGCGGCTCCCGCACGGCGGCCGCGACACCGATCACGAGGGGAGCGAGCGATATGATGCCAAGGG
>Ga0126371_10005127_pt1 | contig 11617 bp, 8 predicted proteins | sample PanSoiMetaPlot_4_FD_110145 | JGI IMG/M metagenome (GOLD analysis project Ga0126371, IMG submission 110145) | Tropical forest soil microbial communities from Panama - MetaG Plot_4 | ecosystem: Environmental > Terrestrial > Soil > Tropical forest > Bulk soil | place: Panama | collected 2016-02-17
GAGAAAGCTACCCGCCTGTGCATCTTGAGCCAGCAGGTCTTCAACCATTCGCTTTAATTCTTGATCTCCACGGCATGCCTGACGGAGAAAGGTGGAGCGCTCCGCCGGCTCGAGTGCTAGCGCGGCCTCAAACAATTGCTCCGCTTGCTCTCGTCGGCTTGCCATGAAGTCCCCACTTACAACATTGAGATTTGACCTGATCTTTTGCTATTGGCTGTGCATGCCTGGGATGAGATGAATTGCATGCACAGTGCTATCAATTCTTGGGACCCGCCAAAGAAGTAATCCTACGAATTGAGTTCGCGATTCGTAAAGTAATCAAACTGACATCGGCTTTTTGGGGGAGCGTGGCAAGATATTACTCCAATAACTAATGCACTGATAGTAGATTTTCCATCGCAATGAATCACGAACTCTAAAATCGAGGCCCGGAGCTCTCCGGGCCTGCAAGAACAGCTCACCACCTGTTACTTAAGCGCAACCATGGTCTGTTCAGCTCCATGAAGCCGAGCTTCCTGGGAGCGAACACTCTTTTCCAGTTTTGAAGTAGGAATTTCTACGTTCATCTGAGCAGACAAGCAAAGAATCTTGCTCAGAAAGTACTGGTCGCCATACTTGTTGAAGACCAGTTCACTATTGCCTGCCTTTGCATCGGAGGCATACACATTGCTTAAGATCGCGATGCGTTGCTGCGTGTTCCGAATCTCTACGTAGTGCAGGTCCATGCCGGAACTGATCAGGTAAGTTCCGGAGGGGAGCAACTTACCACTAACAGTGAACTCGAAGGGAATCGTTGCCTGGGCAACATGATCTTGCGCCGATGCGTGGCCCGCCGCGACAAGGCTTGCCAGGAAGAGAGCGATTGCGTTGATGTGTTTCATGACCAATCTCCTTTCACCATAGGCGGCAGCATCCTTCTAACCGCCTTCATCTCTAAGAGCGGAATTTGAGCATGAAAAGGGCAACAGCTTCTCCTTGCGCCAGGTTGGAACTAGTCTCGCAGTGGAAAGGCACTTGCAGTCTGAAGCACGCCAAGCTTAGGCTGTTAAGTTCAGCGTCCCGGATCCCTAGGTCCACATATTACGGTTACCTCGACATAGGGCTACCTATGCGTTCAAGCTGGAGGCTAATTCCAATGCACGCAGTTCAAGGTCAAGCCACTTTGCTATTGCAGGCTATGAAGAACGGAGATGAGTCTGCGGCGGAGAAGCTATTGCCTCTCGTCTATAAGGAGCTTCATCGATTAGCCAGCTCATATATGCGACGGGAGCGACCTGATCATACCTTGCAGGCGACAGCTCTGATCAATGAGGCCTATTTGCGTCTAGTGAATAATGAGATCGACTGGCAGGGGCGCCAGCATTTCATCGTGGTTGCCGCAAATGTCATGCGTCGCGTGTTAGTCGACCACGCACGAGCACACCACGCCGAAAGGAGGGGCGGTCAACTTCAGCGCGTTGAGTTGAAGGAGGAACTTGCGATCTCCGAGAAACGTTCAAGTGAAGTACTTGCCTTGCATGAAGCCCTTAATCACCTTGACGAATTGAACCCGAGGCAAGCAAAAGTCGTCGAGCTGCGTTATTTCGGTGGACTGTCCATAGAGGAGATAGGAAATATTTTGAACATATCAGAGCGATCCGTGAAAAGGGACTGGGCATTGGCCAGGATCTGGCTCTTCAAAGAAATACAGAAGCTTCCTGCTTAGGGTCCAGATGCACATCTGCTCTGACTTCATTTTCTCAGCGAAAGATGCTGCGTCATATCCCATATCTTATGGATTTAGTAGTAGGGTTGAGGCTTAACCTCTTCCCGGCTTGATCCGTTTCCTGCGCACGAAAGTGCGCGAGATTCAAAATACTTCGCCGCCTTGCAGGCATGGTTATTCAACAGTCAGTACTGCGGTTTTCGTTACCACAGCTCCGGCAACGATAGTTGCGGTCCGCGCCGGTCCCGTCCGCGCAGCAGAGGTCTTGATGAGGAATGTCGCCTGAGTACAACCTGCGTTGACGGTAACGCTGGGACTGACGCTGGCAGTCGTCGATTTGGCGATTCGCGGAATAATACCGGGACCGCCGCCGGAATCCAAGGCGGCGATGCCAACCAAGGTGGGCGTAGAGACCGCTGCTTCCAGAGTGACTGTTCCCTCGCTGGTGTCACCGCCTGTCACTGTGGAGGGATTCAACGAAAGGCTCTTCAGGATGCCGGCTTCAACAGTCGGTTTCACTTCCAGGGTGGCCGATACCGTGATTCCACCCAGGCTGGCGCAGATCACAACGCTGGCGGTCTTGAAAACGCCGCCGATAAACGGCGTGTTGACAACAAAAGTCACCTTCTGGCTATTCGCGGGTATGGTGACCTTGGGCGGTACGGTGGCGAAACTCGGATCTAACGAGAGTGTTGTCACATTCAGACTGATAGGCGCAAAGGGTGCGTCCAATTTCACCGTCGCACGTGCGATTTCTCCAGCAGCCACCGACGCTGGCAACAAAGTAAGGCTCACTAGACGAGGTAAGGGAAAGAGATTATCGCCTGTAGGCTGATAGGCGAGAATCGGCAATTCGGGAAAATACAAGTCGAGAAGGTCGGTAAACGTGGTCCAACCGTTCGGCTGTCCTGTGAGGTTCTCATAAGTATTCCCAAGTGTGAGGCTGGCCTTCGCAATGATCTCTTCGAGTGAGTGTCCAAGCTGGGACAAAAGGTAATAGATAAAGAGAATCCCACACCCGAACGAAACGGGATTCGAATCTGTAATATCGTCTTTGTCGACGAAATTAGGCCGGTGTGAATCGAGCACCGGAATTGCCTGGACAAAGGATATGTTCAGGTAGTTCATCCATCGAGATATCCCGGGGCTCAGGCCCGCATCAATATAACCTTTGGGGCGCACCACAGCTGCGCAGACTCTTGAAAGCGCCTCCCCCATGCTGTCGCCGGGATCCCAAGTCGGCTTCCCGGTGATTTGGTTGCGAAAGTCCATCAGCACTTCAGCCATCTCGGCTACAAAAATCGCGCGGACGGCTTCATCTGCAGTCGGCTGGCCAGCAAAGGGAACGATTTGGATCTTGGTGGTGCCGTCGTTGTGGAAACCTTCGTTGAAGCCAAGATATTTCGGCGCGATGCTGCTGTCTATGCTGACATTTACGCGATTCGTAGAGCCGAACCCCCCATTTACACCGAACAAAGTTTCCAGTGTTGTCAGATCTGCCTCGCACGTCGCTGCAAGCGCCGCAGTCCGCCGGAATGCCTCACCGAACCCAGCGGGATTCAAAGGGCTGTCGGCAATCTCATAAACAAAATTTTCTGTCAGTGCGACGGGAATGCCCATTGCCGATCCTTCCTTTCACGATTTGGCTTGCCGTTTGGCAAGAGGCCTTTCAACCTGTACCTGAGTGCCCATCAGAATTTGCACTTGCAGAACTCGAATCACCCGACTTGTTAAAAGAAAGCTCCGCAAAAGATTTATTTGCTTCTCTGAACTCCGTTGGGGCGGTGCCCTCTTGCGTCTCCCTTAGGGAACCCCAGTTTGCTCCAGGGTCCTCCTGGCGATTCCTGGTGGGAGTGAATCAGCGCGTTGTCGATTCCTCGTGCAAACACTTCAAGGCGCCCATCCGCATTTTGTCCGGCAGCCATGAATCCACCTCCTCTGTTCGTTCGACAACGACTCAAACCTGCTCCGGAGCTATTGAAAGCCGCCGCAAAGTACAAATACGTAAATGCTCCCCTCTTGCGCACCACCGTTGAATCCGTCGACCAGCCAAACACCTGGCCTTGACCCCAAAATGGGGTCGAAGCCTCCCGGAGCGTTCGTTGCTATCTCAAAATTGAAGTCCAGAGACTTCTGGAAGCCGCCGGAAAGCAGAATTGGATAGGCGGGATCCGTACAGGAGCGATTGTCACCAAAGAAACCTCCGGGCTGGACAATGAAAGGTCCGTCTACAAAAATCTTCGTGACGAGAGTCCCGATCCCGCCTGCTGGTCCTTGCGGCCCCGCAGGCCCTTGTGGTCCGGCCGGTCCGAAAGGCCCCATTGATCCCGGAGGCCCCGCTGGCCCAGCCAGCCCTTGCGGTCCCTGCGCACCGGCAGGTCCGTTCAGTGCAATCAGCAACTCAGGCTCGTGGCTGGTAAAGTCGGATTCTTTGGAATCAAATGTGAACTGTCCTTGTGTGCCGGTCAGGGAGAGCGCGAGACCATTGTTCGCGGTCTGGCCGCCAAACCATCTCTGCACCAGGCTTGTCACATCCAGCAGGATGAAATGGGCATTGCTGGACGCGGCAACTGCAACAGGATTTCCGCCGGTCGCCGAGGCTCCAAGAGGCGGCGCACTTTTCGCCGTAAGCCCGCTTTCAGTCCACGCCGAATCGATCTCGTAGGCATCGAAGCTGCCCGCCTGCTGGACCGAGTCAACATAGAGACGCAGAGTTGCCTTGGCCACAGTGGCGTTTGCCGGCAATGCGGCGAGGTTAAACTTCAGGTAAGTAGTTGCATCTTTCTCGACCAGAAGCAAGGGCCAACTTCCGAAGTTCGCCCCCTGCTGGCTTGAAAAGGTGAAGGTATCAGCCGCGGGCGGCGCCTGGGCAACCGCAATACCTCCTAACGCCAAAACCATGCACATAAGCGCAGTGGAGCGAATCATTGTTCTTCTCCTCGTGCTGATTTGGTTCGTCCTCCAACCCAACATCGGCAGTGTCCGCTTTCTTAGTCCAAGGGGTACGCTGAGTCCATTGACTGCGTCTGAATTCTGCCTGACTTGTTAACAGAAAGCTCTGCAATGATTTATCCGTTTCTCTGAACGCAGCTTGTGCGGTAAGATACGGTCTCTCCCGGGAGGAAAGTATGAAAGCTCCCGCTAACTCTGGCCGTCGCATCAGCACCGGGCTCTTTGAAGTTGACCTGGCATCGGGTGAGGTACTGCGGCAGGGCCGGAGAGTGCCCCTTCAGGACCAGCCATTCAGGGTGCTTGCTCTGCTGCTGGAGCATTCCGGTCAGATCGTCACCCGTGAGCAAATACAGATCACGCTCTGGCCCGCAGATACCTATGTCGGCTTTGACGAAGGGCTGAATACAGCGATCAGAAAACTGCGCATTCTTTTCGGCGACTCAGCCGACAACCCGCGATTCATCGAAACCATTCCGCGACGCGGGTATCGCTTCATCGCTCCGGTGACCGAGCTGCCCGTGAGGAATGGGATTCGGGAGCATTCAGCCACAAATATCCACTCCGAAAACACAGAAATCACGGCCGGGGTGAATGGGAGCGTGGAGACGGCTCGCGCACCTTCATCCTCGCGTCGGACCTGGATATGGACGCTTTCGATTGCTTTAACAATCCTGTTCCTGCTCGGAGCGGCCATCTGGTATACCCAGCCGCGTATCCCGACAGTGATCAATTCAGTCCGAATCACCAATGACGGAAAAGCGAAAAATCCTCTGTATGCGCCGGTCACGGACGGCGCCCGCCTCTATTTCATCGAAGGAAAGCCCTGGACAACTGGCTCCCGGATCGCGCAACTGTCGCAGGCCGGAGGCGAGACTACATGGATTTTGACCACCCTTCGGGAAGTTGGCGCCGTCCACGACATCTCCCCCAACCGTTCGGAGTTGCTGGTCACGAACGGGGACAGCGTGTCTTCTCTGTCCGAACTATGGGTGCAGCCGCTGCCTGTGGGTACCCCTCGTCGCATTGGAAAGCTTCTCGTGTCAGCGGCCTGTTGGACACCGGACGGAACGCACATTGTTTATGCGGACGGAAACGCAATCACAATGGCAAATAAGGATGGGAGTGAGCCGCGCGAACTGGCGAAAGTTGCGGGTAATGTGCTCTCGCTTCGGTTTTCGCCGGATGGTCGCCGGATGCGCTTTGATGTCCTACATCAGGAAATGGATTCCAGCTCTATCTGGGAAATGGACGCGAACGGAAGGAAACTTCACCCGCTGTTTCCGAACCAGCAACTACCTCCATACCAGTGCTGCGGAAACTGGTCACCGGATGGCGATTATTACTATTTTCAGGCGGGTCGAGGCACCGATCAGGCCATCTGGGTGATGTCCGAGCGCCGATCTGTCTTTCGCAGAACGGGTACTGCTCCAAGGCTTTTGGCATCCGGGCCTTTGCGTTTCAGCGCTCCTCTCCCCAGCCCCGACGGAAAACGCCTTTTTGTGCTCGGCGAAGAGCCTCGCGTCGAGCTATTCCGTTATGACGAGCGCACTCGACGATTCGATCCGTATCTCCCGGGCCTCTCCGCTGGTCCAGTGGATTTCTCGCCCGATGGAAAGTGGATTGCCTATGTTACGTACCCGGATGGGACGCTTTGGCGCAGCCGAGTGGATGGTAGCGAGAAGACGCAACTCACGTTTCCTCCGGTGAGAGCCTATGGACCGCGCTGGTCTCCTGACAGTTCCAGGATCGCATTTTCGGATGACCGGTTCTACCGCCCCTGGAAGGTTGCCCTGATTTCATCGTCGGGTGGAAGCCCACAGGTGCTTGTAGATCCAAAAAACAATGACGTCGAAGGAGACCCAACCTGGTCACCCGATGGCGAGTCCATCATTTTTCATAAACGGGACGGCATGGACATGGACAGGAGCGCTATTTACCGGCTCGATTTGAAGACCGGGAACGTTTCAGCTATTCCCGGCTCTGATGGACTTTATTCGCCCCGAGTATCTCCCAACGGGCTATATATCGCCGCTCTTAGCAATGATTCCACAAAGCTGATGTTATTCGATACAGCTACGAATCACTGGTCGATGCTGGCGGAATCGGAACATATCGGATACAACGAATGGTCGCGCGACGGCAATTACGTCTATGTGCGCACGAATCCGCAAGAACTCATAAGAGTAAACATCAAAGACCGTGCAGTAGAATCCGTCCTGAGCTTTAGGGATTTCCCTCAGTCCGGCGATATCTACGCCGGTTGGGTCGGGCTCACCCCCGATGGCGCGCCACTCCTGATGCGCGACCGCAGCGTCCAGGAAATCTACGGGCTTGACCTTCTCTTTCACTGAACCTTCAATGACGATACGCAAAATGAAATGGGGTGAATTGTAACTCGGCCAACGCAATCAATGCTGTTACCAAAACCCACACTTTTAAGGATCAGCGGGGCGTTGATGTTCCGGCTGTTGAATTGCGGTGCTCGTGCCTACTTGCGAGACCACCCGGTCTAATCTCGGTCCAGGACCGGACATCGCAGTAATTCATCACCACTTAGACAGATACACGGGCAGAACAGAAGGTGAAAAGCTGGCGAAAACGAAATCGCTCCGTTGCCGCGAAGGATCAAAAATCATACTCCTTTTCGCACTCTCCAATTTCCAGGTTGGGAAGCTGCAGGGCCTCCAATTCGCGGACGACTTGCTCGCGATATCGGACCTTGATGTGTACGGCTACTATTTTGATTCCGGTCGGCATTTTCGCAACCTCGCGGCCGAACATCTCGGCAGTCAGGTGAAGAGACGCCTCAGCCAGGCCCGTCAGAGAGTTGGGGAAGCAAGCCTCCAGAAAGACCGCACGAAGACCGGTGGTCTGGCGAGCGACCTCCCACAATCGCATAGTCGGTCCTGAATCAGCCCCAAAGATCACCGCGGTCACTCCGTTGCTGACCACATAGGCAAAGGTCGGGACCACGTGGTTGACTGGAACAGGAATAATCCGAAAACCATCGGCTTCCACGGGAACCTCAACTTGGAGCGGACAAAAATGCAGGAAAGGTGGCATGCTCCTGGAAAGCGCTATGAAGTCTGGCCACATGACCTCGTTGAAAATGTGCTTCTGTACGGCATCAAGTGTATCGGAGCTTCCGTAAATGCGGGGGCAATTTTCCGCAGGCGTCCAGGCATTCTCAACGAAAATCGGCAGACTAGCGGTGTGGTCCATATGAGAATGGGTAAGAAACACATGCCGGATTGATTCCTGCTCTTGCGGAGTGCCATAACTTCCCAGGCAACCCGCATCGATAGCCACTGTTCCATTGATTACATAGCTGCTGACGTATTGGCGCCGGGCGGGATCCGGCACTGATGACCCTAGAAGTTTGATTTTCATTGGAGCACCTCGGCGGCGCGCAGTTGACCGTGCAGCAGCCACGCTTCGATCTCTCCCTTTCCTTTCACCTGGACGACCCCGCGGCTTTCGAACTCGAAACTGTCCTTCAAGCGCTCGTACACGCTGCGCGTGACTTGAATCTCTCCAGGCACGCCTGTCGATTCCATGCGACTTGCAAGATTGACGGTGTCGCCCCAGAGGTCGTAAATGAACTTGGTAGCTCCGATGACGCCGGCCACTACCGGACCTGAATTGATCCCGATTCGCAACCGTAGGTTCAGTCCCACCTCTTTGCCATATTGCTCGGTGGCCTCAAGCATGCGAAGCGCCATGCGTGCCATTCTGTCAGCATGATCGGAACAGAGCCTGGGCAAACCGCAGACGGCCATGTAACAGTCACCGATCGTTTTTATTTTTTCGATGCCCAGTTCGTGGGCTGTCTCATCGAACAGGCTGAACAGACCGTTCAGCATTTCAACGATTTCCGCCGGAGATGTCTGGCTCGACATCGCTGTGAATCCTACGAGATCGCCGAACAATACGGTGACATCCGCAAAGCTGTCGGCAATCTCATGTTCTCCTCCTTTGAGGCGGGTCGCGATTTCCGGCGGAAGGATATTGAGGAGCAGCCTCTCATTTTCGCGGTTCTTCTGCTCGATTAACTCCGTCTTCTCGCGAATACTCTTCGTCATCGAATTGAATGTATCGGAAAGGATTCCTAGTTCGTCCTTATATTTCCACTCAACCTTTGCGGTGAGGTCTCCGGCGGCTACCTTCTGCGCTGCCGCCACCAGAGCATTGACTGGCCGCAGGATCTGGCGGGTCATGTACCAGGCAGCTATTACGGTTAACAACAACAGACCCGTGCCCCACCAGCTGAACAGCCGTTGCATTTCGCTCACAGGTTTAAGGGCCTCAGCCAAAAACATGCGGGACGCAATTGCCCAATGGAGGCCTTCGATATGCAAGGGCATGTACGACACCAGCGAAGCGGTCCCTTGCCCCCTCACATTTCTCTCGATGGTTGTTCCTTCTTTACCCCCCAGGGCCGCTATCACTGAAGGAAACTTGGCCTGAATCTGAAGGATAGTTGTCTTGTAGATGCGAATCCGGTCCAGTTTCTCTTCAGGCACTCCGTTGGCTTTCAGCCTGGCAAGAAATACATCCGGGTTCTCGAGATATTGACGAGCATTTGTGCGCAGCAGGTAATCGTCTCCTATAATGACCGACTCGCCAGTCTGTCCCAGACCATCCCGTTCCCATCCGTGCTTGTCAGTCATCACGTCGTCAATGGCTACTGTTGAGAGTTGGAGGGCGAGTATGCCGAGACGGTCCTGCCCATCCCAGATCGGGCTGGCAACGTACTGTGTTGGCTCACCCTTCGAAGCCTCATAGGGCTCAAAGTCTGAGAAAAAAACATCATCTGGATTGTTCGTAGCCGCACATTGCCTAATAACCCTGGCCAGATTGCTGTCCCGGTAGGGACCCTCTTTTAGGCTAGTGCCAAAATCCCGGTCTTTGGCCACGTCGTAGACAATACGCCCCGTGTCATAGTCGATGAGATAGAGATCGTAGTAGCCGAACTTCTTGATGATGTTTTGAAACGAGCGGTGGTATTTTTCGTGGACTCTGCTGTAATCGCTGCCGTCTCCAGCATTGGCCAACTCGTCGCGATGCCCTTGAGGGTTCGGATTTTTGATGATGTAGAGGTCTTGCAGTTGAATCGCCGCAGGGGTAAAGGGCAAATAATCCTCGTAACGGCCGCGAGCCATGCCGAGCTTTTGCATATCAGGGTAGAAGTGATCTTTGTAGTCTTCTCGCACTGCTTCCATGGCTTCTGCTGGAATGGCAGTGGCGTTGAGCTTCTGATAAGCAGCGCTGAATTCCCTCATCGCATCGATGAACATGCGGTCGTCGCTTAAAGTCGCAGCATGGTTATGGATTGTTTGGTAGTAGTCCTCGATCTGAAACTGCTTCGCACGGTTGAGGCCGGTAAGCTGATTCATCACGTCCCGCTTCAAAGCATTAAGGTACTTGATATAAGCGATCGTTCCCGTGACGGCAAACGTCATCACGCCTAACAACAGGAGAAGAGAAAGCAGCTTATAGCGAATGCTCCAGTGCGCAAACTTCTTCATAATGCCTCCGTCTCCCCGTTACCGCCTCCAGTCCTCGATGAGTGCCGCTACGAGCGCGCTCCAACCAGTCTGGTGTGAGGCCCCAATACCAGCGCCATTATCCCCGTGATAGAACTCGTAGAACAGAATCAAGTCTTTCCAGTACGGGTCCTCCTGGAACTTTGTTGTCCCGCCGTAAACCGGCCGCCTTCCGTCCTCATTGCGTGTAAAGATGCGGATCATTCTGTTGGCTATCTCGCCTGCAATCTGGAACAGGTCTCGGTCGCCATCAGAATCGTCGGGGATGCTCAGCTTGAAGTCGTTGCCGTAGCCGGCGCCAAGCGTCCTTAGCGACTCAACTATCAGAAATGTCGTTGGAAACCAGATGGGCCCACGCCAGTTTGAATTGCCACCCTTGATCTTATTGTTAGACTCCGCCGGGTCGTAGCGCACTTCGCTGTTCCCAAAGATGAAGGGATTCTTACCGTGGTATTTGGACAAGCTGCGGATGCCAAAGTCGGAGAGGAATTCCTCCGGACTGAGAATCCGCTCCAGCAGTCGCCGAAGTTGATCTTCATCCACAATTGTGAGTTCATATTGTTTTTTTCGTGCAATGTAATGGCAGCAGCTGTCCGTGAGCTGCTTGCGATTCTTCACAAACCATAGGAAGTTAGTCTTGAATTCCTGGAAGTTCTCAATGTCGTCAAGCCTCAGCGTTTCCGCTGCGTAAAGTGGGACGATTCCAACCAAGGAGCGAACGCGGAACTTGTTGAAGCTTCCGTCAGGGAAGCGGAGCACATCATAGAAAAACCCATCGTCTTCATCCCAGAGCGAATACTTCCGTCCGCCCATATTTTTCATCGCTGCGCCAATGTAGATGTAGTGTTCGAAAAACTTCAGCGCAAGGCTCTCATATGTCTTGTTTTCCTCCGCAAGCTCCAAGGCGATGCGCATCAGGTTGAGACAGTACATACCCATCCATCCGGTAGCATCAGATTGCTCCAGCACTGCTCCGCCCGGGAGCTTCTCACTGCGATCGATGACGGTGATGTTGTCTAACCCGAGGAAACCGCCTTCGAAGACGTTGTTACCGGCACTGTCCACTTTGTTGACCCACCACGCAAAGTTGATCAGCAACTTATGGAAGCACTTCTCAAGAAATTCTCGGTCACCTTTACCGGTCCGCCCCTTGTCCATGTTGTATACGCGCCAGACAGCCCAGGCGTGTACTGGAGGATTCAGGTCGGAGAATTCCCATTCGTAGGCCGGAATCTGCCCACTCGGGTGTTGAAATTGTTCGAACAACATCAGAAATAATTGCTCCTTCGCAAATTCCGGGTCGATCAGCGCGAAAGGTACGGTATGGAAGGCAAGATCCCACGCGGCGAACCATGGATATTCCCATTTGTCAGGCATGGACAACACGCGCATGGAATTGAGGTGCCGCCAGTGC
>Ga0126371_10005129_pt1 | contig 11615 bp, 9 predicted proteins | sample PanSoiMetaPlot_4_FD_110145 | JGI IMG/M metagenome (GOLD analysis project Ga0126371, IMG submission 110145) | Tropical forest soil microbial communities from Panama - MetaG Plot_4 | ecosystem: Environmental > Terrestrial > Soil > Tropical forest > Bulk soil | place: Panama | collected 2016-02-17
AGCGTTTCTCGGGCGCATGGTGATGATCCCTTACATGCCGGTTCGCGACGAGAATTTGAAGCAGATCATCCGGCTGAAGCTGGGCAAGATCCAGCGGCGCATCCAGGAGAATCACAAAATCGATCTGACTTATGACGCGGCATTGATCGATGAAGTCGCAAAGCGATGCACGGAGGTCGAAAGCGGCGCGCGGAATGTCGACAACATTCTGACGAACACGCTGCTGCCCGATATTTCCCGGCAGCTGCTAAGCAGCATGGCTGCGGGGGAATCGGTGTCGCGAATCAATGTCGGTATCGGCGCGGATGGAGCGTTTGTGTATCAAAATTGAACCACGCGTGCCGGGACGGTGAATCGGCCAGTGGAAATCATGCAGTGAGGAATTCACGGCGAAGGGCGGGCACGTGCCAGACGACAATTACACGCAAGACCACCGGCTGCTTGCCATCGATACTCCACTCGGCAAGGATGTTCTTTTGCTGCAGGAGATCACTGGCTATGAAGGCGTCTCGCGCCTGTTCAGTTACGATCTCGATCTACTGGCCTACGATAACGATTCGATTTCCTTTGACGATATCGTTGGGCAAAAAGTCTCGATTACATTGCAGCAGCCTGACGGTTCGCTGCGCTACATCAGTGGCTTCGTAAATCGATTCACGCAGGGGGAAACCGACGAACGGCTCTTCACGCACTACCATGCGCAGGTCGTGCCGTGGCTGTGGTTCCTGACGAGACAGGCGGACTGCCGCATCTTTCAGAACCTGGCGGTGCCCGACATCATCAGCAAGATCTTCGACCCTTTCGGCTTCAAAGATTTCAAGCTGAATCTGAAAAGCAGTTATCCGAAGCTGGAATACTGCGTGCAGTACCGTGAGACCTCATTCAACTTTGTTTCGCGCCTGATGGAAGAGTTCGGCATCTTCTACTACTTCGATCACACGACCCAGGGTAAACATACGATGGTGCTGGCCGATCAATCGAGCAACTTGCCGGCGTGCCCAAGTTCGCCGATCAGTTACGACACAGAGGTTGGAGGGCTGGCCGATCCTGAAGTGATCAACAATTGGCACGTAGGGCAGGAAGTCAAAACGGGCAAGTACACCGTCACCGACTACAACTTCACGACTCCATCGACCAGCCTCCTGGCGAATGAACCGACCGTGGTCGACCTTTCCGCGAGTCAGCCTTTGGAATTGTTCGATTATCCCGGACTTCATACAACGAAGGACGAGGGTGATACGGTTGCGAAGGTCCACATGCAAGAAGAAGAGGCTGCTTACATGGTGGTCTCGGGAGCAGGAAATGCTCGTGCGCTGATGTCAGGATTTTCCTTCGAGTTGAAAAATCATTACCGCGACGACCAGAACACAAACTACCTGACAACCGAAGTTCGCCATTTTGGGTCCGCCGGACAGAGTTATACGACTGCCGGCACTGCCGGCGGGGAAACCTACTCCAACCATTTCGTATGTATTCCCGCCTCTGTTCCCTACCGGCCGCTCCGCACCACTCCGAAGCCGTTCGTGCAGGGGCCGCAGCCGGCTTTAGTCGTGGGTAAGTCGGGAGAAGAAATCTGGGTCGACAAGTACGGAAGGGTGATTGTCCAGTTTTACTGGGATCGTCTGGGCGAGAAAAACGAAAACAGCTCCTGCTGGATTCGTGTTTCGCAGCCATGGGCTGGAGGGAATTGGGGCGCGATGTGGATTCCGCGAATTGGCCAGGAAGTGCTGGTGAGTTTTCTGGAAGGCGACCCTGATCGGCCCATCATCACCGGTCGCGTCTACAACGCTGACCAGATGCCACCGTATACGCTTCCCGACTACCAGACGCGCAGCACATTCATGTCGCGCAGTTCCAAGGGCGGAGGCTCCTCGAATTACAACGAACTTCGTTTCGAAGATCTGAAAGGGCAGGAACAGATCTTCGTAAATGCCGAAAAGGATATGGACCTGCGGGTGGAAAACGATTCGAGGGAATATATCGGAGCCAACCGGCATCTGATCGTGACGGCCAATCAACAGGAAAAGATCAACGCTGACAAACATCTCCAGGTTGTAGGAAATCACAACGAGAAGATCAGCGGCAACATGTCACTTCAGGTCACCGGCAATCAGATGGAAAGTGTCACCGGCAACAAGTCCCTCTCCGTGAGAGGGAATCAGAACGAGAGCATAACTGGCAATGTTTCGCTTTCAGTGACTGGAGGGCAGAACGATTCCGTCACGATGGGATACGCGATGACCGCCATGAGTATCCATCTGACTGCGAATGCGGGGATCGTGATTGAATGTCCGGCAGGAATCACGCTGAAGTCTGGTGCCAGTTCTGTGGACGTCAGTCCCGGAGGAGTGTTCATCACCGGGACACCCATGGCCTTCATTAACAGCGGCAGTATGCCCGCGATGACGATGGATCCAAGCGGAGGCAGTCCTGATTCTCCGCAGGACCCGCAGGATCCGGATACGGCGGATGATGGCAGCAAAGGAACGAAGTTGAACTAGAGAACCGTTAGGATTTTGCCCAGCCCCGCCAGGGAGAGTATTGGTATGCCGATGCAAGTCTGTATGGGGGCGACCATGATGTGCACTATGGGCATGGCCCCGAGTTCGCTTGTGGTACTACCCGTGAATCGCGTCCTGACCGACGAAGTGCCAGACGCCAACATCATGGATCACATCCCGTTGGTCAATATCATGCCGTTTGGCATGTGCATGTCTCCCGCAAACCCCATGGTGGCCGCCGCTACTGCTGCGGCGATGGGAGTCCTTACCCCCATGCCCTGTATCCCTGCGACGGTTTCGCCGTGGGTCCCTGGCGCCCCAACGGTGCTGCTCGGCAACATGCCCGCGCTCGATAACACGTCTATGTTGATGTGCATGTGGGCAGGAGTCATCACCTTCGTGACACCAGGTGAGTTCACGGTGATGGTGCCGTAGACTCTTGCCTTCCCAAGCCAGGGTTTACTCCAAAGTAACTGCTGGGCACGCTGGAGAATTTTGATCATTCGTTTTTCGAAATCTGTGTAGTTGCACTCCTCTGGAGGATCGGTGCCGGAACAACCCAACAATATTGGCCGCGGCCCGTTGGGTGTTCCGACAAACAGCCCCATCAGTGACTCGGGTACCTCTGCACGTATTCAGAACCGGCCGAATGTGCCGGTTGGAGCGGCGGCGCCGCACCATGACCGTCGCAAACCTACCGCGCGCCTAGGCGGAAATCGTGGACTGCGTAAGGATCGTTTCCCCTTGCTGAAGTTGGGTGCGCGGGGAAACGATGTACAGCGCCTGCAGCGCCTCCTCAACCTTCATCTCGATAACGACGAGCAGTTGAAGGTCGACGGAATCTTTGGCCCAAAAACGCGAACAGCTGTCCTCGAATTTCAGAAGGAAGAAGACCTGAAGCCTGATGCCATAGTCGGACGAGATACATGGTTCTCGTTGGTCTCCGCCGGCACACAAGAGGCAAGTTGGAAAGCCAAGCCGCCGGCTCCACCAACGAGAGTGGTTGCGAGTCCCTCCACGACCGCAACGAAGAGGACCGTCGACCAGTGGACGCTTACGGAGCGCTTCGAGTACGTACTGCAGCACTGCGCACCCTATCTGGGGCCAGATATGCGGGCGCAACTTACCGCGCTGCTCACGCCGGTGAACCTCGGCATTATGGTCGGCAGCCTGGTTGTGTGGGCTGCGGGGCACTTCTTCGGGGTGAGTGAGATTGCGGATGCTTTCTTGCTGGGATTTGGTTTGGTTTTTCTGGGTAGGGCCGCAATCGACGCAGCGCGGCTACTGAAGAATGTCATTGAGATCACTGTCTCGGCCTCTACCGAAACGGAGTTGGAGGATGCCGCCAAGGACCTTGCAGAAGCCATCGCCGTCATTGGGGTGATGACTTTCTTTGCTTTGCTAACGAAAGTGGCCCGCGCCATTGGGGACAAGCTAAAGGAGAGTGGGCCGGGAGAGGCGACGGGGACCGACACCGCCGAAACCCAACCGCGACAAAAGAAGGTGGAAGGATTAGGGGAAACCGAGGATTCCTCGGGTGAGGTCAAGAAACCAGTCCAAAGTTCGAAAAAGCCACCCGCACCTCCAGAGACAGCGCAACAGGCGGCTGACCGTCTTCTAAAGAAAGCATCGGAGGCCGAAAAGAATGTAACACCTGATCTAAAAAAGCTCGCGGACGCTAACGGCGCAAAAATGGAGGGACTCGATTATCGACTGAAAACCAAAGAATCTCTAACCCGAAAGATCGCCAATGACGCCCGTGAAAACAACGCCACGCCCACTGAAGCTGCTCAGAATATTAATGACACGCTCCGATACACAATGGTTCTTGACAAGAAAACCCTTGCTACCGGTGCGAACGGCGTTATGAAATCGCTCGAGGACGCGGGATACACTAAGATCCAAGTGAAAAACACGTTTAAGCCGGGAGCGGTTTACAAAGGAGTGAATACAACTTTCGAAAGCCCGCAGGGCCAAAAGTTCGAGCTACAATTTCACACTCCTGAGAGCTTTGATATGAAACAAAATGTGACGCACGGACTTTACGAGAAAGCCAGGCTGTCCGAAACGTCACCCGCGGAAAAAGCTGCGCTGGTCAAACAAATGCGTGCTCTCTCCGATTCGGTTCCACAGCCCGACAACATTGATCAAATCAAGAATTTTCCTTAATGAGGCAGCGATGCCAACTTATTATGTGAACTTTTTAACCGGCACTAAAAAGCCCAACGGCCTCTACCGCTTTCACGAGGATGAAAATCAAAGTCCCGAGTTTTATGCTGGGGAGGAAGGCTGGTTGCCCAGTTCCAACCTTTACCTTCGACTCATGTCCGGAGAGATTGACGACACGAACATAGTCTCGGAGAACGAGGCGATGGACATTGTCAGCCATTGGAATGAGATCAAGGGCCGCGAAGGCACCAGGTAGTTCGCCGGCATGATAGTGACAAGGCGAGTAATATCCGTACCTTTGTAGTTAACCGGTAAACACCTTAGTAACCTTGAAGGGTAACCCCTCATCCAAGAAAATAGGCGATAAGACCAGTAGAAGGGAGCCCCTTCTAGAAAGTAGTGGTATGGCCAAAAGTAGAGTGACCTCAGGGATGTGGCGGATTGATCCGCAGAAATTATCACGAGTCGTAGACCGCTGCGGGCAGCCGGTGGCGTCCGTAGACGCAGAAGTCGAAGCTAACGCGAATGCTAGCCTCATCGCGGCTGCGCCCGACATGTTCGAATTGCTCGAAAGTCTCGAGGAAAATGCCTCCATTCCAGAAGACGTCGTGGAAGAGATTAAGATCGTCCTGCGCCGCGCGCGCGGCGACTTTGGTCTCGCCCTGTTCTCGCGCAGTGCCCGGCAGATTTTCCGGACGCGGACGCAGGACTGGGTGAAGTTCATGGACGGACTCTGGAACACCGACCAGGACTCCAAGCAATAGCTCCCGTTCCTATCGTTTGGCTCCGTCCCCGGCCGAGCCTTGCCCCTGCCCTTTGCTTCCTGCCGCAGGAATTGTTATCGTGAGCAGCTGTGTAAAAATGGTCTGAGACCATTTCTCACGCCCGTCCCGGCGCTCCGGACCTCATTCGCATGAAGCAGCTAAAACCAGTTCTCTGGACCAAAGGTACGTTCCTGACGCCGCAACACCTGCAGGTCCAGGATCGCTTTCTGGAGGACACCCTAAATTTTCGGTTGCAAGCGCTAAAGTTCTGTCCGTGGGGATTTCGCGAACTGGCGATTAATGCAGAGCTCCTGGCCGAGGGCCAGTTCGCGGTCACCCGCGCGGCTGGGATTTTCCCTGACGGGCTTCTGTTTGAAATTCCCGAGGCCGATCCTCCTCCTCCTTCCAAATCGTTGGACGAATTTTTCGATCCAGGCACCAAAAGCCTCGATATGTATCTGGCGGTTCCAGACTACCGGCAGCGCGGGCTGAACGTCTCCAATGGCAAAGAGAGTGGAACACGGTATCTGGCGGAAGTTACCTCGTTTCGCGACGAGAACACCGGAACAAGCGAAAAGCCAATCCAGGTTGCGCGCAAGAATATGCGCTTGCTTGCGGATTCGGAAAACCGCGAAGGTTCTTCGGTGCTGCGGATTGCCAACGTCGAGCGGACGACCGCGGGCACGTACCAGCTGAATCCCAGATTTGTTCCACCGCTGATCGAGATCGGCGCCAACGAATATCTGGTGGGATTACTGCGGGGCCTGGTGGAGCTGCTCTCAGCCCGGAGCACACAGCTTTCCGCGGGACGCCGGCAGAAAAATCAGAGCCTCGCTGACTTCACCGCGTCCGACATCGCGAATTTCTGGTTGCTGTACACCGTCAATTCAAATTTCCCGGCGTTCTCTCATCTGTACGAGAGCAAAAAGGGCCATCCGGAAGAACTGTACGCGGCGATGGTCTCGCTCGCCGGGTCGCTGACCACTTTTTCGCAAAAGTTGCGTCCTCGCGATTTGCCCGCGTACGTGCATGATTCTCTCGGGCCGATTTTCGCGGAGCTCGATGAGAAATTGCGCGCGCTGCTTGAGACCGTTGTACCGACGAACGTTGTCTCGCTGCCATTGAAGCTTCTGCCCGGTTCCAATTCGATTTATGCAACGGCGATCGATCAGGATAAGTATCTCGCGAATACGCGTATGTACCTGGCTGTGAACGCCGAGACCACCGAAGAGAATGTTATTCAGAGAGTGCCGCAACTGGTGAAGACTTGCTCGGCAACGCACATCGAGCACCTCGTGCGGCAAGCTTTGCCCGGCATTCAGCTGAGGCACCTCACGAATCCGCCGAGCGCGATCCCCGTCAAACTGAAATACCAGTACTTCGCATTGAATCAGTCCGGGCCGGCGTGGGAGGCCGTCAATCGTGCGCGTAACTTCGCCGCTTACGTTCCGGGAGAGTTGCCCAACCCAACTCTTGAGCTGCTGATTCTTCTTCCTCAATCCAATTAGCGCAACATCAGCCAGATTTTTGGCGAGTCGACCCATGACCGCCGATTGATGCTTAGTGCTTCAGCGCGAAATACAGCACCAGAATCACCGCCAGAAAGAAAAGCACCGTCAGCGTGATGATCAACGGCCACATGGACACCGGGGGCGGTGCAGGAGCATCGACTTTGGGCATCTTTGGCGTTGGTGGTGCCTTCATCTTGGGCATTGGGGGTGGCGCAACCCTCGGCGGGGGCGGCATCTTCGGCATTGGCGGAGGCGCGGCGCCCGGAATTTTTGGCATGGAGGGAGCCACAAATTGCCCCCCACCACCCGCCGCCGGGGCGGATCCCGTTGTTGCCTCTTCGGTCTCCACGTGTTTCGGGCGGGAAATGATCTGTGTGTAGGGGCTAGGTCCAGTTGGGGCCTCTACGGGGACTGGTGCAGGCTCAGCAGGCGGATGCATAAAAGCACCAGTCGCATCGTTGCTGGGGAGACCTGAACGCGGCGCGGGCGGTATTTCGACCCCATTCGGCCGATGAGGCGTCAGCGGTACTCGAGGCGTTGGAGTCACAACGGGTGTTGGCGCCACGAAGACTGGATCCGGCAGCGAAGGTGCGTTCCCCTGAGGGGCAGTCGGTAAAGGCTGAATCGGGGCGGGGATGATTCCACCCTGCACTGGTGACGGATTGATCGGCGGCTGGGATGTCATCCCCATGTCCTTGAAGATTGACGTAAAGCTCCCCTCTGATGCGCTTGAGGATGCCGGCGAGGCTGGAGCAGGAGTCGTTGTCCGACCAAATAGTGCGGTAAATTCGCCCACGTTTTTTTTCGGAGGCTCGATCGGCTGGGAAGAAAAGGACGGCATCTCTGCAGGCCTATCTCCTTGAAAGGGTCCCTGGAAAAAGCTCGTAAACTCGCCGGGCTTGGACGATTGCCTGTTCACAGATGATGCCAGGTCAGGAGCGGCTGGTTTGGGAGGGGCGGAAGAAGAGAAAGGAGGCTCATCCGATAGGGAATTGGGCCTCGCACTCGCCGGATCCCACGGAGTTGATGCATGCAGCCCAGAGTCTCCCGGCAGACTGGTCGAGGGGGCGGGCTTGCGGGCTGACAAATCGGCAGGCGCGGCAGCATCCGGTCCTTTCGATTTCCCGAGCGAATCGAAATCGCGAAACAGCTGCGTCATCGAGCCGGGGGCCTGTGGTGCCTGTTTTACTGTGACCGGCGGGGCAGCCGTTGGTTCCACGGCAGCGCTCACTGCTGTCTCTCGCTGATGAACATTCGTCTCTTTCGTCTCGTCCGCCTGAATCTCGTATTGTCGGACCCAGCGTTTCACCGAGGTCTCGTCGGTGCTCTTGATGACTACATAACCGTACTTTGCGCCGCTGTATTTCCCCGTCTCAAGAACGGTGCCTGGCGGTTCCGGCGCCTGTTTTCGGAAGGACTCGAGCACCCACTCGGCCGTTGTCTGGTCTACTCTCTGCGTTGGGCACTCGACAATGTGCACCAGCACACGTTCCCCACGAACCTTGTCATGGGCTGCAAAAGTCTCGACTGCGCCGGTGGTAAGTGTCTCCAGAAGCTCGTACTTCTCGCTGAATTTCATTCCGCGCTGGCTGTTCCCTTCGTCGTTGGAGGGGGTTGTGGGGAGAGACAAACGCCCTTGAGGCAGGATTATACCCGCAACTGCAACGGATAGCCCTCTTGAGTCACTATCTGGCAGGGGTTTGCCCTTGACTTGCTCTCCCAGACCGGATGAGAATTTCATGGCCGCCGCGCCTTTGACCGAAACGATTCGCGAATTCTGGTGTTTTTGCTTCTTAGAGCGGGCGAAAAGACTCGCGAAGTGATGTTCGGTTAAACGGTGTTTCCCCCCAGTACAAGGTTGCGCACAGGTGATGTAGTTTCAGGGTTTTGCAGGCTGGAATTGTGCCTGGAGACGGACTGATTCGCACGCCTGACCAGCCATTACTTCAGCCAGGAGTTTCTGATGAATCCATTTGGAAGTAGCAGGAAGACGGTTCGCAGCTGGGTTTTGTTGTTTGTTGTGGTCAGTCTGACCATCCTGGCGGCAGCGCAGCACAACAAGACAAGCAACTCCTCAAGCTCGTCGAAACCTGCGCCGGCGCCTCATACCAGCGCGCCCACACAACATGCGCCCGCGAACCACAGCTCGCCTCCTGCTCACACACCGATGAACAATTCCCACCCTTCAAGTGGCGTGGGAAGCCACCAGAACACGACCTCGATGGGCGGAAAACCCAACACCTCGGGAGGACCCGTCACTACAGGCAGGAATGGAGCTCAGGGAAGCATAAACCATCCCACAAACACGAATCACTCAAGCGGCCCAGCAAGCATGGGTAACGCTCACGGATCGATGGGCAATGCTCATGGACCCATGGGAAATGGAAATGCCAATGGCAGAGCGCCTACGCACGTGGCCATGGTGAACCGGCCTCTGCCCGGCCGGCAAGTCTCGCTTCGCGGCGGTGGATCGGCTGTAATCCGCCTCAACGGGCAGATCCGCACGATCAATCGCAATGGAATGCAGATCAACCACGGCATCAACGGGACCCGCACGATCGTTAGCACCCACAACGGTGCCCGCATCGTGACGACCGGAAGAAACTCCGGGTACGTGCAGCGAGCCTACGTGTCCCGCGGCGGAAACACTTACGTGTCGCGGACAGTGGTCGTCAATCACGTTACCTATACCAACGTGTATCGTTCGTATTCCTATCACGGCTACTGCTGCTATTACGGATATCATCCTGCGTACTACTACGCGCCCGCGTACTACGGCTGGGCCTACAATCCATGGCCTGCACCCGTGTACTACTCGTGGGGATGGGGTCCTGCACCCTGGTACGGCTACTACGGCGGATATTTTGCGCCCTATCCTGTGTATCCTTCGGCGGCGTTTTGGCTCACTGACTACTTGATCGCTGCCAATCTTCAGGCTGCTTATCAAGCGCGAGCTGCCGCTGCATCCGCCAGCTACGCCGATAACGCTGGTAACGGCGGCGGAGACCAGCCGCAGCAGTCACAATCCTCCGGGAACGACAATAGCTCTGCTAACTCCGGCCAGGTCTCGCTGACTCCCGAAGTGAAAGAAGCCATCGCGGAAGAGGTGAAGGCCCAGCTGGCGGCACAACAAGCTGCGGCGCAACAATCATCTTCTGGCAGTAACCAGCCTGCCGCCTCAACGCCATCACAGGACGTTCCCGCTGCTCTCGATCCGGCGCGGCACACGTTCATCGTCTCCAGCGATCTTGCGGTCTCGTCGGACGGGCAGGAGTGTCAGTTGACCGCCGGTGACGTTATCAAACGCACCTCCGATACTCCCGATGATGACCGCAAGGTCACCGCAGTCGTCTCGGCCAGCAAGAAATCCGACTGCGCTGTAGGTCAGGAGATCGCGATTGGTGTAGATGATCTGCAGGAAATGCACAACAAGTTTGAGGAGCAACTGGACAACGGTATGAAGGACCTTTCGAATAAACAAGGTCAGAATGGAATACCGAAAGCCCCTGACACGAAGACAACACCGTCTGATGTTCCGCCTCCGCCTCCCGACAACAATGCAGCGAAGACGCTGCAGGACCAGCAGTCCGCTGCTGATCAGACCGAGGCACAGGTCGTGAAGGAGGCGTTCAGCCAGGGATCGTAACCATTCCAAGGGCGTAGTGACTCAGTGGAGGCGTTGACCCATGGCGGAACTGCAATTCGTGTCGCCGGCAGACGGCACCACGTTTGACATCGCCGCCGGCACGGCTGCCAGCGGCCCGCAGATGCCCGTGATTCAGGCTGAGGTTCGCTTCACGGGTCTTGATCCGGATCCTACAGCCACGGCTACCTTCCAGTGGGTCGTCAGCATCGAATTCCAGTGCTCAGATTGCAGGAACGGTCGAGCCAGAGAGATCAACGATCAATTTGGTTTCACCACAATTGGCGGCAAGGCCACCATTAATTTTCCTCGCGTGCGGGGCGGCCAGCTAACGATTGCAGTTTCCGCAAACCTGCCGGCTCAGTCTTTCAGTACCCAGACCAGCGAACTGCACCTTCGCGGAGTGAACCCACCTCTCGACGAGATCAGCACAGCTTGCGGAAACGACATCGTACAAAAAATGGTGATGCATGAAAGCGGATCTCGTCAGTTCAATGCTCCGCGCGATGGCGGCGTTTCCGAGTGTCCTCTTTTCAGTGGAGACCGTATGGGTGGCGTCGGACTATTTCAAATCACGAACCCTCCGCCTGCTCCGGAAGATCACTGGGACTGGCGGGCGAATATCAATCATGGGCTCCAGATTCTTGCGCAAAAAAGGACCAGCGCTGCCAATTATCCGGCGAGAGTCCGGAACTCTCTGGCTTTTCAGTCGCTCGCGCAGCGGTTCAACGCAAGCCGTACTGCTCCTGCGGAGATCGTCCTTCCGGATTTTGTTCAAGAGCAATTAGATCTTGATAGTGTCCGAGGCTATAACGGCTGGGCCGGGCACGATGTGTTCGGAAACGTTCTACACGAGTTCCGCGTGCCCTTGGATGACTCGGGAAATCTCGTGGTGAATGTCGGTCCTGACAACCGTGGCGTCATCGAATGGGAGCAGGTTCCAGGCGCGGACCGGCCGCAAAATAGCGGTGATCCCAACTATGTCGCCAACGTGCTCGCGCAACAGCCATGAAGTATCTCCACTGGC
>Ga0126371_10005130_pt1 | contig 11615 bp, 9 predicted proteins | sample PanSoiMetaPlot_4_FD_110145 | JGI IMG/M metagenome (GOLD analysis project Ga0126371, IMG submission 110145) | Tropical forest soil microbial communities from Panama - MetaG Plot_4 | ecosystem: Environmental > Terrestrial > Soil > Tropical forest > Bulk soil | place: Panama | collected 2016-02-17
GTCCATGAGTCCTCACGCTAACCAACCAGTCGTCTCCGCCCCGCACCGGTCGGCCAGGCGCTGCGGCGTGACGACGACTACATGCCCGGCGAGCCATTCCAGTAGCGGACGCAGCTGCTCGCAGGCTCGGTACACAGGCTCGACATCACGCACGGCATCGGATTCGAGGTCGCGAGCCGCGATAAGCGAGCGGTGCCTGAGCAGGTCGGCGCGGAGGTGGTCGGCCGGGTAACCGCGCGGAATTCGCTTCATGACGTCGCCCAGGATCTCGTGTCCGCCGGCGGCAAGCGACGACACCAGATCCGCCAGCGCGTGCCCGCTATCATCGGCGGCGACCGCTGCACGAAACAAGGCGATCTGCTCGGCGCCGGCATACCACCACGCGGCCCTGATTCGCAGGCCGTCGAGGTTGAAGCGGAATCCCATCTCGATGTTGCGTGCCACTCGCACCACGGCGCACTGGTTCTGCCACCAGTACGCGGTGCTGGCGTAGCGCCACACCGAGAAGTCTTCATACCACGGGTCCACGTCGGCAAGGTCGTTGAGCAGATTGATCATCGGCTGCCGGACAAGCTTCTCGCGGTCATGCCGCACCTGCTCCCGCGTCTCCCGCGACGGCTCGCCGCCCAGCCGCAGGAGCACGACGTACGCCTGCTCCGGCCATCCGTGGAAGCGCGTTCCCACGCCCGCATGCTAGCCGCGACGCCGGAACAGGTCACTTACGGAGAAGCGCCGGCGGCAGGCGGCTCGTAGGGTCGAGCCATGAGTCGCACAGACATGCGGAAAGGCGGAACCCGATGATCAACGGCATCTCGATCGTGTCGGTCTGGGTGCTCGACCAGGACGCCGCCAAGGAGTTCTACGTCAGCAAGCTGGGCTTCACCTGCACGAACGACATCACTATGGACGGCGGCATGCGCTGGCTGACCGTCCGCCCGCCGGGCAGCGACGGCCAGGAGCTGGTGCTCATGGACCCGGGGAACTCGATGCTCGACGACCAGACGGCGCAACAGGTGCGGGCGCTCGTCGCCAAGGGCGCGCTGTCGCCCGGGGTCATGGCGACCTCGGACTGCGTGGGCGACCACGCGACGCTTGCTGGCCGTGGGGTGCAGTTCACTCAGGAGCCCGCCAAGCGTCCCTACGGCGTCGAGGCGGTACTCCGCGATGACTCGGGCAACTGGTACAGCTTCACTCAGCGGGGCGCCTAAGGCACGAGCTCGCCGCCGGCCGGGAGCTCGGTCACCAGCACGTCAGCCAGCCTCGACCCGGCACCGGGGTCACGTGTCCGGGCGATCTTGTGCCAGCCCCAGCTCTGGAAGGCACGCTGCGCGGCCGTGGCTTCTGGCCAGACAACGAGCGTTGCTCGCTCCTCACGCCGGCCTCGGAGCAGGAGGTCGTGGAGGGTCTGCCCGATGCCCTGCCGGCGCCAGGCTGCCCGGACGAGCAACTCGATCACGCTGAAGGTGCGGCCGGGATACTCGGTGACGATCTCCTCGGGCAGCGGGCTCGTCAGGGCCCGCCACCAAGAGGTGGACGGCCGCAGTGGCATCCCGGCCGCGTAGCCGACGAGATAGCCGCCGCTGCGGGCCTCGGCGAGGACAAACCCGGGCTGGCGGCACTGCACGCGAAACCGGCGGCCGAACTCGCCTGCGTCCGCGGATAGCCCATAGGGCGGGGCCTCGTACACCTCGGCGTGCAGGGCCTGCAGCTCGCCGGCGTGCGTCACCGCGTGCTGGCCGCCCAGAAGCTCAAACTCTGTGTCAGCACCGGCCACAACAGCCAGTATCTGGGTAGGCCGCCACCAGGCGCCGTGAGGGAGGCAGGACCACGTGAAGTTCGGGCTGGCCTACAACACCGCCTACTACGGCACCGACCCCGAACTGATGGCCGCGGTAGCGCGGCACGCCGAGGAGTGCGGCTTCGAATCGTTCTACACCTCCGAGCACATCGTCATGTACCCGGGCGCGGCAGCCGGCCCGGTGCAGTTCCCGCCTGATCTGGCGGTCGCTGACCCGCTGGACTGCCTCGCATACATTGCGGCGGCGACCAGCGCACTGCTGCTCGGTACGGCTGTCTTGCTGCTCCCCTACCATCACCCGGTCGTGCTGGCGAAGCGGCTCGCGACGATCGACCTGCTCTCGAATGGCCGGATGAGCCTCTTCTCGATTGGCCTTGGCGTGCTGCCGGGCGAGGCCGATGCGGTCGGCGTCGACTTCCGGACCCGCGGCCGGCGCGCGGACGAGGCGATCGATGTGCTCCGCTTGCTGTGGGGCGGGGACGCGTCAGGCGTCAGCTACCAGGGCGAGTTCTTCTCCCTCACCGCAGCCTGCAGCTTCCCCAAGCCGCATGACGGGCGGATCCCGCCGATCCACGTAGGCGGATCGAGCCTGGCCGCCGCCCGGCGAGCGGGCCGCCGCGGCGACGGCTACTTCCACGGCGGCCGGCTGACGCAGGCGCAGCGGGAGCAGCAGGTCGCCGTGATGCGGGCGGAGGCAGCTGCAGCCGGGCGGGATCCCGCGGCTCTCGAATACACCCGCTGGGGCCAGATCGACATGACGGCCGACGAAGTCGGGGCGCGGGAAAGCCAGGGTGTCACCCGGCTGGTCGTCGGCCCGGTGTCGACCGAACTGAAGGATATGCGGCAAGAGATATCTGCATTCGCCCGGCGCGTGCGGCTCGGCTGACGGCCGCCCTGGCACGAGCTGGCCGAGGCACCCTCATTCCCGCGTTGTTCCGATAAGTCCAATCCACGCGGCCAGCGGGCTGTCAATCTGAGGTTGTGACCAGAAGAATGCCGTCGGCCGTGTCGTGGCTGCGGAGGCTGCGAGCGCGGCCGGAGTTGGAGCTGGCCGCCGCGCTGATCAAGGCTGACCGCCAGATGGCTGGCGGATGGTGGGCACTGCTCGGGCTGCGCGGGCTGCTGCCGGCCGGGTTCTCGATCGCCACTGGCGTGCTCGTCGCCGCCATCCAGCACAGATATAGCCTGGCCCTCCCGCTCGTCATCGTCGGCGTCCTGTTCGTCCTGCTGCAGGTCCTCGGTCCGCTGCACACCGCGCTCAGCGCCAACCTCGGCGACCGGACCGCGGCCTGGCTCTACGACGAACTGACCGGCGCCTGCACGGCGGCACCAGGTATCGGCCACCTCGAGGATCCCGATTTCGCCGCCGACCTCCAGATTGCCCGCGACTTCGATCGGGGCATGACGGCCCCGCCGCTCGCCACCTCGATGGACTTCATCGCCGGCGGGCTGGTGGACATGGTCGCTGGCCTTGCCCAGGCGTGCGTGCTCTTCGGGTTCGCCTGGTGGGCGCCGCTCGTACTCGCCGGAGCGTGGCTCTCCACCCACTGGCTGCTGCGCGAGAGCGGCGTCTGGAGGGACCGCAACACTGACGAGGTCCGGCTGGCGGCGCGCGACGCGGACTACGCCTACCGGCTCGCCGTGGATCCGCCCGCGGCCAAGGAACTGCGTATCTTCGGCCTGCCAGACTGGGTGCTCGAGCGCTTCATCACGGCCCGGCGGCGCCTGCACCGGCTGCAATACGAGGCGACGCGGATGCGCGAGCGGTCCGTGCTGGCGAGCCTTGCGCTCGTCCTGGCCGCCAACGCACTGGTGCTGTGGATGCTCGGCGCCGCCGCGCTGGAGCACCGGCTGGCGCTCGGTGGGCTCGTGGCTTACGCGTCAGCCACGATCGGCGCGTCCATGATCGCATTCGGCGGGCTCAACTGGGCGCTCGACGGTGCTGCCGCACCGGTCGCCGCGATTGCCAGGCTGAAGGCTGCGATGCCGAGCGCTGGCACGATCGCGTCGGGCACCCGGCTCCCGGGCGGCATGCCCGCGCGGCACATCAGGCTCCGCGACGTCACCTTTGCCTACCCTGCCGCTCCTGATCGGCCGGTGCTCACCGGTCTCGACCTGGAGATTCCGGCCGGAAGCTCGCTGGCCATCGTTGGCCAGAACGGCGCAGGCAAGACGACGCTGGCCAAGCTGCTGTGCCGGCTCTACGACCCGCAGTCAGGCGCCATCGAAGTCGACGGCGTTGACCTGCGCGATCTCGACCTGACGCGCTGGCGCCAGCGTGTGACGGTCGTGTTCCAGGACTTCGTGCGCTTCGAGATGACGCTGCGGGACAACGTGGCCCCCCGCGACGGCTCCGGCGGTGCGTCCGCGACACCTGACGGGGATGCAGCACGGCGGGACGAGCTGATCACGGCAGCGCTCGCGGAAGCTGGTGCGCCAGGGCTTGCCGACCTCGACACCGTGCTCGCCAAGGGGTACTCGGGCGGCACCGAGCTCTCGGGCGGGCAGTGGCAGCGCGTGGCGCTGGCCCGGGCGATGCTGGCTGTCCGGCGCGGCGCCGGCCTGGTCGTGCTGGACGAGCCGACGGCACAGCTCGATGTGCGCGGCGAGGCGGAGATCTTCGAGCGAATCCTGGCGGCCACCCGATCGTGCACGACCATCCTGATCTCGCACCGGTTCTCTACCGTCCGGCACGTCGATGCGATCGCGGTCGTGGAAAACGGCGTGGTGGCTGAGCTGGGCAGTCACGACGAGCTGATGGCGCAGCGTGGTCGTTACTGGACGATGTTCACGCTGCAGGCTCAGCGATTCGCCGCCGGCACGCCGGAAGAAGGCGAGGAAGAGATGACCTTCGATGTCCTCGCCTGACACTGCGCTGCCGACCGGAGAGGTGCCGGACAAGCTCCCGCCCGCGCTGTCGTCGATGTGGCGGCTGTGCCGTCTCGGCTTTCGCTATGAGCCCGCGCTCATGGGTATGTCGCTCGTGCTGGCCCTGGTGGCCGCCTTGCCGGACGCATTGCTGGCTGTCTGGCTCAAGCTGCTCGGCGAGGGCCTGATCGAGGACAAGCCCGGCCTGCTGCGATTTGCGGTCATCGCGCTCGCGGTCTCGGCGGTCGCCACCTGGCTGCTGCAGACTGTCTCCACCAGAATCCAGCGCCGGTTCCGTGACAAGGTCACGATCGCGCTCGAGGCCCATGTCGCCAGGCTGCAGGCCACCGTCGCCACGATCGCGCACCAGGAGCGGCCGGATTACCTTGACCGGCTGTCCGTGCTCCGCGAGCAGATTTTCACGCTCGACCACATGTATATGTCGGTGTTCTCGACCGCGGGCTGGATCCTGCGGCTGGCGGTTACGGTGGCCCTGCTCGCCAGCGTCAACCCGGTGCTGATCCTGCTCGTCGTGTTCGCGGTGCCCACGGTCGCGGCGACGAGCTGGCGGCCGGTCGTGGAGCGGACCGCCCAGGAGCGCGGTTCGCAGGCAGACCGGCTGGCCCGGCACCTGTTCACGCTGTCGACGACTGCATCTCCGGCCAAGGAACTGCGCGTCCTCGGAATCAGCCAGGCTGTCGCCGACCAGCGCCGGGCTTCCTGGGAACGCTGGTACGGGCCGGTCGCCGCGGCGCGCTCCCGGTCGGCGGCGTGGTATGCGGGCGGGTGGGCAATCTTCGGGCTGGCCTACTCGGCTGCGATCGTCCTCGTGGCCACGGGGCCGCACGCGAACCCGTCGGCAGCAATCCTCGTGCTGTCGGCCGGAGCACGGCTGTCCTCCTACGTCGGCGCCACCGTGAGCGAGATCGGATTCCTGCGTGGCATCTGGATGGACGGCTCCCGGCGCCTGGCCTGGCTGGAGGACTACGCCGCCGCCGTCACGCGCAACGCGGACCTGCTCGCGCCCGTCCGCATCGCGCACGGTATCCAGTTCGAGCATGTCACGTTCACCTATCCGGGCTCCGACCGGCCAGCGCTGCAGGACGTCAACCTCTTCCTGCCCGTCGGCTCGGTCATCGCGATCGTCGGCGAGAACGGCGCAGGCAAGACCTCGCTGATCAAGCTGCTGGCGAAGCTCTACGCCCCGACATCGGGCCGCATCCTGATCGACGGTGTCGATCTGGCGCGCATCGAGCCTGCCAGCTGGCGGGCCCGCCTCGCCGGAGCCTTCCAGGACTTCTTCCGGTTCGAGTTCCGCGCCGCGCAGGCGATCGGCGTCGGCGATCTGCCGCGGATGGATGCCGAGCCGGCGATTGTCACCGCCCTGGATCGGGCCGGCGCCAGGGACGTGGCCGAGAAGCTGCCATCAGGCTTGCGGACGCAGCTCGGCCCGACCTGGCCCGAAGGTGTTGACGTGTCGTACGGCCAGTGGCAGAAGCTGGCCCTGGCCCGCGGTTTCATGCGCGACGAGCCGCTGATCACGGCGCTCGATGAGCCGACGGCGGCGCTTGACGCAGAGACCGAGCACCAGCTATTCGAGTCCTACGCCGCCCGCATGTCGGAGCGTCCGTTCGGGAGCATCACCATCCTGGTCTCGCACCGCTTCAGCACCGTGCGGATGGCCGACCTGATCGTCGTGCTCGACGGATCACGCGTCGCCGAGGTAGGCACGCACGACGAGCTCCTCGCCCGCGACGGGCAGTATGGCGACCTGTACCGGATCCAGGCCCGCGCCTACCAGTAACAGCTGGCACGCGGTCAGCCGGCGCCAGGGCGCTACGCGGCGGCCTGGGCCGAGCCGTTGGTTATGCCGTGGTCATGCACGATGAGGACGGGACGCTTCGAGCGGGTGCCAACGTCGCCGGCAACGCTTCCCGTGACCCGGCCGCCGAGCCCGCCGTGGCGATGCGAGCCAAGGACGACCAGGCTGGCTTCGTGCTCCTCAGCGGTGTCCAGGATCGCCTTCCACGCCGGCGTTCCCTGAACGGTCACCGAATCCGCGCGGAATCCAGCGGAGTCAGCGAGCGCGGCCCCTCGGGCGGCCGTCTGCTCGGCAGCGTAACGGACGTCGTCAGCGCAGGCCGCGTCGAACTGCGCGCCGTCCTCCGGCATGAACCCGACGCTGAACGTCCGCCAGACGGTCAGCACCAGGGCATCGCGACCCCTGGGAAGCTGTTGACCCGCCTCGGCGATCGCGGCCTTGGCCATCTCGGAGCCGTCGTAAGCAAACAGCACCGGACCGACCCGGTCGCCATGAGCGCGGACGACGCGCCTGCCGGGGTGACCTGTGAGCGCCGCAGCCACCCGGCCGCCGGTGCCGCCGGCCGACATGACGGCCGCCGATGCAGCCGCGAAGGCGGGCCGGGCCTTTCCGCGGAGCGCAGCCAGCAGCGGCGGTGAGTACCAGGCCGGTTCCTGGCCGGCCATCCATGTTTGCAGCGCCGGGGCCGCCGGCCGGACCCGGCCGAGTACGTAGAGCAGGACGCCGATGACGGCGCCGCCGACAGCTATGCCAAAGCAGATCCAGAGGACCGTGCCCATCGCCGGCGTCGGCAACCCCGTCAGCGTCGTGCCGAAGTGCAGAAGGATCGGCACGATCATGAACGCAGCCACCGCCCGCAGCAACTCGAGCATCGCGAACACGCGCTGGATCGAAGCCGAGCGCAGCGAGAAGCCAGCTAGGAATAGCGCCGGGGTCACCGACGCCCCGATGCCCACACCGGTGAGACCGGAGCCGACCAGCGTCAGCGTCGAGGTGGGCGGGATAGCGCCGCGGAGCACGAGGATTCCGGCGACCAGGAACACCAGCCCGGTCAGGGCGAAGTAGTGGATCAGGCGCCTGCTGAAGACTGCCCCGAAGGCAAAAGCGGTGACGATGGCGGCCACGAGCTCGGGAATGTAGAGCACCCCGAGATGCAGGGGCGTGTAGTGGGGAGCGAGTACCGTCGCGGTCAGCCCGATCGCCGACGTTGAGGCTGCAGCCGCGCAGACCGCGACCACAACGCCCGTCACCGGGATGGTGCTCGCCAGCATGCGGACCGTGAGCAGCGGGCGGCTGGCGCGGTATTCATAGACCCACAGAACAACGATCAGGAACAGCCCGACCAGCAACGGAACGATGGCAACGGGGCTGGCGAACCCATGGGTCAGCAGCTGCGACGTTCCTGTGAATGCAGCGACCGAGCCGACCGCTGCGAGGCTGATGGCCGCCCAGTCGCGCGGGGCGCTGCGGTCAGCGGGCGGCGCGTCCGTGAAGGTCAGCAGCGACATCACGAGGCCAGCCGCGGCGATCCCGGTCACGATCCAGAAGAGCGGTCGCCAGGCGTGGAACGATGCCTGGGCTCCGCCGATCAGCGGACCGGCCGCGATAGCGCCGAAGATGCACAGATTGAAGATCACTGCCGTCCAGCGGAGCCTCGCAGTCGGGAAGCCGAGGAACAGCGGCGGCGCGGCGGCGATCAGCAGCATGCTGGTGCACAAGCCCTGGAGCACGTGCCCGACGATGAACATCGCCGGACCCGTCGCAGCCGCCGCGAGAGCTGATCCGATCACCAGGGCTGCGGCGTAGGCGATCAGGAGCCGGCGCTGCGGCAGTATCTGCGCCAGCTGTACGGCGAGCACCGTGCCGACGGCATAGCCGGCGTTGGCCAGGCCGGATCCGATGCTGAGCGTCTGCGGGGTCGTGTGCAGCTGCGTGACGATGATCGGCGCGAGCGGCTGCACGGCGGCCGACAGGCCCAGGTAAGGAATGAGGAAAAAAATCACCATAGCCGCGGCAGGGCCATACCGCCCGGCGAGCGGCCCTGGCTGCAGTGGCTCCGGCCGCCGCGCCGGCGTGCTGGGAGAGGGCGGGCTAACCAGACTCTGATCGTTGGCCATTCGCGGATGCTTCCCGGCTGGCTGCCCGGCCATGCTGCCGGGTCGGCAGCGTGGCCGGAGTTCACCGGTTTGCCGGGGCCGGTACGATCTGGCCCCATGGCCGCCCCGACTGTCCGCATTCAGCCTGAAATCGTGTTCCGGGCCGCCGGGGTGGATCTTGTTCGCGACGACCGGCTGCTGCTCGACCAGGTGAGCGTGACGATCCGGGGCGGTGAGCACTGGGCGCTGCTTGGCCCGAACGGGGCTGGCAAGAGCACCCTGTTGCAGATCATGGCGACGCACGCCTACCCGACACGAGGGCACGTCGAGGTGCTCGGCCACCGCCTCGGCCGGGTGGATGTGTTCTCGCTCCAGCCCTGGATCGGCCACATCAGCCCGCATCACCGGGTGGATCCCCACCGGACAGTGCGCGAGGTGGTGCTGACCGGAGTTACCGGCACCATCCAGCTCGTCCAGCGCCGCGAGACGAGCGCAGCCGAGCGAGCGCGCGCGGCTCTGGTTACCGATCTGATGGGCCTCGGCGGCCGGGACGATGCACCGTGGCGGGTGCTGTCCCAGGGCGAGCGCGGCCGGACGCTGATCGCACGGGCCCTCATGGCGCAGCCACGGCTGCTCCTGCTGGACGAGCCCGCGGCCGGCCTGGATGTGGCAGGCCGCGAGCAGCTCCTCACTAGCCTGGACGACCTGCGCGATCGGCAGCCAGACCTCGCGACGGTGCTGGTGACGCATCACCTTGAGGAACTGCCCGCGAGCACGACGCACGCGCTGCTGCTGCGCGATGGGCGGGTGCTGGCCGCCGGAACCGCGGACGAGGTGCTCACCACGAAACTGGCGACCGCATGCTTCGGCCACCCGGTCGCGGTGACGACGCACGCTGGCCGCTGGGCGGCCATCTCCGGGCCGACTAGGTAGCCGGGCGGCCGTCCCGCAGTTATCGTGCGGTTCAGACGGGTTCGGGCCGTCGTGGCTCCGAGCGGTTTGCCTGATGCGGGAGGGACGTTGGCCGACGTGGTTCTTCCGGGCTCTGACACCCGGGACGTCTGGGAGATCTACCTGTCGCCGACCTGGCTGCCTGCCCTCCTGGTCGCCGACGAGGCGGGCGTGCTCGTGTCCCTGGCCGAGGTACCGGGCTCCGCAGACGAGCTGGCGTCCCGGCTCGGCCTGAACAGCCGGGTCCTGCGTTCCGTCCTGACTCTGCTCGCGGCGCTCGGCTACCTGGTTCCCCGCAGTGGCCGCTACCACATCACCGACGCCGCCGGCCAGCATCTGCTGCCCTCGAGTCCGCTGTACTGGGGCGGCGTCTGGGCATCGATGCGGGCTGGCAACTCGCTCTCTGAGCGACTGCTGGAAGCGCTGACGACTCCGGATCCGGTCGAGGAGATCCCCCAGGGACACGGCGAGCGGCACGTCGACGACTGGGCTAGCGGCCACATGTCCGCCGAGGCGGCCGCGTCGATGACCCGGTACATGCACAGCCACTCGGCCGCGGCCGCGATCGCGGTCGCCCAGAGCGACCTGTTCGCCTCGACTCGACGCCTTCTGGACGTGGGCGGCTGCTCCGGCGTGTTCTCGATCGCGCTCGCCGCGCGCCACCCCGACCTGACGTGCACCATCATGGACCTGCCCGCCGTGTGCGCGCTGACGCCCGACTACGTGAAGGACCGCGGGCTCAGCGACCAGGTCGACACGCACGCCGCCGACATGTTCCGGGACCCGTGGCCCGCCGGCTACGACGCGGTGTTCTTCTCCAACATCTTCCACGACTGGCGGCCGAAGACCTGCCTCGGCCTCGCCAAGCGCGCCTTCGCCGCCCTGCCGTCGGGCGGCACCATCAACCTCCACGAGATGCTGCTCAGCGACGACGGATCAGGACCGCGGACCGCCGCGGCTTTCTCGGTCCTCATGGCGCTCGGCACCCAGGGACAGCAGTTCACGTTCGGCCAGCTAGGGGCCCTGCTCGCCGAGGCCGGCTTCGGCAACATCGAGTGCCGCTCCACATCGCCGCTCTACTCGATCATCCGCGGCCGCAAGCCGTAACCGGCCGGCCCCTCCGGGAGTCGTGCACCCTGGCCCCCGGTTCAAACCCCTGTGCGCGGGCATCGTCAGGTACTTGGAGCACGTTCCGCGGGGGCTGATGATCATGGGCGAAAAAACAGACATCCGGGAAGGCTACGCCGAGGTCGGCGACCAGCGACTCCACTATGTCGAGGCCGGCGACGGGCCACTGATCGTCTTGCTGCACGGCTTCCCCGAGTTCTGGTACGGGTGGCGGCAGCAGATCGAGCCGCTGGCGCAGGCGGGATACCGCGTCGTCGCGCCCGACATGCGCGGCTACAACCTGTCGTCCAAGCCGGACGGCGTCGAGGCCTACGACATCGGCAATCTCGCTGCCGACGTCCGCGGACTCATCCAGGAACGTGGCGCGGAGTCCGCGCTGCTGGTCGGCCACGACTGGGGCGGAAGCGTCGCCTGGGCCACGGCGATGAGCCACCCCGAGGTCGTGGATCGGCTGGCCATCCTCAACGCAGCCCACCCCCGCAAGCTCTCGCAGGGTTTGCACCACCCGGGTCAGCTCCGCAAGTCCTGGTATTTCTTCTTCTTCGACCTCCCGGAACTGCCCGAGGGCGTCGTGCGCAGCGACCACTGGCGGTTTTTCCGACACTTCCTGCGCGACGCCCATCCGGCCTACACGGCGGAGGATATCGATCACTATGTCGAGGCGTGGTCACAGCCAGGGGCCGCTACCGGAATGATCAACTACTACCGGTCCTCGGTGCGGACCCCTCCCAAGCGCGCCGAGGCGGCGCTGCGGCCCATTGACGCGCCAACCCTGGTCATCTGGGGACAGCAGGATCGCTACCTCGGCGAAGAACTAGCCGAGCCTGACCGCGACGATGTGCCCAATCTCGACCGGGTCGAGCGCCTGCCCGGCGCTTCGCACTGGGTCCATCACGATGAGCACGAGCGGGTCAGCGAGCTGCTCACCGACTTTTTCGCCCCCGCCTTGCCA
>Ga0126371_10005131_pt1 | contig 11614 bp, 11 predicted proteins | sample PanSoiMetaPlot_4_FD_110145 | JGI IMG/M metagenome (GOLD analysis project Ga0126371, IMG submission 110145) | Tropical forest soil microbial communities from Panama - MetaG Plot_4 | ecosystem: Environmental > Terrestrial > Soil > Tropical forest > Bulk soil | place: Panama | collected 2016-02-17
AAGCTATGACACTCGGAGCGAGAAAGATTGCCCATGGCTTGGTTATGGCTCGTACTCAGAATCGCTGCCGTTTTGTTTCAGCTACAAGCCACGAGCCAAACGCTAAATGCTAGCTTTTTTCCAACGCCGCTGCGAAAGCGTCGAGCGCGAGGGAGCGCATCAGGTTCCGGCGCATGCCGCGTTCGACTTCGGCGATACGTTCAGCCGAGTTGGCGATCCATTCGAAGTCGATGTTCGCGGAGAGCTTCTGGAGTTCACCCAGGATGTCGACGTTGTGCACCAGTTCGGGTGCACCGGAATTCAGAAACATTAAGTCCTGGAGTAGGGAGTAGAGCGTGCGCAGAAGACGGTCGGTCTTGACGCGGCCGTCGGCCCCAGCACGATAGGTCTCGGTCACCTTGAACAGCTCGCTGTGGTCGCCTGTGCGCAAGGCCGAGTTCAGGATCGTCAGTGCGTGGGCGCGGGCCCCGGTGTAATGGGCCAAGTCGAATGAGCGGGCACGGCCCACGGCGCCTTCCGAGAGGCGCGCCACCAGGGTTCGCTGTTTTGCGTTCCATTCCGGATGCTGTTTGGCCAGGTGGTTCTCAATTTCAGCTGAAGGCAGGGCTCCGAGCGTGAAGGTCATCGCACGTGACCGGATCGTCGGCAGCAGTTCTCCAACGTTTTCGGTCACCAGAAAGATAGTGGCAAACTCGGGTGGCTCTTCCAGAACCTTCAGCAGGGAGTTGGCTGCCTCCTTCATGAAACTCGAGTCGGTGAAGACGTAGACACGCTCTTTTGCTTCCGCGGGCCGGTAATAAATGGTATCGATCACGCGCCGCACCTGGTCGACCTTGATCATGAGTTGCGGCGGATCCGGCGGAATGACCAGCACGTCGGGATGCGTCTGGATCAGGATGCGGGTTTCTTTCTTGTCGGTCTCGCGGAGATTTTCGCGGGCTTCAACAGATTCAGCGAAGCGGGCGTCGAGGTCTTCAGACAGCGAGATCCGGGTGCAATTCGCACATTTTCCGCAAAAGTCGGGCAAGCCGTTGGTGGTCGGAGGCTCGAGGCAGTTCATCGCCTTGGCAAGCATGAGCGCGAGCGTGTACTTGCCTGCGCCCGCGGGCCCGGCAAGGATCATGGCGTGGGGAAAGTGCTGCCGCGCGAGCATGTCGCGCAGGCGATGGACGATCTCGGTGTTGCCGTGGAAGGAGGAAAAAGGCACTGGAGTCAATCTTACACGGCAAGCGAACACCTAACCACGAAGGCACGGAAACACAGAGTAGAATCTGGCGCAAATTCGTTTGACCAGGATCGGTGCGTGCTGCAATGCGACAGAAGGAGGCCCTGAATGCGGAACGCTGTGAGCTTCGTGATTAGCTTAGTTATAGCGTCGATCCCCTTTTACGCTGATGCACAAGATGGCGGCAAGTCGAGTGCAGCCCAGGAAAGACACGAGAATAAGGCAGGCATCCTGCTCGAAAAACTCAGTTGGGACGAAGCGGAGAAGGTTCTTACACCGGATCAGATTGTAGTGATTCCGCTGGGCGCAGAATCGAAAGAGCATGGGCTGCACCTTCAACTGAACAACGACTGGCTGATGGCGGAGTATTTTAAAGAACGCGTTCTCGAGAACGCATCAGTCGTCGTGGCGCCGACGATCAATTACAGCTACTACCCGGCGTTTCTGGAGTATCCGGGATCGACTTCGGTGAGCCAGGCTACAGCGCAGGCGATGGTGACCGACATCGTGCATTCTCTGGCGCACTATGGGCCGCGGAAGTTTTACATCGTCAACACGGGGATCTCGACGCTCAGGCCTCTTAAAGCGGCAGCCGATGAATTGGCGAAGGACAGAATCCTGATGCGCTATCTGGACTTCACCCAGGACGATCCGGTGGAAAAGAAGTGGCGTAAATCGGGAGGTACGCACGCGGACGAGATCGAGACGGCCATGATGCTCTATATCGCGCCCGAGAGTGTGCGCATGGAAAGAGCAAAGCGCGATCTGAATCCGGACCAGCCCGGAGGGCTGACGCGAGATCCCAAGGGAAAAGGAACGTACTCGCCTACCGGTGCGTGGGGAGACCCGACGCTGGCCACGCGCGACGAAGGGAAGGCTCTCGTCGACGCATCCGTAGAGCGAATCCTCAAAGAGATCGAAGATCTGCGTCACACGAAGGTTGGGCCGTAGGAGAGCCGTGGCGGGAAACCTGTAGCGAATCTATTGCGCGAGCCGTCCCGGATGGATCCCCTCGCCTAAGACAAACGTCGCGCCGACCGCGCCCACAACTGCCGACTGGCGGGGCAATCCGAGATGCTGGCGAATCTGGTAGACGCTGTTGATTCCGGTGCAGTGTGCGCCGACCAGGTAGGAGAGCCCGAAGCCTTTCAACTTGTCCGAAGTCCAGTCGATCTGCTGGTCGGTCGCGGGGAAAAGATGCAGGCCGCCGACGATGGCATAAACCGGCGTGTCAGGGAATTCCTTTTCGGCGAAGGTGAGAATGTTGATCACCCCGGCGTGGCCGCAACCGGTAACCATGACCAGTCCCTGGGAGGTGTTAAGAACGAGCGACTGATCCTCTGGGATGTTGTCTTCGACGAGCCCGTCGGGCGTTTTCACTTTGCCTTTCACCGACCAATTGTGCTCGGGATACGTACGCGGGACCGGTCCTGAGAGCCACGCGCCGGGAGAGAGTTCGACGGGTTGATCGTGTTCGATGAATTTGCCGCCGCTCGCTTCATATTCAGTGCGGGTGGCGATCATCGTATTTCCCTCTTTTCCGTCGGGATCGACCCTACTGTAAAAGATGCCTTTGCCGACATGGGCAACGGAAAGCGCGTCCGGATTCTTCTTCATGAATTCGCGGCGAAGGGTCATCAGCCCGCCGGTATGGTCGTCGTGATTATGCGTGAGGATGACTTCCTTCACGTCGCTGAGGTCGACTTTCAGCTCGCGTGCATTGGAGAGGACCGTTTCCGGGCGCGCGCCGGTGTCGACAAGAATGCGATGGCCGTCGCTTTCGACGAGGGCAGCAAATCCCCATTCGCCGATGCCCTCATCGGCAAGCATGGTGGAGAGGATCGTCACTTTTAGTGTCTTGACCTGCGTGTGCGGCGGACGGGTTTGCGCGACGAGAGAGGCGAGGCTGGCTTGCCACACGACGGCGCTGAGCAACACGAGCTTAACGATTGTTGCGGGCATTGGGGAATTGTACTGCTTCGGGTTGTTGTCAACCGGACGAGATTTTGGCCCAGGTGAAGGATTCAAACCCGGCCTATTGGCTCGAGGTCCGACGCGACATTCCGATTGTCTCGCGTGAAGTGGATACTAGCGAATTGCACATCGATGAGATGCTGAATCTGCCGGCGGCATGAATTCAGAGAACATCGTCGTGCATGCTGGGTTAAAGAGCGCACACGATCGCTCCTAACCCGAGGTCAACAAGAGGGTGACTTTGCGGAAACGAGTGGGCTGGTTTTTGAAATGTCGCGTCGGGCCTCATTACAAATTTCGACGTCGCGGTGCGTGACGGAATTTATACGCTTTGCTCCCGCGGTTGTGTAACCGGTCTATGAATTTCATGTGAAAAAACCGGCGATGGATACTTGAGGCTAAGCCGTTCGGGCCGTCAGGCGCAGCTTTCGGAGGACAAGGTCCAGGATTTTGGCGTGGGTTTGCGTCGGTGTTCCGCGGGCGTCGATGACGGCGACGCGGTCGGTTTCGCGACGGGCGATGGCAAGATATCCGTGCCGTACGCGTGTGAAGAAGGCCCGGCTTTCCTGTTCGAAACGGTTCTCGTCTTTTTGAAAGCGGCCGTTCTTGGAGGATTGCTGGTTACGCCGGCGCGCGCGTTCGACACTGGTCGCGACGTCGGAGTCCATCAGGATGGTGAGATCCGGCTGCAGGTCGTCACAGAGAATGCGATGGAGTTCGAGCACCGCCTTGCTGCCGAGTTTGCGGCCCGAGCCCTGGTACGCCTCGGTGGAATCCGTAAAGCGGTCGCAAAGAACGACTTTTCCAGAGTTGGTCGCGGGCAGGATCACTTCGTGAATATGTTGTGCGCGCGAGGCGAACATCAGCGCCATCTCAGCCATCGGGGCCAGGCTGGTGGTCGCGGAGTCCAGGATAACGTGGCGGATTTTTTCCCCAGTTGGCGTGCCACCGGGTTCGCGCGTAACGACGACGGAGACTCCCCGCGCTCGCAGGGCTTTGGCCAGTTTCTCGATCTGCGTGCTCTTGCCGGTGCCGTCGAGGCCTTCGAAGGTGATGAACTTGCCACGGTGGGAAATGGACACGTTGGCGATGATAAATCAGGCTCTGAGCTTTCGGCGCTCGGCTCTCGGGGTTGCGGTTCAAGTTCTAGTCGCTAAGCCCAGAGCCTAGAGCCTGACTCACCTCTCCGACCGATCCACCCACTTCGGTACGTATGGCACTTCGAAGGTCTGCAGCTTATCAAGCAGTTGTCCCGCGTCGGTGTCGACGAGCAACAACTGGCGATGTTCGGGACGGATGAATCCGTCTTCTGCGGCGCGCTCAGCGAGTGTGAGCAGCGCGTCGTAATAGCCCTCGACGTTGAGAAATGAGCACGCTTTCTTCTGCAATCCCAGTTGCGACCAGGTGAGCGCCTCGCAGAATTCATCCCACGTGCCGAAACCGCCAGGCAGAGAGAGGAATGCGTCGGCGAGATCGGCCATCATCGCTTTGCGTTCGTGCATGGAGCCTACAACATGCATCTCGGTAAGCCCGGCGTGCGCGATTTCCTTCTCGGCTAGCGCGCGGGGGATCACACCGATCACGCGACCTCCCGCCCCCAGGCATGCATCGGCCACCGTGCCCATGAGGCCGACATTTCCGCCACCGTAAACGAGGGTGATTCCGCGTTGAGCGAGCAACTCGCCCAATTGATGGGCGGCATCGCGATACGCTGGACGCTTGCCGTGATTTGCGCCGCAAAAAACACAGAGTGAGTGGATCACGGATTTGATTGTAAGGGACGATAAGGCTGGGCTCTAGGCCAGAGCCCGAATCGTCTCTGATATATTCATCGGTTTGCCGGCTCTCGCCGGATTTCGCTTGGGGTCACAAGGAGCCTGAATGTCTTTCGGTCACGGTCGTAGGCGATCGGCGTGGTTAGGTGTGTCCCTCTTATTGTTGATTCTCCCAAGTTTCGCGGCGAATGGACCGGCGGTGACTCTTTCGGTCGACGCGACTGAAGCCCCGCGCAAGATTTTTCATGCTCGACTCCGGATTCCGACGAGTGCGGGCACCCTCACGCTGTATTACCCGAAGTGGATTCCCGGCGAACACGCGCCCGATGGCCCGATCAACGATTTGGCGGGGCTGAAGTTTTCCGCGGGAGGTCAAACGCTGAAGTGGCGTCGTGATCTGCTCGATGCTTGGACAATCCACGTGGAAGTTCCCGTCGGACAGAATGAAGTCACGGCAGATCTCGACTTTCTTTCTCCGGCGACATTTGCGGGCGGCTTTTCAGCGGGTTCCTCCGCGACGGACAAGCTTGTCATCATCAGCTGGAACCAAGTGCTCCTATATCCCAAAGGGTGGAAGGCCGACGAGATCACCTATTCTGCGAGTCTGAAGCTGCCGAGCGGCTGGAAATACGCCACCGCGCTGCCGGGAGCGCACGAAGTCGAGAACGATGTGCATTTTTCTCCCGCGCCACTCACTACGTTGATCGACTCACCAGTACTCGCCGGTGAGTTCCTCAAGGCGGTGCCCCTGACATCGGGACAAAATCCGCCGGCGGAGATCGACGTTGCCGCTGACAGCGCCGCGGCCCTCGAGCCGCCACAAGAGGCTTGGGATCATCTGAAAAGTCTCGTCGCGCAGGCGGGCGCGCTCTTCGGTACGTATCACTATCGCGACTATCACTTCCTTTATACGTTGAGCGACCAGGTCGCACACTTCGGACTCGAACACCACGAATCCGATGACAGCCGCGTGGGGGAGCGTGGGCTGATCGATGAGTCCGACCGCAAGCTCGACGCTTCGCTTTTACCTCACGAATACGTGCATAGCTGGAATGGCAAGTATCGACGGCCTGCCGATCTATCAACGCCTGACTATCAGCAGCCGATGCAGACGGATCTATTGTGGATTTACGAAGGACTGACCGAATATCTTGGGAACGTGCTGGCTGCGCGCAGCAGTTTGTGGACACCGGAACAGTATCGCGACTTCATGGCGCTCAGCGCGGCCACTCTCGATCACCTTCCCGGGCGCACCTGGCGCAATCTGCAGGATACGGCCGATGCTGCGCCGCAGCTCTATTTTGCACCTCGTGCCTGGTATTCGTGGCGACGCGGAACCGACTTCTACGAGGAAGACAACTTCAACTGGCTGTGGGTCGACGTCATCATTCGTCAGCAGACCAAGGATAAGAGGTCGATCGACGATTTCTGCAAGCTCTTCCACGGCGGACAAGGCGGCGTGCCCGCGCTCAAGACGTATACGTTCGACGACATTGTGTATGCATTAAATCAGGTGGCGCCCTACGACTGGCGCGGCTTCTGGACCGAGCGCCTCACCAATCACGGCCCGGGGGCACCGCTGGGTGGCGTTGATGGCAGCGGTTGGAAACTGGTGTATGACGAGACCGAGGGCGATTTCTTGCGCAGCGCCGAGCGATCGGAAAGCGAGATTGACGAAGCGTACTCGGTGGGGTTGCTGCTAAAAGATGACGGCGAGGTCTCTGACACGATCGAGGGCATGACGGCTGCCAAGGCGGGATTTGGGCCGGGCATGAAAATCGTTGCCGTGAATGGTCGCAAGTTTTCCGCGGACGTGCTGCACGACGCGATTAAGGCGGCGAAAGGGAACTCCAATCCGATCGAGTTGCTGGTGGAAAACAGCGATTACTACAAAACGATCAAGCTCGACTACCACGACGGCGAGAAGTATCCGCACCTGGTGCGCGACGAATCCAAACCCGACTTGTTGGGAGAGATCATCAACGCAAAGTGAGCCGAGAGCTTCGCGCCACGAGCTTCGAGCAACCCAACAGCCTGGCCCCGTTTGCAGCGTTACTTCGCAGCGGCGGCCGATGTCACCACGCCGGCCAGCAGATCCGTTTCCTGCTCAATCGGCCGCGGAGTAGCCGTGGCGGCCAAATGAAACATCTCTCGCGGACTCCGGGCGAGGATGTTTTCCTTCACTATCGGAAATACCGGCGCTTGCGTGGTGTGGGCTTCGAAGGCCGCCACCTTTGTGACGACGTAGTTGGTGATATCGATTGTCGCAGTGATCGGCGATGGGCAGATCGGCGGGCGATCACGAAGAACGTAGTCTGCGGTCGTGTAATACAGCTTTTGCGTACAGTGGGGCTGCACGCCGTCGATTAGCTGATCGGGAAAGCGATTCGGACGCCCGGCCCACTCGTAGGCGAGCGTCGTGAAAACCGAAGCCATCGAGTGGTCGGTGTGGCCCGTAACCGAGCCTTCGGGACCAAAAGTCAAAATCACATCAGGACGAAAGGTGCGGATGTGCCGCACCAACTCCTCCACCACGCTGTAGAGATCGAGGCGGTGCAACTTGCCGTCGGCGTAATCGAGCACAACACCGCGATCGATTCCCAGAATCTCACAAGACGCCGCGAATTCCTTGCGGCGAATGGTGGCGAGTTCATGATCGTTCTTGGCTGTTCCGCGATGACTGGCCGCTTGTCCGGGAGTCAGGCACACAACATAGGTTTCAACGCCGCGGTCGTGATACAGGCGAAGTGAGCCACCGAAGGCGGCAGCTTCATCGTCGGGATGCGCGGTAACGCAAAGAATGCGAGCCATTGGAGCATTCTAAGCGAAGAGAGGTACCAGTCACGAGCTACGGGGTTTGAGCAAACGTCAATCTCCGGCGACTTCCGCAAGAAGGGCTTGTTCGGCTGCTTCGGCTTCCTGTTCCGGCGCGCTGCCTTCCAGCATGAAACTCAGAACCTCTTGCGGGATGGGAGCATTCCACACCGGGGCAAACGACTGGCGATGGAGAGGCGATGGTCCGTGTTCGCGCAAAGCGGCGAGATGATGGGGCGTGCTGTATCCCTTGTTGGCTGCGAGCCCATACATCGGAAAGACCGGATCCCATGCCGTGATCATGCGGTCGCGCTCTACTTTGGCGAGGATTGACGCAGCGGCGATCGATGCGGAGAGCGCGTCCCCGTGGATGATCGGTCGCTGCGGCAAGTCCCAGTCGAGGCGGAGCGCGTCGATGAGGAGGTAGTCGGCAGCCGGTGCGAGTTGCGAGACGGCGATTCGCATTGCCAGACGCGAAGCCTGATAGATGTTGATCTGATCGATGCGGGCAGCGTCGACAGCAGCGATCGACCACGCGACCGCATGCTCCTTGATACGCTCGGCTAAAACTTCGCGGCGCTCAGCCGGGAGCAACTTTGAATCACGCAATCCGCGCACGCGGTAGGCGCGGTCGAGGATCACGGCTCCGGCGACAACAGGTCCAAAGAGCGATCCGCGGCCTACTTCGTCAACGCCGGCGACAAGGAGTGCGCCCGTATCCCAGGCTTTCTTTTCGAAGCGGAGCGTACAGCGCAGGCGTTTCAGCAGACGCAGCTTCGCGGCCGAAGCGGAGAGTTTCTTGGCAGCGGTCTTGGATTTCTGGGGCACAGGGAGCTTTTAGAAATGTTCGCCCAGTTCGCTGTGGAAAGGCAAGGAGAAGTTTGGAACAAAATCTCTAACCACTGAGGGCACAGAACTCACAGGGTAGCAAGCGCTGCGATAGATCTGGTTACATGTACCTCAGCGACCTCTTCGGTAAGGTTTTTGTTCTTATATCCGTTCGTGCAAGACACGCGATCGATAGTACCTTCGCGAGGCAGAATGCCCCGGATTGTAGTAGCCGCTCCGTAACACCACCGGTTGGGTACCGAGGTAAATTGAGCAAAATTTGAACACCGGTTACTCTCGGAACATCCCCAAGAAGAGGGCGGTCAAAGATCCCAGGAGAGGCCGGGTTAAGCTGTGCGCCACGATTCGAAGAAAAAGCAGTCGCCTGATCGTACCGAAAAACGCATTCATGTCGCTCTTCCCGTTCGCGTCACATTCTTCGACGACGATACAAAGCCCCGCCTCGAGATGGCCTGCACCTACGACATCTCGGCGCATGGCGCGCGTGTGACAGGCCTGCGCTGTGTAAAAGAAGCGGGACAGATTTTGGTGGTTGAACGGGGCCGCAGCCGCGCCTATTGTCGTGTCGTTTGGATCGGCGAAGCGAATTCGTTGTTGCATGGCCAGATTGGTATCCAGTGTGTCGAGGCAGAGAAGACGCTGTGGACGGCGGAACTGAGCGACATGGAGCAAATCTATGATCCGATTGTCCGCGATCCTGCGCTCTACAAGTTGAGCGCGAGGACCCATGGTCCGGGCAGCAATCGCCGGAAGTATCCAAGGTTTGCGATGGAAGGAGCCGCGGAACTTCTGCAGAAGGTTCCTGGGTCGGGACGCCTGGAGGGCGAGCTGGTTGATGTATCGGAGGTCGGTTGCCTCGTGAGTACGAACAGCTTGGTGTTGCCGGGAACAGAGCTGAAGCTTGTCGTGAATGTCTCGAACTATGACTTAAGCTTCAAAGGACAGGTCCGGCACGCTGCGGTCGATGTGGGACTTGGAATCGAGTTCCGTGAAGTGCGCAAGGGCGACCGCGCGATCCTGCAATACATGTTGAAGAAGTTGGCGGAAAAAGAAGCGCCCGTCGAGAAATTGGAAAAGGCAAGAGTGAAGTCAGTCGCAGTAATGTAGCCTTTGGGCGACTTGCTGGTCGAGGTTGAATCGCACCGGCGTGCGGCACTCGCGTCCGTCAGCAATCCAGACTAAAAGTCAAAAACCTATTCGCAGGCACGGAGGCTTCCGCGCCTGCGCGAAAGATTGTTTTCGGGTCGACTACTCGGCAGCGGTCGCGGCTGCTTCCGCGGTCTGACGCTCGCGTTCGACGTCCTTCAAGCGGGCAGCCTTGCCCTTCAGAGCGCGCAGGTAATACAGCTTTGCGCGCCGGACCTTCGAAGACCGCACAAGTTCCACGCGATCGATGACCTTGGAGTTCACCGGGAAGATGCGCTCTACGCCGTGGCCGAAGCTCATCTTGCGGACCGTGAAGCTGGCCTGCGGCCCCTTGGCCTGCGAGATCACGACACCCTCGAACGCCTGCACGCGCTCCTTGTCGCCTTCACGGATCTTCACGTGGACGCGAACGGTGTCGCCCGGCGCAAATGCGGGCAGGTCGGTGCGCTTGCTCTTTGCCAATAGCTTTTCAATGATGAGGTTCGACATAAGCGTGTCCTTCTTCGATCGTTCTAAATTTTCTTGCCCGTGACCTGGGCCAGCAATTTCTTGTCTTCCTCGCTGAGCATTGCCGGATCGAGCAGATCCGGACGGTTGCGCAGCGTTTTTTCCAAAGCCGTCTTTCGCCGCCAGCGGCGGATTTCGTCGTGGTTGCCGTTCACCAGCACTTCCGGCACGGCCATCCCACGAAAGTCCGCGGGCCGCGTGTAATGCGGGTAATCGAGCAATCCGCCGGAACCACAAGTGGAACTCGGAACGTTTTCCTGGACCGCGGTCTTCTCGGGGCGATCCGCATGCGCGGTGAACGACTCCTGCCTGGTGGAGTTCTCGTTCCCAACTGCTCCCGGGATCAGCCGCGTGACCGCGTCGACAATGACGGCTGCGCCGAGCTCCCCTCCGCTCAGCACGTAGTCCCCAATCGAGACCTCGCGATCCGCCAGGTGCTCACTCACGCGCTCATCTACGCCTTCATAACGGCCGCAGATCAGAACGATTCGCTCGAGCGCGGCCAATTTGTTCGCGAGCATCTGATCAAGGCGATGTCCCTGCGCCGAAAGCAGGATCACCGATTCGTTCGCGCTGCCTGCGACCCGTTCTTCGCGCGGCGCCACGCTCAGCTTTTCAATACATTCAAAGATCGGTTCCGGCTTCAGGACCATGCCCTCGCCGCCGCCAAATGGGCGGTCATCCACGGTGCGATGCTTATCGCGGGTAAATTCCCGCAGATCGTGGACGCTGACTTCCACGAGACCCGATTCCCTGGCCCGGCGGAGAATTCCGTAATCCAGCGGCCCGCGAAAGAAGTCGGGAAAGATCGTGACGAGGTCGATCTTCATCGCGAACCTTCAAAACTAAAACCTCACCACAGGAGCGCAGAAAAAAACTGATTCTTATGATTCTCGGGCGCTTTGGTTTCCCGCAAAGCCGAGTCTCACTTCTTGCCCTGCTGCTCCCGCTTTTCTTCCTCAGTTAGCGGAGCGTTGATCTCAAGCATGCCTTCCGGCAACCGCATTCGCACTTGCTTCGCCGCAGAATCCACCTTTACCAGGTACGCCTCGGCGAAGGGTATTTCGTAAGGCGCCACTTGCCTGCCCCCGGTTTTTCGCGGCGATCCGCCCCCACTCGAAACAATCAGGAGCGGCGCTTCGCCCGCTCCGAACTCGACACTCTGAATCTGGCCAATCTCGCGATCGCCATCGAAAACCGTGCAACCGGCGAGATCGCTGATGTACGTCCAGCCCGGCTCAAGTTCGGCGCGCTCAGCGCGCGGGATTTGCAACTCGCAACGCAGCAAAGACTCCGCCCCGCTGATCGAGTCGATCCCGGCGAA
>Ga0126371_10005135_pt1 | contig 11608 bp, 6 predicted proteins | sample PanSoiMetaPlot_4_FD_110145 | JGI IMG/M metagenome (GOLD analysis project Ga0126371, IMG submission 110145) | Tropical forest soil microbial communities from Panama - MetaG Plot_4 | ecosystem: Environmental > Terrestrial > Soil > Tropical forest > Bulk soil | place: Panama | collected 2016-02-17
CGGACACTGGGTTTATGTGGCTCCGTGGGGATGGACCTGGGTGGAAGACGAGCCCTGGGGCTTTGCTCCTTTCCACTATGGCCGCTGGGCGTTTGTGGGCGGCGGTTGGTGTTGGGTTCCAGGACCGGTTGCGGTCGCTCCCGTGTACTCGCCTGCCCTGGTTGCTTTTGTTGGAGGCGGCGGGTTCCACATCGGAGTTGGCGTCGGCGTGGGGTGGTTTCCGCTGGGGCCGGGAGAAGTCTTTGTTCCTTGGTATCGCACCAGTCCGCGTTACGTCCAGAACGTGAACATCACCAACACCCACGTCACCAATATTCAAGTCACGAATGTCTACAACAATGTGCGGGTCAACCGAGTCTCGAACGTCACTTACGTAAATCAACGCGTGACGAATGGTGTGACGGTGGTGAACCGCGAAACTTTCGTAAATGCGCAGCCGGTGTCGCAGCACATCGTTCGAGTTGACCAGCGCTCGATTCAATCTGCGCCGGTCATGCACCAGGTCGAAGGCATACAGCCGCAGCGGCAGAGCATCATCGGCGCGACGCGTCCGGTGAATCTGGCGCCGCCGAGACAGGTGCTGGCCCGTCCCGTGGTCGCCACCCGGCAACCCGTGATGAACCGTCCCACTCCGCCCGTGGCTGGATTCAATCGGCCCGCGCCTTTGCCTCCGGTGAGAACGGTTCGGGCGGTCGCACCCGCCCAGGCCCAGCCGCTCCAGCACGGCGCACGAGGCACAACCCCGGGAATGGCCAATGCTCCGGCGAACGCCGGACGACCCATGCCTGGAAATAACCCTGGCGCGCCGCAGCCCGGCTCGCCCAATCGCGGAGCGGTGGAAACGAATCCTCGCCCGGGGCCGAACGTCCCCCGGCCGGGAGGGCCGGAAAATCGCGGCAACGCCAATCAGCCGATGAACACGCCGCGCGGCGAAAATGTCCCAGCACCGAATCCGCGGGAGAACAATCCGAACGTGGGCCGGCCGAATGTGCCAGAAAACAATCCGAATACGGCTCGTCCGAACCCACCGGAGAACAATCGTCCGACTGCACCGGAGAACAATCGTCCGAACCCACCGGAGAACAATCGCCCGAACCGCGAGGTTCCGCGGCCGCCATCGAGCCGGCCGGAGCCGCCGCAATCGCAACCGCAGGCGCCAGCGAATCCGGGGAATGCTCGGCCGGAAGCCACGCGCCCGGAGACTCCGCGCACAACACCGGACCAGCGCCCACAAGGCCGGCCATCGGCGCCGGGAAACCAGCCGACGTCACCGCAATATCGGCAGCCTACAGCGCCGGAGAACAGGCCAGCGCCTCCCGAGAGCCGGCCGGCTCCCCCTCCGAGCGAGCGGCAGCCGACGTCGAGGCCAGAGACCAGCCGGGAGCCGGCGCCGCGTCCGGAAGCTCGGCCCCCTCAGCACGAGTCAAAGCCGCAGGAACAGCGGAACGAGAACAAAGGCAACGATCACAACGACAAGAATGACAAGCATTTCCGGTAGGCACTCCTAAACTGGGGCGGACATCCACTGTCCGCCCTGATCTTCTCTCGAGAACCGTTCGGATCGTGGTAAGAATCCGGGCCTGCCTCCCGGCGATGCAAGTCCTTCCATTGGCAAGGAGCGCAACTCGATCGTAAACTTCCCAACGGGCGGCGCCAGTCACGATAAACTGATTTCGACCCCATGCAGGTACGTGTCCTCTTCTTCGGAATCCTGAAAGACCTGGCTGGGCGCGAGTCGGACCTGCTAAGCCTCCCCGAGCAGGCTACCGCGGGTGACGTGATCGAGTACTATGACAATTCCCCTCGCCTGCGAGGCAAGCTGAAAAGCACCGCGATCTCGGTCAATCAGGAATATGCGCGTCCCGAGTTGCAGCTGAAATCCGGGGACGAAGTGGCGCTTTTGCCACCGGTCAGCGGCGGCAGCCCGGATGATCGTGCCTTCGTAGAGCTTGTGCGCGAGCGCATCGTGCCGCATGACATCGTTCCTCGCATGGAGCGTCCCGAAGATGGCGCCATCGTAATCTTCGACGGCGTGGTCCGCGATAACAGCCGGGGTCGCTCGACGCTCTATCTCGATTACACGGCTTACGAGAGCATGGCGCTAGAGAAACTGCGGGAACTTGCGACCGAAGCGCGCCAACGTTTTCCGATCCGCAACGTGGCCATGGTGCACCGGTTGGGGCGGATCGAAATCGGCGAAAGCAGTGTTTTGATTGCGGTCTTTTCCGCCCATCGCGCCGCCGCCTTCGACGCCTGCCGATGGCTGATTGACACGCTGAAGCGCACCGTTCCAATCTGGAAGAAGGAATATTTCAAGGATGGCGCAGTCTGGGCCGATGGCGAGCCTTTCCCCGAGGAAGTAGCCGCGGGCAGCCATTCGAAAACCCCTGCATCCAACTGAATAGCCTCAACATGAAACTCCTCGTCCCTTCGCTGCTTTTGGTCACCACGTTGTGCCAGGCACAAAGCACCAGTGTTCCCAAGCCACCCGGGGCGGGAACGTCCAAAGCTCCCCGGGCGGCGCCGACGCAATCTCCAGAAATTACCGACGACGACAACCCGATTAAAGTCGAAGTCAAGCTGGTCAACGTGTTCGTCACCGTCACCGACGATCACGGGGCGCCGGTAGGGAACCTCAATAAAGACAATTTTCAGCTTTTCGAAGATGGCGAACCCCAGAAGATTTCGATTTTCTCGAAAGAATCGGAATTGCCGCTCTCGATTGTGCTTGATATCGACACCAGCCTCAGCACCCGCAGAGACTTGCCGCTCGAGGTCAACTCCGCGCGCCGCTTCGCCCATGCCATCCTGCGCCCGGTCGATGGCTTGTCGGTTTATGCCTTCAACGAGTCGGTTTTGCAGGCAATCCCCTTTACTGCCGACCTCAAAGTGATCGATCGTGGCATTGACCACTTGCCGCTGGGGTCGGCGACCGCGCTTTTTGACGCCGTGTATCTGGGCTCGGAAGCGCTTGAGAAACGCGAGGGAAGAAAGGTGATGGTGATCATCACCGACGGCGGCGACACGGTCAGCAAAACCGACTATCAGGACGCCCTTCGCGCGGCCCAGATTTCCGAAGCCATCGTGTACAGCATCATCGTCGTGCCGATCGAGGCCAGCGCCGGCCGCGACACCGGCGGCGAGCATGCCCTGATTCAGCTTTCCGAAGATACCGGCGGCAAGTACTACTACGCGACCACGATTCCCCAACTCGACGCTGCCTTTCGCGCTATCAGCGACGAACTGCGCACCCAATACCTGCTGGCCTACTATCCCGCCCGGCGGCTTGCCGACTCCGATTTCCGTCGCATCGAGATCAAGCTATCCGGCGTGGACAATGGCGCCGATTACAAGACTCGCCACCGCTCGGGCTACTATACGTCGAAGCTGGAGTAGGGAGAGCTGATAGCGTAAAATTGGATCACAGCTCAAAATTGTGCAATGGATTTATGCCGTTTCTGAATACTAAAATGGCGGCCGTTTGGCTCGGTCGCGCTCTCATCGTGCTGGTGATGTTTTCCCTGGCTTCGGGCACGGGTTTTGGCAAAACCAATTCCAGCAAAAACGAAAAACTTCCCAAGTTCTACGGCGATTGGCTGAACCGGGACGTCGTCTACATCATCACCCGCGACGAGAAGAAGACTTTCCTGCAGCTCTCGAGCGATGGCGAGCGGGATAAGTTCATCGACCAGTTTTGGGAGATTCGCAACCCGAACCCCGGGTCGCCCATAAACCCCTACAAAGATGAGATTTATGCAAGGATCGCGTATGCCAACGCCCACTTCGGCATCGGATCGGGGGAAGAGGGCTGGCGCACCGATCGAGGCCGAACCTACATCACGCTCGGCCCCCCGCAGCAGACAGAGAAGCATCTCGGTGCTCCCAATCTCCGGCCCATGGAGATTTGGTTCTACTCGAATTTGAACCCCTCGCTTCCGCCGTTCTTCAGTGTGGTCTTCTTTCAACCCGACAATATCGGAGATTTCCGTTACTACAGCCCCGCGACCGACGGCCCGGACAAGTTGGTCACGGGCACGGAAGCGATCAACGATCCCAAGGCGGCACTGCACCTCATCCAGAGCTCCGTAGGATCGGAGGTGGCACGCGTGGCGCAGAGCCTCATACCCGGCGAACCGCTCGACCCCGACGGCAGGATCAGCCTGCAATCCGACGTGATGTTGTCGATCCTGAAGAATCTTGCAAATCAGCCGTTCAACATCGACGAGCTCAACCGTCGACGTGCGATGGCCGGGACTGTCACCTCGCGCGCGATTTTCGACACCAAGAACCTGGACATGGTTCTGTTTCCGGTCCGAGATGTGTACGGTCTATCCCGGCTGGATTACGCCATTCGGCTGGTGAATCCCAGCGACTTGACTATGCGGGAAGACCATGATGGGGAGTATTCCTATGCGGTCGAAGTGCGGGTCATGGTTTCGACAGCGGACAAAAAACTCATCTTTACACAGCAAAAGACGGTGTCTGGAAAACTGAGCCACAAGGAAATGGAAGACGTGAAGCATCGTCCTTTCGGCTACGAAGGTGTCCTGCCACTTCCGCCAGGAAAGTACCATCTGGATTTTCTCTTGAGCGACCTCAACCAAAAGGTGGGATATCATGCGGAGCGCGATGTGACCATGGCGGGGGATAGTCCAGGCACATTTGCCATTTCGGGAATTCTGCCCTTTTCCGCCGCAGAACCGCTCGATCCATCGAAGGCCACCATCACTCCCTTTGGCATCGCGGGCATGCGCTTTCGGCCTCTAGAAACGGGTTCTCTGACCTTGAATCAGTCGGAAAACCTCCAGTTCGCCTATCAGATATGGGCCCCCTCCGAGCGGCCGCAGGATGCCGGACGAGAGCTTACCGTGCAATACGCCATCGGAAAGCCCGCGGTCACAGGAACTGCAACCGTCCTGAAGGATACGGTGGATACGACCAGTTTCAGTTCCTCTGGATCGCTGCTGAACGGAAAGAAGATCCCACTTACCGATCAGGCGGAAGGCAACTACATCCTGACGGTGGCTGTGACCGGGGCTGGCGCATCCGAAAAGGCCCACTCCTCGTTGCCCTTTCAAATCATGAACGATGTTCCCGTGGCCTCGCCTTGGGACCATGATGAACCCGAGATCGATAAGGATGAAGCCAAAGGGATTTTCGAGCAGGAGAGGGCTTTGTGCTACTGGGCGCAAGCGAACGTTGCGGACGCCCGTCGTTGGTTCCGCTTGGCCTTGAGCAAGGATCACAGCGACGACATTGCTCGTGCCCGCCTGGTCCAGGCTTATTACACCCTCAATGCGTACTCGGCAGTGGTTAGCTTGTTTGATGACGCCGGAATCACGGATAACACCGATTCTGGAACGATCGTCCAGATCGCCGAAAGCTTTCTCAAAACCGGGAATACCGCGAAGGCGGTCAGCCTCCTTGAGGAAACCATTCACTCCCGTCCGGATGACGGACCTCTGTATCTCGCTCTCGCCGATTCTTACCAGCAGATGGGCAATGTGGCGCAGGCGCAGGAAATGTCCCGCAAGGGTAGGTCGCTCGTGAACAGTACTCCCGTGCCGACGACAGGGCAGAGCAAGTAGCCTTACTTAAAACCGCTCCTTGTTTCTAAACCAGAAAATACTATTTTTTGTATTCATGCGCCCGCATAAATCCGTAAATTGATAGATCGTTCTTAGCTCGTCGCCCACCAAAATCCAGAATAGTCTCAGGATCAACAACTTCCATCGCTGTACAGTTTGGAATCCGTGTTGCTGGATTCCGGGTACGTCTTGAGGGTTCAAATCGTCTTGTTGGCGGAATTAGTGTGTTCCCCGGGATCCGTTTGCTAAAAAATTTTGCCCATTTTGTGGAAGGAGTTGGAGCATGGTACGTAAATCTCTGATTATTCTGGTCGCCTTCGTATTTTGTCTGGTCTTCGCCAGCCTCGGCTTTGCTCAGAATGAAGGCTCAACCCGTGGCAGCATGGCGGGAACAGTTTTGGATCCCTCAAAGGCGGTTGTGCCGGGCGCAACCGTGACCGTAACCGGCCCCTTGGGCAATGCGACACAAACTACGAATGCCCAGGGCGGATTCGTATTTCGCGATCTCGTTCCGGGAAGCTATTCGGTGAAGGTTCAGAAGACTGGGTTCAGCAATACCGTTATGCCCGCGATCGACGTGTTGATTAACAACACCGCGACGGTGAACGTGACCCTCAACCCAGGTTCGGTGGAGACGACGGTTGAGGTTTCAGGTGCTTCGCAGGCCATTGACACGACGAATTCTTCGGTGAACTCCAACCTGACCGACGACTTCTACAACAAGGTCCCGGTTCAGCGAAACGTGTCGTCGATCATGCTGCTGGCGCCGGGCACGGTCTCCGGCGGGGCAACTGGCAATATGACTGCCTACACCTCGATGTCAGGTAATGCGGCCACCTACGCGAACCCGTCGATTTCGGGTGCGAGCGGCTTGGAGAACCTCTACGTGGCCGACGGCGTAGTGCTCAACGATGCTTCCTTTGGCGGCTTCGGAGGTTTCTCAACTCAATATGGGGCGCTCGGTTCGGGAATCACTCCCGCATTTGTGAAGGAAGTCGAAATCAAGACGGCGGCTTTTGAACCGCAATATGGTCACGCAACTGGTGGCGTGGTGCAGATCGTGACCAAATCGGGCAGCCGGAATATGCACGGCGCCATCGGTGGCTACTTCCAGCCGCAATCCTTCGAGAAAGACTATCTCAATAAAGACAACTTCAACCCCGTCAACCTGACGGGAATCCACCACAATAACGCAAGCTATGAGGGGGATCTCGAGTTGGGCGGCTATGTTCCCGGGTTGCGGGACCATATGTTCTATTTCTTGGCGTACAACCCGCAGCTGTTTCACAACTACGTTTCTCCCGCCGCCACCGCGGGGCTGTTCCTGACCAATCCCAACTACGATCGCAAGACTTACACGCAGTCCTACGCTGCCAAACTCACGTACCAAGTCAACAGCAAGTTAACGGTGGAGTCTTCGGTGTTCGGCGATCCGTCGCATACCAATGCGGTGCCGTGGTTTACCCTGGCTTCGAATAACACCTCGGCAAATTCGAACTGGAACTACGGTAGCCGGAACTGGTCTACCCGGGTTCAGACGACGCTCAGCCCGACGTGGACTGCCGATGTCGCCTATACCTACTTCTGGAATCACTTCACCGAGAACCCTGCGTTCAGTTCGCTTTATCCCATTGACGACCAAACGCAGACGGCCGGCCTTCCCGGGCAGGCCGGGGAATTCCAGTCACAAGGCTTGGCGGACATGTTCAATTACAAGTCCCAAGGCCAGAGCCTGACCTTCGATACCCAGAAGATCGTACGAGCCGCCGGGAACCACACGCTTTCGGTGGGATATTTCTGGCAGGATCCCAGGTATGACAGTGTCACGGTCTACTCGGTTCCGAGGTACGCCATTCCCGGCACCAACTTGCAGGGTACCAGCTCGGGAACGGCCTCAGGCGCGGGGAAGCTCTCCGACGGCAGTTTCGAACTGCAACTGGCGCCGGCAACTTGCACCCTTTGCCCGCTTATGAATGTTCCGGGCTACGCAACCCCGCAGGCGGTAGTCCTAAAGCAGGCACGCGGACGGTTTGACGGTGGTGTGTCGGCCAACTACGGCAAGTATCATGCTGCGTACGTTAGTGATGCCTGGGAGTTGAGCAAGTACGCCACCCTGGATGTGGGATTGCGCTGGGAGCAGCAGCGTCTGGTAGGGTCCGCGTCCAAAGCAATCTTCAACGATCAGTGGTCGCCAAGAATCGGCTTCATCGTCGATCCCACCGGCGATCGGACATCGAAGATCTACACCCAATTCAGTCGGCTTGCTTACGTCTTGCCTCTGGACATGGCAGTACGTGAGTTGAGCGCCGAAGACGACAACTTGAATGAATACTTTGCGCCAGCCTTTGATCCCGCAACCAATATGGTGACGCTCGACCAGTTCGGAACCGTAAACGTGATTCCCGATCAAGCTCACTTGCTGAACGGGGCTAACGGCGGAATGTCAAAGCTGGCAAGCCTTAGCATTCAAGTCAATGGCGAGCCATTTGTTCCTCCGACGCGCTTTGAATACAACGACGAATGGGTGATCGGCGCCGAACACGAATTCCATGGCGGCTTCCACGGCAGCGTGCGTTATGTCGATCGCCGCATGAAACGCGTAGTCGAAGACCAGGTCGGTCAATCCGTGGAACAGTTGACGGCTCTGGCTTTTAACGGCGGCTCCTATTCGTATGTAATCGGAAACCCCAATGCGAACGAATCCATCTTTGTGACTCCCAATGAGCAGACTTGGTCGCTAGGTTCGAACTGGACCGGTGGTGCTGCTCTCGCGGCCGCTCAGGCAAGCCCTTCGGCGGCAACCACCGCAGCACTTCTGGCGTCGGGATACCCGGCGGGTTGCATTGACTCCAACGGCATTCCTACCCCATACAACGCTCCCAATATGCAGAGTTCTCTCGGGGCCGTTGCTGGCACGTTCGTCGGTAGCGCCTGCTTCCCGGCTGTGAATGGTCAGCCCAACGCCGTTCTTGACTCATCCACGGGCACCTATGACCTGGCGAATCCAGCGGCTCTCTACGGTGGAGAATACTTTCCGCACGGCTGCCAGTATTGCAAACCGGGACTGTATCCCAATCCTCAACGCAATTACCAGGCTGTCGAATTCGAACTCAATAAAGCCTTCAGCAACAACTGGCTGATGGTTGCGAACTTCCGTGTCGGCCACTTGGCTGGAAATTACGAAGGCGCCTTCCGTAACGACAACAATCAGAGTGACCCGGGAATCAGTTCGCTGTTCGATTTGACCGATGGACAACTGGGGTTACTCGGACAACAGCTTGGCATCGGACCTCTCAACACCGACCGCCGCTATGTTCTACACATTCTTCCCAGCTACACCATACCGAAAGGTTTTGTGAAGAATATGGCCGTAGGTGTTGGAATCAACGTGCAATCGGGTACTCCTCTAACGACTCTCGCGGCGCAGGAGATTTACGGCAACGCGGGAGAGGTTCCCATCAATGGCCGCGGTGATCTGGGTCGTACCCCGGTCATTGGGACCGTAGATACGCACTTGGAATATCCGATCAAATTCACGGAATCGAAGCAGCTGAAGCTGAGCTTCGATGCCTTTAACATTGCCAACACGCGGCGCACGATTCTGAGCACCCAGTCGGTTGACCTCGGGTTCGCCACTCCGAACCTAGACTTCAACAACCATGTGCCACTCGTGTTCCAACCGCCGTTCAGCGCCAGATTGTCGGCGGCCTTTACGTTCTAGCCTCATCGGAACGCACGGGGTTCACGGAGGGTGTCGAGACGGCGCCCTCCGTTTTATTTTGGAGAAGGAATTGGTCGGACCGTGGTGGGCTGATCGCCGAGCCGAGTCAACCGAGTTTTTTGTCAGGACGAGACAGAGCAACGACATTCGCTCGATCTCCCCCAAGTTATAATCGAACGAGCCGCCTCTTCAGGCGCGCTCGAACGGCGCGGCGGCTCTTGAGGAGCATTTATGGCCCTGCAAAAGACCGAGAAAATCTGGCACAACGGGAAACTGATACGGTGGGAAGACGCGACCCTGCACGTGATGTCGCATGTCGTCCACTACGGCTCCTCGGTGTTTGAGGGTATCCGCTGCTACGCGCCCGCGTCCGGGCCGGCGATTTTCCGCGCCCACGATCACATGCAGCGCCTGCTCGACTCCGCCAAGGTTTATCGCATGGACCTTGCCTACACCCGCGAGGAATTGGTTTCGGCGATGGTCGAACTGATCGCGGCGAATGGCACCTGGCCCTGCTACGTACGCCCGGTGGTTTTCCGCGGCTACGGCGATGCCGGCGTTTCTCCGAATAAGTGTCCGGTCGAGGTCTACATCGTCAACTATCCCTGGGGAAAATATCTCACCCAGGAGGATGCGGGTGTCGATGTCTGTGTGTCGTCGTGGACGCGCATCGCGCCTAATACTCTGCCGGCGCTTGCCAAGGCCGGCGCGAATTACATGAATTCGCAGCTCATCCGCATGGAAGCCACCGTCAACGGCTACGCGGAGGGCATTGCGCTCGACAACAACGGCTACGTCAGCGAAGGTTCGGGCGAGAATATCTTTGTTGTGCGCAACGGAGTACTGCAGACAGCGCCCCTGGGCAACTCGGTTTTGCCGGGTATCACGCGCGATTCGATTCTGAAGCTGGCTCGCGAGCTGGGCATTCCCGTAATCGAAGCTGGCATTCCCCGCGAGATGCTGTATATCGCCGACGAAGTCTTCTTCACCGGTACCGCCGCCGAAGTCACGCCCATCCGCTCGGTGGACCGCATTACGGTCGGTGACGGCAGCATTGGTCCGGTCACCCGGTCGCTGCAGCGCGAGTTCTTCGCCATCGTGCGTGGCGAAGAAGTCGACCGCTTTCACTGGTTGACCCCGGTGCCAGTCGCGAACAAGCAGCCGGTGGGAGTGTAAGAGCGCGTCGTCGGTCGCGAGGCTCTCACGGCTGACGGCGCCTGACGGAACGCGTTCTGTACCCGGTCCCGCCTCTCTGCTATACTCCCGTCCCAGTTCACCATGGGGGCGGCTATGGAAGACCGAATACGGTTTCTCACCCATCGCGGCCAGCAGGTGCTTCTGGCCGACCTCTCCAACTGCACCGCGGAAGAAGTGTCTCGGACAGCGCGGCAGGTTGTGGCCTTTGCCGCTCACCTGCCCCGCGGCTCGGTTCTTCTGCTCGCAGATTTCACGGGAGCGAAGTTTGACAAAGCTGCGATCGAGACGCTGAAGCAAACCACGGTGTTTGCCCGGCCGCTCCTCAAGCGCTCGGCGTGGGTTGGCACCGACTCTCTTCCCCACGTTTTTTACGAAAATCTCAAGTCGTTTTCGCAGCGTGACCTCCCCACCTTCCGGACGCGGGAAGAGGCACTCGAGTGGCTGGTCGAGGAGATGCCCGCGGCGAGCGGGCAGTGAAGACCTGGCCAGGCGAGAGTCAGGGCAAAATAAAAACAGGAAGCGAGCTACCGGCCAGGGGCGCCTAACTTCTCCACTTCAGCGTCAGCGGCCCGCTCAGCGGATGCTTCATTTCTCTTCCGGTGCGCTTGGCTTCGAGGTGCGCCGCTTTCAGCGCGAAATACCATTTGGCGGGACGATCCGCGTCGTCGATCAGCATCAGGTGCGGGTTGTGTCTGAGACCTTCGCTCTGCAGTTCCATGGTGCGGCGATCCTGCTCGACGAACTTTCGGAAAACGAACTTCAGAAGAGAAGGCGCAAACGGCAGCCCGCGGAAAATGTTCCAGCCGGCAACCACGTCAATGCGGCACTGATCGCGAGTGATGGGAGTGACTGTCGTCAGAGAAGAGAACCACACCTTGCCAGCGCGGATGGTTTCGAATCGGAGATTGGGGAGCACGAAATCAATCGTGGTCGTAATCGAATCCGCGTCGGCATAGAGCCGCAGCAGCCGGTAAGGCGCGCTGTTCGAGCTGGGCGCGTGCGCGCTCATCCGGAAACCGGCGGGGATGGGCTCGAACCGCTTCTGCTTCTCGTGAATGCTGTGGCGGGTGCGCCACCACCAAGCCTGGTGCACAAAGGGTCC
>Ga0126371_10005137_pt1 | contig 11607 bp, 8 predicted proteins | sample PanSoiMetaPlot_4_FD_110145 | JGI IMG/M metagenome (GOLD analysis project Ga0126371, IMG submission 110145) | Tropical forest soil microbial communities from Panama - MetaG Plot_4 | ecosystem: Environmental > Terrestrial > Soil > Tropical forest > Bulk soil | place: Panama | collected 2016-02-17
CACCGCCGGGAACCCCGGTGCGAGTGCCAATCACGGTACCAACCAGATCAGTATCCGTGACCTACAGCGCAACGACGTGATTACGTGTCAGTTGTGCGCGTTCGCGAAGTTTCCCGATGTGACCTATGCCAAAGAAGGCGGTGAAATGGTGTGGACGTTCCACGCCGGTATCGTTGATTTTGTGCTCGGCACCGGACTCGCGGTCGCGTTCTAACCTGACACAGTCACTTTTTTAGGGAGGAGTGACTATGCAGGGTATGGGCATGAACGGTAACTCGGTGATGAGCGGGTTAATGACCGGCGCGTTCACCGGCCAGGAACTCAGGATCAACGACATCGATTACCGCACCGGCAAGCTCGATGCGTTCAAGCAGTTCCACTTGTTCCGCAAGTTGATGCCACTCTTCAGCGGGATGGGCGAGACTGCCGCGTCACAGATCGCTCGCGCGGCTGCGGCTGCGGGAGCATCGGATGACGTGGTGCAGTGGACACTACTGGGTCCGATTGCCCAGGCGGTGTCTGAGATGTCACAACAGGACAGTGAGTTTATCATCAAGACCTGTCTCGCTGTCTGCACGCGAAAGAACCCCGGTGGTCAGTGGGTGAGAGTCACCGCCCCCAACGGTGAGTTGATGTTCGAAGACATCGAACTGATGGGGATGTTACAACTGACATTCGCGGTGATACAGGACAACCTTGGAACTTTTTTTCCCGGTCGCCCCCAAAACGATTCGGATCAAGGGGCGGTCCAACCATCGACCCCGTCGATATGAACGATGAAGAATACTGGGTCATGCGTCCAGTATTAGAAGGTATGTGTCAGTACGAGTCACTGGTGAACGGGTCACTGGACTTGGCTGACCTTGCACGGATGAACGAAGCTCTCGACGTGCGGAACGAGAACCGCGCTCGCGCCGATGAGGCGATGGCGGCGGAACAGGAACGGAACCGCTATGGCTGACACCGTCCTTGAGTCGTTTCTGATCAAGCTTGGTTACCAAGTCGATCAGGCGAGCGCGAAATCCTTCACTACAGCGATTAGCGAGGGTATCAAGGGTGTTACGCAGTTCGCCGCTGCGTTGACGGCGATGGCGATTGGTGTCGAGGAAGCGGTGCGCCGTACCGCCTTCCAGATGCAGCGGCTCAATTTCGCCGCGACGATGGGAGGGACCACCACACAACGACTGAGGGAGATCGGTACCGCTGCCGAAGCGGTGGGCGCGAGTTATCAGGGCGCGATTGAACAACAAGAGAAGCTCAATCAGGTATTGACTGAGTCACCCTGGCTCAAGGGCGTGCTAAAGGCGCAGCTTAACGGTCACGCGGCAGATGTTCAGGGTATCATTGATCGTTACATAGAACTCGCCAATCAGTTTGGTGAGGAGAGTGTCCAAGTCCGGTCCTTCCGTGACCAGATGAAGGACTTGCTCGGCATTAATATGGAACTCGCTTCGCAGGAGTTCCGTAACCAGCCGCTGCGCGAAGCGAGGTTGAGGAACCTCAAGGCACTCGGTGACATATACGGAGAGTCGATCAAAAGAGGCGAAGCAGACTCCACCAAACTCTTCACCGCGTGGGGGAAGCTGACCCAGCAATTCGACTTCATGTGGAAGTCGGTTACTAGCCACCTAACGGGTTACATCGCCGAAGCGGTTGACGCTGTCAATGATTGGTTACTCAAGCAGGGACCACTTATCACCGGCTTCCTAGACACTGTTGAAGACGCTATCAAAAAAGCAACTATTGCTACAGGTGACTGGCTTAAGGAGCTTATCGACAAAGTCAAAGTTGGTGACTGGGAAGGTGTGGGTAAACAGATCGGTGACGCTATTATTCATGGTCTGGAACAAATTGGGACGTGGCTCGATAATGTGGGAACCTATTTGAAGGAGCACGCTCAAGGTTGGTTTGATGCTGGCGGCGCGGCAGCGGAAAAGTTCCTACTCGGTTTTGAGAACTCCATCATCGGATCATTGCCCACTTGGATGCAGGGCATGATGATGAAGATGGAGGGTAGACCGGGATCGGAGAACATCTCCTGGGGTGAAATCTGGGGTAACATGAACGGTATCCCAGGTACCTACGATCCAAAGATACTTGAGGAACAACTCAAAAAGGCTAACGCGACCCCCGGAAGTGATCAGCCGGGCGGCAAGCCGAAGTTCCAACACGGCGGCATTGTCGATGCGTCACTCCACCACGGCGAGATGGTACTTCCCGCGCCAATAAGTGAAGGTTTGCAAACCTTTTTTGGTAGTGGTGACAGTCCGTTGGAGCGGTGGTTGCAGGGTGACGCTTCATACCAGCCCTTAGTCGATTTTGTCGAAACGGTTTACGCCAAGCTCGCCGATACCATCGAGGATGCTTTACGCCGGTTATGGCCAGACGGGGGCGGCGGTCCCGGCGGCGGTCCCGGCGGCGGTCCCGGCGGCGGTCCCGGTGAGGGACCGCCCGGCGGTCCTAATGGTGGCGGTGGTGTTGTGCCTACGCTCAAAGGCGGCGAGCGGCAACAACAGGCGATGGACTACTTCATCAGCCAGGGTTGGTCAAAGGAACAAGCTGCCGGGATTGTTGCTAATCTCTCCACCGAGACAGGTGGTACTTTTGATCCACAGTCCAAAGGTGACAGCGGTCTAGCCTTTGGTGTGGCTCAGTGGCACCCAGACCGTCAAGCTAAGTTCAAGGAGGTTTTTGGTCACCCGATCCAACAATCGACTTATGCGGAGCAACTCGCATTTGTCGATTGGGAACTACGTAATACCCACAAATCGGCGGGTGACCGACTGAGAGCGCAAACAACGGCTGCGGGATCGGGTTCCTCCGTCAGTCAGTATTATGAGGCACCGGCAGCGCGTGACTATAATATGCGGATACGTGGCGCGCTCGCGGGAAAGATTGCCGGTGGTTACCAGCCCGGTGACACAGTTAGTGTACCAACGACACCGGGAACACCGGATGTACCTGTGCCCGGTGGTGGAGGTGGTAGTTTCAATGTCGCCAAGAAAGCCGATCTCGCTCATACCAACCAGCGATTGGTTGAGGCACTCAAGGCGGCGGCACAGATCACCGGTCTGCCGATTAATGTCACCGAAGCCTATAACCCGACAGGTCACGTAGCCGATTCGGCGCATCACAAAGGCATGGCGATAGACTTTCGTGTCGGTAACATGCCGAACGAGGGTGCCTTTGGTGGTGCGGGAAGTATCCCTTATGCCAAAGTCGCGCACGCGATGTACAACTACCTCTACAAAAAGTACGGTGCTGAAACGGCCAACGCATTGGCGTGGGGTGGTGAATTTGAAACCAAGCCGGGTTCCGGTGTCTCAGACTGGATGCATGTCGGGTTCCAGAGGCGTGGTGCACATCGTCGTAACGATTGGGCTTATGTGGACAACAGCCAGAACGTTACCAACTACACCCAGGTGAGCGATGCCGAAGGGGTTCGTCGCACCCTTTATAACAGTGACAGTTCCCGCTCGATGCGGATCAAACGGACGATGATGGGATGAACGGCGATACAACACTCACCGATCTCGGTCTTGGCCCAGGTACCGATCCGCTCGGCAATCTCGGTGCCCAGAGTCCATCCGACTCGGCCAATAGTGACACGTTCCAGAATAGTAACCTCAATCAGGACTCGTCACAAAGTGAGGGTTGGCGTTCTTTGTCACAACAAATGCAACCGTCGCAGGGTTCCGGTTCCGGTCAGATCGATCCCAGTACGATGCACAACGACGCGCAATGGATGCGCGTCCTCAGTCTGGTAGTGTACAGTTCCGGTGTCACTTCAGCGCAGCAACAGGCGAACGCGCCTGTCACACCTTCCGCTGGCGGCTTTAGTGTTCCTACCGGGAGGCGAGTTGTTCCATTCCCGCGACCGCGCCGCCGGATACCGGGGTTGCCGGGACAGTTAGACGATCCGGCAGTAAGTTCCACGGGTTACGCCGCCCAGAACAGTACCCCAGCGACTGGCGGTGGTCAGAACAGCAATCTGCCGGGAATTGAATTGTCGGCCTTGCGCTGCAAGTTCACGATCACTAAAACTACCGCAACGACACCGGACGTGCTCAACGCACGTATCTACAACATGGCACCCGCAACGATGGCCAAGGTCATCGAGTTCACCCGTGTGCGGGTGATGGCGGGTTACAAATACGCCAACTTCGGGCTGATCTTTGATGGCACCGTGGTGCAGTACCGCCGGGGTAAGGAGAACCCGACAGACACCTATCTGGAGATCATCGCCGCCGATGGTGAAGACCTTCTTAGGCAGGCGAGTATCATCGACACGTTACCGGCGGGTTCTGAGGAACGGCAGGCATTGGAGAAGATCAACAGCATTCGGCAGGAACTGGCGCAGGGTAACTTCAAGGTCGAGTACCAAGACCCGAAATTGTACACGCGACAGACAACGCGTGACCAAGTCCTCATGGGCCAGCTAAGCAATCTGGAACGGCAGTATATGCTGTCTTATGGTGCCCAACACTACCTCGACAGCGGGCAGTATATCATGATGTCGAAGACGGGTTACCGTCCCGGCGAGATGGTTATCCTGTCACCAAAGACCGGGCTGGTCGGTTTGCCGGAAGTGACACCGCAGGGTATCCAGGCCAAGTGTTTGCTGAACCCGAAGCTGCGGCTTGGCGGTATCGTGCAGATCGACTCCAACATCTTGTCCGGTGTTGCTTTCACTCCCGGTACCGCATCCCAGACAGATGCGAACGGTAACGTCATTCCCGGCGACCCGACCGGTGGCAAAGTGTACAACCCCAATCTACGCGGCCAGATCATCGAAACCGCGTTCACCTCGCCGGTTGGTAGGTACAAGATACTTTTGATGACTTACAACGGAGACACTCGCGGTAACAGTTGGTATTGTGACATTGTGTGTGTCGCCTTGAACGCCAACAACGAGGTGATGCTGGGAAGTAACAGTCAGTCCAACGCATGGCGACGTGCCGCGCCGGAAGCGCGAGCCGGGTCGCAAGTGGCGAGCGGCTGATATGGCTGCGGCACCTCCTCTCGCCGGTCCCGGTGGTGGTCTGGGTGGTGGTGGTCTGGGTACCTTTGGTAGCTGGCAAACCGCCTTCTTCATACCGCACCGTCGCAGTATCGGCGGGATCGTGGCACAGGTGACAATAAGCGAGCAAGCCTCTGATGACATTCAGATCACGGAGCATCCCGTAGAGCAGGGTGCCCCGATAGCGGATCACGCTTTTAAGCGCCCAGCAGTAGTGACAATCACCGCTGGATGGACCCGGCAGTATGCGTGGGACTTGAGCGCGGAAACCGGCATGTACGGTTTGTTGCTTTCGTGGCAAGCGGCTTTGTTACCATTCGATGTTATCACCGGGAAGCGTAGTTACACTAACATGTTGATTGAGCGGTTACAGGTGATGACCGACAATCACAGCGAGTACGCCTTGATGGCGACGATCACTTGCCGACAGGTGATCATTGTCAGTACCGCGACAACCAATGTGCCGGGGATGTCGAGTAGCGGCAACGATCAGACAAACCCGTCACAAACCGCGCCGACCCAGAATGGTGGAACTAAATCATCGAACCAAGCGGGTACTGTTGATGACAGCCAGTTAGCGCCGAATAGTATTCAACAGCCACCGCCGGATGATTCTGGTCAGCCTAGCGGCGCTCCCGCGCCGCCTCAGTACGATGATAATCCGTCCACGCCGACAGCGGCGCAGGCGCAGGCGCAATTTGATGACGATCAGGTACAGTTACCAAATAGTCCACCGGTTCAGACACCGACCACCAACCCCTACACCGGCAATGAGGCGGGTAAGGTCATCCCGATCCCACCCGCGCCGCCACATATTATCTCGCCATGAGCACGATCTGGGAAGTCCCGCTGACACCGCGCGCCCAGGTTATCCGGGTCGATATCGGGAACACTTTCTATACGTTGAACTTTAGGTGGAACCGTGTCAACTCGACGTGGATCATGGATATCAGTGACAGTCTCAATAACCCGTTGTCTATGGGTATCCCATTAGTGACTGGGGCTGATTTGTTGGGGCAGTTCCGCTACCTGGGGATCGGCGGCGGGGTACCGATGATCACCATGACTATTGCGGTTGGTCACTCGCCGGACGAGATACCGACTTACGAGAACCTGGGGATCGACGCCCACCTCTTCTATAAGACCTTGGTGTGACATGGGCAGCGGTGTCTATGACGATACCGAAAGGTATTGGAACTACGACGAGCAGAGCTTCCAAGAAGAGGAAGCGCATCAGGCGCGTATCTGGACCGCGCTGCCGATCCGCATCGACGCGCATGAACCTGACAAGAACACGGTGCGGTCGCAGCCGACCGTCCAGTTGAATGTCCAAGACCCCAAGACCGGCGACACCGAGTGGAAAAACATCCCAGTTGTCGGTGACATGCCGGTGTTTATGTACGGCGGCGGTGGTATCGCGATCACCGTCCCGGTACAAAAGGGCGACGAGGGTCTAGCGATATACTCCAGCCGTGGCATCGACAACTGGTTTACCAAGGGCGGTGACCCGCAGCCACAGTTCGACGCGCGGATGCACTCGTTGAGTGATGGCTTTGTCCTTCCCGGTTTCCGGTCACAACCGAATAAGTTACCGAAGGTCAGTACCACAAGCTGGCAGTTACGCACCGATGACGGCACGTCCTTTATGGACTTCAAGCCGAAGCCGAAGACGAGTACGGCGGTACAAGAGTTACTTGCCATCGGGGGGAACCCGTTACCGACCCTGACGACGAGTATCGAGTCGGCGATCATGGTGAACTCGTTCGCCGGGAGTATCCTTCACGCTGCCGGGGTTCCGCTGCCGCAAATACCTAATCTCCAGAGTGTTATTGGCAGCATTGTTCACGCCGCCGGGGTCAACATACCGTCACTTCCTACCTCGGTCGGGCAGATTGTCCACACCGCGCTCAACACCATAAGTCACGCGACGCAGTTAGGCGACATCGTTCATAGCGCGTTATCGGGTGACATCTCCCATACGGCGGCGTCACTTATCAAACTCGCCTCTGGTAGCGCATCCCAGCGCGAAGCCGGGGAGCGGATGTTCCTCCCCCGCGCAGCCGGTGCCTCGATCACTCTCAACACACCGCTTGTACAAGTCAGTGCCGATCTCAAAGCGTTTGGCAGGATCGACGCTTCGGGTGGATTTTTTGTCAATGGTGTTCCTATTGGTGGCGGCGGCGGCGGTGGTGGCGGCGGGATCACGTCGGTAACTTTGACCGGGGATGTCACCGGCAGCGGTACCGATACGGTCGCGACCACGGTTGTCGGTCTTCAGCATCGCGCGGTGTCATCCGCTGCGCCGGGTGATGGTCAGTTACTCGGGTGGTCGAACCTTTACACCGCGTGGGTACCAACCGATCCCGGTGCCGGTCCCACCGGTCCTCCCGGCCCAGCCGGACCTACCGGACCTACCGGACCTACCGGTGATCCCGGTCCAACCGGGTTGCCCGGTCCTCCCGGCGCAACAGGGAGCACAGGCCCAGCCGGTCCTCCCGGCGCAACAGGTGCGACCGGGGCAGACTCAACCGTTCCCGGTCCTCCCGGCGCGACAGGTGCGACCGGGCCAGCCGGTCCTACCGGTGCCGCCGGTCCTACAGGCCCAGCGGGGCCGACAGGGGCGGTAGGAGCCACCGGGCCAGCCGGTCCGACCGGCGGCACCGGTCCTATGGGTCCGCAGGGTATCCAGGGTACCCCAGGAGCTAGTGGCGCTACCGGTCCAACGGGTGCGACAGGTGGTGTCGGTCCCGCCGGTCCAACGGGGCCGACTGGCGCAACCGGTGCTACAGGAGCAGCTTCGACGGTTCCCGGCCCGGCGGGTCCGACCGGTGCTACAGGCTCGACTGGTGCTACGGGCGGTGTCGGTCCTGCCGGTCCCACCGGACCTACGGGTGCCACAGGGACACAAGGTATCCCAGGTGTAGCGGGGCCAACGGGTCCGACCGGTGCAACAGGTGCTACCGGCGCAACGGGTGCCGCGTCAACAGTTCCCGGCCCAACGGGTCCGACCGGTGCGACTGGTGCCACGGGTCCACAGGGTCCGAATTGGCAAGTTGGTCCCGGTTTGTCACTTAACACCGGAACGACACCGAATACCGTTGATGTAGTGACTCCTTATTTGCCGCTGACCGCTGGTGTGGGAACACCGCTAACTGGTGTGCTTAATATCAAGCTGAACCCTGGCACCGTTGCCGGGGTGATGCCGAACACCATGTTGTGGCTGAACCAGAGTGATAATCTGGCACCTCGGTTACAATTCGACGGTTACGGTACTGCCGTTAACGGTACCCCGACAATCTCCTTCCGGTTGGCGCGTGGTGTTGGTACCGCGCCCACGGCGATCCAGTTGGGTGATACATTCGGCACGATAGAGGGTTACGGTTACCAGAGCGGTGGTGCCTACACCGGGCGGCGCGCGAGTATCCAATACATTGCCGCCGAGAACTGGACCGCGACCAACCAGGGTGCCTATATCATTTTTAACACCAACGCCATCGGTGCGGCAGCGAATCCTGTCGGGCGCGTACAAATCAACACCGGCATGATGGTACTGACTTCCGCTGGGGCACTGCCGACTTCCGGTGACATGGGTGCGGGTACCATCAATGTCGCGACCGGTTACTATATCAACGGCACCTCTATCACCACCGCGTTACCGTACCTCCCGCTCGCTGGGGGCACTTTAACTGGACCGGGTAACTTGACGGTCAATGGTTATCTTGATGTCGGTACCGGGTTACCAACCGATGTTGGCGCTGGCGGCGTTATGGCCGGTGCTTATTACAGTGCTAGTAACGGCATCCTCTTTGCAATGAACGCCTACGTTTCCGCATCTTCCGGTTGGAAAGCGGCGAACACCAATGCAATGGTGGCACTGAATGCTGCCAATGGCGGGATGCAGTTCTACTCGGCACCCGCTACCACAGTCGGCGCGTCACCGTCATGGACGGGAACATTTAGTATCGCCGCCAACGGTAACATAGCGACTACAGGTGCTAATCTTTATTTAGGTAGCAGTGGAAGTAACATTTTCTTTGCCGGGGCGACAACTACCGGCCCATTGATGTTTGCCGATGTCAATAACATGATCTGGAAGTTGGGGTCAGGTAACTCCACATATATTTGGCAAAGTTCTGGTGGCACACAATTGATGCTTTTGACCAACTCGGGCAATCTCGTCCTAGAGGGTAACTACCTAACTTTTATGAATGCAGCTACCGGCACGGTCAATGCGCCCGGTGGTCCGTTCCTCTACGGTGACGCGAACTGGATCATCGCTCATGTCGGCTCGGGTAACTTGGGGTTCCAAGTCCAGAACGCTAGCGGCGTTGGTTTCTTTAATGTTCAGCCCGGTACAACTGCGACGATGGTACTTGGTGCCATTGTCCTGGCACAAACCAGTGCGAATTATACGAGTCTCTATACCCCCGCTGTCAATGGTTTCATTATTGGTGGTGGTACTACCGACCCGGCAACCTATTACCGACAAACGACTCATCTGTTCCAAAATATTGCTGGCAGTACCTCTTTTGCATGGATAGTCGGCACCGATGTTAGCAATCCGTCTAGCGCGGTTATCACCCCATCACGTATCCGAGTGGCGGCACCAAACACTTCTACTGACGATGCCGCATCCGGTTCCTTCGACTTTCGTGGTTACGATCCCAATTCCTTGTCGATTGTCGGCGCGGGACTCACCAACAGTCGGCAAGTCCGTATCTGGGATAACCTATTTGTCCAAAATACGGTAACTGCCTCCGGTAGTGTTACTGCCAGTAACCTCGCTGTTACAGGTTCCGGTGCCATTGTTACATGGCAAGACCGGACCTATAACAGTGTTTCTTGGGGTTGGTATGCGACCGGCGGGGCTGGTCCGAGTGGGGCAGGAACTGTCGCGCGGTTGTGGTACTCGCCTAGCGGTGACAGAGTTACGGTTGACGCCAGCGGAAATATGGTCATTGTTGGTAACGCCACCGTCAACTCGGGGAACTTGTTCCTCAACACTACGGGCGCACGTATCTACGCTGACGCCACCAACATGGGGTTCCTTCTCCCCAGCGGAAACAGCGGTTTCTATTTTATGAATAATGCGGGTACTGCCAGTTATGCCCAGATAAGCAGTGCCGGTAGTTTGTACCTAAACAGTGTTGCGGTAACTTCTGCCAGTAGTTCCTACGTTTGGTTCTATGACGCACAGGGTAACCAAGCCCTGTTCCTGGGCGGGAACTCCAGCGGTAACACCAACCACTATCGTAACACCACGCATGTTATCGCCAGTATCGGCGGTACGACCAGTTTTGCGGTCTTCAATCAGTACGGATTGGGACTTGGCGCTTTTACTCCGAGTAACGTTGCTGCGCCATTACAGTTTGGTAGCACCTACGCCAGCACCCCGCCCGTGGTGAACAAGATCGATTTGTTTCAGGCTCAAGGCACGTTTGGTATCGGTTTGTCAGGTGGACAGGTCGATTATAGCTCGCAGACCTACCACGCCTTCTGGGCCGGAACGACTAAAATTGCCCTTCTCGGTCCTACGCAAGTGGCACCCGGCGGCAACAATTCCATAACATGCGGTACTGCATCACTGGCTTGGTCAGCGATGTATACTTACAGTAGCCCCGCGCCGTCTGATCTGCGACTGAAGGCCAATATTCAAATGTTACCTGATGGTTGTCTCGATCTGGTGTCACTGATCAACCCGATCCGCTTTGAGTGGCGAGAACCGTCACCGGGCGACGATGGGGTGATACACTGGGGCTTTGGCGCGCAGGATGTCGAGCGGGTGATGGAAGAGGCTGATCTCGATTTTGGCGGTCACAGGATCACCGATGACGTTCACACGCTGGATTCGCGCGAGCTTACCGCTGTATTGTGGAAGGCAGTGCAGGAGCTAACCGCCAAGGTGGCGGCGTTAGAAGCCTTGCTTGTGGTGTGAAAGGGAGGTAACAATGTCGGCGAGCAATGACGAGTGTGTCGCCGCTTTTATGCGGACACAGGTCTGTTTAGACCGCATCTACTCGCAGCTTTTGGCGTGGGCAGCGTACATCACCGCTGAAGCGTTGCCGCCGAATACGACCGCGCCGGATAAGGCTTGGGTCCAACAGCGCGTCCTGGCGGAACGGATGCCCTCATCGGCAAACGGCTATGTGCCGCAAGTTGGTCCGTATCTTTTGGAGATACCGAACATCACCCAAAACATCAGTAGTCTCCTCAACCAGTGGAACGACGAGGCGGCCGACACGTCACTTTCGAACGATGTCAACGCCGCCTTTGCGACAGTAATGCCGACATTCGCCAGTGCCGTTATCACCGATCAGGATGTCGCCAATTGGTGTACCAGAAATGGTTACCCACTCCCGCCCGATCTTGTCGGTGTCACTACGGCACCGATGATGGCACCGATGGGACCACCCAATATCCCGGCACCCCCGCCAGCAATACCCAGAGTTAACTAGAGGAGAGAGTGGCCATGCAGACCCAACAGCAAGCCCCCGCACCCGTTCCGCCGACCCTGCCGATGAGTGTGCAGCTTGAGGCGCAGCAATGGAATGGCGTGCTCGCCGCGCTCTCCGATGCGCCCTACCGTA
>Ga0126371_10005138_pt1 | contig 11606 bp, 12 predicted proteins | sample PanSoiMetaPlot_4_FD_110145 | JGI IMG/M metagenome (GOLD analysis project Ga0126371, IMG submission 110145) | Tropical forest soil microbial communities from Panama - MetaG Plot_4 | ecosystem: Environmental > Terrestrial > Soil > Tropical forest > Bulk soil | place: Panama | collected 2016-02-17
GCTTCGACGCCATCGCGCGCGTGATGCAGGTTGTTGTGGATTTTTCCCTCGTGCAGCGCTTCCTGCGTCAGCCGGGCGTCGCCCGGATTGTCTTCGACCAGGAGGATTTCAATCGGGCGGCTTGGCAAGGTCTCAACCATTGGTGGCTCCATTCTGGATGTCGGCCGGAAGTGTGAAGTGGAAGCGGCTGCCCTGGCTCGGCGTCGATTCGATCCAGATGCGGCCACCGTGGTATTCGATGACTTTCTTGGCGATCGCGAGGCCGATGCCGGTCCCCGGGTATTTGTTGCGCTCGTGCAGGCGCTGGAAGATCAAAAACACGCGCTCGAGATATTGCGGCTCGATGCCGATGCCATTGTCCTCGACGACGATGTGCGACATGGCGCCTTCGGCGGTGGCGGAGATGCTGATCGTCGGCGTCACGCCGTCGCGTTGGAATTTGATCGCGTTGCCGACCAGGTTTTGCATGAGCTGAGTCAGTTGTATGCGCACGCCGACGACGCGCGGCAACGTGCCGACGTTGACGATCGCGCCGCTGTCCGAAATCGCCGCCTTGAGGTTCGCAAGCGCGCCGGTCACCGCGTCGGCGAACTCGAACGGCGCCGGATCGCCGCCTTTGCGGCCGATGCGCGAGTAGGAGAGGAGGTCGTTGATCAGACGTTGCATCCGGTTCGCGCCTTCGACAGCGAAACCGATGAATTCGTTGGCGTCTTTGTCGAGCTTTTCGTTGTAGCGGCGTTGCAGCAGCTGGCAATAGCTCGCCACCATGCGCAACGGTTCCTGCAAGTCGTGCGAGGCGACATAGGCAAACTGCTCGAGCTCGGAATTCGACCGCTGGAGCTCCTGGTTGCGCTCGTGAATCTCGATGCCCTTGAGCCGGATCTCTTCATCCTTGGCGTGCCGCTCGGTGACGTCACGGATCGTGCCGATCATGTAGAGCGGCTTGCTGTTGGCGTCGAACTCGACCACGACTTCGCGCAGGATGTGCCGCATCTCGCCATCGGGACGGAAGATGCGGTATTCGAACGGCTCCGGGTTCTTGCCCGACGCGATTTCGCCGCGCGTGCGCGCGATCGTGGCGTGGTCGTCCGGATGAACCAGCTTGAGGAAGTTCTCGGTCGTCGGGCGGAATGTCGCCTTGTCGACGCCGAAGATCTCATAGCACGTGTCGGACCATTCGGCGGTGTCCGAGCGCAGATCGCGGAAATCGCTGCCCATGCGGGCAAGGCGCTGCGCCTGCGACAGATATTCCTGGCTCCGCCGCAGCTCGTCGGTCAGCGCCTGGAGGGCTTCCTGCGCTTTATGTTCCTCGGTGATATCGCGATAGGTGCCGATGCGCTTCCACGGGTTGCCGTTGGCGTCCTTGACCAGCGAAGTCTCGCAATGGAACCACAGGACGGTGCCATCGGCGTGCTGAGCCCGGAATTGGAACGGCGGCGGGTTCTGGCCGCTTTCGGAAGCAACCATCGACGCTTCATAGGTCGTCCGATCGTCGGGATGAACGAGGGTCAGGAACTCGTCGCGCTTGGGCGCCGGCAAATTCGAGTCGCGGCCGAACATCCGGCTGCATTCCTCCGACCATTTGACGTCGCCGGTCTGGAGATTGCGTTCGACGCTGCCGGTGCCTGAGGTGCGTTGCGCCTGCTGCAGGTGGTCTTGGTTCTTGCGCAGGGTTTCGCCCAGGGTTTCGAGCTCCATCTCGCGCTTCTTGAGCTCGGTGATGTCGATGCGCATGCAGACGGTGCCGCCGTCCGAGGTGTGCCGTTCGATGGCCTGCGTCCAGCGTCCGTCGGGAAGCTGATCGGGCGGAATGACGCCGGGACTGCGGAACTGCTGCAGTCGCTTTTGTACCGCCCGCTCAGTCTCGGCGTCCGACGCGTGGGGATGAATACGGCGATAACGCGTGCGGGTCAGATCATCGAGCTTGGTTCCGGCCACGAGGAGATCGACAACCTCGGGGAAGAATTTCGCCGCGTTATCATTGCGGAGCAGGATCTTCTCGTCGCGATCGTAGAGAATGAGCGACGCCGGCATGACCTCGATCGCGTCCTTGAGCAGCGCCTGCGCGGTCTCGCTTTCCTTTTCGTGCTTCTTCAGTTCCGTGATGTCGGTGCGGACGCCGATGATTCCGCCTTCCGACGTGCGGCGCTCGATGATCTGGGTCCAGCGGCCGTCCTTATAGGTGCGGACGATGTTGGTGTTGCCGGAGCGATGTTGCTTCATCCGCTCGGCGATCCACGCCTCGAAATTGTCGCCGATGCCGTCGACGTACGTCGAAGCATGCTCGCGCAGCAGATCCTCGTACTTGGTGCCGGGGATCAGAAGATGCGATGAGGTGGGGAAGTAGCGCTGCGTCGCGCTGTTGCAGAACACGATGCGGTCGTCGCGATCGCACAGCATCAGGCTCGCCGGCACCGTCTCGATCGCTTCCATGAAGCGCCGCTGCGCCGCGGCGGCGCGGTGTTCGGTCTCGACCTGGGCGGTGACGTCGCTGGCGATGCCGCGATAGCCGAGGAACTTGCCTTCGATATCGAACAACGGCTTGCCGCTCGTCTTGATCCAGCGCACGCCTTTGCGCGTGGTGATCGACGAGATGACGTCGCGATAAGGCTTGTGCGCCTTGATCGTCGCGAAATGATTCTGGAGCTGCGAATCGTTCGGCGCGCTGGCGAAATCCGCGACGCTATTGCCGATCAAGCTGTCGGGCCGGATGCCGAGGATCTGTTCGATCGAGCCGATGATCCGCGTGAAGCACAACCGATCGTCGGATTCCCAAAGCCACGACAGGGAGCTCTGCAGCGAGTCGCGCAGCATCTCCTCGGCGTCGAGCAGCCGGGCTTCGGTCGAAGCGACGCGCGCTTCGGCCGTTGCCAAACGCGCGGCAGCATCCGCGTGGGCCGTCGACTCGTCGTCCGCAGAGATTTGCTTCTGCACAACGGGCATAGCAGGTATCTCGCCGCTCTCGGTGAAACGGCTAATAATGGATTGAGGGCGTTAATGAGCCGTGAATTGGCCCGATTCGTGAGTGGGTTAGGTAAGTTTGCTTGACCCTCGAAAGCGCCCCGATTACACCGACCATGATCGATTTTCCCGCCGGCAAGGCGGCGTGAGCGGCGCCCAGCCTTGATTTTCGGTTAATCCTCGGGGGAGAGGCAGGGCGATGCTGTACGAGGCCTATCAGGCGCAACGCGACGCCTTTGCGCCCATTCGGATGCTGGCTCAAACCGTCCAGGGCGTGCTCAACCAGCCCTGGCCCGTCGTCGCCCACCACCCGATGATGCGTGCTGCCGCCGCCGCCTGCGAAATGGTGGCGCGCGCCGGCATGTGGCACGAGCGGCCGCCCTTCGGCATCAAGTCGGTCGCCATCGGCAATCGCGTGCTGCCGGTGCACGAAGAGGTCGCTTCCTGCCACCCGTTCTGCACGTTGCGACACTTCCGGAAGGAGGGCATTGCCGCGGTTCAGCCGCGCGTGCTCGTGGTGGCACCGCTGTCCGGCCATTTCGCGACGCTGCTGCGCGGCACGATCGAGACCTTGCTGCCGGACTTCGACGTCTACGTCACCGATTGGATCAACGCCCGCAACGTGCCGATGCTCTACGGGCAATTCAGTCTCGACGATCACATTGCGCTGATACTGTCGTACCTGCGCGAACTCGGCTCTGACCTGCACGTCATCGCGGTGTGCCAGCCGGCGGTGCCGGTGCTCGCGGCCGTGGCGCTGCTCGCCGCCGACGGCGATCGGGCCCAGCCATGCAGCATGACCTTGATGGGCGGACCGATCGACACGCGCGTCAATCCGACGGCGGTGAACGTGCTCGCCACGACGCGGTCGTTGTCGTGGTTCGAGAAGAAAGTCATCGCTGCCGTGCCGGCGCGTTTTCCCGGCGCGTTCCGCCGCGTCTACCCTGGCTTCTTGCAGCTTGCGGGTTTCATGACGATGAATCTCGACCGCCACGTCACGGCGCACGTCGATCTGTTCAACCATCTGGTGCGCGGCGACGGCGAGAGCGCGACGGCGACGCGCAAATTCTACGACGAGTACATGTCGGTGATGGATCTGCCCGCCGACTATTACCTGCAAACAGTGCAACGCGTGTTTCAGGACCATGCACTGCCGATGGGCACGTTCGATTGGCGTGGGCAACGCGTCGAGCCGTCGGCAATCGCGCGCACCGCGCTCTTGACCGTCGAGGGCGAGAACGACGACATTTGCGCCGTCGGCCAGACCGCGGCGGCGCATGCGCTGCTGACCGGGCTCAAAGCCGGCAAGAAGGCGCGCCACGTGCAGGCCGAAGTCGGCCATTACGGCGTGTTCAACGGCCGGCGCTGGCGCACGGAGATCTACCCGAAGGTGCGGGAGTTCATTCTCGCCCACGGGTGACCGCGATGACCGCGGTCGGAACGGGAGGGGCGATGGCAAAGCGCGGCAAAGTCATCATTACGTGCGCGGTGACGGGGTCGATCCACACCCCGACCATGAGTCCGCATCTGCCGCTGACGCCGGACCAAGTGGCCGAGCAGGCGATCGGCGCCGCCGAAGCCGGCGCCGCCATCCTGCATCTGCATGCGCGCGACCCCAAGGACGGGCGGCCGACGCCCGATCCGGCGGTGTTCATGCAATTCCTGCCGCGCATCAAGCAGGCCTGCGACGCCGTGGTGAACATCACCACCGGCGGCGGCCACAATATGACGGTGGACGAGCGGTTGGCGGCGCCGCTGAAGGCGTCGCCCGAGATGTGCTCGCTCAACATGGGCTCGATGAATTTTGGGCTCTATCCGATGTTGAATCGCTACAAGGAATTCAAATTCGAGTGGGAGCCGAAATATTTGGAGATGACGCGCGACTTCATCTTCAAGAACACCTTCAAGGATATCGAGCGCATCTTGAAGGATCTCGGCGAGGGTCACGGCACGCGGTTCGAGTTCGAATGCTACGATATCGGCCATCTCTACACGCTCGCGCATTTCCTCGAGCGCAAGCTGGTGAAGCCGCCGCTCTTGGTGCAATCGATTTTCGGCATTCTTGGCGGCATCGGCGCCGACACCGAAAACGTCGCGCACGCCAAGCGCATTGCCGACAAGCTGTTTGGCGACGACTACCATTGGTCGGTTCTGGCGGCGGGCCGCAGTCAGCTGCCGCTGATCACCATGGCCGCGATCATGGGCGGCAGTGTCCGGGTCGGCCTCGAAGATTCTCTCTGGATCGGCAAAGGGCAGCTCGCGAAGAGCAACGCCGAGCAGGTGAAACGTATTCGCGCCATTCTCGAGAACCTGTCGCTCGAAATCGCCACGCCCAAGGAGGCGCGCGAGATGCTGGCGCTCAAGGGCGGCGACCGGGTCGCGTTCTAGATGATCGACAAGCGCGTCAAGGACCTGGCCGCCGCGGTGGCCGGGATCAAGGACGGCGCGACGATCTTATGCGGCGGCTTCGGCGCGGTCGGCGAACCGATTGCCTTGACCGAGGCGCTGCTGCCCTTGGGCGTGAAGAACCTGGTCATCGTCGCCAACAACGCCGGCACCGGCGAAACCGGCATCGCCCGGCTGATCAAGGAAGGCCGCGTGCGCAAAGTGATCTGCTCCTATCCGCGTACGACCGATCCGCGCGAATTCGAGGCGGCGTACAAAGCAGGCAAGATTGAGCTTGAATTGGTGCCGCAAGGCACGTTGAGCGAACGCTTGCGCGCCGCCGGCGCCGGCATCGGCGGATTCTATACGCCGACGGCAGTCGGCACCAAATTGGCCGCGGGCAAGGAGACACGCGCGATCGACGGCAAATCGTACGTGCTGGAGCAACCGATCCGTGGTGACGCGGCGCTGATCGCTGCGTACAAGGGCGACCGCTGGGGCAATCTCGTCTATCGCAAGTCGGCGCGGAACTTCAATCCAGTGATGGCCGCGGCGGCGACATTGACCGTCGCGCAGGTGTCCGAGCTCGTCGAGCTCGGCGTGCTCGATCCCGAAGCCATCGTCACGCCGGGTATTTTCGTCGATCGCGTGGTGATAGTTCCGTAGAGCAAACCGAACCGGACGGATGTGTCCGGTATAGCTCAGCGGGCGATGCGCATTTGCCAAAGGGTTATGGCGGGCGTCACCGCCAACTCCATGACCAACGCGAAGATCATGCTCGGTGATGTTGTTCCCTGGACCAGAACCGACAGCAGGCGAGCAAATCCGCCCAATAGAACCAAGCCGGCGAGAAGAAGAAATCGCGGCCGCCGCTTTTCGATTCGCGGTATGGCCGAGAGATAAGCAAAGCCAATTCCCAATAACAGGCCGGAGAGATACCGAAAGTAGCCGTCTAAATCGGCCGAAACAACGCTGTGGCCGCCGAGGAATCCGGGTCCGAGGACCACGCCCGCTCCGCCGGCCGCAATCGGCACCAGACTTCCAATTACGACGACGACTTGCAGCGTTCGTATCTCGGTGCGCGAGTCAGATTCCCGCATACCAATCATACCCTTGATCTCCTGAACCGATGATCGCGTCGTGGTCGTTCGCTGAAAAAACGGGCGAGCGGCGTGGGGGAGAATGCCGCTCGCCCGGCCAATGGCGCGACGCCGCTTAGTTCGGCATCAGCACCTTATTCACCACCATGATGACGCCGTTGCTCTGGTAGACGTCGGGGATGGTGACGTTCGCCGTGTCGCCTTTGGCGTCGCTCACCATCAGATGCTTGCCGGACCCGGTGACCGTGAGCATGCCGCCTTCGACGGTCTTGAGCTCGGCGCGGCCGCCGCCTTCCATGATCTTCGCGTCGAGTGCCTTCGAATCGAGTTTGCCGGCGACGACGTGATAGGTCAGCACCTTGTCGAGCGTCGCCTTGTTTTCGGGCTTCAGGAGCGTGTCGACGGTGCCAGACGGCAAGGCCGCGAACGCTTCGTTGGTCGGCGCGAAGACCGTGAAGGGGCCCGGGCCTTCGAGCGTGTCGACCAAGCCGCCGGCCTTGACCGCGGCAACCAGCGTCGTGTGATCCTTTGAGTTCACCGCGTTCTGGACGATGTTTTTGCTGGCGTACATCGGTGCGCCGCCGACCATCGGATCGCCGGACGCGATAGCCGTGCCGCCGACCGCCAAAGCGACGATCGCCGCGGCACCGAGCAATTTGCTGATGTTCATAATGACTCCCTGATCGACCGCGGGCATTGGCCTGTCCTCCGCCGACGCGGCTTTCAAAGGGCTTACGCGGCAGAACACCGATCGGATGCAGGCGCCTTTTGCATCCGAATAGCCGCGCCGCACGTAATTCCAAGCGGGGCGCGAACAGGGATAGTCACGTGCACGCGAGCAAATGCCGCCTCGGCGGAATGGACAAGGCTGCGGTTTCCGGGCACGGTTCCGTCGAGCCATGGACGCAGAGGCGCAATCCAGTTATGTCGGCTGATCCCATTGCGTCGTCGTCAGCTGCGGTCCTGCTCGACGCTGTCGGCCGCGGCAGCCAGGCCGCCTTGCGCCGCCTTTACGAGCTTGAATCGCGGCGACTTTACGGCATCGCGTTGCGCATCGTGCGTCGGCCGGCGATTGCCGCGGAGGTTCTGCAAGAGGCGTTCATCCAGATTTGGCGCAACGCGCGGACATTTTCACCGGAGCGTGGCGCGGCGGAGGCTTGGCTCACGGGCATCGTCCGCTTCCGCGCGCTCGATGCCGTGCGCCGGCATGGGCGCGAGGTGCTGTCCGACGATCCGGCGCTCGGCGATGATGTCGTCGAAGCGGATGCGGTCGAGCGTATCGATGCCGCGGCGGAGGCCGGCGCATTGCGCCGATGCCTCGGCCTCCTCGACGAGAACCAGCGACGCTGCGTGATCCTGGCATTCGTCGATGGTCTTTCGCATTCCGAAATCGCGCAGCGCCTCGCGTCGCCCCTCGGCAGCGTCAAGAGCTGGGTGCGGCGCGGCTTGCTGGCGCTGCGGAGCTGTTTGCAATCATGATCCCCGAAACGCGCGACGATATCGACATTCTGGCTGGCGAATACGTTCTTGGCGTCCTCGATCCGACGGCGCGACAGGAAGTCGAAGCGGCATTGGCCGACAACGCAATGCTGCGCGATGCGGTCGCGTTTTGGGAAACGAAACTTCATCCCTTGTCGTCGCTCGCACCGCCCACCGAGCCGCCGGCTGACGGCTGGTCCGCTATCGCCGAACGCATCGACGGCGACGGCCGGCACAATCGGTCGCCAGGCCTTTGGAGTCGCCCGACACCATGGCGCTGGGCGACTGCAGGTTTCGCGGCGGCCGCCGCGGCGCTCGCGCTTTATCTTGCACTCGCACCGGTGGTGCCGGCGCCGCGCTACGTTGCCGTGCTGCACGCGCCGCAGCGCGAGCAAGCGGACTGGTTGGCGACCACGGGTAACGACGGTCTGACGATCCGGCCGATCTCGGAACAACACGCGCCGGCGGGCCGCACTTTCGAGTTGTGGGCGATTGCATCCGGCACGGCTCGACCGCAACCGCTCGGCGTCATTCCCGCCGATGGGATCCTGCGCATCGCCACGGTGCCGGCGAGCGTGCGCGGCGGCGCGACGCTGGCGATCAGCGTCGAGCCCCCGGGCGGCTCGCCAACCGGACTGCCGACCGGACCCGTGGTATTCGTCGGTGGCGTGCAGCCGCTCTAGGCGTTGGCTGGACTCGACCGGACCGTTATCATCGTCACATGCAAGCCCTTTCCCGCCGCCAGATGGCATGGCGCGCCGCGCAGGACATTCCCGAAGGCGCTTACGTCAATCTCGGCATCGGCCTGCCGACGCTGTGCGGCGATTACGTTCCGAAGGACCGCGAGATCGTCTTCCACAGCGAGAACGGCATTCTCGGCATGGGTCCGGCGCCGCAGAAAGGGCAGGAGGACCCCGACCTGATCAACGCCGGCAAGCAGCTCGTGACCCTGTTGCCCGGCGGATCGTATTTCCACCACAACGACGCGTTCGTGATGATCCGCGGCGGGCACATCGATCTGGCATTGATGGGCGCGCTCGAAGTGGCGGCGAATGGCGATCTCGCCAACTGGATCACCAACGATCCGCATGCGCCGCCCGGCGTCGGCGGCGCGATGGATCTGGCGGCCGGCGCCAAGGAAGTCCGCATTCTGCTCGAGCACACCACCAAAGAGGGTGGGCCGCGCATCCGCAAAGCGTGCAGCTATCCGCTGACGGCCAAAGCGTGCGTCAAGCGCATCTATACCAATTTGGCGGTAATCGACGTGACGCCGGACGGCTTGGTGGTGCGCGAGATGGTCGAAGGCCTCGACCTCGCCGGCTTGCAAAAAGTGACCGAGCCGAAACTTACGCTGGCGAATGACTGGAGAAAGCTGACGGCGCCGGCGGTCTAACGTTTCAGCCGGTGCTGAGAGTGCGGACCAGCGCCATCCAGTTGCCCTGTGGCGCCGCGCATTCCTCGCCGACGCTCGGCACCAAGGCAACGCCGCCGAACTTCCACAGCCGGCGCCATTGCGTCAAATCGGCCAACGCTTTGTCTTCGACGCGGCGGCGAATGCGGCGGTGCATGTACCAGCGGCCGAGCGTCAGATAGATCACCACACCGGCAACGGCGACGTCGACCGCCACCTGCCAGCCGCCGAACCACCAAGCGGCGACCGCGAGCGCGAGCCCGCCATAGGCCCAGATATTGCCGTCAGCCTCCGAGCCGACCGGACTGTCGAGATGCGTCAGCTTTTTGTAGTCGAGACGCAGCGAGATTTTTCCCTCGGCGCGCAGGCGATTCAGCGTCGAGAACAATTTCTCCGCGGTTTCATCGGGCGGCGCGGCGCCTTCGGCGACACTCATGCTTTGCCGTTCAGCCGTTCGATCACGGCAGCGATACCCTGGCCGACGCCGATGCACATGGTGACGAGCGCGTAGCGTCCGCCGCGCCGCTCGAGCTCGCGCAACGCGGTGAGCGCGATTCGCGCGCCCGATGCGCCGAGTGGATGGCCGATGGCGATCGCGCCGCCGTTCGGGTTGACCCGACTGTCATCGAAGGCCAAGCCCATCAGCTTGAGGCAGCCGAGCACCTGGGTGGCGAACGCCTCGTTCAATTCGATGACGTCCATGTCCTTGAGCGTCAGACCGGCGCGCGCGAGCGCCTTCTGCGACGCCGGCACCGGGCCGAGGCCCATGACGCGCGGCGGCACGCCCGCGACCGCACCGGAAACGATCCGTCCGCGCGGCGCCTTGCCGTCGCGCTCGCCGAGCGCGCGCGAGCCGATGAGCAACGCCGCGGCGCCGTCGTTGATGCCCGACGCATTCCCGGCCGTGACCACGCCGTCGGCAAACAAAGGCTTGAGCTCCGCCAACCGTTCGAACGTCGTGTTCGGCCGCGGATGTTCGTCTTGATCGACGGTGGCGCCGGCGCCTTTCTTGTTGGTGGCGACGGTCACCGGCAGAAGTTCGTCGGTGTAAAATCCCGCCGCTTTGGCCTTGGCGTATTTTTCCTGCGAGGCGAGCGCGAACCGATCGCTGTCGACGCGCGAGATAGCGTGATCGCGTGCGATATTGTCGGCGGTCTCCGGCATCGTGTCCTGGCCGAACTGTTTTGCCACCTTCGGATTGGGAAAGCGCGCGCCGATGGTGGAATCGAACAGCTTGGCCTCGCGGCTATAGGCGCTTTCGGATTTCGACATAACGAACGGCGCGCGGCTCATGCTTTCGACGCCGCCGGCGACGAACAGGTCGCCTTGGCCACAGCTCGTCGCCCGCGATGCATCAAGCACGGCGGCGAGGCCGCTGCCGCACAGCCGGTTCACCGTTTGGCCGGCGGTCTCCACCGGCAGTCCGGCGAGCAGTCCGGCGTACCGCGCAACGTTGCGCGCGTCTTCGCCCGCCTGGTTGGTGCAGCCGACGACGACATCCTCGTACTGCTCCGGCTTGAAGGGGTTGCGTTTGACGATGGCGGCGATGACGCCTGCCAGCAGGTCGTCGGGCCGCACCGGCGCCAGTGCGCCCGCATGCCGTCCGATCGGCGTGCGCAAGCCGTCATAAATGTAGGCGTCCATCATCGCCAATCTCCAGGCCCCCCGGCAGGGCAGAACCTAGGCAGGGCGGCGCGTCCGGGCAAGCGACGAAATCGGCGGAACGGCTTGCGTCCCGGCGATGGCTTAGCCGCTTCCTTAGGCCTTGCCGAGCTCCTTGAACACCTCGCGCGCGGTCTTGAAGCTTTCGAGCGACGCCGGGATGCCGCAATAGATCGCGACTTGGAGGAAGATCTCCTTGATCTCCTCGACCGTGACGCCGTTGGTGAGCGCGCCGCGCAGGTGAAGCTTCAATTCACCGGGCCGGTTGAGCGCCGACAGCATCGCCAAATTGAGCATCGAGCGCGTCTTGCGCGGCAGACCCGGCCGCGACCAGATTTCGCCCCAGCACCACTCGGTGGTGATCTTCTGGAACGCCATCATGAAATCGTCGGCGTCGGCCAGCGATTTGTCGACATAGTCCTTGCCGAGCACCTCGCGGCGCACGCTGAGACCCTTGGCGAACTGCGGCGTGTTGATGTCGGTGGCCATGATGCATCCCCTTTGCGGTTGTAAGCCCATCCGACCGCGACGTTAGGGAATGGCGCGCTGGGCGACAAGCGGGGCAACGCCCACGGTGGGCGCTTTTCCGCTTGCCCCGGTCGAGCGCC
>Ga0126371_10005139_pt1 | contig 11606 bp, 12 predicted proteins | sample PanSoiMetaPlot_4_FD_110145 | JGI IMG/M metagenome (GOLD analysis project Ga0126371, IMG submission 110145) | Tropical forest soil microbial communities from Panama - MetaG Plot_4 | ecosystem: Environmental > Terrestrial > Soil > Tropical forest > Bulk soil | place: Panama | collected 2016-02-17
CCCACCAACGGCAGGATCGGCGACCGCTGGCCCATGCACGCCACAGGAACGGGCCTGATCCTGCTTGCCTTCGCCGATCGTGACCTGCAGGAAGAGGCGCTGCAGCGCCCGCTGGAGCGATTCACCCCGCTCACGATCACCGATCCGGCCGAGCTGCGCCGCAAGCTCGCTCAGGTGCGCCAGTCCGGCTACGCGATCGCCGTCGGCCAGATCACGCTGCCCGACGTGGTCGTGGCCGTGCCTGTCTATGACCCGTTCGGCGATCTCGCGGCGGCGATCAGCGTCGTCGTGGAGGCCGCGAGGGCGAAACCGCAGGTCCTGGTCAGCATGCTCGCCGACGCATCCGGCGAGATCACCAGGAGGCTGGCGGCCCAGTCCGGGCGGGCCGGGCAGCGCCTGCCGGCGACCGTGCCACCCCGGCCCGTGGCGCGCGGCCGCGGATTCACCCCTGCCGTCCGGGTCGGCGCGTCGGCGTAGCTTTGCAGAAGATCAGGCTGCGGCCTGTCACCGAGACCGACCTCGGCATGTTCCGGCGCTTCGTGACCGAGCCTCGCCTGATCGGTCTTGACTGGTCCGGGTTTCGCGACCCGAAAGCTGTCCAGCGCCGATACGACACCGACAGCTACCTCGGCGAGGACAACGGCAGGCTGATCGTCGACGTGGCAGCCGAGGCCGGGCCGGCCTTCGAGCCGGCTGGCCTGGTGTCCTATCAGAAGCGGTTCCACGGCGCCCAGGTGTACTGCTGGGAGATCGGCATCGCGCTCCTGCCCGAGTGGCGCGGCCAGGGCGTCGGCTGGCGCGCGCAGGCGATCTTCTGTTCCTACCTGTTCGAGAACACGCCAGTGCAGCGCATCGAGGCAAGCACGCATGCGGAGAACGCGGCCGAGCAGCGCTCGCTCGAAAAGGCCGGGTTCACTCTCGAAGGCGTGATGCGCGCGACCGAGTACCGCGGGGGCCTGTGGCGCGACGGCTACCTCTACAGCCGGCTCCGTACCGACCCCGACCCCCTGGCGGACTAGCGGAGCCCTATGCCGGCTCCTTGACGCCGAGCCAGCGGAACGCGTTGTGCCAGGTAATGGCCTCGAGCACGTCGGCCGGCAGGCCGAGCGAGCGCAGCGTCCGCCCGGCCGGGTCCTCGCGCGGCATCGCCGGGAAGTCCGAGCCCACCAGCAGGCGGTCAGGTCCGAGGTAGTCGACCAGGAAACGCAGTGCCCTGCGGTCAAAGACGAGCGAGTCGTAGTAGAAGCGGCGGGCGAATTCGACCGGCGAAGGTCCGTCATCGGGCATGACCGCCCGCTCGGGCACCTTCGGCTCCTCGTTCCAGCTGCCGCCCCAGAAGTACTGCGCCCGCGGCAGCATCATGGGAAAGCCGCCTGCCGCGTGGCTGAAGGCGATCCGCAGATCCGGGCACTGGGCAGCGGTGCCGCCGGTGATCATGGACGCGGCCGCCATGGCGCCCTCAAGTCCGACCACGTATGTGCCCATCGCCTGCCGGGGCAGCCGGTCGGTCGCAGCCGGCATGGCGTGCACGAAGATCGCGACGCCGAGTCGCTCGGCCTCGGTGAAGAACGGCAGGAACTTCTCGTCGCCGATCGACGCGCCGAGCACGTTGGAGGCGATCTCTACGCCCGCGAGCCCGAGGTCGCGGACGGCGGCCAGCTCGGCGGCAGAGGCGTCCGGGTCCTGCATCGGTACCATGCCGAGCCCGATCAGCCGGTTCGGATCGACCGCGCAGAGCTCCGCGGTGACCTCATTGACATGCCGGGCCAGCGCGAGGCCGTCGCGGGGGGGCAGGTCGTAGCGCAGCAGCGGCGGCATCGGCGTGAGGACCTCGGCGTCCACGCCGGAGGCGTCCTGGGCCGCCAGCCGCTTCTCGGCTGCGAAGAACACGTCCCTCGCACGGAACCGGGTCGGCCCGAAGACCAGGAGCCGGTCTGTGCTGTCCTCGATCGCCTCCATCCGCGGAAAGCAGTCGGGCGCGCCGGGTGGGTAGTCGCTCGGGAGCATATGAGCGTGGGCATCGACAAGCACGGAAGTCCTCCGGTGCGGTGCGCAGGGGTGATTACAGGCCGGGGTGAACGGAGACGTGGATGGCCTTCTCCCCCGGTACGTCGCCACCGAGAGTCTGGATCGCCAGGGCGGCGTCAGCCAGGCCGAAGCTGTGGGTGTGCATCTTCTCCAGCGGGAACCGGCGCGACTGCAGCAGCGCGATGGCGTCTTCCATCCCGCGTGAGTCGACGCCGAACGCGCCGCGGATCGTGAGCGCCCTGTTGATGATCAGATCGGTCTGCAGCGGGATCTCCCGGTGACCCTTGAGGCCGGCCAGCACGACGGTACCGCCACGGCGCGCGGCTTGCATCGCGTCGGTGATCGGCCCGCCCGCCATCGGCGTGAGCTCAAGCACCACGTCGGCCATCTCGCCGCCGGTGATCTCCTCGACCCGCTTGACGACGTCTTCTGCTGCCTCGCCGTCCACTACCACGGTGTGGTCCGCCCCGAACTCCCTGGCCATGGCCAGCTTGTGCGCGTCGGCTTCCAGCCCGGTGATGATGACAGTGCCGGCGCCCGCTGCCTTGGACGCGACGACGGCGGCGATGCCCCGCTGCCCCGCGCCGAGGACCAGCACCGTGTCGCCGAGGCCTACCCCGCCGAGGTGACAGGCCCACCGGACGCCCGCGCCGAGCCCGTTGTACATCGCGGCGAGCTCAGCAGGCAGCGTGGCGTCCATCTTGTGCAGCACCGAGGTCGGCGAGATGTACATGTACTCGGCCAGCCCGCCCCACACCGCCGGCGGGGTTTCGACGCTGGTCACGCCGTGACCGTACTTGCGATTGCGGCAGAACTGATAGCGCCCGGTCAGGCAGTCCTGGCACGCCCGGCACGGGACGATGACCTCGACCGCCACCCGGTCGCCGGGCTGGACGCCCCACCGTTCGGCCGCCCGGTCGCCGATCTCCTCGATGATCCCGAGCGGTTCGTGGCCGGGGATGAAAGCAGGCCGCGGCCCGCCCATGTGACCGCGGAAGGTCTCGACGTCGCTGCCGCAGATACCGTTAGCCTCAACGCGCAGCAGTCCGTCGTCAGCTCCCGTCGTGGGCCGGGGAAACTCGCGTATCTCCATCTGCCCGGGGGCGACCTGGACTGCGGCCCGCACCATGTCAGTCATAGTTCTCCTTGTTGTTAGGGCCCGGTCACCGGGACGGCCGTACCTGACCAGCCGCCGAACAGCCGAACGACCATCGAGATGCCGGCGTTGCGCGCTCCCGCGACGGCGATGATCAGATGTTCTGCCTCGCCTCCTGGCAGCATGCGCTGGAACGTGTCATCGGTAGCGTGGCCGGGGCCGCGCACGCCGTTGTCGTCGCAGGCGTCTTTGCCCACGCCAGCCAGTGCTGCCGTGCTCCGGCCGGAGGAGTCGGCGAGAAAGGCGCGGATAGCAGCCCGGTCGAAGCCAGCTCCGGCCAGCAGCTGGGCGTGTTCGGGGCAGAAAACGATCCCGGCCGATGCATGCCGGAAGATCCAGGCCCCGGACCGGCCGATCGTGTCGGCGAAGTCGGCCAGCAACTGCTCAGCGTTGCCGGTGTGCCGGTTATCCACGAACTCGCAGGTGCGCAGCAGCGTGGCGGTGGCCGCGGAGGTACCCGGTGGCAGCCCTGCCTCGGTCGCCAGCGGCGGCCACGGGCTTTCCTCCTCGTTCTCCGCCAGGCAGATCGACCACCGGCCTGGCAGGCCCTGGGTCGCCTGCTCCAGCTCGTGGGGGTGAATGCCGTAGGCGTTGCGGACCATCAATCCGATCGCCCGCGGGATGGTCGCGTTCGGCCGGAAGCCCGGCCCGAAGACGCCCCCGGCAGCGTTGATGCCGAGCTCGGTCCGCACCGGGCCGTTCACGATGATGAGGGGCGCGGGCCCGCTCGTGGACTGCCAGCCACCGCCGGTCGTGGAGCGCTCACGCATCAGCGCGTCCCACGTGGCCAGGACCACAGGGAAGTACTGCGGCAGACAGCCAGCCATGGCCGCGTTGATGGCGGCGAGCTCCACCGTCACTGACCGGTCGAGCTGCGGCAGCCGGCCGATCACCTCTTCCGGGCTGCGCGCGGTCGTGGCGAGGAACTTCTCCACCAGCGGCCGGGTGGCCGGGACCAGCGGGAGGCCGTCGGACCAGCCGCGGGTGTAGCAGTACTCGATGGCCGCCTGCGCGGCGTCGGCATCGAGCTCGGTCTCGGCCTGTCCTGCGCTGTCGGTGTGCACAGCTGTCACGGAGCTCCGTGCTCCGTGATCGCGGCCACAACCTCCGGCAGCAGCTCCTTGGCCCGCTCGCGGACTTGATCCGTCGTGAGCACGGCGACCGGGTGCGCGGTGCGGACGTAGTGGTAGCCGGGTGCCCCGCGCAGTTCTGCCATCGCATCGGCCGTGACCACGAACGCGTCGCTGCAGATCACGGCGGCGGGCAGGCCCGCCTGCTCGAAGCCGATGCCGTCGGCTACCGCGGATGCGCTGCATGACCCGCAGTCGCCGACGCCGGTGATCACCACGTCACACGCCTCGCGGTAACGCTCCATCAGGTCGGCCGGCGCGGGCGCCGCAAAGTTTGCCTTGGTGGCCTCGACCGTGACGGTCGCGCCGTGCTCGGCGGCGAGCAGCTTGCCGAGCTCCGCCAGCAGCAGCGCGGCGTTGTGCTTGGTGTTGTCCATCAGCCCGACCCGCAGGCCTGACAGCTGGGGCCGCCGGGCCGCCAGCGTCAGCCCGGGTCCAGGCGACTTCGCCGCGCCGGCCCGGCCGGTCGGGTCAAGTATCGCGTTGGGCACGGCCGCCCTCCTTCGGGGTTCCAGGGGTCGTCCCCCTGGGCTAGCACTGCCTCAGTGCTCGTGGATGATCACGCCGCGGATGTTCTTGCCGTCGTTCATGTCCTGGTAGGCCTCGTTGACCTGCTCGAGCCGGTATTTGCGGGTGACGAGCTCGTCCAGCTTGAGGTTGCCGGTCTTATACAGGCGGATCAGCCTCGGGATGTCGAACAGGGGGTTCGAGTCGCCGAACAGGGCACCGCGGATCTGTCGCATGTAGCCGATCAGAAAGCCCGCCGGCAGGTGCACGGCGCGCTCGTCGAAGTGTCCGACCGCGGTGATCGTCACCTTGCCGCCCTTGCCGGTCATCATCACGGCAGCCTGGACCATCTCCTCGGTGACCACGCCGGGCGTCAGGATGGCGTGATCGGCCAGCTGGCCCCAGGTGGCCTCGACGACGTACTCGTGTGCCTCTTCCTTCGTCGCGAACGCTCTGGTCGCGCCGAAGACCGTGGTAGCCATCTCCCGTTTGAACTCGACCGGGTCGACGACGATGACGTCCCTGGCGCCGGCGAACCGGGCGCCCTGCACGGCATTGCTGCCGACGCCGCCCGCGCCGAAGATGACGACAGTGTCGCCCGCCTGCACGCCCGCCGCGTGCACAGCCGAGCCCCAGCCGGTCGGAACGCCGCAGCCGACGAGGCACGCGATCTCCCAGGGGATCTCCTCCACCAGCGGCACGCAGGCCCATTCCGACACGACCGCGTACTGCGAGAAGGTGCCGAGCGTGCAGAACCCGCCGAGGTCCTCCTCGCCCAGGTGGAACCGGAACGTGCCGTCGAGGAACATCCCGGTGCCGGCGTTGAGGCCCTTCACGCACATGTTCGAGTGGCCGGTCGAGCATGGCCTGCACGCACCGCAGGCCGGGATGTAGGAGCAGACAACGCGGTCACCCGGCTTGACCCGGCGCACGTCCGGCCCGACCGACTCGACGATCCCGGCGCCCTCGTGTCCGCCGACCACCGGCAGCCGCACCCGCGCGTCACCGGCGGTGATGTGGTCGTCGGAGTGACAGAGTCCGGCAGCCATGATCTTGACCCGGACCTCGTGCGCCTTGGGATCGTCAAGCTGGAGGTCCGTGATCTCCCAGCCGGTGTGGTACGCCTTCGTGATGGCGGCGCGGGTGGTGATCTGCATGTCGGTTCCTCCTACAGCCCGGCTAGCTGGGGCAGCACCTCCGCGCCGATGAGCGCGATGTGGTCGAGATCGTGGATGTCGAAGATGTGCAGGTAAACGGTGTCCGCCCCGGCCTTCGCCAGGTCAGCGATCCGGTCGGTCAGCGCTGCAGGGGGGCCGATGACCGCGGCGTCGCGCAGCATTCCAGAACCGACGATCTGCGCGCGGCGCTCGATCTCACCTGGTGTCGATCCGATTGCCGCCGGGAGGACTGCGGACAGCCGGGCGGTTCTGGGATCGCGGCCGATCGCCTCACACGCGCGGCCGAACCGCTGGAACCGCTCCGCCGGGTCGCCGCCGTAGGCGGCGTTGAACTCGGCGGCGTACCGCGCCGCGAGCGCGGGCGTGCGCTTGGGCCCGCCGCCGCCGATGATGATCGGCGGATGCGGGTGCTGGCTCACGCGCGGCGGCGTGCGGTTGTCGTCCACCTGATAGTGCTGGCCATCGAACGAGAAGCCCTCCTCCGGCGTCGCGTGCCACAGACCGGTGATGATGGCGAGCTGTTCCTCCAGGCGATCAAACCGCTCGCCGACGGGCGGGAAGGGCAGGCCGAACGCCGCGTGCTCGCGGGTGTACCAGGCCGCGCCGATGCCGAGCTCGGCGCGCCCGCCGCTCATGTCGTCGACCGAGGCCACGATGGTCGCGAGCATTCCGGGCAGGCGGAAGGTCGAGGCTGTCATGAGCGCGCCGAGCCGGACCCGGCTGGTGTCACGGGCCAGGCCACCCAGCGTCGTCCAGCAGTCGGTCGGCTTGTAGAGCGGATTATCGGGGTTGCCGCCCAGCAGGTGATCCGACCGGAAGAACGCGTCGAAGCCGGCGCGCTCAGTAGCGAGCGCCAGCGTGAGGATCTCCTCGTACGAGGCGCCGTCGCGCGGCTCCATCAGGACCCGCAGTCGCACGCCGTTCTCAGTGCTCATGGATGATGACGCCGCGGATGTTCTTGCCGTCGAGCATGTCCTGGTAGCCCTGGTTAATCTCCTCCAGCCGGTACCTGCGCGTGATCAGCTCGTCGAGCTTCAGGTCGCCCGACTGGTACAGGCCGATCAGCAGGGGCACGTCAACCAGCGGGCTGCAGCCGCCGTAGATAGAGCCCTGCAGACGGCGCTGGTAGCCGATCAGAATGCCGGGGTTCTCGTCGATCATGCCCTTGCCGACGGCGGTGATGGTGACCTGGCCGGTCTTTCCGACTACCCGGATGGCGTCGGCGATCACCTGGTCGTGCAGGATTCCGACGGTGATGATGGCGTGGTCGGCCAGCTCGCCCCAGGTGGTCTCGACGACGAAGTCGTGCGCCTCCTTGGCGGTGGCGAACGTATGGGTGGCCCCGAAGACCGCGGCCATCTCTCGCTTGAATTCGACCGGGTCGACCACGATCACGTTCTTCGCGCCCGCCAGGCTAGCGCCCTGGACTGCGTTGCTGCCCACGCCGCCCGAGCCATAGATCACGACGGTCTGGCCGGGCTTGACGCCAGCGGCCCGCACTGCCGAGCCCCAGCCTGTCGGGACGCCGCAGGCAACGAGCGCGGCCACGTCGAACGGGATCTCGTCCGGGATCTTGATCACCGAGAACTCCGACACGACCGCGTACTGGGAGAAGGTGCCGAGGACGCACAAGCCGCCGAAGTCCTCGCCGTTCTGATGGAACCGGAACGTGCCATCGGCGAACATGCCGGTGCCAGCGTTCTTGCCGGCGTCGCAGAGGTTCTGCCGGCCCGTGGCACAGTACCGGCACGTTCCGCACGCCGGGATGAACGAGCAGGTCACATGGTCGCCCACGGCGACCCTCGTGACGCTGTCACCGACGGCCTCGACTACCCCTGCGCCTTCGTGGCCGCCGACGACGGGCATGCGCATGGGCGCATCGCCCTTCTGGATGTGATCGTCGGAGTGGCACAGCCCGGCAGCGTGGAACTTGATCCGTACCTCGTTGGCCTTCGGGTCGTCGAGCTCGAGCTCGGTGATCTCCCACGGCTGACCGCCGGCACGGCACACGGCGGCGCGGGTGACGATGCTCATGTGGACCCCTTCCGGGCAGGCTGACGCCTCGTGGCTAGTCCACCTTCGGCCGCGCGAAGCGGGCCGCGCCACACCCCTTTTCACTTCGCGGAAGGGAAGTGTCCTGCGCCGTCCGCGGAGCTTTCGCGACACGGAAGGGCCGGTTCCCGAGCCGCTCGGCGCCGTGTTACGTTCCGCGACGGCGCGACCAGGTGAGGAGGCGGCGTGATCGACAAGTTCCGGGCTGATCCGCAGGCCGCACTGGCGCGGATCCCGTCCGGCGCGACCATCGCCGTGGGCGGATTCGGCAGCTCAGGACGGCCGGACACACTACTGGACACGCTCTGCGACCTCGACCGCCGCGACCTGCACGTCTTCGTCAACAACGTGGGCGGTGACTTGACCGGCATCGGTCGGCTGCTGGCCGAGGGACGGCTGCGCCGGATTACGTGCTCGTTCCCGGTCCTTCCTGATTTTTACACCGAGTACTTCGCCGGCCGGGTGGAGTTTGAGCTCATTCCCCAGGGCACGCTCGCGGAGCGGCTCCGCGCCGGCGGCGCGGGCATCGCGGCCTTCTACACCCCATCCGGCGCCGAGACGATGCTGGCTGACGGTAGCTTCCCGCTCTGCTACGACGGAGACGGCGAGGTGACCGAGCGGATACCGGCGAAGGAGCATCGCGAGTTCGGCGGCCGCCAGCACGTCCTGGAGTACGGCATCGTCGCGGACTTCGCCCTCGTGAAGGCATACCAGGGCGACCCGAAGGGCAACCTGCGGTTCCGGCTGTCTGCGCGGAACTTCAACCCGCTGGCCGCCATGGCCGGTCGGTACACGTTTGCCGAGGTGGAGCACCTGATGGAGACCGGCGAACTGCATCCCGATGACATTCATCTGCCGGGCGTGTTCGTCAATGAGGTGCTGATGCGCTCGAATACGTCGCCCCGGCTCCCCGTGGGACGGTCGTCATGACGGAGACATCGGCGGAACAGCGGGTCACCGGCCGCGACCGGGAGGGCGTGGCGCAGCGGCTGGCCGCCGACCTGCGTGACGGGTTCGTCGTCAACCTCGGAGTCGGCATCCCGCTGCTGGTGCCGAAGTACGTCCCGGCCAACGTTGAGGTCATCCTCCACGCCGAGAACGGCGTGCTCGGGATGGGCCCGCTCGCCCCGCAAGGCCAGGAGGATCCGGACCTCACCGACGCGGGCAAGCAGCCGATCACGCTCATGACCGGAGCCGCCATCGTTGACTCGGCAACGTCATTCGCGGTGGTGCGCGGTGGCCACCTGGACGTGACCGTGCTCGGTGCGCTGCAGGTGTCCGGCGGCGGGGATCTAGCGAACTGGTACGTACCCGGCCAGAACCCGGCCGTGGGCGGTGCGATGGACCTGGTCGCGGGCGCCCGCGAGGTCTGGGTCGCGATGGAGCACGTGGACCGGAAGGGGCAGCCGAAGATCGTTGAGCGGTGCACCTTCCCGCTCACCGGGCGCGGGGTGGTGACGAGGGTTTACACGGACCTGGCGGTTTTCCACATCGCGGGCGGCCAGCTACGGCTGGCCGAGTGCGCGCCCGGCATTACGCCTGACCTCGTCGCGGAGCGGACCGGCGCGCCGTTTGTGGAGGACCTGCCCGGATGACGGGAGACTGAGTTGCCGATCGACCTGAGCAGCATCACCGCGATCGACGTTCACACGCACGTGCACAAATCGGTGCGTGTTGACGAGGATCCAGCGAGCAGCGGCCGTGAGGCCATGGGTGAGTACTTCCGCATCGGCACCATGCCCCGCTACAGCGTGCCGGAGCTCGCTGACTACTACCGGCAGCGCGGCATGGCGGCCATCACGTTCACCGTCGACAGCATCTCGCAATCCGGCGAGGACCCGGTGCCGGACAACTTCGAGATCGCCGAGCTGGCCGCCGAGCACTCTGACGTGCTGATCCCGTTCGCCAGCATTGACCCGCACCGCGGACGGGCCGGCGTCGCGCAGGTGAAGCGGCTGGCAACCGAGTTCGGCATCCGGGGCGTCAAGTTTCACCCGGGCGCGCAGGCGTTCTACCCCAACGACCGGATCGCCTACCCGCTGTATGAGGTGATGCAGGAGCACCAGCTGATCGGGCTGTTCCACACCGGGCAGACCGGAGTCGGCGCTGGCACGCGCGGCGGCGGCGGGATCCGCCTCGCGTACATGAACCCGCTGTACCTCGACGACGTCGCGGTCGACTTCCCTGACATGGACATCATCGCGGCGCATCCGAGCTTCCCGTTCCAGGACATCGCACTGTCGATCGCGACCCACAAGCCCCGCTTCTACATCGACCTGTCGGGCTGGTCACCGAAGTACTTCTCGCCGCAGCTCGTGCAGTACGCGGGCAGCCTGCTGAAGAACAAGGTGCTGTTCGGCACCGACTTCCCGGTCATCACGCCGGAGCGGTGGATCTCCGACTTCGAGAACCTCGCCATCAAGCCCGAGGTCAGGCCGCTGATCATGAAGGAGAACGCGGCCCGGCTGCTCGGGCTCTCAGGCTCATGAAACAGGGCAGCTCATGAAGGACGTCGAGGGCAAGGTCGCGTTCGTCACCGGCGGCTCGAGCGGAATCGGCCGCGGCATCGCGCTGGCCTTCGCCAGGGCAGGCATGCACGTGGTGGCCACCGGCCGCCGACCGCAGCACCTGGAGGAGTCGGCGGCGCTGTTCGCGGCCGAGGGCCTTGACGTCGTCACCATGCAGCTGGACGTCACCGACGCCGACGCCGTCGAGCGCGCGGCAGCTGCGACGCAGAACCAGTTCGGCAAGGTACACGTCCTGGTCAACAACGCCGGGATTGGCATCATCGGGCCCGTCGCGCAGGCGAAGCAGGCCGACTGGGACTGGATCATCGACGTCAACATCAAGGGCGTCGCGCACGGACTGCAGGCGTTCCTGCCCAGGATCCGCGCGCACGGCGAGGGCGGGCATATCGTCAACACCTCGTCGATGGGCGGCCTGCTGCCGGTGTCGGCGGGTCTGTACTGCCTGACCAAGGCCGGCATCATTGCCCTCTCGGAAACGCTGCACATCGAGCTGGCACCGGAGAACATCGGCGTGTCCGCCTACATCCCCGGCCCTGTGCACAGCAATATCGGCTCGGGGGCGCTCGCACGGCCGGAACGGTACGCCGACAGCGGCTACCCGCCGCCTCCGCCGAGGGACCCGAGCCGGCCGCTGCCCCGCTTCCCTTACATGAGCGCCGAGGAGGCTGGCGAGCGGGTGCTGGCCGGGGTGCGACGCAACGACATGTTCATCCTCACCCACCCCGAGTTCCGCGATGGCGTTCGCGAGCGAGCGGACGCGCTGCTCAACGCCTTCCCCGACGAGCCGATCAATGAAGAACGTGCCGCGGCGATCACCTTCCTGACGTCGCATGCCGTCTACCGCGCGGAAGCCGACAAGCCGTCGCCCAGCCCGCAAGTCGCCATGGAAGCCGGGGACTGAGACCCTACTAAGCCGGCAGGGCGCACTGGTCACCGAGGACTACGGACCAGCCCTGCTGGACCGCGAACGTGGTGCCATCTGCCTTGTAGGTAATGACGGGAGGGTCCGACCGGCCGGCTGTGGCGG
>Ga0126371_10005140_pt1 | contig 11604 bp, 12 predicted proteins | sample PanSoiMetaPlot_4_FD_110145 | JGI IMG/M metagenome (GOLD analysis project Ga0126371, IMG submission 110145) | Tropical forest soil microbial communities from Panama - MetaG Plot_4 | ecosystem: Environmental > Terrestrial > Soil > Tropical forest > Bulk soil | place: Panama | collected 2016-02-17
GGATCGGCGGAGCCGGTGCGTCGGCCGGTGCCTCGGCGATCAGCGTGCTGAGCGATTCGCCCTTGTCGGGCGCGTACCCCGCGATGTACACAAGCGCGGCGACGTTGGGGTGGTTGCCAGCCTCGGTGATGACAGCGCCGCCGTAGGAGTGGCCGACGAGGACCACCGGGCCGTCTTGCGCGTCGATGATCAGCCGTGTGGCAGCGACATCGCCCTGAAGTGACAGGGTCGGGTGCTGCACCACTGCGACGTTGTAGCCGTCCTGTGTGAGCAGGTCGTAGACCGGCCGCCAGCCCGACCCGTCTACGAAGCCGCCGTGTACGAGCACGATGTTCGCCGCTTGGTTTGCGTTCATGAGGACCTCCTCGATAGTTTCGTTACAGTCACTAGTTGTAACTGAACGTGGCGACACTAGCGGCTGACAGAACTGACGTCAAACTCGCGCCGGTCAGGTCGTGGCGTTCTCGCCACACCAGCGCTGCAGGTCGGCTATCGAGGCAAAGCTCCTCGGTTAACTGCGCGCGACCTCGACTTCCGTTACCTGCGATACGGGCTGCTTGTACCAGCGCGCAGGGGTGTCCTCGATGAACGCGATCAGGCCGTCCCGGCCGAGGAACCGCGTCTCAATCCGGGACACCAGCATCTCGACACCGCTGGCGAGCCGGACGCGATCGCCCGCTCGCACCTCCGCCGCCGTCACACTCGTCCACGACTCAGCCATGCTCGTCATCTTGCCAGTCCGGTTGGTGTCCAGATCGGCCAACCGCGTTCGTCGTGTAGGTGACGGGCCGGGCAGTGCTCGTTCCGGTTATGAAGTCAGGAAGGTAACGCGCGCAGCTGGGCGAGTGCCAGAAGGGCAGGAGGCGCTTGAAGAACTAGCAACTCCTCGAGGAGGCAGGCTGACCTTCGATGTGTTCTCCTGGGCGACCGAGGTATGCAGGGGCTACGTCGGGCGCCTATCAGTAGCCGTCGTTGGCACAGTCGATCTTGACGTTGGCTGTGTAGGTCCTGACCTGATTCGCAAAATGCTCGGTGACGGCCGCTGACTGGGGCACACCGCCGTAGTCTTCGGACCGCAGGGACGCATTCTGGAGCGTCGCCAGGTCATTGTAGAGGAGCGGATCAGATCCGTTCCTGGCGTCAGCCACGGCTTCGCTGAGGTTGGAAATGCGGTTGTAACTCGGGTTCGTCCAGGAATTGAACACCTGGCATGCCTGGGCGGTCATGCTGGGCGGCGCCGGCATCGTCCACATACCGGGCATTCCCGCAATTCCGATGGTCGCCATAGCGACGATCGCGCAGGCGACTGCCTTGACGATTGCGTGCGACGGCTGACTGGACGGCGGCCTGGCGGGCTTATGTACTGGCCGCGGGAGCGGCCATGCAGGGATGTCGTCAGTGAGCGCGGTCAGATCGCCCCAGGTACGTGAGGCCAGCGTCTGACCGACCCGCAGGTCAAACTCCTCTTTGGTCAGCCGGCCTTGCGCGAAAGCGGTCTTCAGAATGTCGAGCACGCGGTCGCGGTCGCTATCAGATGCTCTCAGCCGACTACGGCCCGCTGCGGCAGCAGTAATCCGGTCGTCCATCCTCACCGCTGCCCCCCTTCCGGTGCGCAGCGGGCAGCGCACCCGAGGTTGCCGTGTGCTGGCTACCGTCTCAGGTTAAGCCTGTCACCCGCCCGGTGTCTCCCGCGGGTTCGGGGTTGTGCGAGCCGGCCCGACCCGCGGCGACGAACTGACCTGGCCTAATATTGCCCGCGTCCGAGGTCGCAGGCCCGTTGCTCGGCCTGCGGCGGCGCACGGGGGGCGGTGCGGGGCAAGCTGTTGCCGGAATGTGAGCGGCGTCTCAGGGGGGACCCTTTGCGAGCGCCACAAGGCGCCAGTTAGGCTAGCCTTACCTAAGTTCAGGGAACAAATGGGACTTCCGGAGGACGCCGAGTGCTTGCCACGCTAGTGATCTTCCTGCGCGAGGGAGTCGAAGCCAGCATGATCGTCGCGATCCTGCTGGCTTACCTCAATCGCATCGGGAGGCGGGATCACTTCCGCGACGTGTTTCTCGGCGTTGGCGCTGCGCTGATAGTCGCCACCGCTGGTGGTGCGGTCGCCTACGAGACCATCCGCAGCTACGACGGGTCTCGTGTGCAGACGATATTCGAGACAGTCACGTACCTGGTCGCCGCGGCCGTGCTGACCTACATGACGTTCTGGATGCGCAAGCACGCCCGGTCATTGTCGAAAGAACTGCGCGAGCGTGCCGAGGCCGCGCTGGACGGCCGGGCCAGGTGGGGACTGGGGCTGCTTGCTTTCCAGGCGGTGGGACGCGAGGGGCTGGAGACCGTCGTGTTCACCCTGGCGATCATCTTCTCGACATCGACGGCTGGCGCCCTGACCGGCGCGGTGATCGGCCTGGTCGGAGCGCTGGGGATCGCGTTCGTGATCTACCGACTCGGTCACAGGCTCAATCTGTCGAAGTTCTTCACCGTCATCGGCGTGCTGCTGATGGTGTTTGCCGCTGGCCTGCTGGCCGATTCGGTCGAGAACCTCCAGGAGCTCGGCTGGCTGCCATTGCTCAATGTGCCGATGTGGCACTCAGCCCAGGTGTTGTCTGAGGACAGCTCGTTCGGTGACGTGCTGCACAGCTTCTTCGGTTACAGCGACGCGCCGACCCCGCTGCAGCTTCTGATCTATGTGGGCTACCTGGCCGTGGTCGTGATCGCCTTCCTCGGCATCCGGGCCCGGTTGATGGCACGAACAGCCCGGTCACAGGCCGCCGCGGACTGACTGCGGCTTGCCGCTAGCGCGGCCTCGGCCAACTCGGCTCGCTTCGCGTGTCAGGCGGGCGGGGGGCCAGGGAGAATCTTCTCCATGTAGATGCGCCGGTAGCCATCTTCTACGCGCCGGTCAATTACGCGGTAGCCGAGACGGGCGTAGATCGCCTGGTTCTCGGTCATGACCTCGTTTGTGTACAAGGCAAGACGCCCGATCCGGTGCTTCCTAGCTTGTTCTTCGGCGAATTCCATCAACCGGCGTCCCAGGCCGTTCCCCTGCCTGTCGGGGTGGACGGCAACGTTTTCGATAAGGATCATGTCGTCACCCTGGGTGAGCGAGATAAGGCCGATGACGGGGTTTCCGGTCACCCAGACAGCGCCGGTTTCGACGGCCGGGCGGTAATCGCGAAGAAGCGGTGCAGGCGGTGCGTCCATGCGGGTGAGGTACTTGTGATACGCGGCCGCGATGAGGCGCTGAATTGACGGCAGGTCCGCCTCGCTCGCTTGCCTGAGCTCGACTGGCTGATTCGCTGAGCTCATCGCTGGATCCTCAACTCGGCAGCGCGGATGGCAGGGTCGGCGTTCGTGCTCATGGTGTCCAAGTTTCCTCGGTCTCCCGCCTTGCTGCCGGATCCTTGCAAGCGGGCCGTGCTCGCGGACTTTGCAATGTGCCGCTAGTCGGTATATACCTGATGCATGACTGAGTTGCCGCTGCGCGAGCCGACGTTCCTGATCCTGACGGCGCTCGCGGCCGGCCCCCAGCATGGCTACGGGATCATGACGGATGTCGCGCAGATCTCTGAGGGGCGTGTCCGGCTGCGTGCCGGAACGCTGTATGCGGCTTTGAACCGGCTTACCAACGACCGTCTGGTCGAGTTCGACCGGGAGGAAATCGTGGACGCCCGGCTGCGTCGCTACTACCGGCTGACCCCGGAGGGCGCCCGGCGCCTTCAGGAGGAAGTGGATCGAATGCGCAGCACCACCACGATCGCTGCCCGGCGGCTGAGGCTGCTCGGCAACACGCAATGACACGTCCAGGTGGAACAACAGAAGGCAGGCAGCTCCATGGATAACCGTCTACGGACCTCCGATGCCGACCGGGACCGCGCGGTTGCGCGGTTGCGCGACCATTTCGTCGCGGGCCGTCTCACGGCGGCCGAACTGGACGAGCGGCTCGCCGCGGCGCTGAACGCTAAGACCTTCGACGATCTGCGCCGGGTCCTGGCTGACCTGCCCGAGGCCGGGCCGTCGCAGCAGGAGCCCCGCCGTCTTCAGCCGGACCGGGGCGGGCTGGAGCGCGGTTACCGGCTGCTGCTTGCCTGCTACCCGGCCGCCTACCGGCGCGTCCACGAAGAGGAGATGCTCGCGGTCCTGATGACCGCGGCACCTGACGGGAAACGACGGCCGGGGATCGGCGAGGCGGCGGACCTGATCTGGGGCGCGCTGCGGGTCAGGTGCCAGCCGTCCCGCAATGGCGCTGAGCCTGCCTGGCGAGACGCGCTAGCGGTACTGAGGCTGGTCTTGCCGATGATCGTCTTGACGACCACCGCGCTCCAACTGACCTGGGTCGCGCTCTTCGTGCCGCGCGCCTTCGGTCACGATTCCCCGCTATGGATTCTCAACGGGTTCGCGGCCTCGTTTGCTCTGATTGCGCTGGCTCTGCTGCGCCTGCAGCACGCTGCCACGCGCGCGGGCGCAGCACTGCTGATCGTGCTCGCATACCTGGCCGGAGAGACTTATCTGTTCGGGGGAGGATTCTTCTCGGGCTTCGTGTTCGCGATCCCAGGCCCTTACATCCTGCTGGCATTGGGGCTGCAAATCGTCGCCGTGACGGCATCACCCGGCCCGCAACGCGGACTGCAACTCATGACATGGAAGCGCGCTGCGCTCACCGTCATCGCGGCTGCCGCGGTCGCCATCATCAGCTACCCGTTGACCCTCGTCGTGATACCCGTGATCTGCGCCGCAATGGCTCTGTCGTCCTCGCTCGGCCGACAACTGCTGGTTCTGCTCGGTATCCCAGCCTGGCCCTACATCGGCACGCCCCTTTACGGCAGTCTCTTGGCGCCGCAAATGCGTCTGAACATCACGCCACTTGTGCGCCTAGACACCGCACTAGGTGTGACAGGCCAGGCCTACCTGCTGCCCGCGGTTCTTCTGAGCCTGTTCGCAATAGCGGTCCTCCGCGAATTCGTCCGCTCGCGCCAGCTTGCCCGGCTTTCCCGGTAGGCGCCGCCGGTGCGTCGCCAGCAGGTAAGTCACGCAGTTCGCGGTGAGACACTAGCGAGCGCAGCTGGTCAGGGCTTGGCGCCATACCATGCGATGCCGCTTTGCGTCGTGCCGCTGGTGTAGGGCAGGCGGTTGGCGAGCACAACGGCCCAGACCGCCGACGACCCAGGAACTGGCGCCATGAAGTTGTACCAGAGCGTGTTCAGCCATCTCGGGCGCGGAGGGTTCAGCCGCATGCCGGGCGCAGTGTTGACCCACCGCGAGCCGGTCCAGTGGAACGGCAGCGCCCAGAAGCCGTTCCTGCCGTCGTATACCAGCCCCGGCACAGGCACATCCGCGGCGGGGAAGCGGCGAAGCACTCCCAGGCTCGACCACGTGGACCCACGCCGTTCAAACAGGCGCCACTTGCCGCCAGCACGGCCCTGCACGACCAGCCAGAGCCGCGCACCCGGCGACGCCGCACCGAACGCCTCGTCGGCCGCGCCCGCGGGTGCCCGCAGGTGCCGCCACCTCGTTCCGCTCCATCGGTAGACGGCCGGTACATCGGCGCCGAGGCGCGGTTTCGCCGACGCGGCCAGCCCGACGAGCCAGGGCCGCGACCCACCTCCGGCGAGGGACAACTGGCCTGGCACCGCTTGCGACTGCCACGCGGACCCGTCCCAGTGATGCACGGTCGTAGTGCAGTCCGCCGTCGCGCATCCACCCTGGGTGACCCACGCGTCGCTGCGGCTGGCGACCAGGCCGTTCCCTACAGACGCCGACCACGGGCCGTCGATGACCTTCCAGCGATGGCCGTTATAGACGAGAGCGGCGCCGCTGGCGGCCGAGTCTGTGCGGTAACCGAAGATCCACACGTTGCTTGGCGATGACGCCTTGATCAGGGTGGCCACAAAGTTCTGCGCGACCGGGATGGTTACCGTCCGCCATCGGTGCCCGCCCCAGTGCAGGTAGAACGTCCTGACCAGGGCATTCTGCGTGCCGTAGACGTACCCGAACGCCCAGCCGTCGGTCAGGGCGGGCGCCGTGATGCCCCAGATCTGCCGATGGGAGGGAGCCCGGTAGGCCAGGTGCCAAGACGCCGCAGGCCGGTGGGCGGCCGCCGCTAGCGCGCCTGGCCCGGCCAGGCAGCCGACCGCGATGGAGGCGACTATACCGATAATCCTCGACCCACGTCGCATGGCAAAACCCCCAATAATGCGCCATACGCTTGGCAACAGGCTAATGGCCATCGGTGCGGCGAGCAATAAGCGGCAGCGGGCCATTTCGCCTGGATAGCCGCGACGGTCCGCGCGGCAGTCGGCCGCAAAGACTAAGCGCCCTTATCGAGAACTGACCTTATGACGGGTCCCGCGCAACGGCCTTTGGCGGCCATTGCGCGGGACGTCACATGGCTAGAGCAAAATGAGAGCCCGGTCAGGAGCTCAGGTTGATGTGGCAGGTGTTGGTTAGATAGTCCCTTAGCTGCTGCACGCTGGCATTGATCGTGGCGGCGTTGGACGGTGGATGGGCCTTGAGATACGCCTTGACTTGGCCGATGGTGGTCCCGTACTTGAAGTCCGCCACGACCTGGCTCCAGAAGCTTGTAAGGGCGGCCATGTCCGCTCTCACGGCCGGGGGTGCCACTTGGTCGAGGCGGCCGAAGACGCGGTTGATCGCTTGCATGGTCGGCAGCAGGACCGAGGTCGAGGTGGACAAACCGTGAGTCGGGATGTTACTCATGACGGCGTTCATCACGCCCAGGGTCGTCCGGGTCTCCTGCCAGATCTGGCAGAATGCCGCCGAGGAGCCCCCGGTCGGTGCTGAAGCGCCGCTTAGGGCTGAAGCGCCGGTTGCGGTTGAGCTGCCGCTTGGAACCGAGCTGCTGATCGGGGCTGAAGTGCCACTTGAGGCTGAGCTGCCGGCTGAGGCTGGTCCGCAAGCTGACAGCGCCAGAGCCAGCGCGGCAGTTATCAATGGGGACGCCAGCAATACAAGCCGGCCATTGGTGCGGGGTGTACGCTTCATGCCCTTGTAGACGAAGGCAAGGCGTCGAACTGACGAGGCGATCTGATGTTAGGGTCCTGCGGACACGATCATCGTGCCGTCAGTAACGGCGTTGTCGCCCGTCTACATCAATGTGATCGGAGCTTCCTCCTGCCCAGCGCGCACCAGCGGTGCCGTTGGCCGTCGTACCGTCATGCGGGCGGCTGTGGCTGAGCCGACTGACGCCACCCTCGCCGCCAGCGCGGTCGGTGGTGATGCCGCAGCTTTCGAGATGCTCGTGCGTCGGCACTACGCGGCGGTGTGGCGGGTCGCGTTCCTCTCCGTTCGGGAGGAGACGGCGGCGGAGGAATTGACTCAGGACACGTTCCTGCGGGCCTACGGCGCGCTTGCCGGGTGGCGGGGCGACGCCTCGCTGCGGACCTGGCTTGCCACGATATGCCGCAGGCTCTGCATTGACCGGGTCAGGCGGAAGCATCTGGAGACGGTAATCGCGCCGGACCTCGAGGCCGTGGCGGGCACCATATCGGAGACGGAGGCGCTCGCGGACCGGTTCGACTTGCAGGCCGCCCTTGACCAGCTGCCTGGCGACGAGCGTGAAGCGTTCCTGCTCGTGCACCACTACGGCTACAGCAGCTCTGAGACCGCCACCCTCCTCGGAGTCCCTGCCTCCACCGTGCGGTCACGGGTGAGGCGGGCGCGACAGCGGCTGGTTGCAGCGCTCGGCGCGCGGCCGGTCACGGCGCAGGACACCAGATGGCCGATCACAGCGCAGGAAGGGGAGCCGGCATGACCAGCGAACCCCTGCCTGCCGAGTGCGCTGAGGTGCGGCGGCGCCTAGCCGAAGGCGACGCCGGCCGGGAGATGCTCGACCACCTGGCCAGCTGCCAGAGCTGCTCGGCGTTCGCTGCGGCGCTCGTCGAACTGGAGGCGCAGCTAGCCCAGCTGCCGCGGCCCGAGCCTCCGGCCGGGGCGGCCGACCGGGCGATCGCCCGGTTCCGTGCTGAGGTCACCGCACACAGCTCGCCCAGCGAGGCGCCGGTCGCCCCGCAGCGAGCCGCTCCGCCGCTGATGCCCGCCGGGCCGCCACTGTCACCGCCACCGTCGGCGCCGTCGGGCACCGCTCCTCAGTCTCAGCCGCCGTCGGCGAGACTACCCAAAGCTGGCCAGGCCCGAAAGCGCCGGTGGCGCTCTCCTGTGAGCCTGGTGGCCGCTGGGGTGGCCGCGGCAATCGCCCTGGTGGTGGTGCTGGTCGCGGTGCTTGGGCCGGCCAGCACGGCGCCGGCTTACGCCGCCATCCTGCACGAGGCCGCCGTCCGCACCGGGGCCGAGAAATCCGCCCGGCTTGACCTCACCGGTACCATCGGGCTTTCCCTGCGCGGGCAGAAGGTGACGGCCGCGCTGAGCGGCACCGGCGCCACCGAGTTCCCTGACCGGGGCGAGCTGACAGAGGTCGACGCCATCCTCGGGAGGCCGTTGCTGAAGCAACACATCGTGAGCGTGGGCAACCGGGCCTGGGCCCGCCTCAATGACGGTCAGTGGGTAGTGGTGCCGATCCCGCCGGACCACGCGAGCCCCATCGACCAGGCCCTCGCGTACCCCGCGCAAGCTCTCGACGACCTGACTCGCGTCGGATCCGGCTACCGCAGCTTGGGCACGACCACGGTCAACGGGACACGGGTGCGCCAGATCCAGCTCACCATTCCCGGCGCGTCCTTCCACCCGTTCGGGGATCTTTCCGAGCGGGCGAGCCGGTGGACCGTGGTGGTCGACGTGACCCAGGGCCGACTGATCCTTCGACGGCTTACCATCACGGGCCGCGGAGTAGTCGGCATGCTAGAGACAAAGGTGCCGTTCACCTACTCGCTTCAGCTCACTCTGCGCGACTTCGGCGCCAGAGTCAGCATCCAGCCACCCGTCAGCAACCCGTCGCCACGGTGCGCGCACTGCAGGCCCGGATCGACGGGTTCGTCGCCTGCCACAACACCTGGCGCCCTCACTGGGCCTTCAAGCGCGCCACCCGGATCCATGGCTGCACAGCCCGGATCGCAGTCGCCCGAGCCAGGCCGCCCCTGAGCAGGGCTTGAGCAATTGGTTTTGCAGCTATTAGGCCGGGTCCGATGGAAACCTGCGGGAAGACCGCGTCGAACGCCTGGATACTTCTCGATATGAATCCACGTAAGCAGCACGGAGCGCAGCAGTGAACGACAACACGCGCGAGCGCGCCCCCGAGACACCGGCGGCGGGAAACGGCTCCGCGCATGACATCTGGCTCGCAGCGACGTGGCAGTTCATCGGGAGCCAGCTGCCGGCGCCACCGGCCACTGTCGTTGAGCTCGGCTGCGGAGAGGCCGGCGGGCACATACCAACGCTCACGCGGCTCGGGTATCGCGCCACCGGCGTCGATCCTGAGGCACCGCAAGGCCCCGGATACCAACGGATCAGCTTCGAGGACTACCGGCCGGGCGGCCCGGTGGACGCGGTCATCGCCTCCGTCTCCCTGCACCACGCGAACGATCTGGGTGAGGTCCTCGACCACGCCAGTGAGATCATCAGCGTCGGTGGTGTCATGCTGGTCATTGAGTGGTTCTCGGAGGATTTCGACGAGGCAACCGCCCGGTGGTGCTTTCGCCACCGCCTGCGCGACCCGAGCGAGCCAGGTGCCTGGCTGGCTGAGCTCAACGACGAATGGGCCGCATCCCAGCTCCCGTGGGAAGCCTTCCGCCAGAGCTGGCTGGATCACCACCAATTGCACCCCGCAGCTGCAATTCGAAACGAGCTGGCCGACCGGTTCGTCACCACGCATGAAAGCACCGGGCCTTACTACTTCCCCGACCTGCTTGACGCAGACGTGCTCACCGAGGACGCCGCGATCAGCGCCGGCGAAATACGCCCTGGCTGCCTGCGTTATATGGGCCGGAAACGCCCGCCTGGCACACGCCGGCTAACAGCCCACACTGACGAGAGGCTTGAGAGATACGAAGTCAGGCCAGTCGGCTGGGTCGCATCGCGCTTGACCGAACCGGCGCAAGCGCCACGACAGGGCGAAGGCGCTCCGCCAGCCTGGCTGCTGCTCAGCGACCACGTCTCCGAAGCCGTCCGCGACCTGCGCGTCGGCGAGCGCATCATCGTGCTTACCTGGCTTGACCGCGCCCTCCGCGATGAGCTGTCCACGATTCCTGGAGACAACCCGGACAGCCCGCCGCTGGGTGTCTTCAGCACGCGCTCACCCAACCGGCCCAACCCGGTAGGCCTGCACCGTGTCCAGATCCTGGCCATCGACGGGCTCAGCATCCTCGTCAGCAACCTCGAAGCACTCGACGCCACCCCGATCGTCGACATCAAGCCAGTCCTTGATGCGAAAAAGGAACGGTGACCTTTAGTCTTCGCGGCAGACGGGCGCCGGGACCCGAGTCCGTCGCCCGCAGTTGACCGCCGAGCGAAATCAGTTGACCTGGCCGGCAGGCCGCACGACGAGGTGGTTGACGTCTACGCCTTCGGGTTGATTGACGGCGAAGAGGATCATCTCGGCGACTTGCTCGGCGGTCAGTGTTGGTGCCGCCTCAGGTGATCCACCGCGCTCGTCCCAGAACGGGGTATCCACAATCCCCGGGGCAACGAGGGTGACGCCAACGCCGTCCTTGGCCACCAGGAGCCGGACGTTCTCGACCAGGGCGTGCGCAGCCCACTTGGTGACGGAGTACAGGTTGCCGGGCGTGTTCCTGATGCCCGCGACCGAACCGACGATCACGATCCGGCCCTTGGACTCCCTAAGGTGCGGCAGTGTCTCCCGCACCACCAGAGCCGGGCCGAGGACGTTGGTGAGAACCATGGCACGCATCGCCTGAGGGTCGTGGTCCTCCAGGGTGCCGGGCAGCGAGAACCCAGCGTTGGCGATCACCGTGTCCAATCGGCCCCAGCAGCCCATGACTTGACGCACAGCGGAGGCAACATGGCTCTCGTCACTGGCGTCACCGCTGATGGTCAGTAGCCGCTCCCCAGCTCCGGTGGAGGTAGCGAATGCGGCCAGCCGATCGGCATCGCGGCCGGTGACTGCCAAGCAGTGACCTTGCTTGAGCAGGGCACGGGCAGTGGCCGCACCGATTCCGCTCGAACCGCCGGTGATCAACGTAACGGGTTCCATGGGACGGCCTCCTCATTGACGCCGGTATCGGCGACGCGCCAGGGTTCCAGGCGTCGATGAACTCCGGCCGACGGATGCTACCTGACCCACCGGTTAGACCCCCAGGCCACGAGGGCACCCCATGCCATGACGAGCACTCCGTACAGGCCAAGCGGTGCGGCCGATGCAGGGCCGAATGCCGCCGCCGCAATGCCGCTTGCCACCGCAAAGTCGCGCATCGACACGCTGAGCACGACACTTGCCCTGGCCCGCGGTTCTGCGCGCCAGGCGAGGAGCGCGCCGAGTGCGGCCGACGCGAGGATCAGCATGGCAAGTACAGCGAGCAGAGTCCCGTACGCGGCTGACACACGAACTTGCCCTGAGACAAGCCACACGAGAACAATCACGGCGACGATGGCGACGGCCTGGGAGCCGACTTCGATGCGCTCCCCTATCGTAATGACCCGTTTGACGGCCAGGCCCGCACCTAGCGGGAGGCCCACCA
>Ga0126371_10005141_pt1 | contig 11603 bp, 11 predicted proteins | sample PanSoiMetaPlot_4_FD_110145 | JGI IMG/M metagenome (GOLD analysis project Ga0126371, IMG submission 110145) | Tropical forest soil microbial communities from Panama - MetaG Plot_4 | ecosystem: Environmental > Terrestrial > Soil > Tropical forest > Bulk soil | place: Panama | collected 2016-02-17
GCGACGTTGTCCCGGGCTCTAAGCGGAACGATGTAAGTGAAATCTGCGGCCTGCACGCCGGGAAGCATCCGAAGGCGTTCCAGCAACTCCCGATATGCGGCTCGCGTCCCGACGGCCGTCCTGGTTAAGAAAGGCGAAAAACCGACTTTGAAAGTTACGACATGCTGTATATCGAAGCCCGCATTCGTGTCCCACATTCGACGAATGCTGCGCAGGAGAAGGCTCGCGCCCACCAGCAACATCAGCGTGAGGGCCATTTGCACGATTACTAGCGTTCCTTGCATGCGGTGATGCGCCATCGTCGCGCCGCGCCCTCCCTCTTTCAGTGCGGATTGCAGGTCCGTTTTGGAGGTTATTAACGCGGGGGCGAGGCCAAACAGAACCGCGACGGTAATGGACGCGGCCAGCGCAAAGAGGAGGACCGGCGCGTTCGCCCCAATGTTTTCGCTGCGCGGCAAGCTCTCCGCGATGGCCGGCAGCGCCGTACGCAGGCCCCATTTCGCGATTATCAGGCCGGTTGCCGCGCCAGCCAGCGAGAGGAGCATGCTTTCCGTCAGCAACTGCTGAACAGCGCGCCAGCGGCTCGCGCCTAGCGCCGCGCGAATGGCAAATTCGCGCCTCCGTCCCGCCGAACGCGCCAGCAAGAGGTTGGCAACATTGGCGCAGGCGATTAGCAGGACCACGCTCACAGCACCAAACAGCATTAGCAGCGTGCCGCGTACATCGCCCACAAGCACTTGCCGGAGCGGCACGACGGACGTTCCTAAACCCTTATTCGCATCCGGATAGAGCTGATCTAGATGATCCTGAATCGTATTCATCTCCGCTTGGGCTTGGGCCAGACCGACGCCGCGATTTAATCGCGCAATGGACACGATCGCGGTCGCGCCGCGTGGGTCGAGCCTGAGCGGGTCGCCCTGCGCAAGAGGCGTATAGACATCCACTCGCTCATCTCCGAAACGAAAGCGCTGCGGCAGAATTCCGACGATCTCGTAGTCGACCCCATTCAAAGTAACCGCCTTGCCGAGCGCCTGCCGATTGCCGACGAACAGATTGATCCAGAGGGCGTGACTGATGATGACTACGGGCGCTCCTCCGCGTTGATCTTCTTCGGGAGAGAAATTGCGGCCCAGCGGGAGCTTTACGTCAAGCGCAGCGAAGAAGCCGGAGGAGATTTGCCCGCCCATAAGATGTTCCGGAGTGCCGCGTCCCGTCAAATCGTAGTACTGCCACCTCACCGCCGCCATTTGCTGGAACGAGCGAGCACTGCGCTGCCAATCCCGGAAGTTAGGGTACGACGGCCAAATCGTTTGTTTGAAATGCAGATTGTTCTCCCAGACCACAACGAGACGGTCCGGATCGTTGTATGGAAGCGGCGCTAGTAGAACGCCCTGGACTACGCTGAAGATCGCAGTAGTCGCGCCGATGCCGAGGGCGAGCGTGAGGATAGCGACGGAGGCAAAGGCCGGGGACTTACGGAGTTGGCGGAAGGCGAAGTGGCAATCCGAGAAGATCGAATGGAGCCAATCGTCAATGTGACTCTTGCGAGCCATGCCCCGCATTCTAGCTCCAAGTGCGAAACAATTCCTCCTGGGAAACCGCATCATCGCCGAGATTCGTACTAGCCGTAACTTTTCCGATTTGATTTGCGGGCGATTACTGAACTCACGTCGGTGTAGATGAGATGGGGCCAACCTGTCTGAGCTCCGAGGGAGTATGCGCCGCCACATCAATCAGGTGTTTCGCGTGCCTAGAGCTGACGCTTCCAACTATTTCAGTCCGAGTCGTTTGCCAGCGGCGAGGAGATCAACTGATTCGCGAAGGCGCCGCTCGCGCGTTTCCGGCCGTTTTGAGATATGAATCCAAACGACAAAGTGACGGCGCTCGCTCGGTGCCAACCCCCTGAAGAACTTCCATGCCTTAGGATTCGCCTTTATCGCCTTCGCGATGTAGCTCGGCAGGTCGGGAATTATCGGCTTGGGCGCGTAGGTGTTTTCAGTCGGTCGCGCCGCGAGACCTGCCGGAGCCAAGAGGCCGGCCGCCTTCAACTCCGTCCACCGTCTCCGATTGATCGCCGACCACTTGCTGGTGGGTTGTCGCGGCGTCATCTTGATCGTATATCGATGGTCGTCGAGGCGCTTGATAAGACTGTCAATCCAACCGAAGCATAGCGCCTCACGGACGGCGTCCTCGTACAGGACCGACTTCACCCCGGTGTGGCGCTTGTAGAACACGAGCCAGATTCCAGGACTGGATGAGTGGTGCTGCGCCAGCCACGCCCGCCACTCCCGTCGCGTACGAATATCGAGCGTTACGAGTTGCGCGGTCATGACAAATGGCCCTTTGCAAGCCCCTGTGCAGACGCAATCGGCTTTGTGGATATAGCGATTATGAACCCGATTGGGCGTGTCGGAGTCCACCACCGCTCCGGCATCTTAGGTTGCGACGAAAAGTGAGTCAACGGGGCGCTGTTTACAGGTCGAATCAAGCCCCCAATTCGGCGTGGGTAGACGCATCACTGGAAAAGTTGATCTCGGGGCAAGGACTTTAGTGTCAGATCTTCTACCGAAAAGACGGAAACATGATGAGCGTATCCGTCAACGCCAGCCGTGAACTACGTGTGGGGGACACGCGCCTTGCTCTTTAACGGCTCATACGGCTTCAACATTATCCCGAATCGCGATTTTGACGTTGGGCGCGACGGTCGATTCATTATGGTGCAGCCAGATTCAACGGTGAACTCACCGCAAATCAACGTGGTGCTCAATTGGAGCAATGAACTTTGGCGTCAGGCTCTCTCGAATAATTGACTAACTGTGGCAAACGTATTACCGGAATCTTCGTACGAGCCTGAATTTCGCCGGTGATCCGAACTCACCGGGTGCAACTATCACGTCTCCGTCCCTCTGGCGGATCTATACTCGGTTCGGGCCTGTTTCCCGTTTAGCAACCGTGCCCCGAGTCTGGGACAATATTGTCCAAGATTCATCGGTCGGGGCTGCGATATTTTGCCTTCAGGTTCTAGCTGTTTCTTACGCAAAGGTGAAACGCGGATGAAAGATGCAAATCGCCGGTCGGTCGAACGAATCTTTCGGGATGCACCATTCATTCGCTCGCTGGGAATTGAGCTAACCTCTTGCGGCAAGGGCTGGTGTGAAACGAGAGTCAAGGCGGTGCCTTCCCTTCGCCAGCAACACGGATTTATCCACGCCGGCGCACTCATGACCCTTGCGGACCATACTTGCGGCGGCGCCGCGGCGTCAACGGTGCCAGAGGACCGTGACGTGATTACCGTGGAAAACAAGGTCTCACTCTTGCGTCCGGCTTTGGGTCCAGAACTCATTTGTCGCGCTGAAGTATTGCGGGCGGGCAGGAATTTGGTCTTCGTTGAAGCGGAGGTCACGGTCGAAACTGCGGGCGGCCCCATGATGGTTGCCAAGGCGTCCAGTACGCTTGCTGTCGTTCCTCTTAACACGAAGCCGGGCGGAGAACTCGGTACATGAGGCTGGCAATAGCTGCGGATTTCGTTGAAGATGAGGTTGCTCGCAACCCTCTGCCGTGTCCCCTCCCGGACAACGCCATTGGTTTAACGAGACATGCCTGACTCGCGAAAATGAAGACCAAGGACTTCGCGCAATATTCCCGTTGTTTCGGGTTGGACGGCCTTGAGGTCATGAGTGCCCGGTGGGTGGAGCATTCGTTCGCCCCACACATGCATGACCGGTACGCAGTTAGCCTCAATTATGGAGGACGCGGCGCATTTGATTGCCGGAATGAACTTCGCGACGCTGCGCCTGGCACATGCAGCCTGATAGCGCCCGGTGAAGTGCATACGGGTCATGCTACGTCTCGGGATGGCTGGATCTATCGCAACCTGTACATTGAAGTCCCCTTAATGGCCAGGCTTCTCCCAGAGTCTCGACTGGCGAGGGCCCTTCGACGTCAGATTTATGTCCCCTTTGGTCAGGGACACCGTGCTAGCCACACGGCTCGGTCACGCTTTTGACACCTTGAAAGAGGCAAGCTCATTGCTCGAGAACGAATCGCTGCTTTTATTCGTTGTGGCGCGTCTGCTCACGGATCACTTTGTGCCCCGGCGCGCCCTTAGGGATGCCGGACCGGAACACCTGGCGGTCCGCCGAGTCAAGGAATGGTTGGACGCCAACTCTGACCAGAACGTGTCGATAGACGCACTAGCTCGTCTTGTCGACCTGAGCCCCTATTATCTGGTGCGAGCGTTTCACAAGCACGTAGGAATCCCGCCTCACAGGTACCAGGCCGTCGTGCGCATAAATCGGGCGCGCAAGCTGTTGACCTCTGGTGCAACCATTTCAGAGGCCGCGAACCGCGCTGGCTTCTGCGATCAGAGTCATTTGAATCGCTGTTTCAAGGGGGTGCTTGGCGTTACACCTGGTGAATACATCGCTCGTCGCAAATGATTAGCGAGCGACCGCACGTCATAGCTTGTTCGCAAGTTCTCTGCCGATACGAACCGCCTCCTGGACAAACAGAACCACGTCTTCGCTCGTAGTGCGATGATTCGTGATTGAGACTCTGATTACGAATCGGCCATTGAGATCCGTGTACGACGGTGCTGCCATGCCCGTTTCGTGCAGGCGATACAGCAGCTCGCGGTTCAGCTCGGAGATCTCGAGTTCCTCGAGCCCCGGCGAAACGAACTGAAAGCACACGATATTTAGGTTCGCAGCCAGCAGCTGCAACTGCGGCTGTTCTCTTACCAAATCGGCCATCATCCGTGCCTGTGCCACGTTCTGTTCAATCAGCCGAGCGTATTTCTTGAAGCCATGTTCCTTGATCGCAAGCCACGCTCCGAGGGCACGAAACGGGCGTGAACCCTCGACGCTATACTCGAGCAGCCTCATGTTCGCCGACGCGATACCTCTGGTTTGTGGAGACGTATAGCTGGCCGGAATGGAGAAGGTCGCCTGGTGCCATTGCGGGTGTCGTGTGAGCATGCACCCGGTGCCCTGGGAGGCATGCATCCATTTATGTAAATCGAACGCGATAGAGTCCGCTTTCTCAATGCCTGATACCAACGGCGCCAACGATGACGATAGCTTGAGGAGCGCACCAAATGCGCCGTCTACGTGAAACCAAACGCCGTATTGCTTCGAGATCTTGGCCAATTCCTCCAAGTCATCGATGGCTCCGGTATTCGTCGTGCCAGCTGCACCCACGACGCAGAGTGGCGTTCGGCCATTCTGCCGGTCCGCGGACAAACACGATGCCAGGTCTGGAATGGACAAACGGAACTTCTCATCAACGGGAAGACGGCGAACCGCGTCGCTTCCGAGCCCCAATACCGTAGCTGCCTTGGTAATGCTGTAGTGCGCCTCGCGTGAGCAATAGATCGTGAACGGTCGGCGCCAGGCTTGCACACCTTGACGCACAACTGCCCCTCCGGTAGCTCGAGTCCGCGAGACAGCGACACCCATAAGATTCGCCATGGACGCGCCGCTGACGAGAAGGCCGCTCGCTTCGGCGGGATATCCAAGCTTTTTTTTGAACCAGCCCAGAAATTGCTCCTCGACGTACACGGGCGATTGCTCGGTGCCGAACACATTGGCATTCAGTGCCGCCGTCAACATTTCGTGGATGATGGAGGAAGCGGTGCCAGCCCCGATGACCCAGCCCCAGGCCCGTGGGTGAATGTTGGAGTAGGTGTAGGGGAGAACCAGCCGCCGGAAGGCTTCATAAGCAGCGAGGGCACCCTCGGGATCCTCGGGAGGAGGCTCCCGCAACTCAGCTTTTACGACCTCTGGCACACCCCGCCAGACGGGGAGCTGACGTATGCCGCTCGCGTGGTCGATGGCGTCGTCGAGCACCTTGTGTGCGAACTGACGAAGCTCCGACCAGTCCCCTGGATCGAGAGTCTCTTCCTTGAGCTGTTTTTGAAGTGTGTTCGCTTCCATGCCTCGGCAAGATAGTCGTGCCGCGATCGACCTGTCTTGGACCAGATTGCCCTGGCCCCGTGCGCGCACGAGGCGGGGCTTCCCTGGTAAAGACGATTGACTCGCCAAGGATCCGCACAAGAATGATCAAAACGAAAGTTCCTAGGAGCCTTTGGGCGGCCCACGATCCGTGCCCGAGAATCGCCGCTAGAATCGGTTGATTGTATATTCGGCCCTATATTCCGTCGGTTGGCCCCATGTCCAGCTGTTGCCGGCACCAAATCCGCGTACAATCGACTCTAATGGGACGTGTGCCGCAACAAGTCAAAAAGGTGGCCCTGGCTTACCTGTGGTCCATTTTGTTTTGGGCGGCTCTTACCTCCCTGGCCGTCGCAGAGGATATTGTCCACATATGGGAGAGGGGGCTTCACACACCTTACTCGACCGCACTGCTTGTCAACGGCGCATTTCTACTGTCGACGGCGCTGTTGACGCCTCCTATTTTCGCGATCGTCCACCGCTACCCGATCACCAAACCGATTCGGTTTCGTCGCGTAGCTGGCTATGTGCTGGGCAGCGTCGTTTACATCATTGCCTGCGCGGTCCTCCGCTGGATTCTATTGCCGCCTTGGAATGTCCCCGCTCAGCGCTTTGAATATCGCACGTTCCACGGATTGGTTGCGGAGACCTTTTACCACTTTGCCGAGCTAGTCTGGGACTACACCATCATTGTCGCGGCCGCGCATGCGTACGAGTATTTCAAGCGGGCGAGGGACCAGGAACTTGAATTGCAGCAGGCGCTCGCCACGAGCGAGCTCGAGGCGCTCAAGAGTCAGCTTCATCCGCATTTCTTATTCAATACGCTCCAGGGGATCTCGGCGCTGATTGACACCGACACAGTGGGCGCCAAAACCATGGTTCTCAAGGTCTCGAGCCTTCTGCGCGCTGTTCTTCAATATGGCACCTCCGATCTCGTCACCCTCGATGAAGAATTGAAGCTCATCGACGACTACCTCGCTCTACAGAAAATGCGTCTGGAGAACCGGCTTGAACTAAGTTGGGACATTCACCCTGATACGCGCCAGTTGCTCGTGCCCCAACTGATCATGCAGCCTCTGGTGGAGAATGCGATTTTGCATGGCGTGGCTTGCTGTCGCGGCGGCGGATGGATAAAGATTATGTCGCGTCGGGTAGAGGGTAACCTGCAAATCCAGATTCGCAACAGTGTTGGAGGGAGAGCCCGAGCAGGCACCGGGCTTGGTCTGCAGAATACGAAAGCTCGCTTGAAACACCTGTACGCAGATGAAGCGGCTTTCTCATTCGATCTCGGTAGCGACGGCTCGGCGATGGCAACCTTGACGTTACCGGCATTCGCTTCTCACGAAGGGCGGGGAGTACCGGTTTCGGTTGTACATGCCCATTAGGGAGGACCAGGATGCGCGTGTTGATTGTTGATGACGAACCGCTTTCTCGAAACGCCCTCAAGAATGCAGTGGCCGAGAGAAAAGAAGTGGAGATCCTTGATTCGGCAGCCGATGCCGTTGAGGCACTCGAAATGCTCGAGAGGAAACCCTACGACGTGCTCCTGCTGGACATTCATATGCCCGAACTGTCCGGAATGGAACTTGCCGATCGACTGAACAAACGAGTAGGGGCCATTCCTTCGATTGTGTTCGTCACTGCCCATCATGAGCACGCGGTCGCGGCCTTCGAAAGGCATGCGGTTGACTATGTCCTGAAGCCCTTCTCACCCGAGCGGATTCACGAGGCCCTGGACGTGGCCATCCGCCGAACCGAGAGCGAGCGCGCTGCTCAACTGATCAGGGTCCTGCCGCAGCTTGAAACGCTTTTATCGAAGTCTCCCAAAATTGCCATCAAGACGAACGGAAGAATTCTTTTTATCGACCCGATGGATGTGGTCATCGTAGAGGCCCAGGGCAACTATGTTTTGTTGCAGCGGCATTCTGGCTCGTACCTCCTGCGCGAATCGATTTCGACGATGGCTGAAAGGCTAAAACCATACGGATTCATCAGAATTCATCGCTCCGTGATTGTGAACAGCTCCTACGTTGAAGAGATTCAGCCTTGGACAACGGGGGAGTACGCGCTCCGGATCAAGGGCGGAAAAGAATACACCGTCTCGCGTACCTACAAGAATAACTTGAGGTCCCTGGCCCACTTCTGGGTTGGGACCGAGAGCTTCGCCGGAACATAAGGGACGGCTTTCGAGGCGTAGCGCTAGATTTTCGCCTGCAAGTTCTGTCAACACGCATTAATTTCTTGATTTCTCGTCACATATCTCGTTGCACATGCCCAATGCTGGTAATTTGACGACAGGTTGCCTTCGGTCGAGATCGACAGCCAAGACGGTATTTTGGGGAGCCGGACTCCAGTGCACGGCACAATCAAGTGGTTCAACAACTCCAAAGGCTATGGATTCATCGGTCGTGAGAATGAACCCGATGTGTTCATCCACTATTCGGGGATTGTCGCGGACGGATTTCGAACGTTACAACAAGGGGATCGCGTCTATTTTGAGATTGTTGAGGGGGCGAAGGGACCGCAGGCTGTCAACGTCGTGAAGCTTCCATTTGATCGGTAAGGGTATGTGTAGTGAGGCCACATCCTCCGACCTTGTCGCGACGGTCCTGCTATAGCGCGCGTCGGCCTTTCGCGAGGGCCAGCGCTTTCGGTTCAATCGACATGGACTCGCAGTCTAGAATGAGCGAATTACTGCCGCCCGTGACGCACATCGCCGAAGTTCAGAGCGGGAGTCTCGACCGGTGGTGTTAAGTGGAGTAGCGGTCCAGAAACTCTACACAAGACGGGCTGATCATTACAGCGCCTTTATAGGCGCGTTCCAGTCTCCACGAGGGTTTCAGGCGTTACTCAAGCGATCACTCTTTCTTCGTCCGGGACTCCGGGTGCTCGACGCAGGTTGCGGCTCCGGTAAAGCTACCTTCGTTTTGCTCGAAGCCCTTCGGCAAGACCATTTCGATTACAAGAAAGTCGATGCGTTCGACCTCACACCTGCGATGCTGGATCGCTTTCAGCGGGTAGTGGACGCCTTGGGCGTCACCGGAGTGCGGCTCCGCCAAGCTGACGTACTTGCTCTTGAAGCTCTGCCATCATCCTGGAAAGACTACGACCTGATCCTATCAGTTTCGATGCTCGAGTATCTTCCAAAAGAAGCGCTATCCCGCGCCTTAAGCGGCCTGCGCGCGAGACTGGCCCCGGGCGGCAACATACTAGTTGTGATCACTCGGAAAACTGCCGAGACCAAGGTTCTTATCGAGTGGTTATGGCATGCCGAGCGTTACACGAAGAAGGAATTGTTGGCGGCTTTCAAGAAAGCTGGGTTCCGAGATCCTACATTTTTGACGTTCCCCTGGCGTTATTTCTGGCTGAACCGCGCATCGTACGTTGTCGCCGCGTCCAGTTAGAACCTGAATAGGGAGCAATTTGGCTGCGTGACACGAACTTCATTCGCTAGTTGGGGCTGAATTGTCCGTCCGCGCGTCTTGTAGGCTCATAGGCTTTTGCTGACTGTTCATCACATATCTCTTTCATGCGGCAGAGATCCGGTCTAGCTTCCTGTTGGGTCGCTATTTACGTGTCTGGGCACATGGAGACCGCTGTCTCCCGGAGCTAGCCGATGTCCCGCGATGGACAACAAAGTGTGGAGTCTCTGACAACCAGCGGCAGGAATACATCGGAGCCCGGCACAGCTGCGGCTTGCCAACGCTCGAGTTCCACAGGCAGACGATTTGTCCGTTTTGGTCCGTTCCACATGGACCTACAAAAGGAGCTTGTAACCAAGAGCGGTTCGAGAATCAACCTAACCGGGAAAAAGTACAGGGTTCTTGTTATGCTTCTGGAAAAAGCAGGTGAAATTGTCTCACGCGACGAAATCTACAGCGTTCTTTGGCCAAACGACACAGTCCTCGACAAGAGTTTCAGTCTTACAACGATTATCAATAACTTGCGTAGAGTTCTCGAAGACTCTTCCTTCCATCCAAATTACATAGAGACTATTCCGCGGAGAGGCTATGTATTTATCGCGCCGCTTGAAGTGTTGGATGACTCCAAGCCGCTCGCGGCCTCCGCTTCTTTGGCAAACGGGAAATCTCGCTTCTTTTCTATCCCTCGCATAGTCAGTCTCGTTTTGATTGGAATGGTGTTGGGTGCCATGGCAGCTTGGATCTCAAGTCATGTCAGGATCGGCCCGACACTGAACTACCCGAGACCACAATTCATGGAGCGAAGAGCGATCAACTGAGAGAGCCTGCCGTTCCTTGCCGTATGGTTTGTGCTTCTCTCAACACCCACAGACGCTGGAATTCATGAAGGTCCCGCCTGAACCCGGCGTTTGGCTTCGGCCCTTACGCGAATCTCTAGCACGCCTACTCTGAGTCGATGCTCTCACTGTAAGCCCAAGACTACGAATTGTGGCCGGCGGTCTTTTCCCGCTTTTTGAACATATCCGGCCGGTACTGGCCTAGTAGCGCAAGCACTTTTGCTCGCGAAAATTGGAACTTTTGTGGCTCGGGGCGTGATAGCAATTCTCCGTTCGGTCCGATTTGACTGGTTATTTCGAGCCACTCCTGAGCTGATCCGGCTGCTTCGACTGCCGCGAGCGCTAGGTCCCGTGGCACGTGATCTCTGCGGCCTTCCGGGCATGCGCAGTAGGTCAAGACCATCTGTTCGTCTGGGATTTCAAGCACAGTGTTCCGAAAGTCCTCTTCAGACATTTCGACATCCTTCCAGCGTTCCTGGCAAATCTGTCTTTCCCGCAATTCCTTCGCTAACTGATGAAGCTCCATTGGTTTTTGCCTTTCTATGCAAATTTATAGCCGCCGTTCGGACAACTAGAATTACGAATTTGGGGCGGCCGTTTTGGTTGTAACATCTCCCGCATCGCCTTGGAAAGTGCTTTGCCGGAGAAGCGCAGCCCTTCTCGAAGCTTAAATCATGTCCGCATGTACGAGCAGGGTCTGACATCGATACCGCGAAGTTTCCTGTGCTGTTGTGATTCTAAGAAAATGTGAAAGAATGATTCGGTGCACTGTTCAGGAGAGCCTGATCGAACCGTGGTTCTTGACTGGATGGCAGAATGCAAATTCGGCATCTTCCGACGACATGCCATCTGCGCCCCTATCAAAGTGAAGCATTGACGGCGGTTCGCGATGCCTACCGGGCCGGTAAACGTCGTGTGATCGTTTCATTGCCCACGGGCACCGGGAAAACGGTGGTGTTCGCTCATTTCCCTCGCGTTCTCAAAATGAAGAAACGATTGCTCGTGCTCGCCCATCGGGAGGAACTGCTGCTGCAAGCGCAGGATAAGTTTAGATCCATCGACCCGGAATTGAAGGCGGAGATTGAACAAGCCGCGAGTCGCGCCGCTGCCGATGCGAAGGTGGTAATTGCGTCCGTACCAACGTTAGCTCGCAGCAGCGCTCGCTTGTCACGGCTTCAGCCGGATGAGTTTTCCATCGTGGTCGTTGATGAAGCGCACCACGCAGTCGCACCGAGCTACCGCCGGATCTTCGATCACTTCGGCCTGTTCGAACCCAAAGTTTCCCGTTACTTGATCGGCTTCACTGCTACCCCGCGACGCGGTGATAAACAAGGACTCGGCGAAGTATTTGAGGAGGTCTGTTACGCACGGGACATGCGCGAGATGATTGCGGA
>Ga0126371_10005142_pt1 | contig 11603 bp, 12 predicted proteins | sample PanSoiMetaPlot_4_FD_110145 | JGI IMG/M metagenome (GOLD analysis project Ga0126371, IMG submission 110145) | Tropical forest soil microbial communities from Panama - MetaG Plot_4 | ecosystem: Environmental > Terrestrial > Soil > Tropical forest > Bulk soil | place: Panama | collected 2016-02-17
GCCGCGCGATCGCAGCCGCGTCGTTCAACCAGGCCGTCCCCACGCAGGTCCCGGAGGGCTTGCAGCGCATCTCTTCGGTCTGGACCGCGCCTTTCGCGCGTTACGCGCCTCCTTATATTCGCGGCGCCGCGTTCGGCTACCTTCTATCTGCCATGTTCGGTGCCGGCCTGATCGTCGTGCTCTTCCTGCTGCTCGGCAACTTCGCACGCGGCGCCGCGCGGCTCGGATCGGACCCTGCGTGAGCGACTTTCATCCCAGCACGCGCGGCGGCTTTCTCGAGAACACTCTCCAAGGTCTGCACTCGGCGATGGAACGCGCGCTCTCCGCCGAAACCGCTGCCGAGAACAATGGCGTTCTCCAAAGTCTGGATGCCCGCGTGAAGGTCGCGGGCCTGCTCGCAATGGTGATCACCGCCGCTCTGTCAGCGAAGCTCCGCGTCACTGGCGCGATCCTGATTCTCGCAGTACTGCTCGCGGCACTCTCCCGGATCTCGCTCCGCACGCTCGCCGCCCGCGCCTGGCTAGGCGCACTGGTTTTCAGCGGCCTCATCGCGATCCCCGCCGTTTTTCTGACGCCCGGCGCAGCAGTGCTCGGATCGCCGATGACTGTCCAGGGAATCCGCGCCGGAAGTTTCCTGGTCTTGCGAGCAGTTACCGCAGCAACGCTGATCTTTCTTCTCGGCTATACCACGCCTTGGAGCCACATCTTGAAAGCGCTGCGGATCTTCCGCGTGCCCGTAGTGTTTGTTCTGATCCTTGGCATGACCATTCGCTACATTGTGCTGCTGCTCGAAACCGCTCACGACCTGTTCCAGTCGCGCAGCAGCCGCCGCGTGAACCGCCCGACGCCCGCCGAAAACCGGCGCCTGGCGATCACGAGTTCCGGTGTCCTGCTCACCAAGAGCCTGCATTTAAGCGGCGAGGTGTATCAGGCGATGGTGTCGCGCGGGTTTCGCGGCGAAGTGTACTTGCTCGACGATTTCGAAATGCGAGCACGCGACTGGATCGCGGCGGGAGCTTTCGCAACCTTAGCGGCAGCCTCCCTCCTTCTGGGACGATAAATGCTATTTCAACTCGAAAACCTGACTTATCAATACGAAGGCGTCACCGCGATCGACGACCTCAGCCTCGCGATTCCGGAAGGAAGCCGCGTTGCCTTGCTGGGTGCCAATGGATCGGGCAAGTCCACGCTGCTCCGGCTGCTCGACGGCCTGATTTATGCACAATCCGGCACAATCCGGTTCTGCGGCGCCGAGATCTCTGACGAGCATCTCCTGGACGACGTTTTTGCGCTCGCCTTCCGCCGTAGCGTCGGGATAGTCTTCCAAAATCCCGACGTGCAGCTTTTCAACCCCACGGTATTCGACGAAGTGGCGTTCGGTCCGCTCCAACTCCGCTGGGGAAAAGACGACGTTCGCGACCGCGTCGATCAGATCCTGGACCGTCTCCGTATCGATCACCTGAGAAATCGCGTCCCGCAGCGCCTGTCGGGCGGCGAGAAGAAGCGTGTCGCACTCGCCAGCGTCCTGGTTCTTGATCCCGCGGTACTGCTCCTCGATGAGCCCACCGCTGCACTCGATCCCCGCAGCCAAAGCGAGATGATCGACCTGATGATCGAATGGAGCGGCGGGGAAAAATCGGTCATCACAGCCACCCACGACTTGGGCGGTCTCGAAACAATTGCCGACCAGTGCTTTGTTCTCGATGCGGGCAAGCTCGTCGCCGAAGGCCGGCCGGCCGACATCTTGGCCAATGTCGACCTGTTGCGCCAGACCAACCTGATTCATGCGCAGCGCCACGGTCATCGCGGACGCATGTTCCACTCGCACTCCCATCTTCACCCGATTTCTTTAAACTAGCCGAGACTTTCGCCGCGTTCTCCGGGCCGGTCTTGACATTCTGTAAGCATAGGCTTACCGTAAGGTATGGCTGACCGAATCGAGCTGTTGGGGGCGTTCGCCGACCCCACTCGTCAGGCAGTCCTGAACCTGCTCCGCAGCAGGCCATCTACCGTAGGCGAGCTGGCCGATCGTCTGCCTGTCAGCCGGCCCGCCGTTTCCCAGCACCTGCAGGTCTTGAAGACCGCAGGCCTGGTGGACGAAGAACGGCGCGGCACCCGTCACTATTTCCGCCTCAACCCCAAGCGCCTGGCCGAATTGCGCGAGCACATCGATGGCATGTGGCGTGATGCGCTGGCCGCATTTTCCAATTTCGCAGCAAAGGAGTCTTCTGGCAATGACAAACGAAGAAAAACACGAGCCTATCCGACAAAGCGTTCACGTTGACTGCTCCAGGGAAGATGCGTTCCGTTTGTTTACGGAACGGTTCGGTGAGTGGTGGCCGGGCGACGCAGACTCGACGCACGAAATCGAGCCTTGGAAGGATGGGAAGATCGTCCAACGCACTCCCTCGGGTGACGAACGCGAGTGGGGTGCTGTGACCGCTTGGGATCCGCCCGATCGCCTCGAATTGACCTGGCATCCAGGAGCAAACACGGATCACGCGGGGACTGTGGAAATCGAATTCACCGTGGAAGCCGATGGCACGCGCGTCACGCTGACACACACGGACTGGCATCTCGCGCAAGTCGACCTGGTCTGCTTCGCTGGATTCGTGCACGAGATGATGGCGGTCGCATAAAGGAGATGAGCATGATTCCGATGGTGGTGGAACAAACCTCGCGCGGCGAGCGCGCCTTCGATATTTATTCGCGCTTGTTGAAAGAGAACATCATTTTTCTGGGCACGACCATCGACGACAACGTCGCCAACGTCGTGATCGCCCAGATGCTTTTTCTCGCAGCGGAAGACCCGGAGAAGGACATCTCGCTCTATATCAACTCTCCCGGCGGCTCGATCACCGCGGGGATGGCGATCCTCGACACCATGAATCTCGTCGAACCCGACATCGTCACCTACTGCGTAGGCCAGGCGGCCTCGATGGCGTCCGTCCTACTGGCGTCCGGCACGAAGGGGAAACGCTACAGCCTGCCTTACGCGCGAATCCTCATCCACCAGCCGCACGCCAGCGGCCTCGGCGGCCAGGCGGCCGACATCGACATCCAGGCGCGCGAGATTCTACGCATGCGCGAGATTACGAATCAAATCCTCGCGGACGCCAGCGGCCAACCGCTCGAAAAAATCGCGCGCGACGTCGATCGCGACTACATCCTCGAAGCGCAGCAGGCTGTCGAATACGGCCTTATCGATCGCGTCATCTCCCGCCGGGATCTGCCCGGCCACTCATCGGTCTACAACGGCAACGGCCGCCTCAACGGATCGGGGCACTGAGTCGGGATATGCCTACGCCGTTCGAAAGCGCGCAGCTCAATCTTCAACTGTTCGACCAGCGCCGTGAGCCGGTTTTACGCTAGGGTCGTTCCTGGTTCTTGCTCGAGTTTAATCTCGAAAGTTTCGAGGACATTCGAGCAGCTCTGATGAGCGGACACAATACCGTGTTTCGTATGGTGGTGGGCTATTGGGACATGGTGGCATCACTGGTGACCACGGGCGCGATCGATCCTGACGCCTTCCGATGGGCGCACGGCGAGATTTCGGCACCCTTTTAAGATTCGGCCGTTCCTGGCGGAAATGCGAAGTGCGTTCAACGAGCCGGAATTCTGCAAACACATCGAGGCAGTAGTGATGGCAGCGCCGGACGCGGAAGCGATTTTGAAGCGGCGGCCGGAAGGCTTCAGGCGGCTCACGCCCAGATCGCCACCAGCAAGCGCCCAGCCGGGACCGCCGCCCGTAACCGGATGCATTCGCTAATTCTTAGAAACCAAGTACTCTAGAAATAGAGTGTCCACCGATGTAGTTCCAGCGGTCGGCGTGTCTCGAGACGGCCAACCTGAACCGAGCCTACCTGACCAGCTTTTCGTTCAACTCCAGGAGAAACTGCGTGCGCTGCGCCCGAACGAGGATCTGTCGCAGCTCGAGAAGGTCTATCGCAACTCCGCCGAGGCACACAAGGGGCAGTTCCGGCAATCCGGCGAGCCTTACATCGTCCATCCGCTGAATGTCGCTCTGATTCTGGCCGACATGCAGATGGACCTGGTGTGTATCGAGACCGGCCTGCTCCACGATACCGTGGAAGATACTAAGCTCGGCCTCGACCAGATCCGCAAAGACTTCGGCGACGAAGTGGCGCGCTGCGTCGACGGAGTCACGAAACTGAGCAAGCTGCACGTCTATTCGCGTGAAGAACGCCAGGCCGAGAGCGTCCGTAAGATGCTGCTTGCGATGGTGAGCGACATCCGCGTGGTCATCGTCAAATTGGCCGACCGACTCCACAACATGCGTACACTCGCGGCTCTCGCGCCGGACCGGCGGCTGCGCATCGCGCAAGAAACGCTTGATCTCTACGCTCCGATCGCCCACCGCCTCGGAATGGGAAAAATCCGTGGCGAGTTGGAGGATCTGGCGTTCCAATATCTGGAGCCTGAAGCGGCCGAGGAACTGACCCGCGAGATGGACGCCCAGCGCCAGCAGAATGAAGAGTTCCTGGCCAAGATGCGCCACGAAGTGGAGGTGAATCTCCGCCGCGAGAACATCCCCGCCCGCGTCGAAGGCCGCATCAAACGCGCTTACTCCGTCTATCAAAAGATGAAGCGACAAAAGATCGGACTCGACCAGGTGTACGATCTGCTCGCGCTCCGCATCATCACCGATTCGGTGAAGAACTGCTATGCCGCGCTCGGTGTGATCCACAACGAATGGCACCCCATTCCCGGCCGCATCAAGGACTTCATCGCCATCCCGCGTCCGAACTTGTATCAATCGCTACACACGTCGGTCATCGGCCCGGGCGGCCGCTCGTTCGAAGTTCAGATTCGCACCGAAGAGATGCATCGCCTGGCCGAAGAAGGCATCGCCGCGCACTGGAAATACAAGGAAGGCAAGAAGGGGCCCGGCGTCGACGATCAGCGCATCACCTGGCTGCGGCAGCTCGTCGAATGGCAAAAGGAAATGCGCGATCCGGGCGAATTCATTTCCACTCTCAAAGTGGATCTGTACCCGGAGGAAGTTTACACCTTCACGCCGATGGGTAAAGTAATCGTGCTGCCGCGCGACGCCACGCCCATCGACTTCGCCTACGCCATTCACAGCGATGTCGGCAACACCTGCGTGGGTGCAAAAGTCAACGGCCGGATTGTGCCGTTGAAGTACGCGTTGAAGAATGGCGATGTAGTCGAGATCCTGACGCAGTCCGGACACCTTCCGAGCAAGGACTGGCTCGCGCTGGTCAAGACTTCGAAGGCGCGCAACAAGATCAAGCACGTCATCAACACCACCGAGCGCGCCAAGGCGATCGAGATCGGCCAGAAGTACCTCGAACGCGAAGCCCGGCGGCTCAACGTGCAGTTAAACAAGATCACTAAGGCCGAACTCGAGCGTGTCGCGGCGGAGTACGGGTATAGCAAGATGGAAGATCTGCATGCGGCCCTCGGCTATGGCAAGTATTCCGCGCGTCAGGTTCTGCAGAAGCTGGTTCCCGATCAAATAGAGCCGCTGCTACCGCCCGACACGCCCAAAACTTCGATGCTGGAGGCGAGCACCGTGCCCGCAGCAGCGGAAACCGGTGACCTCGTCATTAAAGTAAAAGGCGTCGACGATTTGCTCGTCTATCGCGCCAAATGCTGCAATCCGATCCGCGGCGAAGGCATCGTCGGCTACGTCACGCGCGGCAAAGGCATCGCCGTGCATTCCGTCAATTGTTCCAACGTGCAAAACCTCATGTACGAAGTGGAGCGCAAGATCGACGTAGAGTGGGCGCGCGCCGCCAGCGAAAGCTTCCCAGTGAAGATGATGATCCATACCGACGACCGGCCGGGCATGCTGAACCAGCTCACGTCCGTCCTCTTCGCCGAGCAGAGCAACATCCGGACGCTCGAAGCCGCTCCCGACGAAAAGCGCAGCGGCGACGGAGCGGTGATCGATATGACCGTAGAGATTCGTGATAAAAAGCAGCTCGAGCGCGTGACCGCCGCAATCCGCCGCATCTCCGGCGTCAGAGACGTGGAAAGAATCCAATGATCGAAATCCAAGCCGAGCCCGAGCACATCGCCATTTCAAAATCCAAAGGCATCCAGATCGATTGGAAAGACGGGCATCATAGCGCTTACACTCTGGCTTACCTGCGCGATCGTTGCCCGTGCGCCAGTTGTACCGGCGCGCATGGAACCGAACCCCAGGCGAGCAACTATTCTTCGCCGCAACCCGCAGCGTCGCCGTTCAAGATGTTTGCGCCCGTGCTGAAAATGCTGAATGTCGAGCCGATCGGCCACTACGCCTTCAAAATCGACTGGAGCGACGGCCACAACAGCGGGATCTATTCCTACGACCATCTGCGCAAGATTTGCCCCTGCGAAACCTGCCATCGTTCGGCCACGGTCACCGGCGGATTATAGGCCACCTCACCGGCTTGCATCTACGGACGGCCTCTCGGTTCGTCCCGCCGCGGCCTGCTCCACCGAGATGTGATTTGTCTCCAGTGTCTCGCCGAGCACCTGGTCGAGCGAAATGCGCGCATGCTGGTAAGCCGATTGGGACGCCACTTCCGTGGATTCCGCCGACAATAAGCTCTGTTGCGCTGCAACCACATCAGCGATTGTCGCGCTGCCGAAGGAAAACATCTGCTGCTCTTTCTCGAGTAGCTCCGCCTGCAATGCCCGAGCATCCGCGGCCTGCGTATATCGCAGCCGCGCCTGCCGCAGCGCCGTCATCTGATTAGAAATCGCAACCACTATCTGATTCATGTTCCTGCGCTCGATCAAATCGCCCTGGCGCAGTTGCAATTGATCGATTCCATAGTCACCCTGCGGAACACGGTTGTGAATCTGGCCGACGAACAGCCCGGCGCCCATTTCAGCGCCGAAATCGTGGCGAAACAACTCTCCGAGCGCAGTACCGAGTCCACCGTTGAAATTTTTCGGAATGGACTCGCCGGACGCCGGATTGTAGCCGCCGGCCAGTCCGCGGGTGTTCACCAACGCCCGGCCTTGCAAAGTCGGCAGAATACCGTTCGCGGTTCCCAGTGCCGAGATCTCCGATGTCTCGTCGTTAATCTTTGCGAGCGCCACATCGGGCCTGTGCGCCAATGCTCGCGCGACCAGGTCCCTCAGCGGAGGCAATTCGTCGTTGGCCGGAATCTCAACGTGATCCAGCGGCACCACGGAAGCAGAATCGATACCCGGATCTTCCAGTCCGTTCCGACTCAGCGCGTTCTTCAAAAGAACTTCCTGCTGCTCGACGGATGCTAGCGCGATCGCCACATCCTGTTTGCGCGCTGAAAGCTGCGCTTCGGCGGCATAGATGTCGACGCGTGCGGTAGCTCCCAGTGCGATCTGCTTCCGCGTATCATCCGCGACCTTTTGAGCCTGTTCCATTGCGCGCTGCCGCACTTTCAAATCGTCGTTCAATGTGACCAGGTCCCAATACAGATTGAGGACGGTCGCAACGGTATTCAACAATTGCGAGCGAAATGTTTCCCTCGCTGCGCCGATGTTCTTCTCCGCGACACGAATAAATCGGCTGTTCACGACGGCCCCGAAACCATTCAGAAATTGATGCAGGACATAAATCTGAGTCACGGGCGCAACGGACGGATTCACAACATCGCTCGGCGCGTTCTCTTTCAGGTACGACTCGTTGGAAGCCACTTGAACATAACCACCGCTGAGCAGCCCCTGCTGGAACAGATTGTTGAATACGTGCCGTGTTCCAATCAGCGCCTCGGTCTGGCTCTGCACTGCGTCGGCTTGTGGATAGCTGCTGTGAAAGTAACCAATCGTGCTTTGAACCACGGGATCGAGATTTTGCGTAATCGGTCCGATCTGGGACACGACTGCATTGGTCCCGTTCCCGTTGCCTCCGCCGCCATTGCTCGATAGCCCGGCGCTCGCCTGGCTTCCACCCACGCCCTGGCCGCTGGTTACCTGGTTTGCGATCGAGTTGCCTCCTGTAACGCCACGCAGAGGTCCACCCGCTTGTGAACGCTCGAGATACCATTCCGCGCTGATCGGGCCATATCGGTCCAGTTCCAAATCAAGGTTATTTTCGATTGCTATCGCCAGCGCGTCCTGCACGGTGAGGTATAACTTGCCGCCGCGAATGAGACTATAGACGTGGCTCGAGTTCTCCAATTTAACCGGTGGCACAACTGCGCCCCGGTAGGGGCGAGAAAAAATTGATCCCTGCGGCCGCTCCAGTGCTTCCTTCGGACCTTGCGCGAAACACGCGAGCGAACCCCCGACGATTAGTGACGTGAGAATAAATCGTGAGTGCATCGTGGTTCGTTCCTTACTGCCGTTGCGGCGCATTTTCGGACACCGAAGAAACGCGCGCCACATGACCTGACTCGGCTTCCGCCATCGAGATGTTGTTGACGTCCAGCGTCCGTCCAACCGCCTGATCGAAGGCGATCTTGGCATGCGTGTAATTCGCCATGGACTGGATCTCAGCTTCTTGGTCGGTCGCCAGTTCGCGCTGCGCCTGGACCACGATGGCGATCGTGGATTCGCCAAACTTGAACCGATTCTGCTCGGCGTCCAGAGCTTGTTGAGCCAGCTCGCGCGTTGCGACGGCGGTTTCATAACGGGCGCGCGCCTGCTGCAGTCCGATCACGGCATTCTTTACGTCCACCCGAACTTGATTCACGGATTTCTGAAGCTGCAGCTCACCCTGCCGAAGACTAAGTTGATCGGCGACGTAGTCGCCTTGCGCGGCACGATTGCGGAACGGGATGTTTAACGAGAACCCGGCGGAATAATTCGGAAAGTTGCGCTTGAAAATCTGTCCCAACAAATTTCCATAGGCGCCAACGAACGATGGCGGCGGAGCACAATTGAGGCCCGTCTGACAGAGCGACGACTCCAACGCCAGTTGGTTGGGCATGCCGCTGAGCCCGTTATTGGTCAGCTCCGCGAAAGCCTGCAGTGTCGGCAGTAGGGCGTTCTTCGTTCCCGCCAGATTGATCTTCAGACTCTCAGTGCTGATTCGCGCCTGCTCGAGCTCCGGCCGGTTCTTCAGCGCCTGATCGATCAGCTCCGGCGTCGGCTTTAATTCCTCGGTTTGTGGCACCACAATGTGATCCAGAGGAACAATGCGAACCTCGTCCATCGCTGAGTTCGCGATCCCGGTCCGGCTTAGAGCATTCTTCAGAATGGTTTCCTGTTGCGCCACGTTGGTCTGCGCGATCAGGAGCGCTTCCCGGTTGGCGGAAACTTCAGCGGCCGCGCGCGTCACTTCGATCGGCGGCAGCGTTCCCAGCCTGACCTGCTGGCGGTTGTCTTCGAGGAGCTTTTCCGAAGTGGCCAGCGCCTGTTGACGTATCCGCGCATCGTCATTGAAGCTCACCAAATCCCAGTACAAATTCAGCACCGCCGAGACGGTAACGATCACCTGCTGCTTGAGCTGCAGATCTGTGACCTTCATGTTGTTGCGCTGCACGCGAATGTTGCGATTATTCACGGCCACGCCAAATCCCTGAAGAATATTCTGCGTCACATACAAATCCAGATAACCGGTGGTGTACGGATTCACGCTGTACGCAGGACTGTTGAAATGATTTCTCAGGCTGTAGAACGAGAGTTGTGCATAGGTCCCGGAAACGAATGACTGCTGATAGGCAAGCTGCACGTTGCGGCTGTTGTTGACTTGCGCATCCGTCAGCGCCAGGAACGTATTGCTCAACGGGACGCTGCTGTGCTGGAAATTGAAATAGGCGATCAGCGCCGGATCGAACGATGGAGGCGTGGTTCCAAGCTGAATCGTAATGCCGCCGCCGGAGCCCACGCCGGATCCGCTCTCAGGCAACCCAACCGCGTTTACGCTCACTCCGGCCAGGCTGACACTCTGCGGTCCAGGATTGATCGGCTGACTTGTGTTGCGTAGCGCGCCGCCTCCTTCGGTTCGCCGCAGAACCTCGCGAGCCAATGGCGGTCCATAGCGCTGCACCGCGATATCGAGATTGTTCTCGAGCGTCAGCGCGATCACGTCCGGCACGCTCAAATAGAGATTGCCGCCGCGCAGCAGCGCTTCGAGCCGTGGCGAGTTGCCGAGATTCGCGGGCGATACGATGCGCCGCTCGATGTGAAAGGGTCTCATAATCCGACCCACCACCGCTGGCAGTTTGGGCGTCTCGATGGAAACATCATCGGACTGCGCCCTGCCAAGCGCAGCGAAGATCAGGCAGAAAACGTATGGAATTGTTCGAATGCTCATGGAAGTCAAATCCTGGCGAAGGCGGCTTCTTTCCGCGTTCGCGCGCAGTCTCTCACGGTTATCAAAACGCCAGAAAAGAGCAATTGAGCTTCCAGCTTACCGCGCGGAAAGGGACTGTGAAGATGACGTTTCCCACGCAAAATGTTCTACTTGGCGGCGTGGCGGAAATTGGACTGTCCGATTTCGCTCCCCGCTGTTCGATTTTGACATGGAGCATCGGGTAGTTGCGTCTACCTGAGGTAAGCGTCGCTTCGACACCGCGTTAGTAACGCGGCTCCAGTAATCTGAGCGACGCAGAAAACGTTTGACTCGTATAGCTTTCTGTTCCAAACTTTGGATGCATGGTAAGCGGGTGGAATTTTGCCTGCCGGATTGGAGCGCGCCCACAATCCTCGACCAGCGATGACCGGGCCCAAGGAGTCCCTTTTGAAAAAACTGTTTGTAGGCAACCTTCCCTACCAGGCCAGTGAGGCAGAACTTCAGGATTGGTTCTCACGGGCTGGCTTCCACGCCGACTCGGTTCAGATCATCCGCGATAAATTCACGGGCGACCCGCGCGGCTTCGGCTTCGCGGAGTTCGGCAACGATGAAGAGGCGGACCGCGCCGTGCAGAACTGCAATGGCCAGGACTTTCTCGGCCGGTCGCTGGTGGTGAACGAAGCGCGTCCCATGCGCGAAGGCGGTGGTGGCGGACGCGGTGGAAGGCCCCAACATAGTAGAGGTGGCGGCCGCGGCCGCGACTACTAGCCGGCTCGCTCAAGGCGACTCTGTCGTCGGCGGAATCAGATAAACGCCGTCGTCTTGATGCCGGAAACGTCGAAACGCTTCCGGCAACGCATGTTCTTGCACATCACTTTGTCGTCCAGCAGAACCATGTAACTCGCCGCCTTCGCGAACTTAGCGCGGTCCCGTTCGTCGGCTTGCCCGGGCAGCCGATCCACTTTCTTGCGGACCAGCCAGCGCAACTCATAGTTTTCTTGCGTCCGGCAGAATGGGCAGTTCAAATTGGCCGGCTTCGTGGTCTGCGATTCCTTATAAAACGCGCGCTCGTCCATGCTCGCCTGAATCAGACTGCCGCGAAGGCTTCGATCTTCGCGAAGCTTCGGTCGAGCTGCCGCGTGAATTCGTCGACGTCCGCCTTGCTGATGTTTAGCGGAGGCGAGATGCGCAGAACGTTACCATAGAAACCGCCCTTGCCGAGTAGAATTCGATTCTCGCGAGTCGCTTCCATGAGAGCCGCTGTTTGCTCAGCCGCCGGCTTCTTGGTCTCGCGATCCTCCACCAGTTCCATGGCCAGCAACAGCCCCATTCCTCGCACTTCGCCGATCAACTGGTGCTTCGCCTGAAGCTCATACAGCTTGTCCTTGAGATAAGCGCCAAC
>Ga0126371_10005143_pt1 | contig 11601 bp, 7 predicted proteins | sample PanSoiMetaPlot_4_FD_110145 | JGI IMG/M metagenome (GOLD analysis project Ga0126371, IMG submission 110145) | Tropical forest soil microbial communities from Panama - MetaG Plot_4 | ecosystem: Environmental > Terrestrial > Soil > Tropical forest > Bulk soil | place: Panama | collected 2016-02-17
ACCTTGTCGAAGAAGCCGAGATACTCATTCAGCTGTCCCATGAATTTAGTGAGCGCCGCACCTTCGAGCTTCGTGGCGTTCTCGCCGTGGCGGACGATCATGCCGTCGGAGGCGCGCTTCACCATGACCTTCACGAACTCGCGATCGTCCTTGATGTACTGCTCGAACTTACCCTTCTTGATGCGATAGAGCGGCGGCTGCGCAATGTACACATGCCCACGCTTAATCAACTCATTCATGTGACGGAAGAAGAACGTGAGCAGCAGCGTGCGAATGTGCGAGCCGTCAACGTCGGCATCCGTCATGAGGATGATCTTGCCGTAGCGCAGCTTCGCCGGATCGAAATCGTCCTTGCCGATGCTCGTGCCCAGCGCCGTAATCATGGCGCGGATTTCTTCATGGCCCAGCATCTTGTCGTAGCGGGCCTTCTCGACATTCAGGATTTTTCCCTTGAGCGGGAGAATCGCCTGGAATCGACGGTCACGCCCCTGCTTCGCCGTTCCACCTGCAGACTCGCCCTCAACCAGATATAGCTCGCAGCGTTCCGGCTGGCGCTCGCTGCAATCAGCCAGCTTGCCCGGCAGACCACCGCCGTCCAGCGCACCCTTACGGCGTGTGAGGTCGCGTGCCTTGCGCGCAGCTTCACGTGCGCGTGCCGCGTCAATTGCCTTGTTGATGATCTTGCGTGCGACCGGCGGGTTCTGTTCGAGGAACATGCCCAGTTTCTCGTTGACCAGCGCCTGCACCGTTCCCGCAATGTCTGAATTCAGCTTGCCCTTGGTCTGCCCTTCAAACTGCGGCTGCGGCAGCTTCACGCTCACGACCGCGACCAGTCCTTCGCGCACGTCGTCGCCGGAGAGGTTCTCCTTCACATCCTTGAAGAGGCCCATCTGCTGGCCAATGGCGTTGATGGTGCGCGTGAGTGCTGTCTTAAAGCCCGACAGATGCGAGCCGCCGTCAACCGTGTTGATGTTGTTGGCGAAGGTAAAGACCGTATCTGAGTAGCCGTCGTTGTACTGGAGCGCGATCTCCATATCGACGCCGTCGCGCATCGCTTCCATCACGATGGGCTTGTCGTGCAATGCCTGCTTGCCGCGGTTCAGGTGCTTGATGAATTCGGCAATGCCGCCTACATACTTGAACTCAGCGCGCTTTGAATCGCCCGACTTCGGATCGGTTGTGCGCTCGTCGGTGAGCGTGATTTCGAGGCCCTTGTTCAGAAAAGCCAATTCGCGCAAGCGCTGCGCCAGGGTGTCCCAGCTATACTCAGTGACGGCAAAGATCGTCTTGTCGGGCAGGAAGTGGACCTTAGTGCCGCGCTTCTTCGACGTGCCCGTCTGCCGCAGCTTTGACACTGGATGGCCACGCTCGTAATCCTGCTCGAAGGTATGTCCGTCGCGCCAGATCTCTACTTCGAATTCTTCGCTCAGCGCGTTGACGCACGACACGCCTACGCCATGCAGTCCGCCCGAAACTTTGTAAGTGGATGAATCGAACTTTCCGCCTGCGTGCAGCTTGGTCAGAACAACCTGTACCGCCGGCATCGTCTCGCCATTGTCCAGCGTCTTTTCGTCAACAGGAATGCCGCGGCCATCATCGATTACTGTGATCGAGTTATCAACGTGGATGATGACGTCAATCTTCTTCGCATATCCGGCGAGCGCTTCGTCAACGGAATTGTCCACCACCTCATACACCAGATGATGCAGACCCATCTCGCCCGTCGAACCGATGTACATTGCCGGACGCAGGCGCACCGCTTCGAGGCCCTCAAGCACCTTGATGTTGTCGCCCGTGTAGCCATTATCCTGACCGTTCATCTTTTTCTGGCCATTGGTTCTGGGGGAGGAAGGTTCAATCTCGTCGGGGGAAAGTGTTGAAACGGCAAGTTCTTTGGTGGACATGAAACTCCGGCAAGGCAAAGCCTTCAATCGCCTTTGGGCCGGGTTGGCCAAAACAGGACTAACAGATTGAAAGCGAAGAGGTTTTTGCCTCGATTCTCTGGTCTATTATAGCACGCGAAAAGTGCTGAATTTTGGTATCTGGAAGGGGTGGAAAACGCGGCTGAATCATGCCTGAATGCAGCCTTCTGCCGCTCTGCGAATTCAACTTGAGAAGTAAACTTGGGAAGTCATTCTAAAATAATAGACCTAGGGAATGGTTATATCTTGAATAACCACGAGAAAGCACATCAACCTCAATCATTAAGACAACAAATTATTGATATAGCTTGTTTTATTGAATTATTTTAGACACTCAAGGCAACGTTCGTCGCAGATTCCGGCGTCTCAGAGTCCACAGTTCCCGCTGCTGCTATCCATCAGACAATACTGGCTTTAGTAACTTTTTGGCGGTTACTACTTAGCAGAAAGTCAGTCTTGTGGACAACCCTCTGTGGGTCTATTGTCAATTACAACCACAGGGAAACAGCATGGCGTTGGTGTCCATCTCGAACCTGCTTGCATACGCTGAGCCATTTCTCTGGCTCGCGGCGCTCCTGGCTTTTTTCCGGGTCAGGAAACACGCCGCATTGTCGGCGTTCGGGGTTTTCCTGGGTATCCGCATGGTTCGGGCCTTCCTGCTCCTTGGGATGTCGCATTCTCAGTTTGTGCTGGGCGGAGGCCATTCGATCTACTTCTATACCAAGTGGATTACATATCTGGCGAGCTGCATCGCCTTGTTTTTCGCGTTACAGGAACTTTTTATAAACATGATGGCCCCGCTCCCCGGACTCAAGCGTCTTGGGGTGGCAATCTTCCGCTGGGCCGCGGCCGCGTCCTTGGTTCTCGCGTTGTCTTCTGTTGTCACTCTGGCGTCGGCCAGTTCCATTCATGACCATCTCTCAGCGGTCTTCACCGAGATAGCCGTCAGCTTCAGCGTGCTGGCGCTCTGTCTGCTGGCATTCCTGGTCGTTTCCGTCCATGCGCTTGGCCTTTCCTATCGCAATCGCGTATTTGGCCTCTGCCTGGGACTCGGCCTGCTAGTCGCAATGAGCCTGATGGTGAATGGCCTTCACTTCTCCACCGCCGGCGCTTGGCCCGGCTATGTCGCCCAGATCGTCGTTGCGGTTGCTCTTTTAACATGGATAGCTTTTCTGGCATTTCCGGAGCCGGTACAGGAGCAGGCAGCGGCAGCGATCCGGTCTTCGGCGTTGCTCTGGAACGACCTCGCCCAGGAACTCGGACCTTCCGCTCCGCAGCAGCCTATCCCGCAGCAGAGCGGCTTCCTGCAGAACGTCGAAAGCGTTGTGGACCGCGTACTCGCGAAAAACTCACTGACCGGCTGACAAACAAAGTTTTGGAAACGAACGAGCCTCGAGAAGTTCCGAGGCTCATTTTTTTCAATACCTAAATGGGTATTTTGCAGCCGGATGCTCCATCTTTTCGCGCAGTTTGCAAAAAGGTGGGATAGCAGGAAATCTTCGCTTTTACTCCATCCGCAACAATTGCATAGGCTCTACGGAAGCTGCACGTCGCGCCGGCAGATAACAAGCCAGGAGTGCTGCGACTAGCAACACTAGACCCACTACTCCAAAAGCCGATAAATCCATAGCACCGACGCCATACAGAGTGCTTCGCATAGCCCGCCCCACAAAGTAGGCCCCCACCAGCCCAAGCCCCAGTCCGGCAAATGCAAGAATCACACCCTCTTTTAGGATCAGCGTGACCACGCGGTTTCGCGTCGCGCCCAGCGCCATGCGCAGAGCAATTTCATGCGAGCGCTGCGCCACGGAAAACGCCATCACGCCGTAGATGCCGAGTGCCGCCAGCAACAACGCGACGGCCGCAAAGCTGGCGAACAGGATCAGGGTGAAGCGATCGTTGGCCAGCACATCATCGTGTACCTGCTCCATCGTCTTCGGATCTGCCAGGGCAATCTGCGGGTCTACAGAATGCACAGCCGTGGCAATACTCTTCAACATCGACGCTGGGTCCTCCTGTGTCCGTGCGCCCATCCCCGCGCTCGGCCAAGGAATCTGCCAGAACGGTATCTCCATCTCGGGATAATCCTCGCGGAAGCCGCGCGAGCGCACGTTATGGAAGACGCCCACGATTTGCCACTCCTGATAAGGACCCAGCTTCGTCACGCCGGGAATCAGCTGCTCCACCAGAACGCGCTTTTGCAGCGGATCAGAACCTTTCAGATATTTTTTGACAAACTCTTCATTCACCACCGCCACCTTCACGCTGGTGGCCGTGTCCTGATCGTTGAAAAACCGCCCCTTCACCAGCTTGATGCCGAAGGTCTGAAAATAATCCGGCGTCACCATTCCGAACGACGTATTCGGCCTTTGCGACGGATCGGCGTAGGTAGGCTTGTCGGCCAGCACGAATGGCATACCGAAACCAGAGCCTTCCAATGGCAATCCCGTCTCGGCCGAAGCGTGCATGACCCCAGGCACGCCCTGGATTGCCGACAGTATCTGGCGGTAATAAGCAACGATGCGCTCCGGGTCCTTGGGCCGCGAGTCGGGAACCGAGAGAAAGAACGTCATCACATGATCGGTCTTTACGCCGAGATCGACGCGCTGCAGATTCAAGAAGCTGTGGATCGCCAGCCCCGCACCCGCAAGCAGAGCCAGTGCCAGCGTAAATTCGCCAATCACCAGTGCCCGGCGCAGCCGATGCCGTCCCACGCTCGTCCCTGTTCTTCCGCTCTCCTTCAGCGTCTCTGCCGGATTGACGCGTGAAGCAATCCATGCCGGAATGCAGCCAAACAGCAGCCCGGCGAGCGTAGTTGCACCCAGTGTGAAGAGCAGAATCGGGAAGTTCAGGCTCAGGTCCGCCTCGCTCGGAAGCGTACCTTCCGGCATCACGGCGATCAGCCCGTGCAACATCGCATAGCCTACGCCGACACCAAGCACGCCGCCGCAGAGCGCCAGCAGCAGGCTCTCAGTAATCAGCTGCGCGAAGATCTTGCTCGGTGTAGCGCCCAGCGAACTGCGCACGGCGATCTCCTTCTGCCGCGTCATGCTCTTTGCCAGCAACAGGTTCGCCACATTCACGCAAGCAATCAGCAGCACGAATCCAACCGCCCCCAGAAGCAGCCACAGGGTTAGAATGCGCTCGCTCGGCAGAAAGTCATTTTTGAGCGGCTCTACAAACGAACCCCAGCCCTTGTTGCTCTTTGGATAGACCTGCGCAATATGGTCCGTCACCGCATTCATGTCCGCCTGCGCCTGCATGATCGTTACGCCGGGCTTCAAGCGGCCCATCACCAGCAGCCAGTGAAAGTCGTGATTGATCTGTTCCGGCTTGAAAACGAGGGGCACCGTCAATTGCGCAGGCAGACGATCCTGAAATCCCGCGGGCTCCACGCCCACCACGATGTATGGAGTGCCATCCAACTGCATCGTCTTGCCGATGATCTTCATGTTGCTGCCCAGCTTCAGCCAGAGCTTGTGCGAGAGGATGACAACGTGGTCCTTACCGTCCTGCCCTTCTTCAGGGAGAAAGCCGCGCCCGAGAAAAAACGGTAAACGTTGCATGCTGAAGAAGTCAGCCGTCACCCTGTTTCCAGGGACAAACTCGGGCTGGTCTTTCGTCGCGATGTTGAACGAACCGCCCGTCCACGCGTTCAGGTCTTGAAACGACTTGCTCTGTTGTTTCCAGTCAAGGTAGTCGCCTGCGGAAACGCCGTTGTGGAAGCCCTGAATCTTCGACCACACCATGACCACTTGATTTGGTTCCGGATAGGGCAGCGGCGCCAGCAGCGTCGCGTAATCGACAGTAAAGATGGCCGTATTTGCGCCAATCCCCAGGGCTAGGGTGAGCAGGACGGTAATTGTCAAGCCGGGATTCTTGAACAGCATGCGCAGGCTGAAGCGGAGATTTTGAAGCAGGTTCCGCATAACCCTCCTCGAACAAACGCGACTGCAACTTGAATGACGGTGGACTCGGATGACTCGCTTGAGAAATTTGGACGGGCAACTTCCCCGACAAGGCATCTACGAATAGGTTCGTAGCAATTGCCAGGCCATTGTTAGGTTTCTGACTAAATTCAAATGAAACATGTACTTGAGCGTGATGCGGCCGTTGAGGAGATCACATAAAACCGTCCGCGGATGGACGCTCGTGTGCGTTATTGGACAAGGCGCTATGACACTGTACGCGCCACGAGGTTTACCGTCACCACATCGTCCGGTGTCTTGGTAGTCGAGCTATCGGAGGCCGGGTGATACTCGATCCGCATGGTCTGCGCATTGACGACAACCCGCAGATAGCCATAGTCGGTATCGTCATAGCTGTTCAGCGTCAGTTCGCTGTCGATGGGATACGGTGTCCGGATGGGATTGCCGCTCGAATCCTTCTGCATAGCCGCAAGCGGCGAATGCCCACCGCATCCGGCGACCAGATACGGAATTGACATGCCGTTCACCGTTCGAGTAAACCGCTGGTAGTTGTGTGAATGTCCGGAAAAGACGGCATGAGGCCAGAAGCCGGCGGCCTGGGCGCAACTGTCGATGTCCGCAGACAGGTTTGGGCTGGGAAAATGGATGCTACCGCCTGTGAACGGAGGGTGGTGTACGGCCACAATCACCGCGCCCGTGTAGTTTTCTGATTTACACCGCGCCAGCGCGGTCTTGAGAAAGGTTAGCTGAACATCTGTGACGTTAGCGCGCGTTCCGCCTTCACTCGATATGACACCTGGATCTTCCAGAACATTGGAATAAACGCCGAGAATGCGCACGAAAGGGGCGTCCAGGGTGAAATACACGCCCGGCGCAGTCATGGTCGTGCGCGCCAGGCCGCCTGCTTCAGGCGTGGTGGTCACTGTAGCTGAACAGAAATTGCGCAGGAAGGCGTCGAGTGTCGGGGCCGCGTCGCCGGAATACACCAGGCCGTCGTGGTTGCCGGGAATGGCAATGATGGGGGCGGCATACTCGCGGTATTGCTCATAAAACTGGTCATAGTAATACATGGCCTCGCCGAAGCTGTAGACCACGTCGCCGAGATGGAAGAAGAACGACGGCGCATCTGCCGGGTCGCTCTCGTTGAAATCGGCCACCATCTTGTCGGCCACCTTGTTCTGGGTTGTCGGCGCTCTTGTGCTGCCGGTATCGCCGGACGAGTGAAAGACAATCTGTCCGGCCTGCTGGATCGCCGCAACCTTGGACGCGCCCAGGCTGCCGTAAACATCGGCCAACGTCAGGACCGGTTCAGCAGCGCCGCCGCGTGGCGCTGGGATTGGCTGCAGCAGCTTGTTGTTGACCTTGTTGTAGAGCCCCGTGTCGGAAGGGTGCGGGACCTTGAACGATGTTGGATCAGGCGTCGGCTGTGGCTGCGCGAAGACGGGAGTGTCGCCGGTTGTTGACGGTGGTGTGGGCGAAGGAGGTGTGGGCGCAGGAGTCGGCTGCGGGGTGGGATGATGCTTTTTTGCGGGATGAGATGGCTTGTGCGGATGTTTTGAGGAAGACTGCTTCGCCATAAGCTGTGTCCTTCCACTGAAGATGCGCAACTCATCATACGCCCATTTCTATGGTGGGAAATCTGAAGAAAGCGTGACACGCAGATTTCCGTTAGATGCTCGCAGTTTGGCACTGCGACTGCTAACTATTTGGGTGGAACCAAAGAAGTCTCTTGTCTTATGAAACGAATTCATTCATTTGTAATCCATAGGGTGTAAGGGCTTCGTCAAGCAAGCGCATCAGAATGAGCAGCGTTTCCCCAGGCGCTGGCCGGGCAAGGAGGCCGATACGATATGATTTCCCAGGACCACGCGTTGCGTCAGTTTTTTCACGATGTAGTCGCCGAATGCTACAACGAGCACGTCGGCATCTGTGACCGCGAGGTCACGAGCTACATCGCTGATCTTTTGACTGACTTTTGCATCTCAGACCGCCTTTATCCAATCCGGGACAGCGATGGACGCCCAGTGAAGGAAGTAGGAGAAATGCTGCTGGCATCCGACCCCGTGCACGGCAGCGCTCCATCTTTTGACGCAGAGCGTGAGATCCGCAAACACATAGGTGACTATGCCCTCTTCTGCACGGGCATGTATCCGGAATCAGTGCACAAATGGCGCGAGAATGAAAATGCCAATCTCTACGACATGATTCGCGCTGGCAAGGAAAGCTACTATATTGTCTCTACATTTGATCTGTTTGAATATGCCGCGGAAGCGGCGCTCTTCGGGCGTCTTTCAGAGAGTTTTGAAAGCTGCATGTTCGGCCTGAACCAGGTGCGCTGCGAACTGGGGCGCAAGTTGCCGGGCAGAATGCCGCCAGATAAAGCGCAGAAGTTTTTGATGTAGGCGATTGAACGTAAAAGGCGCTGCATATCTGCAGCGCCTTTCTTCTTCTTGCACCAAATGCAGTCAGATTCCTAAACCTGCATGATCTCCGCTTCTTTTTTCTTGCTCATCTCGTCCATGCGCTTGATCTCTTCGTCGGTCAGCTTCTGAATCTCTTCGAGGGAACGCTTCTCCTCGTCTTCAGAGATTTTTTTGTCCTTGGCTGCCTTCTTGATCAGATCGTTGCCGTCGCGGCGAATGTTGCGCACCGCGGTTTTGTGCTCTTCGAGCACTTTGTTCAAGTGCTTGACCACCTCTCTGCGGCGCTCCTCTGTCATGGGTGGAACCGGGACGCGCAGAATCTTCCCGTCGTTCTGCGGATTGAATCCCAGGTCGGAAACGCGCAGCGCTTTTTCAATCTCGCCAATTACGCTTGCGTCCCACGGCTGAATGACAATCATGTTTGCGTCAGGCGTGGTGAGCTGCGCCAACTGGTTGATGGGCGTGTGCGTGCCGTAGTAGTCCACCTTTACCTGGTCGAGCATGGCGACGGAAGCGCGTCCTGTGCGCGTCGAAGCGAGGTTCGTCTGAAAATCATGCACGGCCTTCTCCATGCGGGACCTGAGCTGGCTGTGCGTGTCCTTGAGCGCCGGAATGCCGGCCATTACTGAGACTGCCATAGTTGTCTCCCTTGATCGCAGTACAAAAGCCGTATTTTACTGCGTTGGAGAGGTCGCGTCATCTGCGCAGGGCCCTTACATGCGGCTATAGGGGGCATTGATGCCGAAGGCGCTCGATACATGGTCCAGTTCGGTGCGGATCTTCTCCCATTGAGAGATGGTCTTCTGATCGAGATGAAGATTGTAGATGAGCTTTTCGATCTGCTGGGCGCTGCTGATAGTGGTTTCGACCGCGACATCGCCGCGTTTGGTCTTCTTGAAGTCGCTGAACATCGAATCTGTCTGCTTCTCAAAACCGGCCACCAGATCTTTCGCGTCCTTTTCTTGACTGGTACGGCGAATGGCGCTCTTCTTGAGGGCAGCATCAAAATTGTCCCTGAACGACTTGGAGTCCTCCTTCAGGTTTTTCATCAGCGCTTCCACGTCTTTATCGCTCACTCGCTTCTGCGCGTGGACAGAAATCGGGGCAAAGCTCATGAATCCCGCAAGCACGACAATACAACAGTAAAATAGCGCACAATGTTTCTTCATCAATACCTTCGTACCTAGATGCAAATGAATTGGGGATTGAGATTCGCTGAAATCAGCCCGACGGCTGTAACCAACCCCCTTTAGCCAGAATAGTTGTTTCTGCAAATCGACGCCATACGCAGCAGTGGCGATGAGCATTGAAGCCAGCTCAATGTCGTCGAATATTAAGCCCCGGCGGCTGTCACCTCGCCATAGAACTTCCATTGCGTGTGAAAATCGCGGGGCAGGTTTTGCCGCGTCAGGCCGGCGCGAATCATCTCGATAGAAATGTTGTTCTGTCGGAGCACAGCATCGTGGAATTGCCGATTAGTCATTTTCCCGGAACCAACCAGTTCCCGATGCAGCGCATAAATCTGCATGCCGCCCAGCAGATACGCCGCTTGATAGAGCGGACCATATTCGCCGCCCAGCGAGCGGCGCACCTCGCCAATCGCGGCCTGCCGCTCAAAACCCACACGGTCTACCAGCAGGTCAATACATTGCTGCGGCGTCCACTTCCCCAGATGGAAATTAAGCGAAAAGACAATGCGCCCGCAGCGATGGCGTCGCCAGGCGAGCGCGCCGACGCGTTCCTCCGGCGTGCGGTCAAAACCCAGGTCCCAGAAAAGCATCTCCCAGTAGAGGGCCCAGCCTTCAATGAGAAAGGGTGTCCCCCCGAAGGCCAGACGATAGGCGCGATAGCGATGTTCCATAAAGCCCTGCAGTTCGTGCCCTGGCATCATTTCATGGAACACTGTCGCGTGCGACATGGCCATATTATTCGCGCGCATCGTGGTGATGCGCTGGTCATAAGTCATCGTGTTCGTCGGATACGAAATCTCCAGCACCTCGCCGCCCAGGAAGAAGGGCGACACCAGTTGCTGCTGCGGAGGAATCATGCGCATGCGCCATGTCTCACGCGCCAGCGGCGGCACAGTGACTAGATCATGCTGATCGATGAATGCGAGCGCCTCAAGAACATACTTGTGCGCCAGTTCCGTCTGTTTGCCAGGATCAACATAGTCGTTCTTTACTTTTTCGAGCGCTTTCTTCCAATCGTCGCCGAAGCCCATATTGCGCGATGCTTTGACCATCTCGGCGTCATTCCAGGCGAATTCCTTTTCGGCGATAGCAATCAGTTCTTCCGGAGTGTAAGGAACCATGGCAAATTGAAGCTCGCGGATCAGCGCGTCGCGGCCAATGGCGTGACCGATGATGTCGCTCGTGTCATCAGCGTGAGCGGTCGCCACTGACTGCGCGTAAGCGTCCCCTCCCTCTTCCTCCCCGTGAGGCGAGGGCTGTTTCTGTTCTGTCGGGGGCGGCTTGATTCCGGCGATTTTTTCGGAGAGAAATTTGCCATACCCATCAAGCGCCGCGTCCGCCGTCTTGTAAGGCTCCTCGGCCCACCATGTAAACATGGGGTCATAGCCGTCATAAAACTGGAACCAGCGCTGCAGCACTAGTCGCAGAGTCTTCACATGCTCTGCCGCGCGGTTCGCCGCCTCGCGCCGCCGCTGCGCGGCGATGCTCTTGGGGTCTTCTTTTTGAGCGGCCAGCTTTGCCGTCAGGTCCTTCTGCGAGTCGATGCAAGACTGCTGGATCTCGGACAGAGCAGCTGCAGACTGTTTACCGTCAATTGGTTCTATCTCGCGTTGCGCCATAAACAGGGCGATAATTTTATCGGCGAAAGGTACATAAGGCGCAACGTCGCTCTCGAATTGCACGTCTTCATCGAGATGGCTGGTCTGGCGGTCGAGGTAGTTGCGGAAGAGAATGTGGTCGATACGCGCATCCTCGCTCAACTTGTCGAAATCGATGCCTGTAAGCGTTGCTTGCCACTCGGCGTAGAATTTTCGCAGGCGGTCGCGCGTTTGCGGCGCGAAAGGGATGCTATAGAAGCGGCGCAACAGCTCCTGATCCGCGGAAAAGCGATCGATGTAGGGCCGCATTTCACTCGTTGACGTGTCGATGCTGGTGTCGGGAGCAGGCGCTGTTTTTGATTCGGCGGAGGCAAAGGCAAAGTTCGGTATAGAAAGGCTGAGGGCCGCAGCAGAAGACGCGCTGCTGAAAAGAAACGCGCGGCGAGTGGTCATCCATCACTCCAATCAGGGGAATTCTTCGAGTGGAGTAATTGTATACAATTTTTAATCCAAAATCCGGCGCTACATCAGCATGGTGA
>Ga0126371_10005146_pt1 | contig 11599 bp, 9 predicted proteins | sample PanSoiMetaPlot_4_FD_110145 | JGI IMG/M metagenome (GOLD analysis project Ga0126371, IMG submission 110145) | Tropical forest soil microbial communities from Panama - MetaG Plot_4 | ecosystem: Environmental > Terrestrial > Soil > Tropical forest > Bulk soil | place: Panama | collected 2016-02-17
CAGCAGGTGCTCGCCGCTGCGCCGGATCAGCGTCGCGTACTCCCGGTACCGCGCCGGCTGCGGTCCGAACATCCCCTGCTCGATGATCTGCGAAAACCCAATCACCGCATTCAATGGCGTGCGCAACTCGTGGCTCATCGTCGCCAGGAACGAACTCTTGGTACGGTCGGCGCGCTCGGCGATTTCGCGCGCCTGGCGTTCGAGGCGTTCACTCCGTCGCAACGCCTCCTCTTGCTGCTTCAGGCGCGTAATGTCGGTGTAGAAACAGGCAGTGCCGCCGTCGGCGGTACGGCGTTCGCGCGTGAGCAGCCAGCGGCCGTCGCTCAGTCGCTGTACAATCTCGGTATTGGCTTCGCGATGCGCTGCAATGCGCCGCGCGATCAAAGACGCCTGCGATTGCTCGTCGATGCCCTCGGCCCAGCCGCCGGTTTCGGCGACTAGCCGGATAATGGTCTCGAAACGCGCGCCGGGCACGATCAGCGGCTCCACCGTCGGCGTGTAATAACTGACATAGGTGCGATTGCACAGCGCGAGGCGGTCGTCGGCGTCAAACAAGGCGAAGCCGCCGGGCGTGCTTTCGATCGCGTCGCGCAGGCGATTCTCGGCCGTACCGCGCGCACGCTCCTCGGCGGTCAAGCGCCACGCGAGCCACAACGCCACCACCGTCATCACGGTGATGATCGTCACGTCGAGCGCGGCGAAATTATGGAAGGCGAGCGACGTCCAAACCGGCGACCCGGCGACGATCAGTTGTAGGGGGAAACCGTCGACCTCGCGTATCGCGAGAATGTCGCTCGCATGCCGCGCCAGGACTTGGTTGACGGTGGCAGCGATGCCGGAGCGGTTGTCGGGATTGCCGGCGAGAACCGTGCCGTCGCTTTTGCGCACCAGAAATGCCACCGCGTTCGACAGCGTGCCGGGTATCACCGCGAAATAGGACGGCTCGACGACGGCGACAACGGTGCCGATCCGCGCGCCATGGGGGTCGGCGATGGGTCGGCTCATGCCAAAATACGGCACCACGCCAGGTCCGAGAAGGAGATGGCCGATGAACAGCCCTGACTCGCTGGCCGTAGCGAGTTCCGCGAAATACTGGTGGTCCGCCGGCTTGGGTGGCACCGGCGGATAGCCAGCGGAGTCGAGTGCTACCGTGCCGTCGCGATCAAGCACCAGCAGAGCGCGCACGGCCGGCGAACGCACGTTCTCTTCTGCAAGCCTCGTTTGGTCGGTCGGTCCCAACGGGGCGGTGGCCATTCTGGCTTCAAGCTTCGCCGCGACCGCCACCAAAGCCGAATCGATAGCGGCGAGAGTCTGGCTTGCCTGCTCGGCCTGCATCGTTGCGGTCGCGTCGCGCGCCTCAGCTTCGCGCGCGGCGGTGGTCGCATAGAAGTGATAGACGAAGATGGCGTTGGCGCCGTGTAAGAACGCCACCAGCAGGATGGTGACCACCAGGATGCGGGGTGCAAGCAGCCGCGCGCGCGACCCGTCCGCAATGTTAGCGGACGCGCGGCTCGAATCAGCGCGCTTGATGAGGCGCCACACGGCCATCCTCGGTGCGAGAGGCAAGAACCCTCAAACTCTGAGCGTAGCCGGACCTGGCTTATCGCCGGGTTAACCCCCTTCGAACGCGACCACGGTTATGATTAAAGAAATCTGAATCGGAGACTGCCGTGCCAGAACCTTCGTCGATAAGCCCGAATGCCGCGTTGCTAGGCCGTCCCGGCGGCCGCGCCGGGCTCGACACGCCCGCTTTGGTGATCGACCGGCCGGCGCTCGACCGCAACATTGCGGCGATGGCGACGCACGCGCGCACCACCGGAATCGCGCTGCGGCCGCACGTCAAAACCCACAAGTCCGTCGCCATCGCCCGCCGCCAGGTTGCCGCCGGCGCGCTCGGCGTATCCTGCGTCACGCTCGGTGAGGCCGAGATCATGGTGCGCGCCGGCATTCCCGGCGTGCACCTGACCTCGCCGCCGGTGATCGCGCCGAAGCTGGCGCGGATTGCGGCGCTGGTGCGTTCGCCGCATCGCGGTGTCAGCGTCGTCGTCGACCACGTCGACACTATCGCCGCGCTGAGCGCCGCGCTGCGCGACGCGCCGACGCCGCTCGACGTGCTGGTCGACGTCGACGCCGGGCAGGGCCGCACCGGCTGCACGGTTGAAATGGCGCCGGCGCTGGCGCGTGCGGTGCGCAGCGCACTGGGCCTGCGCTTCGCCGGCATCCAGGCCTATGCCGGCCACCTGCAACACGTTCCGGTTCGCGCCGAGCGGCGCGAACGCAGCTTGCGTCTTGCCGACCGGTTGCGCGGGCTGCTGCACCAGTTGACGGCCGATGGCCTGTCGTCGCCGATCGTCACCGGCGGCGGCACCGGCACGTTCGATCTCGATCCCGAGGCGCGGGTCTTCACCGAGCTGCAAGTCGGCTCCTACGTCTTCATGGATGTCGAATATCAGCGGGCACTCGCCGACGGTCGCAACGCGCCGCCCTTCGAGACGGCGCTGTTCGTCGCGACGGCGGTGGTGGGCGTCAATCAGCCGGCCTATCTGGTGACCGATGCCGGGCTCAAGAGCTTCGCCACCGAAGGCCCAAAGCCAGAGCCGGCGCGCGGCGCACCCTCCGGCAGTCGCTACGAGTTCTTTGGCGACGAGCACGGCAAGCTGTTCGTGCCGGCCGGCGCAGCGCCGCCGGCGCTCGGCACAGTGATCGAATGCGTCACGCCGCATTGCGATCCGACGGTCAACCTGCACGATTTCTATCACGTGGTCGACGGCGACACGCTGGTCGAGCTCTGGCCGGTCGACGCACGCGGCAAGCGCTAACCTATTTCGCGGCGAACGCCTCGACCTCGACCAGCCATTCTGACTTCACCAGCGACTGCACGACAACGGTGGTCGAAACCGGCCGAGTCGCACCCAGGACCTTCGCCCGCACCGCGCCGTAGCCGGCGATGTGTTCTTGTTTAGTCAAGTAGGTGTTGATCTTGACCAGGTTCTCGATGCCCATGCCGGCCGATTCGAGGACGTTGCGGATATTGCGCCAGACCTGTTCGGTTTGGGCCTCGATGCCTTGCGGCGTGCTGCCGTCCTTGGCCACCGGAATCTGGCCGGCGATGAATAGCAGCCGCTGTCCGGCCGGGATTTCGACGCCCAGGCTATAGGGCCCGTTCGGCGGCGACGAGGCGGCAGGGTTGTGGATTTTCATGCTCTTTGCTCCCGTGGGTTAGGCGCGCGTGGCGCGCCGGAAATCGAAATCGCAGCCGTGACCGGCCATGTTCGTCGTCACCGGCAATAGATCGCCGGAATGGCGGCGCCATCGAAAACCGCGGTGCGTGGGGTGTCAACTGCCGGCCGCAGCGCACGTCCGGCGGGCTTGGGCGGCCGGCAGGCCACCGGTATAATACCGCCGCGACAGGCGGAGGCTGAATGAAAGCGATCCTCGCTGTGGTAGGCGACGGTGCCGCAGAAGCGGTGCTCGAAACCGCGATCCTGGCCGCACGCCGGTTCGACGGCAAAATCACCGGCCTTAACGCTCTCGCCAGCGAATACGCCGTCGTTTTCGGCGGCGAGATGGGGTTCTCGATCTCGTCCGAGGTGGACCGCACGCTTGAGCGTGAAGGCGCCGAGCGGCGCGCACAGGCGCGCAACCTGTTCAATACGGTGATGCGCAAGCACGGCATTGCGGCGGGCGGCGCGGGCGTGACCGCCGAATGGCGCGAGGAATCCGGCCGCCAGAACGCGATCGTCGGTACACTCGGACGGGTCTACGACCTGATCGTCGTCGAGCAGCCGGACAAGGCGGCGTCGTTCGCCGAGGCGACGCTCGAAGACGCGCTGTTCGAAAGCGGTCGGCCGGTGCTGATGGCGCCGAAGACGCCGACCGCCACCGTGGGCGAGCGCGTACTGGTGGCGTGGAATGGCAGCACTGAGACCGCGCGCACCGTTGCCGCGGCGATGCCGTTCCTGCAACGCGCGGCCCGCGTCGAAGTCGTCAGCGTCGCGAGCGCCTTCGTGCCGGGGCCGAGCGGCGAAGAACTGGTGCGCAACTTCAAGGCGCACGGCATTACGGCGGTGTCGCGCCATATCGCCGTCGGCAATAAGCCGGCGGGCGAGATCTTCCTCGACGAGGCGCACGCGATGCAGGCCGACCTGCTGATCAAAGGCGCCTACACACAGAGCCGGCTGCGCCAGATGATCTTCGGCGGCGCGACGCGGCACGTCATCCTTAATGCCGATATACCGGTTCTGCTCGCGCACTGATCGCCGCGTCGCACGTCGATTTTCGCCGCCGAACGTCCTTAACGCTTAAGAGTTTGATCAATCCCTGCGGCGTAGCCTCGCGGCGCTGGGGGCTGGATTGATCGATCAACGTTACGACGCCGCGGGGCCATTGCGCGATCACGGCAAAACCGCGGGCGATATCGAAGACATGCAGGCGGACACGGCGACGCTCGATGCGATTCGCCGCCGCGACAACGTTCTGCGCCACGTGGTGCGCGCGATACGCGACGAATCGCAACCCGAAGGGGCGCTCACGGCGATCCTGGCCGCGCTCGGCCTTGCCCTGGACGCCGCTGGCGGCGTGGTTCTGCGTTTTGGCGTCGATGGGCCGGTGCACGGCGCCGCGAGCTGGGGCGCGAGGCCGCCGGCGACGGCGTTGTCGGCGGTTCGCGCCGGTTTGGAACGCGATGGCGGCGTGACGCTCGCGCGCGGTACGGCGCAGCTGGCCGCGCAGGCGGTCGTCTATCGCGGCAAAACCAAGGGCACGCTGCTGCTGTGGCGGCAAGCGGCGCGCGCCGTGTTCGCGGCGGACGAATGGGCGCTGCTCGCCGACGTCGCCGATCATCTCGGCGTCGTGCTGGCGCAAGTCGAGGCGCGCGAACGCATCGACCATCTTTCGCGCACCGATCATCTCACCGGTCTCGCCAATCGCGCCGCGTTCTTCGACGAATTCACCCGCCGTCTCAGCCGCCTCGATCGCAGCCGGCCGGCGGCGGCGTTGCTCTATGTCGATGTCGCCAATCTCCGGCGCGTCAATGCGCTGCACGGACCCGACGCCGGCGACGCGGCTCTTTCGGCGTTGTCGGAACTCCTGCGCGAACATACGCGACCGGGCGATCTGATCGCGCGCCACGGCGGCGGCCGCTGCGGCCGCGCGGCTAGCGCCGTTTGCCGGCGGGGCAGAGCCCGCGTTCAGCGTCAGTGTCGGCGTGGCGCCGTTCGATTCGACGCGCAGCGAAACCGTGATGCAACTGGTATTGTGCGCCGCCGCCGACGCAGCGCGGAAAAACGAACAGGGAGGCAAGCCGTGGCCTGCCTCCCTGCCGGCTTAGTCCCGACCTTCGATTTGCGGCGTCGTCGACGCCTTATTCGAAGGTGATGATGACCACGCGGTTGCGCGGCTCGCGGACGCCGTCGGGCGTCGGTACCAGCGGCTGGCGCTTGCCCACCCAACGCTCGTCGATATGGCCGCCGACCACGCCGTCGTGCAGCAGTTGGGCACGGACCGCGTCCGCTCGGCGATGCGACAGCCCCATATTGTAGGCGTCGGTGCCGGCGCGGTCGGCGTGTCCGACCAGCATGATGCGCATGTTCGGATCGGCCTTCGCCTGCGCGACGACCCGCTGCAGGATCTGCAGCGCTTCCGGCGTCAGGTTGTATTTGTTGAAGTTGAAGTAGACCCGGAACTCATGCGCAGCCGCCACTGGCCGGCCCTCGAGTTGTGCCAGATTGGCGAAGAACTCGTTGTGGCAGGGACTCGTCATCGCCGTCCACCACGACTTCTCCATGTGCGTCACCCAACAATCGAAATCGACCTGGGTACGCGCCGCCAGTTGCGGTTGCCGCTCGCGCGCGCCGGCGTCGAGCACTCTAACGAGCCGCGCCCGCGCGTCGTTTAAGATCTTCGGATAGCCTTCCTTCGCGTCCCATGGCGTAACGATTGCCCAATTGCCAACGTTCTCCGGCGGCACAACGGCGCCGTCTCCGGCGGCTAGGCTCTTGCGCGCGTAGTAATCCGAATCTTCGTAATCGCCCTCGCGGTTGAGCAGGACGCCGGCGAAGTCGGCATAGTCGTGCGCCAGCGCCTGATTGAACGCGCTCGCGCTCGCACTCGGCGCGGTCCCCTGCGCGTCCGGCAGGGTGACGTGCGACGAATAGTAGTTGCCGCGCAGCGGCGGGCTGTACGACCAGCCATCGCAGCCTGCTATCAGCAATCCAACGGCCAAGAGGACAAGATACTTGCCGAACGGGTTAAGGATTTTCATGGTTCGATCCCCATTCCTGCGTTTTCAATCGTGTTCCGGCGTGCGACGCGCTGTCGTCGCCGCCGCGATGTGATCTCTTCGCCAGCACCAAGCGAAACCAGTCAGAAAAAATCTCTCACTGAACGCGAAGCGTTCCTGCACTTCGTGGAGTCCACGCTGCAGGCGAGTCACGCAGTTGCCGTAGCACCGTGACCCTGACCCTGACCAAATGATGTTACGAATGATGGCTTTACTGTGTCGGTTCGCGCGAAGTTTCGCGTCTGTGGTATTGCTGCCACGCGAAGGCATGGATTTCCGTCACGGTTTTCGATGATTCTCCGGATCGCTGGTGTGCCACAGGCATGCCGCCGTAGTCACACGCGATCCGTCGGCCACCGTAACGCAGCCGATGCGTCAGCGCGTCTCGCCGGGCGCCGCGACGCCGCTCGGTTTTTGGATTTCGACCAGCGCACCGTCGCGCACGACACGGAAAAAACAGCTGCGCGTGCCGGTGTGACACGCGACGCCGCTTTGATCGATCAGCACCAGCAGCGCGTCGCCGTCGCAATCGATTCGCATTTCGATCAGTCGCTGCACGTGGCCCGAGCTTTCGCCCTTGCGCCAGAGCCGCTGGCGCGAACGCGACCAGTAGCAGACGCGTCCGGTCTTGAGCGTCTCCGCCACCGCGTCGCGATTCATCCAAGCGAGCATCAGCACCTCGCCGCTGTCGTGCTGCTGCGCCACAGCCGGAATAAGCCCGTCGCCGCCGAAACGCAGCGCCGCCAGCAGCTGTGACGCGTCTTGCGTCGCGCCGTCCGTCATTGCCGATCTCCCGATTGTGCCGCGCGCATTCTATCGTCCGTCCGGCGGCGCGGCGAGGGGCGCGTCAGCTGCGCCAGCGCAGCACGCGACCCTTGACCGGATTGACGAAGGCGCGGCCGGCGGCCCGGGCGCCGCGATATTCCTGCTTCAGCCGGTAATACCATTTGGCCTGGGTATCGGCGTCGTTGATGAGCATAAGCGAGGGGTTGTGCTTCAGCCCGTCGCTCTGCATCACCATGATCCGGCGGTCCTGGTTGAGGAAGGCGCGGACATAAGGCCGCAGCGCCGGCTTTAGCGTGGAAAGCCAGGGCACGTCCCAGTAGATCGCGTGATTGACCTCGGTCTCGTTGTCGCTCAGTGGCGTCACGGCGGTCAGGCTGGCGACGAACCGTTTGCCGACGCGGATATGCTCGACGCGCGTCGATGGCAGCCGGAACGTGATCTCGGTTTCGGGCGCGCCGCCGAGCAGACGGTAGGCGTTGGCGTTCGACGACGGCGCATGGCGCAGCATCGTGAAGCCGTAGGGGCTGGCGGCGAATTCCTTGGCCTTCTCGTGAATCGAATCGCGCGAACGCCACCACCAGGCGCGATGGACGAAGGCGCCATGTGCCGGATCCATCAAGCCGACCACCGCGTGATCGATCGCGGCCGGCACGCGCATGCGCTCGAATAGTTTGGGTACGGCGTCGCCGATGCCGGGGATCTCCGGCGGCGGCGGCGCACTGTCGGGATCGCCGCCGAAGAACAGCCAGATGTTGCCCTGGATTTCACGCGCCGGATAGGCGGTGACGCCGATCTTGCCGAGCGTCAGCTTCTGGTCTTGGCACAGCGACGGGATGGCGGTGCAACGGCCGGCGGTGTCGAAGCGCCAGCCGTGATAGCAGCATTCGACCTCACGCCCGTCGAAGCTGCCATAGCTCAACGGAATGCCGCGATGCGGGCAGACGTTGCGCAGCGCGAACGGACTGCCGTCGGCGGCGCGTCCGAGCAGCACTGGCTCGCCCAGATAGGTGCGCGCGATAACCCGACCGCGCCGCAGCGCATGGCCCGGCAAGGCGAAGTACCACATGTCGCGCAAAGCGGCGGTGTCTGAGTCCAAGTCGACCAATCTCCGGAGACGGCGCGGCGCGCAGCCGAGGGCGAGACTAGCGCCGGCGGTCCGGTCCGGGAAGGGTCCTGCCGGCGGATTGTGCTGTTGCGAAAAAGTCACGCCGATGACATGCCGGCGATGCCACTCAAGCCGCCAAAATGCCTGTCTCTATCGGCGAATCCGATGCCCCCTCTTGCCGGTAGGGATTGCGGCGTTTAATGTGCAGTGCACAAAACGCGTGAGGGCGGGCCACGGAGTTGTCTATGGATGATATTCGTCAGCGAGCCGCGGCGCGCCGGGCCTATGCCCTCGAAGATCTCACCGTCGGCATGACGGCGTCCTATTTCCATACCGTATCCGACGCCGACGTGCGCCAATTCGCCGATTTGACCGGCGACCACAACCCGCTCCATCTCGACGAGGAATTCGCCAGGACGACGCGCTTCAAGGGCCGCATCGTCCACGGCATGCTGTCGGCCAGCTTTCTGTCGACCGTGATTGCCATCCTGCCGGGGCCGGGCACGATCTATCTCAGCCAATCGCTCGCGTTCCGCGCGCCGGTGCGCATCGACGATACGATCGAAGCGCAGGTCACCGTCGCCGATATCGACGCCGTCAAAAAGCGCGTGCGGCTGAAGACGGTGTGCCGCGTCGGCGATCTGGTGGTGCTCGACGGCGAGGCCGAGGTCATGGTGCCGTCGCGCCGCAACGCGACCGCCTGACGGCACTACCGACCTAAATCGACTTGGGACCTCATGCCGCTCTATCCGTCCGCCCGATTCCCGGGATAGTTTCACCGCCGTGCGCATCTTCCGACACGAGCGCGCCGAGGGCGCGGATCGCGGCGCCGCGGTTGCCATCGGCAACTTCGACGGCCTTCATCCCGGCCACCGGGTCGTGATCGCGGCCGCCGGCCGGGTCGCCCGCGACGCGCGGGTGCCGCACGCCGTGCTCACCTTCGAGCCGCATCCCTACGCCGTCTTCAATCCGACCGCGCCGTCGTTCCGGCTGACGCCGTTCCGCAGCAAGGCGCGACACATCGAGGCGCTGGGCGTCGATCTCCTGTTCGCGTTGCATTTCGACCGTGAATTCGCCAAGCACACGGCGGAGCAATTCATCGACGAGATTCTGGTGCGTGGCCTCGGCGCCAGCCACGTTATCGTCGGCTACGACTTCGTCTTCGGCAATCGGCGTCGCGGCACCGCCGAGTTCCTGCTCGACGCGGCGCGCGCCCGCGGCTTCGCCGTTACCATCGTCGAGCGCGAAACCTCGACTGACGGCGAAGCCTATTCGTCGACCCGCATTCGCGAGCATCTGACCGGCGCGCGGCCGCGCGAGGCAGCCAAGCTGCTCGGCCGCTGGTGGGAGATCGACGGCCGCGTCGAACACGCGGCCGGCGTCGGCAAAGGCCTCGGTTATCCGACCGCCAACCTGCCGATGGCGGATTACCTGCGCCCGGCGCCGGGCATCTATGCCGCCTTTGCTGGCATCGAGGACGGCAAACGCACCGTATGGCATCCGGCGGCGGCGTATTTCGGCCGGCGACCGACGCTGGGTGCCCACGAACTCGGCCTCGAAGCCTATCTCATGGACTTTGCCGGCGAGCTCTATGGCCGGCATCTGCGCTTGGCGCTGGTCGACTATCTGCGTCCGGACGCGGCCTTTGCGGGCCTCGACGCGCTCAAGGTGCAGATCGGCGACGACGTCGCCCGGGCGCGGCGTGTTCTGGCGGCCGAAAAGCCCGAGGCGTGACGCCCTTTCCGTTGACCGCGGCCGTGCCGTCCGCCTATGACCAACGCCATGGCTGACGATTCACCGGCGGATTCCGGCGCCAATCCGGGCAAGGATTATCGCGCCACCGTCTTCCTGCCCGACACGCCGTTCGCCATGCGCGGCGACCTGCCCAAGCGCGAACCGGCGATGCTCGCGCGTTGGGCGCACATCGGCCTTTGGCAGCGCCAACGGACGGCGGCGAAGGGCCGGCCGAAGTTCATCCTGCACGACGGTCCGCCGTACGCCAACGGCAACCTCCATATCGGCCACGCGCTCAACAAGATCCTCAAGGACGTCATCAATCGCGCGCAGCAGATGGGCGGCAAGGACGCCGTCTACGTGCCGGGCTGGGACTGTCATGGCCTGCCGATCGAGTGGAAGATCGAAGAGGAATATCGCGCCAAAAAGAAATCGAAAGACGCGGTGCCCGTCGTGGAATTCCGCCGGGAGTGCCGCGAATTCGCCCGCCACTGGATCGGCGTGCAGCGCGCCGAATTCGAGCGGCTCGGGGTCATCGGCGACTGGGCGCATCCTTATACGACGATGGAATTCGCCGCCGAGGCGCAGATCGCGCGCGAGATCGGCAAGTTCCTGATGAACGGCCTCCTCTATCGCGGCTCGAAACCCGTGATGTGGTCGGTGGTCGAGCAGACGGCGTTGGCCGAGGCCGAGATCGAATATCACGACCACACCTCGACCCAGGTCTGGGTCAAGTTTCCCGTGGTGAAGCCGGGCCATCGCGAGATCAAAAACGCCTCGATCGTGATTTGGACGACGACGCCGTGGACGCTGCCGGGCAACCGCGCGATCGCCTACGGCGCCGAGATCGCCTATCTCGTGCTGCGCGTGCGCGAAGTTGCCGACGGCAGCCCACTGAAACCGGGCGAACATATCGTCGTTGCCGAGACGCGCTGGCCCGAACTCGAGAAGACCCTCGGCTTCAAGGCGGACATGCTGATGGCGCTCAAAGGCGCCGAGCTCGCCGGCACGGTTTGCCGGCATCCGCTGCATGGCCGCGGTTACGATTTCGACGTGCCGCTGCTGCCGGGCGATTTCGTCATCGACACCGATGGCACCGGTTTCGTCCATATCGCACCCGGCCACGGCGCCGACGATTTCGATCTCGGTCGCAAACACGGCATCGCCGTGCCCGAGACGGTCGCCGCGGACGGCAGTTACGTCGCGTCGCTGCCGCTGTTCGCCGGCAAGTGCGTCTTCAAGCCCAACGGCAAGGAAGGCGATGCCAATGGCGCGGTCATGGCGGCGCTCAAGGATGCCGGCGCGTTGCTCGGCGAAGCCAAGCTGGTCCATTCCTATCCGCATTCCTGGCGTTCCAAGGCGCCGCTCATCTTCCGCACCACGCCGCAATGGTTCATCGGCATGGACATCAAGGGCGCCGATGGGCGGACGCTGCGCGAAACCGCGCTCGCCGCCATCGACGCAACGCGCTGGATTCCGGAACAAGGCCTTAACCGCATTCGCGCCATGATCGAGACGCGGCCCGACTGGTGCATCTCGCGCCAGCGTGCCTGGGGCGTGCCGATCGCCGTGTTCGTCGACAAGAAGACCGGCGTAGCGCTGCGCGATCAGGCGGTCGTCGACCGCATTGCCGCCGCCTTCGAGAAAGAAGGCTCCGACGCTTGGTTCACCCGCGATCCGGCCGAATTCCTCGG
>Ga0126371_10005148_pt1 | contig 11598 bp, 9 predicted proteins | sample PanSoiMetaPlot_4_FD_110145 | JGI IMG/M metagenome (GOLD analysis project Ga0126371, IMG submission 110145) | Tropical forest soil microbial communities from Panama - MetaG Plot_4 | ecosystem: Environmental > Terrestrial > Soil > Tropical forest > Bulk soil | place: Panama | collected 2016-02-17
ACATCAGCGCCGCATACACGCCGATCACCAGCAGGTTGGCAAAATTGGTCGCCAGTTCGCCCGCCAGCAATGTTGCCACCCGGTCATTGGCGTCTACGCGGCTTCCGATCTCTCCGGCAAATCGCTGGGCAAAGAACTCCATCGGCAGCCGCAGCATGTGCCAGAAAAATTTCGTGGAAGAGGTAAGCGCCAGCTTGGTCTCCAGCCGCAGTAGAGATGCCTGCTGCAGCCATGTGGCCACAGCTTTGACGATCACCGTAATCGCTATGACCAGCAACAGAGGACGGAGCCACGTCGTCTTTCCGCCAATCAGGAAATCATCCGTATAAATGCGGGTGAACGCCGGTACTACCAGATTCGGAATTGCCAGCGCCAGAGTGCTCAGGAACACATAAGTGAGCGCCACGCGGCTCCCCGGCAACCGGTTGCGCAGCGACTTGCTCATGCTCGGCCTGGAGCCGCCTTTTTTGAATCGAGGTGTCTTCTGGAAGAACAGCACGACCCCGGTGAAGGACTCGTCGAATTCTTCTTCGCTCACAACCCGCGGACCGACGGCTGGATCATTCAGGTAAACCTTGCCTTTGCCAAAACCTTCGACCACCAGGAAGTGGTTGAAGTTCCAAAAGACGATAAAAGGAGGTTTTTCCTTGCGCAGATCGCTCGGTTCCTTTTTATATCCTTTGGCGTCAAGCCCAAATTCCCGCGCCGCCTTCAACACATTGCTGGCTTTGCTTCCGTCGCGCGATATGCCGCAGGCGATCCTCAACTGCTCCAGCGGAACGAACTTGCCATAGTAAGAGAGAATGATGGAAAGAGCCGCTGCGCCGCACTCCACCGCCTCCATTTGCAGGACCGTGGGCGTGCGCAAGCGGCGCGAGATTTTGAAAGATAGTCGCATGTTAGTTAATGCCGAATTTCTTCTTCATATAGGGTACGAGCAATGAAATCGGAGGCTGCCGTCGCGTAACCACCTCCACGTTACACATGGTTCCGCTGGAGATCATGACTGGCGGCCCATCCGATGTGGACCATTCAAACCCGCTCCGGGTTTTGTCGTTGCGATTCAGAGCAATCCGCAACTCGGTCACCGGCCCGGAATTGGTCAACGCAGTGACCAGTGATTCATTCTGAAAATTGCTCATGACCGCCGCTGGTGTGGCCGGATAGTCGGCCACATAGACAATCTGCCCCTTCATAAAGCCGAACTCTTCACGCTTGATGGTTGAAGGCGAGACCTGGGCTTCCATGCCGATATGCGCATCCTTCGCTTGCGAAGCAGGTAAGTAGGTGAGCAGTTGAAGTTCTTGCGCTTCCGGCTGGATGCTGAGAATCGGCTGGCCCTCAGTGACCATGCTGCCTGCATACGCTTTTAACTCAAGCACCTCTCCCGCATAAGGACTGACCACGGTTTCCGCCATGGTCATCTCCTGTTTTGCCTGGTCTAATTGCCGCTGCAGGGAAGAGAGGTGGGCTTTCATGTCTGCGTCTTCCTGTTGCGGCTGTGATTGCAGCGAAAACTGCTGCGCCTCCAGCTGCTTGTTCTGTGCGTGCAGCCCGGCGATCTGGTCCTGGATTCCCGTGAGCTTCTGTCGTGCCGCGACGGTCTGCTGTCGCGTCACTAATCCTTTATTCAAAAGCTGGTCTTCTGACGCGATGTCTTCCGTGGCCAGCTTCGCCATGCCGTCCAGTTCGCTGATCTGGCGTTCGTTGTTGCTGATCTGTCGCTCCAGGGCTTCCACCTGAAGACGCACAGCGTTCTGCTTGATGTGCAGGTTGCGTTCACGCTCGGCTCCCGCTTCTGCCAGCGTTGCTTGCAGGGCCTTCATCTTTTCTGTGAGCAGCGGCTGCGAGATCGTAGCTACCACCTGGTTGGCCTGGATGCGGTCGCCGACTGCGACGTTCAACTTGGTAATCATCCCCGAGCCGCGTCCCACCACGTTCAAGACCCCACCGTTTCTGATGATCACGCCCTGCCCGCTTGCAGTGGTGGCGATACTGCCTGCAAATCCCCAGATGGCCGCTACCGCCAGCAACATGAAAAGCGCCAGCAACCCCAGCCAGTTTCTGGCGGTAGTGATTTTGAGTAGTTGGTCGAGTTGCTCAGGCGAGGACAATCGCGCCAGTGAAGTCTGCCGGAACATGTTTGGATTCATAGTGTTTCTCTACCTGCCAGTCCTTGAAATTTGAGTGAACGGCGTCTTGCGAAACAGATCAGCATCTACAGACTTGATCGGTTCGTTTCGCGGGGCAATGCTGCCGGAGGCCAGTCGCAATTGTGTGAGCGCCAGCGCAAAAGTAAGTTGCGCCTGCAACTGGTTTGCCAGCGCGCTGTTCAGCCGGTCTTCCACCGAAAGAATGTTCACGACTGATCCGCTTCCCAGCCGGTACTTTTCCTGCTCGCCGGAAAGCGCCGCTTCGAATGATTTGACCGACTCTCCCGCCTGGGCCACGCGCTCCTTGGCGTTAATCACTCCCTCGATGGCCACTTTCAGGGTAAAGTTCACGTTGCGCACGATCTCTGAGCTGCGCAATTGCGCCTGGCTCAACGCGGCTTCAGCCTGCATGGTCTGGCCTTCGGCTGCATGGTTATGAGCAGGGAAGCTGTAGGTGAGGCCAACGGTGCTGTCCATTCCCTGGATGCCGGAGAACGGCGAGTTCAGAAGCTGGTTGCCGCTGCGTCCTTCCGCCAGGCCGAGATATCCGGTGGTGAAACTCAAGTCCAACTGCGGCCGAAGCTGATTTCTTGCGGCGGTGAGTTGGGTCGTGACTTCCGAAATTCGCTCACGTGAAGCCAGATAGTCGGAACGGTTCTCCAGCGATTGCGCGACGTATTCCTGGATTGCGCCGGGATCATCGGCGATGGTCGGAAACGACGATGCATCAGGAAAATCATCAATGGCTTCCAGCGCGTCAGAAAGATCTGAGGGCCTGAGGCCCATATCGGACGCAAGCTGCTGCTGTGCCGCGATTACCGTTTGCAGGGCCTGCAGCCGCGATGCGGAACGATCAGCAAGGTTCGCCTTTACCTCATGAATGTCACTACGTGGCGACTTGTCCGCATCAATCAGCGCTTGAACGTTGTCTACATAAGTCTGCCCGCGCCGCTCGGAAGCTTCGGCAATGCTAAGAGCTTTGCGCGCGGCCACCAGGTTCCAGTAGCTGGAGGCCGTGTTCGCCAGCAACTGGGAAATGGTTTGATTCAAATCCAGACTGGAGGCAGTGACTTCCATCGTGGCGGATCGTTCGCGCGCAGCCACTACGCTGCTTCCACGTCCGCGCAACAGCGGCAGGATGAGGCCAACGCTTATCCGGGAAGTATTCAGCCCCAGAAGGTTGAGCAGATTGTCCGTGGTGCGGCTGACGTCCACCCCGGAAGTGAAAGAGATTCCATTACGCAGTTGCTTGGTCTCAGAAAAACTGTAAGTAGAAAGATGGCCTGCTATCTTGCTGGTGTTAATGCCTGCCTGCTGCGCCTGTAGCTGATCATTCTGGGTGAGTGGATCGTTAGTAGTGCTTTGTCCCACGGTGCTTCCGAAGTAAGTGTCGAACTGGCCGGTAGCCTGTACTTTTGCTCCCTGCGCGCTCTTTACCTGAAATCGCTGGATCTGGGCGGCGGGATGCTGCGCCAGAGTCGAGTCGAGCGCGTCCTGCAGCTTAAGGCGGCTGGGCGTAAACGATGTTCCGGCATCCTGCGCATACGTGGTGACTGCCAGCACGCTGGCCGCCAGCAGAATGACAGCAGCGCCCCGAACCAGCCCCGGTTTATTGTGTCTGTGTGCCATGCATCTCCTTTGTCATAGCGCTCGGCGGTCTGCACACCAGGTCATTGTTTTTTGATCGGAAAGCCCGGCCATCCAGCTCCCACGAAGGCTCGTTATTGTTGCGAAAGCGCGCTGAATTGATCTTTCTCGCCCATTGCGGCAGCTTGCGCGAGATCATCATCACGTGAGGAATGAAGTTGGATTCCGTGACGAAGTTGTAAGAAACGGAAATCGAGGGCTCGAGTGCAACCACGTGGTGCCCCCAGCCGGCAGGAAATACGACCATCTCTCCCGGTTCAACCACTGCCTCATAGGCGACCGGGTTACGCAATGGGTTGGGGGCCGGCGGCTGGCAGTTGAAGACATCTGACATCAGATGGGCGCGCACTGCGGGATCCGGAATCGAGGCCAGGTCTTCGGGTGAGAACAGCAGGAAGCGCTTGCGGCCAACTACCTGCGCTGACCAGGTGTGAGTCATGTAGTGGTCCACATGCAAGGCGGTCACGGTCTTAGCCGGACCGATGTAGATCCACCCGAAAACCTCGTGATACCAGCTCAACATCTCTCCGGAGAGCTGGAGGTAATAGTTGTTGATGAAGTCCGGTTGGCTGATTTCATCCAGTAGCTCTGGATGCTTGATGAGCGGATGGCTGATATAAAACGGCTTTTCGTTTTCGATCTCTGCCAGGCGGCTGAAAAACGGCTGCGTGCAATATGACGCGTACTCGCGCAGTGACAGCGCTTGAATTACCGAAGGCCTGGCCAGGTCATCCATCGCCAGCACGCGGTGGTCGCCTGCCCTTTCTGCAAGATAATCGAATGACCACAGCGTTTTTGCCGGCCAGCAATCCATCGCATCCGTCACCACTACCGGCCTGCCGGTCCCGGTCAAATACTCGCGGGCGAACTCTACCGCATTGGTCCTGCTGATTCGCTCGAGCGGAACACGCTCCGGAGCAATTTGCAGACGGAGATCGCTTCCGCCTACTTCAATAGAGGTTTCACAATCAATTCTTTTCACAATTCATTCCTATGGTCACGGCGTGCGGGACAATGTCATCAATGAACATTTTGTCGAGGTCATATTGTTCTTCCAGGGCGGCGATCAGATTTGTTTCCACGAAGCTGTGCATCTCTCGCGGTAGATAGCCACTGTGAACAGAACGACATAACACGATCAGCTCGGGCGACGAGTATCCCGAGAGATAATTGACAAATTCCCGGATTCGCTCCTGAATGCTGATTTCTGAGAACGGGCCGTGTGAGCGCCCCGGCAAATCTTCGTAAATGAGCCAGTAGCTTCCCTCGCGTTTTACCGCTGAAACCTTCGCTCCCGGTGAAATTCGCAGGAAGTGGTAGCGGTTCCGGTGGAATTCTTCATAACTTGCCGCGGTGATCTCCACCTCCCGATTGGCCAGGACGGGGAAGTCATTGCAGCAGAAATAATCCATATCTATATCGAGCACCAGGTGCTCCGCCGGCTGGGCCTCATGGCTGGCCATCACGTACCGGTATTCGAAGCGGCGAAGGTCAGCCGGCGACATTTCATCTGGAAACTCCGATGATTTGGCCGTGAGAAACTCGCTTCCGTGTTCGTTGCGCGCGCAGATTGCCAGTTGCCGCGAGCCTGAAGCAGAGGCGCTGTGCTGGTACTTCAGCCACAAAATACGGTCGAACACTCCCAGATAAACCGCCGGCAGGATGAAGTTGCCGATGTCCAACTCGCTGTAAGTGAAGTGATAAAAATCCGTCAGGTCTGCAAGCGAGCCCAGGGAGCGGCGCAATCTTGGCGATGATATGTCGGCGTGCGAATCCACATGCAGCAGAGTATTGCCCGACGGCGCCGTCCACGCATTCTGGACCGCGTATTGCCATACATAGAATGCTTCGTGGTGCTCTTCCACCACGACGCTGGGAATCCGTTTTGTCTGCTGCAGGCCCATGTTACTGAACGAGGCAATCGCCTCCCCTGACAAGTTGTTTGCCGGCTACCTTCGACGTGCGCAGAGAAAGAATGTATGGAGCCATGCGCCTGTAGACAAAACGGACCATCTCCGGATGTATGGGTGAAACATCCCATACAAACTGGTCACGTTCTGTTTCGGCAGTGAGAAGGATCGATTTTGCCAGGACCGCGACGCCGTACCCTTGTTGTTGAAGTTCCGGCTTCGTAAACAGGGATGTGCATACTAAAGTTCTGGCATCGACGCGACAAACAATACACCAGCCGATAACCTCATCATTTTTTCGCACGCCAAGACTCACACGTGGCTCGATCTTGTCTTCGTCGATGAACGGGTTCAGGCAGGCTCGAAACCAATTGTGTTCGCTCCCGAGTCGCACAATGTGCTCTCGTTCCGTCCTGGTGATCTCAGTCCACTTGAACACCTGCACATCGGAGGGAAATTTCCAGCGGCGCTGGACCCAGGGGGCTTGCGACAGGTGCGCATAATCGCTTCTGCAAAACACTCCATGCAGCCTGGGTTCCTGCCAGCCATTTTTTAACAGCAACGATTCAACCGCCGGTGCCGATGCCAGATCGGCCATGTAACTGATTTCTGCGCTTGTACAACCACGTGCCATGAACTCTTGTTCGGCGGTTGTCAGAAGGGAAGTGGCAACTCCCATTCGCCGGTGCTGTCTGGCTACAACTACAGACTGGATAGTTGCGCAGGGAGAATCGCCAGGGGTTATCTTCGCCAGCAGCAATCCCACCGGCTCGCCCGAGTGCACTGCCGAAAGGGCCACAATGCTGGAATCAGCGCTGCACTGCTGCAACATCGGCCGGAAATGCGGATAACAGAGATGTTCGCATCCGGTCGAATCGTTTCTTGCGAGCTGTTCTACGCTGTACACACCTTCTCCGCATCAGTGAACTAAGACTGAAGTGTTAAGGAACTGCGAGGAGCCACGGGCTGACAGCAACTTGCCGGTGGCTCCGTCGCAAATTACACGTTGACGTTGTTGCGGCTACCGCCGGCCACCTGTTCCAGATCGGCGTCAGAAAGCTCTTCCGCGCTGGAAACCGGGTCAGGCAGTACGATGGTGCGGGTGAAACCGGCGGATTCAACGCAGCGAACTTTGTAGCCGCTCGGCAGGGGTTTGGAGTTGATCTTGGAAATGGCAGCAGAGGGGTCCTTCAGGGCCAGCGTGCGGAACTGAGGATCGGTCATTGCGCGCTTTTTTACTTCTTTTTCAACGTGATCTGCTTCTTCCTGTGTCCATTGAGTATTCGACATGAATTTTCTCCTTGAGAGTCAAAGTACGGAGAGGCCTTGGTTAAAGTGGGGTGTGGCGCGGGACAACGAACCCGATACCCAGGGGGTATGAATACAGAAGGACCGCTTGCACAAACTAAGTAGTTGCTGAATTACTGCCAGGAATGGTACCTACCATGCGGGCCTGCATCGGCTGCCGCTACTCCGAACAGCGACAGGTGATGCTCGGCCTTCCCCACAGAACTGTTGTGAACTACTGGAGCAATCTGGGTGTGACCTTAACAGCCGCATATGCGGCTGTCAATCCCACACAAGAACTAAGTCTCTTTTTATTCCGAAAAATCTTTTTCTTCCCGTATCGGAACTCCAGCACACGTAATAAGATAGTAAACACCAGACGATCCACGGCGACTCAGTGCTTTTTATTTTGCCCGCAATAGATGTTGAGCGTTTTGCTGTCTGTGTGCTGGCGCGTTGATTCAAATGTTGTGCTGGCTCATCGCTTTCAGGACCGTGCGAGGACGATTGTGAAATCCGGTTTGTTGTCCGCCAAAACCAACGGTACAGAAACGGCTGCACGCCCCACCAGCGTGCTGATCGTGGACGACAACGAAGACAATCGTGAGATTCTGGCGCGCCGCCTGGCGCGCGATGGACACAACACCGTCCTGGCAACAAATGGCCGCGAAGCTCTGGCCCTGGTTCACGACAATTCTTTCGATCTCATCTTGCTCGACGTCCTCATGCCGGAAATGGACGGCGTTTCTGTCCTGAAAGAATTAAAGGCCAACCCGGAGTGGCGTGAAATTCCCGTGATCATGATTTCCGCAGTGGACGAGATTCACACTGTAGTCCATTGCATCGAAATCGGCGCCGACGATTATCTTCCCAAACCGTTCAACGCTGTGCTCCTGCGCGCTCGTGTGGAGGCCCTGCTCGAACGTAAGCGCCTGCGTGACGAGGAAAAGCGCAAAGCCGAAGATCTGAAGGCCGCCTTTGCCGAAATATCCCGCCAGACCGAGCTGAATGAAACCCTGTTGCTGAATTTGCTTCCCGGCCAGGTAGCAGCGGAACTCCGCGAAAATGGCCGCGTGGAGCCCATGTATTTCCAGGACGCCACCATCGTCTTCAGCGACTTTGCCGGTTTCACTCTGGCCACGGAACAGCTCAGCGCGGAAGAACTCGTACAGACGCTCCATGAATACTTCTCCGCCTTCGATGAAATCATTGGTTGCTACGGGCTGGAAAAATTGAAGACCATTGGCGACAGCTATATGTTTGCCGGTGGCATTCCAGAGCCTACCTCATCGCATCCCGTAGATGCGGTGATGGCGGCGCACGCGATGATTCACCGCGTGGCTGAACTTGCTGCGCGTCCCGGTCATGTTGATTGGAAGATTCGGCTGGGCGTGCACACCGGGCCGGTAATTGCGGGGGTTGTCGGCACGCGGAAGTTCGCATTTGACGTCTGGGGAGAAACCGTAAACTTCGGCTCCCGCATGGAATCCAGCGGCGCTCCCGGCCGGATCAACGTTTCTTCCACTACTTACGCGCGCGTTAAAGATTTTTTTGTGTGTGAGCCGCGCGGGCGCGTGAAAACAAAAGAAGGCAGGGAAGTGGACATGTATTTTGTCGGTGGACTTGCGCCCCGGTTGCTGGAGGCCCGCGACCAGACCTGGCAATCCGCGTTCAAGCGTCTCTATCGTCGTTATTTTCGCAATGAGCCGGCGGTTCTTCCTGAGTTCATGGCCCCAGCGCCCGGATATTCTGGCGTAGCTGACAAAAGATAAGGCAGTTCTACAATGTTTACCAAAACGATAACAATGAATCCGGGCAGGCAGGTTAGATTGTTCGTCTACCGGCATTTATATGCCATCCTGCTTGTGATTTTCTCCGTTGTACTCATCTATCAGACTTTCTATACCACCCACGTCTTGAACGTGCTGCGCTCTATAACTTCGATCAGCCGTATGCCTTTCGCTTATTCCCCTTCGCGCGTCGTGACTGGCCGCATGCCGGAAGCTGCTGCCGCCGGATTAAAGCAGGGTGACAGAGTAGAAGAGATCAAGGACAAAGCATTCTCTGGAGATCGAGTATTGCTCAACGCGCTGGCGACAACAAAGCCCGGTCAGAAACTTTCTGTGGTAGTGACCGGCGCCGATGGCGCCCGCCGCAACCTGGATATCGTGCTTGCGCCGCTGCGGGACAAGCCCGCAGGCTTTCGTTCCTGGATTTTCTCGCTCACCTCCTATGTATTCATGCCAATTTTCTGCCTGCTGCTCGGTCTGGCAGTTGCCGCCATGCGGCCGGCAAAACTGATCACATGGATCGTCCTGGCGCTGATGATGAGCCTTACCTGTCTTGAGGTGTTGCCGGGCTGGAATGGGCCCTTTTATGCAGGTGCGCTGTTCTACCAGGACCTTGCGCAAAGCAGTTTCGGAATCTGGCTGGTGCTCTTTGGAATCTATTTTTCTCCAGAGCACAACTCGAAGGTCCATGCCAAAGCCTGGATCAAATGGCTGCTCATCGGGCCGTTGGCCATTGTTGGTCTCCTGATCGCGTCGCTGGACGCCGGCAACTACAGCAATTTTCAAAGACTTGAATGGCTGCATGGCTGGGCAGGTTCGCTGCAAACCGCAATGCTGCTTCTGAATGTCGCGGCTGTGCTGGTCTTTATCAGCATTCTATTGCTGAAGAGCTTGCGCGCGACCACGCACGATCTCCGCCGTCGCCTGATGATTCTCTGGGTCGGAACGGGGCTGAGCTTTGGTCCCCTTGCTGTTCTGGTGATCATCAACTTAATACGCGGGGAAGCAGTGTTCGAGAACATGCCGGCGTGGGCTGTATTTCCGGCCATCCTGATGCTCACGTTGTTTCCCCTGACGCTGGCCTATGTGATTCTGGCCCATCGAGCGTTGGCGCTGCGCGTGATCGCCCGCGAAGCTCTGAAGCAGGCATTCACTCCCGGCGGAGCAGTGATTCTCCGGCTGCTGGTGCTTGCTGTCTGTTTCGTCGCTGTTGCTTATACCAATACGCAGCCCTGGGCCACCCGCATGGACGTGGGACGCGTTATATTTCTTGCCGCGGTATTTGCCTGTTTCGCGCAGTTGCCCTTTGCCGAACGTCTGCAACACTGGTTCGATCGGCGCGTCTTTCGCAACGCTTACCATTCGGAAAAAATTCTGCGCAACCTGCACTCTGACATCTTCCGCGACAACGCATCCCTGATCCGTGCAGTCAGGCGGCGCGTGCAGCGCTCGCTGCGCGCCACCCAGGTAACGTTGTTTCTGGGCTCGAACGGCGGTTATCGCATCACTACGTCCGTCGCGGCAGAGGGCGTTCCGCAAACGGTTGGCGCGCTCGAAGGAATCGCCAATCGTTTAATTCGCATCAACCGGCCAATTCTCGCCTACTTCGACGATCCCCACTCCTGGGTTCACGAGCTGCCGCGCGAGGAGCAACAGGTGCTGCGACAGGTAAATACTCAACTGTTGTTGCCGCTCACGCGCAACCGGGATTTGATCGGTTTTCTCAGCCTGGGCCCGAAAAAGTGGGACGAAGCGTACTCCGGCAGCGATCTGCAAGTGCTGCTCTCGCTGGCAACTCAGCTCAGCTTTGCCCTGGAAAATATTCGTCTGCTGGAACAGCTTGCCAATGAAGCGGTGGAAACCGAGCGCAGGATCGCAGAAAAGCAGGCGGCAGAGCAGGCCAATCAGGCCAAAAGCGCTTTTCTTGCGCGCATGAGTCACGAGCTGCGTACGCCTTTGAATGCCATCATCGGTTACAGCGAGATGCTTCAGGAGGAAGCCGCCGATCTCGACCAGCCTGCGTTCGTTGCCGATCTGGAAAAGATTCGCTCTGCCGGCCGCCATCTGCTGGAACTCATCAACTCCATTCTCGACATCTCCAAGATTGAAGCCGGCAGGATGGAGCTCCACCTGCAGAACATTCAGTTGCGGGAAGTGACGAACGAGGTAGTCACCATGGTGAAGCCGGTAGTGGAGAAGAATCGCAATCGTCTGCAGCTCGAACTGTGCGAGTTCGGAGAAATTCAGACCGACGTTACCAAGCTGCGGCAAAGCCTGGTGAATCTACTCAGCAATGCGGGCAAGTTTACTGAGAATGGCGTGGTCACGCTGGCCGTAAACCACTTGAGGCGCAATGGCGCCGACTGGCTGCAATTTCAGGTGCGCGATACCGGCATTGGAATTACTGGTGAGCAGTTGGCCCGGCTGTTTCAACCGTTTACCCAGGCCGATCCATCAGTGACGCGGAAGTACGGTGGTACGGGCCTGGGACTGGTAATTACCCGTCGCTTTTGCCAGATGCTCGGCGGTGAAGTGCGAGTTACCAGCGAATTTTCCAAGGGCAGCGTGTTCACCATCGAGCTGCCGGCAAGGGTCGACAAGTTGGTAAACGAACCCGCGCCGGAAGCAGTCGCCGCCCCCGCGTAGAAAATACGACGTAGAGACGGCGCTGAGCACCGTCTCTGGGCCGTCGAGGATTTAGCCGTAGAGACGTAGCATGCGTGACCATTAAACAAAGAGAAGGGAATCATGGCAAAAATACTCTTAGTTGAAGACAACGAGATGAATCGCGACATGCTGTCGCGCCGCCTG
>Ga0126371_10005149_pt1 | contig 11598 bp, 12 predicted proteins | sample PanSoiMetaPlot_4_FD_110145 | JGI IMG/M metagenome (GOLD analysis project Ga0126371, IMG submission 110145) | Tropical forest soil microbial communities from Panama - MetaG Plot_4 | ecosystem: Environmental > Terrestrial > Soil > Tropical forest > Bulk soil | place: Panama | collected 2016-02-17
AAGAGAGTCCGCGCTTTTTCTTCCCGCGGAACGCACCTATTTTTTCGGCTCGAATCTCGCCAACAATAGGCCGAGTCCGATTGCCGCAAGTGCGACCGTGAGGCACCATAGGAATAGCGTCTGTTGGGTCAGCCGTCGGTTCGATCCCGAACAGGTCCACCAAATCCCTCAACTAAGCTAGAAATCCAGACCGGCAACGGCCTTTTCATGACGATGCCTGCGTTCGCGACGCTTCCTGAAATTCTCCTTGGGTCAAGAGTGGAGGATTGATTGGGATCCGATTGAGTATCGAGCCTAGGGCCAATGAACAATCAATGGATCTTCCTTTCCCATGATCGGTCTCAGTTTTCGGAAGGCCTCTCTATATGGTCGATCACCAACACGTCCACAGGCCCCTTGGCCGGCACCAGTCTCAAGCCGAGTTGTTCCCGAATGGCTTGAAATATGCCGGGTGCAGCTGGCGCCGCGGCGTCATCGGGCGAAAATATCAGGTGGATCTCGAAGTTACTCGTAATGCCGGTCTTGTCCATCACCGGTCGATCCAGAGCCATACCTAGCAAACCGGCAAACGACGAAAGCGTGCCCCCCTCGATCTCAACCGCTCGCGGAGAATCTAGAGAAACCATGTTCTTACAAAGATGCTGGCCGCCGGTCAGCAGGGGTAGGGGTCGACCGATGACCACGGGTGTGCAGCTTCCATCTGGGAGCGGTTTCAACTTTGGAGAGCCTTCGTCCAAAGCGAGTTCATAAACCGGTCCTTGCCTGGTCTCGCGGTGAATCTTGAGCTCGAAGCGGTCCTCAAGAATTGTCTGCATCATGGGGCCTTCCATCATCAATATGCTCGGTTGACCGCCTGATTTGGCGTCAATCTCGAACCTTTCCGAATGGATCCAATCAGGACCGCCCTCGATCGGAATCACTCGATAGGAGTTCAGGTAACCACCGGCGTACCTGTTGTACGCGACCTGAATCATGCCGGTGTGATCGGTGTCGGCCAGAATGCCACAGTCGATGCTGAGCCTTCCCGGCGAGGAGGCTCTGCCTTCGCGTCCGCCTGGCGTGCCCGGCTTACATGACTTGATCGAGACGACTTCGAACTTCGGGAACGCTCCGGCGGCGGATTGAGGCGATCGAGATTGTGCGCGGACTGAAGTGCTCCTGATGCCGACGCCGATAGCCAGTCCCAGGACTGCTATCCCGGCAGCGGCCAAACCCGCTTTTTTCCCAAGGCTGAGTCTGACTGCGATCCGTTTGGTCATGGTGCCTCCACATACTCGGAAATAGATATATCGCATTCCGAGCTAGTATGCAAATCCAGCAAACCATGTAGGGATTTGTTGGAGAGTTATGGCGATTTGACGGATAGCTCGGAATCAGATATATCTATTTCCGACTATGACCCAACGAGTCGATTCATGTTTACCGTTGTCCTCGGCAGCCTTGCATATCCTTCTCGCTCTGGCCGGAGAAGACCTTCACGGCTACGGCATCATGCAGGAAGTGGCAAGGCAATCGGAGGGGATATACAAACTGGGTCCCGGTACTCTGTATGACAATTTGCAGAAGCTCATTCAGGGTGGATGGGTTAAGGAATTGGGACCCCGCCGGGGAGACGATGATCCTCGCAGGCGCTATTACCGACTCACGGATGCTGGACGCGATGTTCTCAGAGCCGAGATCTCACGCCTAGCGCAGGTTGTCCGCGAGGCACGCTCGCGACTGCGAATCCCGAATCCCGGGAGAGCCTGATGCTCAGGCGGCTATATCGTTGTGCCGTGCGTTTGCATCCGTCCCGCTTTCGCCAACGTTTCGGAGATGAGATGCTGTACATCTTCGATCAGCAGAGGGGGGCGCTGGATGCACTCGGTGTAACGCTCGACTGCGTTTTTTCGCTGTTAAGGCAGTGGACATTACGACCACACACCAGGACGGAGCGAGCCGCGCCTGTTCTGCGAAGTCCAGCACCGGATCATATTCCCTCCTTCGAGTCCTTCGATACGGTCTTACCTCGCACGTCGGCAATCTTTCACGGCACGCTGTTGTCGCTGATCGTGTTCTACATGACTGTCATCGCAATCCCTTATAGCTGGATTCATGTGTTGCATCTGCGTTATCCGTACGCTAACGAGCCTACTCAACCACACAGTCGGGGTTCTAAGGTCGATGTCGTTCGACCCGAGGATGTAACTCCGACCGAGGGGGATGATCGTCAAAGTAAGGCGATCGCATCAAGTCTGGCTCCGGTTGCGCCGGTCCAGCCCCACGCAGTAGAGATTTTGCTTGACGCTTATGTCGGAAGATACATCTCTAAGTACCCACCGGAGAAGATTTCCATTCAAATCGAAGGTGATTACCCGAGCCCTCATCTCTCGATCTCTCTCGCTGCTGCTGGACACCCGAGCCTTGCGCTTTCACTTGTATCCCCAATGAAGTTTGTCATCATCGGAGCTGAAAACAGCTATGTTGACTTCACCGCCGACGCTGCGGGAAAGATTCGATCCTTGTCTTGGGTTGTGAACGGTAAAGTCATCACCGCTCAACGTCAGTAGCCAGCGCGGCCGTTACGAGTGCGGAGAGAATTGACCTTTTTGGTTGGACAGGCATTCGATCAAAGCAACTCCCTCTCGACCTAGAATCTCCCATGGTCATGAAACTAAGGTTCTGGGTTACCGCCATGACCCTTTGGATTGACTGTTTTGCGCGGCAACCGGAACTGACCCGAACGAGTGGGTGCGTAGTGCGATCGGAAACGAGCTGAGAGCTGAACAACAGGACACAAGCCATTGGAAGTTTCGGAGGGAGAAATCAAAAGGCAGATGGGAAATTCGAGGTCGATGACGTGGTAGAGACCGCGCAGGGTGACTTGAAAAGGCCGTTGCTCACGAAGCGCAGGTTTTTCATGCCATGGTTGGAAATATATGGTTCAACACCCAAGCGAGAAGACTCCAGGAAATCAGCGGCCATCTCAGCCATGAAGTGAAGTTTGCAGAAGGGCTTTTGGGTCATCTCGACCCGGGAGGCAATTTTCATGTCAAACAGGCAGAAGTGGCGCCCGGCTTCTGGGAGTTAACGATCCTCAAGGTGAATATGAAAGGAAAAGCATTATTCTTCAAGACCATCGACGTCCGGCAGAAGATGTCCCGCAGCGCCTTCCGCAAGGTCGCAGATAACACTTCCCCTCAACAAGCCGCAGCCATTCTGAAGCAAGGCTCATCTTCCAAATAACAATTTCTTCCACCAGATTAGCGGAACAGGGTTACACCCGTTGAAATCTGGCGCCTTTTGAGGTCACCAATCTACCTGGTCGGCGCTAAGCCCTTCCCACTGCCCCCCAGGCGGGGGGCGGGAGGGCTCCTCAAGAGGCCAAATGACTGCTCGCCAAGCTGACACTTCTGACAGTTCAACCTCCGCAGCTTTTAATCGCTAATGGGATAACTGTTGCAAATCGGAAGGACAATTTTTTAGCACATTAGGGATTCCCCTCCCTTCCCAGCACTCGCTACGTTGCCAAAACTGGCAATTGCGCGTGGCTCTACCTGCGACGATGCTGCCGATGTATGTTCGTTCCGGGAGACTTAGGGGGAATACGAGCGCAACGAAAGCAGTCGCCCAAAGCTGGATAGGTAAGCATGCGGTTGTGGGAACGGAAACTTGATGACTTGGAGAATTGACATGAAAGCAATAACTGAAAAATTCGCGGTGTTCGCAGCCGGCTTTTTGATCATCGGGCTCGGTGTGGGCCACGCTCAAATCAGGATTCAGGTGAATTTCACAATGTCGCAGCCGTTCACGGTCGCAAATACCACTCTGCCTCCGGGGAGTTACACAATCAGGTCAGTCCAGGGGAGCGATCAAGCGGTTCTTGAGATAGCGAGCGTAAACGGTGGCCACTCGGTGATGGTGGAAACTGATAGTGCTCAGCCCGACCCAGGTCAGACTGGCAGTCATCTTGTCTTCCACAAGTACAAAAATGTGCTGGCATTGTCGGAAATCTTTCCCAGTGGCGGGAACACGGGATATCGACTGGTTCAAGGGGAACCCGAGAAATTGGCCTCGAAAACTGAACAGCCGACAAAAGAGATCGTGAACGTAAACACCAAGTAGCTGTTCTCGCAGTTCAGCCGACCTCCGTCACGGTGCCGTAAGTGTAAAAACTCGTTGTGTGCTGCAAGGCTCCCGAGGTCCGGTTACAGTAGTCGCTCCTTTTGCAGTCTCCAGAGCACGGTTACTTCGCCGCTTAAGAGCCAAGTCATCGTTTCTCTGGGGGCTCACGCAGTCAACGCCACAATGCGTCTTTGGTGCCTGAAAGGGCACGGTCCAGATACGTGGCCGCGCTAATCAACGCGAGATGCGTGAATGCCTGGGGGAAGTTCCCCAGATGTCGGCCGTCGGGGCCCAATTCTTCGGAATAGAGGCCAAGGTGGTTGGCGTAACCCAACAGCTTTTCAAAAAGTAATTGTGCTTTTTCGAGATCGCCAGCTCGCGCCAGACACTCGACGTACCAAAAGGAACAGGCTGTGAAACTCCCGTCAGTTCCCGGCAGTCCGTCAACCGGCGCGCGACCGAGTTCGTAACGGCGAACCAGGGTATCTTCGATCAAGCGTTTCTCGATCGCTTTCATCGTCGAGAGCCACATCGGATCGATGGGACTGATGAATCTCATCATGGGCATGAGCAGCGTCGAGCCGTCCAGGTCTTTTTCGCCCTTGGCTTGAACAAACGACTGTTGTTCGTCGTCCCAGAAATTCGTAAAGATATCGTTCCGAATCTCGTCTCGTGTACTCTGCCAAACCTCCAGCGGGCCTGGCAGCGACCTTTTCTGCGCCAGGCGCAACGCCCGATCAAAAGCCACCCAGCACATCATCCGCGAATGGAGGAATTCCCTGGGTCCGCCCCGTACTTCCCATATTCCCTCATCCGGCCGTTGCCAATTGTGTTGGAGCCAGTCGAGCATCCGCTGAACGTTTTGCCAGTTCTGATACGTAACCGCATGCCCATATTTATTGGCGAGATACATCGCGTCCATCATTTCGCCGTAAATGTCGAGTTGCAGTTGCTCGTGAGCGGCATTTCCGATGCGAACCGGTCGCGAGTTCTCGTAGCCACAAAGATGATCGAGCGAGACCTCGTCAAGCTTTTGTCTACCATCGAGGCCATACATTACTTGCAGGGGACCACGCTGTGCGTCATCGCTCAATCGGTCTTTCAGCCAGTCGATGAAGGACTCGGTCTCGTCGACGAAGCCCAATCGGATGAGAGCGTAGAGTGTAAACGTTGCATCGCGAAGCCAAGTGAAACGGTAATCCCAATTTCGTACTCCACGGATAGACTCCGGTAAAGAAAACGTTGGGGCCGCGATCAATGAGCCATAATTACGATTGATGAGAAGCTTCAATAGCAAAGCGGAACGGTGAACCATTTCCCGCCAGCGACCTTTGTAGTTCGATTTCGAAATCCACGACTTCCAGAACTGAGCCGTGTCAAGAAATCTGTGCCCAATCAGGCCCATTTCGGGTGGCTGTTCTTTCGCTCGGGGGGAACCAAGGATAAAAGTGGCTGTCTCTCCGGCCTTCAAAGTGAAGCTGGAAACGACATCCTGCGCTTGTTCTTTAAGCACAACTGTGGAGTAGAGCGCCATCGGCGGACAGACACTGTCGGCCGGAAAGAACGTTGCACATTTGTCTGAAATCTTCAGTTCATGTTTTCCCGCCGCATAATTGAAGCGCGGCTCACAGTGCACTTGGAAATGTACGTTCCCGCGGATGACCGAGACGGTTCGCACAATCTCGTTCGGTTGTTCTCCGTCTGGCTCAATGGGCATGTAATCGGTTAACTCCGCTACTCCTTCTTCCGCCAGGAAGCGCGTGATCAGAATGTTTGTCTCCGGTAAATAGAGTTGGCGCACCCGCATGTTTCGCAGTTGAGGCTGAATGGCAAAGCAGCCGCCCTTCTCATCATCAAGCAGCGCAGCAAATACCGTCGGCGAATCGAAATCCGGATAGCAGAGGAAGTCGATTGACCCTGTCATGCCCACCAGGGCTACCGAGCGCATATTTCCGATTACGCCGTAATTTTCGATTGGTTGAAAACCCATCCCATCTCCTCGGATCGAGCGGAGTACGAAAATCTACGGGTTCATAGATTCCGTGCCTGGTTGGAACCCCGCCAGTTCAAACCGGAAAACGATGCTGGCGGATGGTTGCGTGATATTTGCCCAACTGTCCATGTTAGGGCCAGCGAGATTGATCCGACCGAGCAATACATGAATGCTACGCGAGTTTCGCCAAGCTTGATTCATCACGGTCGTTCTACGGCGCAGTTGTGGACGGAACGTCTCAGGAAACCCGGGCGGTTGCGGCCGCCATGTAAGATCGGCAAAGCAGTACAAGCTGCTCGCGCTGTCTGCGAACCGTTGCTGGCGATGGTCGTCCCTCCAGCAGCGAGCGCATTGCGCCCGACATTGCCGCCAGCATCGTATCAATCGCCAATCCGTCGGGCGGCGACTCTATATCCAGCGCGGTCCTAAGCATTGCATCCAATGCCCTTCGCATTCGTTGAGTCATCTTTTTCACCAACGCAGGTCCACCAATTTCGCCTGAGACTTGGTAGAGTGCCACAGAAATATCGGCGCGCTCCGTCTTGGCATCCACGAAGACTTCCACCACCTGTTTGATCATTTCCGTTAGCGGCTTGTTGCACGCCTGTTCACAGGCAGCTTCCACAGCGGCGGCCACCTTTTCGAAATGATCTTCCATGACGGCAAACAGCAGAGACTGCTTATTGGAATAGTACTGATAGAGCGTTCCCACCGAAACGCCGGCACGATCCGCTACCCGGGTGGTGGTTAATCGGTCCGCTCCGTGGCTCAACAGTACCTGAATGGTCGCCTCGGAAATCGCGTCGACGGTAACCGCCGCCCTGGTTTGAACTGGCGTCTTTCTTGGCTCAAATACGGTTAGCGTATCGCTCGTCATAAGCGAACTCCAAACCTGAAGAATCCTTCATCCAATCATTGTAACAACAACGAGCTGCCAGATTAGGCGTCTGTTTGGCACAACCAGACGGCGGTGGCCCCAAATCGATGCCAAAAAGGAGACTTGTATGCAGGACAACCTCGTCGCCCTAGTCACCGGCGCCAACCAAGGAATTGGTCTTCAAATCGCAAGGGATCTTGCGGAACATGGCTTCACCGTGTTCGCCGGGTTGCGCAACCTCGAGCATGGGGAGAAGACTGCGAAAAGCATAGGAGGCGAATCCAAGATCACGTAATTTAGCCTTACTTCGAATTGCGCGACAACTTTTGTTGTGCGCTGTCGACGTAGCTTCGACAGTTTCGACATTCGACACCGCCTCGCCGCGTGTTCTGCTGAAAATTCATGGACTTACAGTTTTGTCAGTTTGGCGATTGCATTGCCCTTCTCCTAGCAGGAGAGGGTCAATGTCGAAACGTATTCCTACCTTTTTGGCCGTGATACTCAGCTTGGCTTCTTCTGTCCCCGTACTGGCTCAAACGGCGGAGCTACAAGGTCCCCAGAGTGCGACCATTATCGGGACGGTCACGGATGTGAATGGCGACACAGTTCCGAACGCGAGAGTCGTGCTGAAGGGCTCGGGCGTCGAAAACGAGCGAGCGATCACAGCCAATGAAAGCGGATTCTTTCAATTCCGTGATCTTCCACCCGGGGTCCCGTATCAGATCAGCATCACGGCGAAAGATTTGGCAGACTGGACGTCTCCGACCATCACGCTTGATCCTGGCCAATTCAAAATCCTGGCCGGGATCCAACTTCGCATTGAGACACAACGTACCTCCATCGACGTCCACTATGATCCGGCAAAGGTCGCGGTCGAGCAGTTCCAAGCCCAAGAACATCAGCGCGTGTTCGGAGTCATTCCAAACTTCTACGTCTCCTATGATCCCAACGTTGAGCCGCTTACCGCAAAGATGAAATTTAAGCTCGCGCTGAAAGTCTCTACCGACCCGGTAACCGCTGCTGGAGTGTTGCTGGTTGCCAGTTCCCGGCAGGCAAGCGATTCTCCAAATTATGGGCAAGGTTGGGGAGCGTTTGGAGAGCGACTGGGCGCAATGTCCGCCGATGGTTTTTCTGACATCATGATCGGTGGCGCCATACTGCCGTCTTTATTGCATCAGGATCCGCGATACTTCTATCAAGGAAGCGGCACAACCGGTTCTCGGATTCGCCATGCCATGCTGAGCCCATTTATCGCCCGGAATGATAATGGAACATGGGGGCCCAACTACTCTAGCCTGGGAGGAGATCTGGCCACCTCTGCGCTCGGCAATCTCTATTACCCACAATCCAATCGCGGCGCCGGCCTGGTATTCGGGAATTTTGCGCTCGGCACAGCGGAACGGATCGGCGCCAGCCTGATGCAGGAATTCCTCATTGGTAAGTTCACAAAGAGGGGCGGTCGCCTCAACTAACCGGCCATTATCCTACCCAATCTCGCTCGCGCCAGGTGCGTGGGAATGGTCCAGCAGGTTGGAGCTGCCTCCATTGTGACGGTATTCTCCCGGGGTGAAGCCAACCACCCGTTTGAACGCCTTGCTGAAGGCAGCATCAGATTCATACCCAACCGACTGCGCGACATCCACCAGCTTCTTATCTCTTTGCTTCAGCAACTGAATCGCTTTCTGCATACGCCATTCCGTTACGTACTCCAGCGGCGTTTGTCCAAGCAACTCTTTAAAGCGTACCGCAAATGCAGACCGCGACATGCTCGCTATCACCGCGAGAGACTCCACTGTCCAGGCGCCATTCACATCTTGGTGAATCGATTTCAATGCCGCGCCGATTTGTGAGTCAAAAATGGCCCGCAGCCATCCTTGCTTGCAAGTTGCCGAACCCATGTGGGCCCGCAGACTCTGAATGAAAAGAACTTCTGCCAGGCGGTTCGCCACTACTTCCGATCCTGGCGCGGGCTCCGCTATTTCCGAAGCCAGCGTTTGCAGGGTTGTGTGCAGCGCAAAGCTCCGCGCCTGATCGGCCTTAATGAGAATCAGATTGGGCAGCAACTGCGTTATTGGCTTCACGCGAAGCGCATCGAAGCTGATCATTCCTGAGATGATCGTGGTCGGGATGCCTCCGCCACCGTATCGAATGACGTTGCTGCCGTCGCTCGGGGCAGCCGCGCAGAAACTCCTGGCTGCCGTGCGCGGATGATCGCGCAAAGTATAGGACAAACCCGGTGCGACCAGAAAGAAATCACCGCCAGTGAGGGGAATGGATTCTGAAACCCCTTGTACGTTTAACCAACAATTTCCGCGTGAAACCATTCCGAAATGCACCAAATGGAACGGCGAAATTCCTTTTTTGCTGTATTGCGTGTGCTTCGCCTGGTCTTCGGCGTGGTGCACCAGTCCCCACGGAGCTGTCGCCTCAACTTTCGCGTTCACGACAGCCGTAACATGCATGGTGTTGAAGATGTCGGTGATGGTGTCCAATGCACCCTCCCAAGCTGGACGAATGGACAAGAGATTGAGACTCTTAGGCAGTTCCCGTCCATTGCGCCGTAAATCTACTCTTCAGGGATTTGATGAAGGGCGCCATACAACAGGCGCACTGAAAAGGAGGACATTATGGCGGCAGGTTCAACAACAATTTCTTATAGAACGGCAGCTCTTAGCACTCCACAGGGTGCGGTGGTGGTTTTGGGACGCTTGTTCTTTGCGCTTGTTTTCATTTTGTCGGCATCCCACCATTTCACAAAGCAGGTAGTCGCCTATGCGGCAGCGCAAGGCGTGCCCCTGGCCTCGCTGGGAGTCCCATTGACAGGAATCATCGCGCTGGTGGGCGGCTTGAGCATTCTCTTGGGATATCGTGCCAAGATCGGGGCGTGGCTCATCGTGCTCTTTCTGATTTTGGTTACGCCCACGATGCACAAGTTCTGGGGTGTCAGCGATCCTATGGTCGCGCAGATGCAAATGGTCATGTTTATGAAAAACCTGTCCATGCTCGGCGGCGCATTGCTCATTTCGCAGTTTGGAGCTGGGCCGTTCAGTCTGGATGCCAGGCGCTCACGGTGAAGAACGGCGAGCAGGCGAGGACGAGCAGGCGAGGGGATGACATTCAGCGTGCAATGCCGTCGCGTTCCTGCTCAATCCTGCTTAGGAGGGCAGAACTAGGCCCCACCAGTGTCGGGTGAGTCAGGAGGGCATCGCTCCGCTACGGGAATCGCTGAAGTTTGGCCTGCTTGCTCACGGGAAACTGTCCATCCAGATCAAGATTGAGTTCGAGCACGTTTACCCGCGGTTCGCCCAGGACGCCAAGCTGCCTTCCCTCAGTGTGCTTTGCCACCAGAGCGCGAACCTGATCGACCGTTACCCCCCTCGCCTTCGCCACGCGGGGCAACTGAAACTCGGCGGACGCGGGCGTGATGTGGGGATCAAAGCCGGAGGCGGACGTCGTCACGAGGTCGATCGGGACCGGGGTTCCGGGATTGTCTGCTTGAGCCGCGGCCACATCACCTTTTACACGATCAAGAAGTTTTTGGTTCGTGGGCCCCAGATTGGAGCCGGCGGAATTGGCTGCGTCCCATCCATTGCCCGCCGCGGATGGCCGGGAATGGAAGTATCCTGGGCTGGAAAAACCCTGACCAATGATCGCGGAACCCACGACCGTGCCGTCCTTCTCGATCAACTGTCCATTCGCTTGGTTCGGAAATAGAAGGTGCGCAAGTCCGGTCACAAGGAGCGGGTAGACCAGTCCGAAGAGAATGGTCGTAGCAACGGTCATCCAAATTGAGATGAGAATGTTCTTCTTCATAAGAACCTCATTTATGCCATTCCAATGTGAGTAATCACCATGTCGATCAGCTTGATCCCAAGGAAGGGAATGATCACTCCGCCGATACCGTAGATCCAAAGATTGTTGCGCAACAGAGCCGCCGCTCCCAACGGACGATATTTCACCCCGCGTAGCGCCAGCGGGATTAACGCGATGATGATCAATGCGTTGAAGATAACCGCCGAAAGAATTGCGGACTGCGGGGTCTCGAGGTGCATGATGTTGAGGGCGTTGAGAACCGGGAAAGTACCCGCAAACATCGCCGGAATGATCGCGAAATATTTCGCGACGTCATTCGCAATCGAAAACGTCGTGAGCGCACCGCGAGTCATCAACAGCTGTTTGCCGATCTCCACGATCTCGATCAGCTTGGTGGGATTGGAATCGAGGTCCACCATATTCCCGGCTTCTTTGGCGGCCTGCGTACCGGTATTCATGGCCACGCCGACATCCGATTGAGCGAGCGCCGGCGCGTCGTTCGTACCATCTCCGGTCATGGCCACAAGTTTGCCCTCAGCCTGCTCCTTCTTGATCAGGTCCATCTTGTCTTTGGGCGTGGCTTGTGCCAGGAAATCATCGACTCCGGCCTCGCGCGCGATCGCCGCAGCCGTGAGCGGGTTGTCGCCTGTAATCATCACGGTGCGGATGCCCATCGCCCGAAGATGGTCAAAGCGCTCGCGCATGCCGCCTTTCACGATGTCTTTCAGCTCAATCACACCGAGAGCGCCCCGGCTCTTTTCTGCGACGACGAGAGGTGTGCCACCCGAGCGGGCGATTTCATCGACGGTTG
>Ga0126371_10005150_pt1 | contig 11598 bp, 10 predicted proteins | sample PanSoiMetaPlot_4_FD_110145 | JGI IMG/M metagenome (GOLD analysis project Ga0126371, IMG submission 110145) | Tropical forest soil microbial communities from Panama - MetaG Plot_4 | ecosystem: Environmental > Terrestrial > Soil > Tropical forest > Bulk soil | place: Panama | collected 2016-02-17
TCAAGAACTGAAACAGAAAGGCAATGCAGAACAGCATGGGCACTTTGAACTGAATTTTTCCGCCCCACATCGTGCCGATCCAGTTAAAGATCTTGATTCCGGTGGGAATGCCGACAGCCATGGTGGTGATCGCGAAGAAGCTGTTGGCGTAGGAATTCATGCCCACGGTGAACATGTGGTGCGCCCACACGCTTAAACTCACAAACCCGATTGCGACGGTGGCTGCAACCATGACGGGATATCCGAAAATCGGTTTGCGTGAAAAAACAGGGACGATTTCCGAGACGAAACCAAAAGCCGGAATCACCAATACGTAAACTTCCGGATGACCGAAGATCCAGAAGAAGTGCATCCAGAGCACAGCCGAGCCTCCAGCTTGCGTATCAAAGAAATGCCCCCCCAGATACCGATCGATCAGGAGCATGATTTGCGCTGCCGAGAGCGGGGTTATGGCAATCAGAACCATCCCGCCCATCACAAGGTACAGCCACGCCAGGAGGGGCATGCGCCCGAGCTTCATGCCAGGGCATCGCATGCAGAGGACGGTCGCGATGATGTTGATGGCCGTTCCAATGCTCCCAAATCCTGAGACGAGGAGCGAAAGCGTCCAGTAATCAGTGCTGTGTCCCGGCGAGAATGCTCGCGCGCCCAACGGCGCATAGGCCCACCAACCGACGTCCGGTGCGTTTCCGGCGCCATACAATCCGCTTCCTCCTACGAAACTGAAATACAGCAGGAGGCCGCCAAATGCCGATAGCCAGAAACTGAAGGCATTCAGCCGTGGAAACGCCATGTCTCGAGCGCCAATCATCAAGGGGACAAGGTAGTTGGCAAATCCGAACAGGACAGGCATCACCATGAAGAAGATCATGGTTGTGCCATGCATGGTGAACATTCGGTTGAATACTTGCGGAGACACAAAATCGTTGTGCGCATGCATCAACTGGATGCGAATGATGAGCGCCTCAACCCCACCGACCACAAGGAACCCCAGTCCGTAAATAACGTAGAGAATTCCCAGCCGCTTGTGATCGACCGTGGTTACCCACTCGTGAAGCGTTTCAGCCCAGGGTTTCCCTTCAGCCCGAATACCAGGAATTGTGATCGTGTTCGATGACATAGTCGCTCTTCGATTTCTCTAATGAAGTGTCTCGAGATACCCCACTAATTCATCCAGGTCCGATTTGCTCAGTTGCATCGCGGGCATTAGTGAACCGCGTTTGATCGCCTCTGGGTTTTGGATCCAAAGGCGGAGATTCTCGGGAGTGTTCTGGGCAGCACCAGCGGCGAGCGTGGTGCGGCTCATCAGGTGCGTCAAATCTGGACCAAAGCGGCCATTCGCCACGGTGCCACTGATGGCGTGGCAGTTAATACAGGCTGTGGTTTCGAACAGCCGCCTGCCGGCGGCCACTCGTTCATCTGCAACTGCCGGCCGTTGTTGCTCACGAATCCACTGCGCAAAGGCTTCAGGAGTATCGACCGACACCCGCAGCAACATCTTGGCGTGTTGGGTTCCGCAGTATTGTGCGCACTGACCGAGGAAGATTCCGGTGTGCTCGGGATCCATCCACATCCGGTTTGGGTGATTCGGAACAAGATCCGTCTTGCCCGCCAACTCTGGTATCCAGAAGCTGTGATCGGTATCAGCCGAAAGCAAACGCAAGAACGTCTCTGTAGGGTGCGCGGGGGCGCTCACCGGAATGTGTAGTTCGTTGGCAGTGACGACTCCAAGTTTCGGGTAACGATATTCCCACCAGAACTGGTGGCCGATAACGGTGACTTCTACTGCGTTCGTGGGTTCGGGAGCATCCTGCATCGCGTGGAGCACGCGTGCGGTCGCCATGAACAGTACGACGACAATCAAAACTGGGATAATCGTCCAAGCCAGTTCGATCTGAGTGCTGCCGTACACTTGGGCTGGCTCACTGTTCCCATTCGCTGATCTTGCACGGAACTTTGAGATCGAATACACCAGCAGGGTACAGACAACCGCGAATATGAGTCCGGTGATGGCCAGGACAAATGTTGACAGGTGGAGGATTGATCTTGCGGGCGTAGAGTGAGGAGCAAAGACATTTGTTCCCGTTGAAGCGGGATCTGCAGCGACTGCCGCAGTCATACAGCACAGTAAGAACGCGAATAAGTGCAATGCAATCCTGATTGTGTTTTTCACGCGCTGCGTTTCCTTTCCCCTATCAGTCCTGCTTCCGTCCAGCGATGAACTGGGCTGCCAACTCAGCCACACGCCTACCCTGGAATCGCGCTGAAGCGAGCGCGATCTCGTCCGGCTTGAGAGCGCCATTGTTGCTGGTAAACGACGCTCCGTAGGGATTGCCAGCTTTGAATTGAATTGGGTCGGCGTAACCGGGCCCAACGATGATTGCACCCCAGTGATAAAAGGTGGTGTTGACGTTGACGATGGTCGTTTCCTGACCACCATGCGCTGTACCTGAACTGGTGAAAGCAGAACAGATCTTATTGAGTAGCATCCCTTTTACCCACAGCGGACCTGTGGTGTCGAGGAATTGTTTCAGCTGCGCCGTTGGCAGGCCGTAGCGCGTCGGCGTTCCGCAAATTAGGGCGTCAGCCCATGCCAGATCGTCAAGGCTGGCTTCGACGACATGTTGTGACTCAAGTCGATGAGCGGCCCAGCCCTGATTCGACGCGATCGCCTCATCAGGAGCGAGTTCACGCACTTTGCGGAGCCGCACATCCGCACCCGCTTCGCTTGCTCCTTCTTCCACCGCCCGCGCCAATCGATATGTGGTGCCCGTGGCGCTGTAATAAACAATGGCAACCTTTACGGCCATTCGATCTCTCCTGAAGAACGCCTAACCTTGCGGACGATTGCCCACGAGAATGCTGTTCGGAAGTAGTTCCGCCTAAGGGTTAACCATAGGCGCTTGAGCCAGTTGGAGATTGATCATGAGATCGAGTCGCCAGTCGATCTGGTAAAAGAGCGCTGTTTCCCTTCCCGTAAGCACCTTGCGAAACTCCGGCAAATATTTGAGACGAACCTGCATGATGTCTTCTTCCACCGCGGCGCGCCGGCGTAGATAACTTTCGGCCTGATCACCAGACATCGAGTCATAGTTTTCGAGATATTCCTGAAAGAGTGCAATTTTGGTGTCGTAAATCTTTGCCACATCCGCCGCGTAGCGGTTGTAAAGCGGCCAGAACTTCTCCGCCTCGGCATCGCTCAACTCCATGTTCGCAGCAACAATCTGTTTCTTTTGCGAGCGAATATTGCTTTTTAACAATTGGATATCTTGATCGGGAGACCATTGCGTATCCTCGTACACTGTGGGACTGGGCGATTGCGTCAGCCTCCGCACCTGGCCAGGTGGTTGCTGACCCCACAGCGGCTGAACGCTGGCGAGAGCCAGAGTACTAATCGTGGAGAAAAAGATCTTTGCCAACTTTCCTCGCATTCATCCTCCTGGGACGGATTCTTGAGGGGCGCCATATGTGGCCAGGCGCCGCTGAACTTGTCCCATCGGAGTTTTGCATTCGATGTTCCAGTCAATAGGCCGGAGCAAAATGGACGGAGGTCCTGTAGCTACAGAGACTTGCAACCGGCGGGACACGCATCCTGAGCCGCAGAACCAGCATGGTGTGACGAGAGTCTGGCATGTGACAAACCCACTTGATGGTTCGGAGTTTTTTCAGGCCTTTCGGCGAGCTACTTTCGGTTGGGGGAGAACGTGCATCTCCAAACGCAGGCAGCATGCGAAATGGAGACGATGACCTTTGCTCGCCAAGCCGGTGCTGCAGTATTTCTCGTTACGCTCACACTCTCGATCCAATCCGGCGGCATCGCGGTGCTTATTAGCTGGGCGAGAGCTATTGAGCGTGGGCTCGCCCGCCTGAGCTCTCTGCACGCCGCTGTCCTGATGGTGCGATTTTCGACCCTGGTGATTGTTCTTCATTTCCTGGAGATATTCGTCTGGTCAGTGTTTTACCGTCGGTATTGTCTTCCGTCGTGGGAGTCCTCGTTCTACTTTTCCGCCACCAGCTATTCGACGGTCGGGTATGGTGACGTCGTCCTGCCCGCAGTTTACCGCCTGCTCGGACCGGTTGAGAGTGTCACTGGCGTGCTGATGTGTGGTATCTCGGTGAGTGGCCTCGTAGCATTGGCCACGAAGTTAGTCGAGCGCGAGTCTGCTGCTCTAACCGTTGAGCTATGGGCCCGCGCCTTTGAATTGTACAGTTTGGAGGCTCCCGGGCGGGAGCCTCGTTTCACTGTAGGGATTTTTGCAGGGACTCAGGCGATCCCGTAACCGGAACCGGCGCTGCCGCGTGTTCCAGTTCCCGCCGCTGACGATCACGCTGGAGAGTGGCAGAGATGGCGATGATATCCCGCTCCTCGGGATGGACATATCGCATGGTCGTGCTGATCTGAGAGTGGCCCGCGATCCGCATGAGAGCGCGAACGTTGGGAGTGACCCGAGATGCCTCGGTCAAAAATGTGTGCCTCAGTGCGTGCAATCCGCTGCCGGGAGAAAATTCCCCCGCCTTCATGGTGCGAGTGTGCACCACACCAAGGCTCGCCTCCGAACACCAGCGAATTCTGGTCTGGGACCACTTCGGGTCAGTCATCCCCTTTCTTTCGAAAAAATCATACTCAGCTTTGTGCTGAAAGAGGGGATCAGGGTCAGAGCCACCATAGGGAGGTCGTCCGATGTCCGCCAATCGATCGGCGCTTGGCGTCTCAAAATGGTATGCGAGCAAGATTCGTCAAGGGTATCGCCCGCATCCGAGGAACTGGCAGACGTTGGCGAAACTCGTTGGGATTCTCGGATGAAGCAGTTGTGATTTGAAGAACACAATAGCGCATGGATACGAATGCGGTGATACGGCGTGAGGTCCCTCACGGAATCGAGTCGAGCCCGTCTTTTCGTTTCAGTCCACATCCGGAAGGATCCAGATATCAAGCATGACTTTCAGGGCGAACTTCAATTGAGTCTGCACATGCGCGGGAATACAACGATTCCGTGGGCAAACGTTGATGATACCGCGAACGTCCTTCATACCGGGGGCTCGCATTTACATTGAGGAGATGCTAGCACCAGATCCCCGGTTACTCCTCAAGTTGCGTCTTGATCGCCGCCAAAGATTTCTCAAGCGACGATCTCGTTTTGTCAACGGCAACCTTCCGAACGACACTGCCTTTGGGGCCAGTTAATCCAGCCTGCTCCGATCCCTTCAGGGTGACGAGGTAGAATCCCCCTGACTTCTGAGGAATGCAGAAATTCAGGTCAAGTGCTGTCTGAAAGTAGTGGCTTGCGTAGAGCTGCTTAATCGCAACCACGTCAACCGGGCCGTGCTTTCCGGTCATGTGCGCGGTAATCTGCTGATTGATGCGAAGGGTGGGCTTGAGCCCGAATTTGACCTTTTCCCAGTAAAAAATAGAGGGGCTATCTGGAAGAGTTGCCTTCGGGTAATCAAGTAGATAGGAATGAAGCGCTGGTAGTTCCTCAGGTAGGACCGTGGATCGCGACAAAAGTGACCGAAACTGCTCGTTAACCTGGGCAGGATCCTTCTTGTCGCGGTACGTTCCCAGTGCCGCGTTTCCGCCTTTTTGATAGGCGAGCAGCGCCTCCAGAGCCATCTTCTTGGCCAGATCATTGACCTGGCCTACTGGGTCAGCACTCGACCAGTCAATCTTGTTTTGAAATTCTTCAATATTCTCCTTCGGCAACTGCACCTCGCAATGCTCCGTCTTGCACTTTTTTAGATCGTCCACGTCATCCGCGTCGATTCCGAATCCATCGAGATCGGAAAGTTGGGGTGGGTCTGAGAAACGATGGATCGCGAGGTAGTTAGGAAGGGATTTGAGCCTGTCAAGGTCTCCTGCCAATTGCACGTAAGCATTGGGCTGCGCCTTTATGTATACGGCTCCAAACACAAAGACCTTTGAGGGAGTGGGCGAAGACAGAATCTTGGCAACTGCCTTCCCGTGTTCAATGTCAGCGATTTCTGAGTCTTTTAGACCGATGCTCTCCTGGAAGAAAGTATGTAGACGATCCGTGCTTTGAGACAGGGTCAAGCCTGCTGACATAAGCAAGAGCACCAAACACTGGAAACAATTCACCGCAACCGCCCGGAGCACCATCCGAGTCCTCGACTTCGGGCTTACTCGTGACTGATTCACATTCCTTAGCTCGAGTGAGTAAGGTTCGATCCGACCGACAGAGCCCCTGCATCTATACAAAGTTATTTCGCCTCTTTCGCGTCTGTGCGCAGAAAAACCACAGAGGCGTCTTTGGGTGCGCTGAACGGAGTTGCAGACTTAGGGTCCCGATTGAACTTTGAAAATGTGGAAGGATTATCTCGAAAGTGCTTTTCCAGCGTCTGTATCCTAGTGCCATTCGCTGGATGGTCGGACAGCAGCTGCGGGATCTGGCTGACATCCGCATTCTGAAAATCCTGAAACAGCCACGGCAATCCCCACGGGTTGTAACCGGCCTCGGCGCAAATGTCGGAACCGGTTACATCGGCTTTTGATTCGGCGTCACGTGAATAGCCGAGCGAGTGAAGCTTGCCAATCAGGGCGATGGCGATAATGTGAGCTCGCGTGGGCCCCAGCAAGATTGCGGCAGCCACCTCGCGCTCCTCAATCTTTTTCTCCTTCTCCATCAGGGCAATGCCGTCACGATGGATGGTATGAGAGACCTCGTGGCAGAGAGTTCCAGCCAATTGCTCGGTGTTCTTCACAAAATAAAGAAGCGAATCCACTACATAGACGTTGCCTCCTGGCGTCGCAAACGCATTGGGCTGGGCTTCGTGAACTAGAAAGAACTTAAACGGATGGGGATAACGGGGCTGAGCCACGCGGGTGATTGCGTCCGCAACCGGTTTCAAGCTGTCGTACAAGGTAGAGGACTCAATGATTTCTACCTTATCTCGCAACTGCTTGTAGACTGCTTGTCCGAGCTCAGTTTCCTGATCAGTGACCGGTTCGGGAACAGGAGCCTGAGCCAGGCATGCTCCGGAAAATATCGCCAGCAGCGGCAGAATGCAAAATCCTGATGTCGAGAAGCGTAACCTTCGCATCATCGTCTCCTTTGCACGGATCACAGACATTATCCTTTCACTTGCGTGAGGAGCGGGTCGGAGTGGATGGTTGAGTTCAGAGTCGAGAAATATTCCAGCCACACGATTCGCAGCACCGCAACTGTTGGCACCGAAATGTATACGCCAGCAATACCCCCCCACTTGAGCTCCTATCATGAGCGCAACTATGACGGTCAGGGGATGCAATTCCAAGTTCTTACCCATGATGCGAGGGGAATTGACATAATTCTGCACAATTCTCCACACAACCACTAGCCCAGCCATCCAGATCCAATGTGAATGAGTCAGGTATCCGATCGTCAGAATCGTCACAGCCGAAGCAATCCATCCGACAGCCGGCAGAAACTCCAGAAACCCGCCCAAAGCCCCCAGCGCGAAGGCATACGGGAATCCGAGGACGAGCAGGGAGACACTGTAAAAGAGCAAGGATAGGCCGGCCAACCCGAGTTGTGCACGAATGTACTTGGCCAGCATCGCATCGATCTGTCGTAAGGTGTGCTCAAATGCCGTTCGGCACCCTCGCCGTTCGAGTCCCTCTATGGTCGCATCCAGCATTTGACGTCCATCTTTCAATAGGAAGAGGGCAAGAACGGGAATGGCAAAGAACCAGATCGCACTGGCGACAACCGATGCTGCGGCGGCCGTGGTGCGCTCGACTACGCGGTTGATGAAGTCAGCGTGACTGGCCAAGAACGTGCGCACGCGGAGCTTCTCAGCAGCGCTGAGACCATGAGTACTCGCGAGAGTCGAGTTGTCATTTCCATCGGAGGCGCCTTCGATGATCTTAGGAACCGCTGAGTTCAGATCCTTTAATTGCGCCGCCAGGTGTGGCCAAAACGCGTACCCAACACTGGTAATGAGGACTGCGCCAACCAAATACACCTGAGCAATCGCCCAGGCGCGATTCTTGGGTCCCAGGGGTGCATGCTGTTGCACCCACGTCACCGCAGGGTCAAGCAAGTAGGCAAACAGAAGAGACAGCAACAAAATAAAGAAAGCGTCGCGTGCAACATAGAGGATAGTCGCCGCGACTGCGAAGAGAGTCACGGTAGTGATTACATTTCCGGCACGATTGTCCAATGAAAACATGCAGGTCGAGTCGCTCTCTTCGGTCATCACCGCCGGTGGCTCGGCTCAGGCACACCGCCAAGCACCTATGAGCCACTCAATTTCTCTGGCACAACCTCTCCTGCGTTGTGCTCTTCATCGTGAGGCAACCTTGCCATAGCCCCAACTGACAATCATGCTGCTTTTGTGAGTTGGGTCTTGGGCAGGCTGTGAATTGCAGTCGCGAAACCAATCAGCGACGCACCGTCGAAGTTGAGGTCGATGCCGATTACCAAGCCAATAAAGTACGCGCTCGCTGAAGGCCAACTGGCCAAGAGTGAAACGCCGAGTACAACAGATACGATTCCCGAAAATACCGTCCAACCCCACCTCGGGAACCGAATGACACCCGCTCCGACCCCGCGGAACGTTCCTGCTACGATAAAGAGTGATGCAAGCAGCATGGTCACGTCCGCTGCACCAGCATCTGGGTGACGCAGCAGAAGGTATCCCGTTATCCCGCGGATGATACCGTTCAGCAGGAACAGAAAGAACCCGTGCCAACTCAAGGCACGAAACGCGTTTACGAGCCACATCACTCCGCTGATTGCAAGGATCCAACCCAAAACCAGAATCGAAAACGTTGTCGCCGTTTGTGCCTTGCCCACACACGAGACACCCAGAATGGTCAGCGAAATGCCTAGTACAAGAAACCAGCTCCAGGATTTCCTGACTTGATCGAGGCCAGCAGCGAAGAAATCGGTAGCGGCGCTCATTCTTTATTCCTCCTTTGCGCACAGTTCGGGGTCTGCGTGTCAATCAACTTCAGACAAGTCCAGGAATAACGTCAGTCAATCGCTTGCCTGCAGTGCGATCCTGTCGCTACGCAGCGAGTGTCAAAAAACACCGTGACGATTTGGAAAGAGGGAGGCCATCTTTTACCTCCCTCTCGGTTATCATGTTAAGCAGTTCGTCTCTCGGGTTGCGACGGTTTTGCCTTCATCGCCTCAGCTTTTGCCTTAAGTACCTTGACCTTTTCTTGTGCCTGCTGTTGTGCTGCTTCGCGCCTCTCTTTGGCCCTTTGCAACATAGTCTGGATTTTAGAGTCGAGCTGATTAACCTTTTCCTGAAGCTTCGCTTTCCGATCCGCCTGAGCTTTTGCGTGCTCCGCTTTCATCTGGTCCAGGTCAGCCTTCATGGCGGCGATATCTTCTTCGTTAGCTGTTTTGCTAACTTCCGAGAGACCGCGACGATACACAGTTCCGCCGATTGCTTCCATGCTCGTATCCACGGGCGTGGTCCAGTCCTCTTCGATTTCCGCGATCACTGCTACCTTGTTCGGCAACAGTACCTTCTGAACATCGTCGATGAAGTCGGATCCAACACGAACGTTGTCCAGATCGAGGGTGCTGCCGGCAGCCATCCCAGCTGTCGCGCCCAAGGCCATACCGGCTGGGCCTCCCAATACACCAATGAGAGTCCCAAAGGATGTTCCAAGCAGAGTGCCCATCGGCCCAACATCATCCCCTTGTTTTACGGTTGCGGTGCCATCTGCATTCTTAGCTAGTACTGCATAGGCGTAAACACTGATGCTGCCTTCGTCATCGAGTTGCTGAAGAGCTTTTTTTCCTTCATAAGCTTGGTTCTCATTATTAAAAACCACCACCAGCATGCGATCCATGGTCATCCTCCTGTTTACGTTGATGAATGTTTAGCGGAAATCTTGTGACCCGATCTTCTGAGTCTTATGCGCTGTTTTTGGGGCGGTACTAGGACCGAAGGTGCTCAGATCGATCTGGAGCAACTCAACAGGGGTCGAGCGTTGATAAGAGGAACGACGGCCTTGCATCGAAGCCCTTCGTTCCCGAGCGACAAAGAGCCTGAGTGAAATAATTTGAAGCGAAGTCTACCTCAACGCGCACCTCATGGCAACTGTCACAGCCACCGTCAGACTAGTCATTCTCTGTTGTTGAATCGAAAGAATTTCATGCATCGCCGCTATGCGGCCTCCCTTATAGGCGATGTTGTGGAATCGATTCGTCGCATAATGCCGGACTTAATATGGCGGACGAGCCAGTAACATGTTGCCCGTGGATCGCCTTCCGAATCGTGATCCCATTCTCGGATATGTAACTTCCAGCCTTTGGCCTTGAGTTCTGACAATAGGCGCAGATCGCGGGCCGCTCTGTCCGGACAAACTATATAAAGCCAGCCTGTTTCCTCCTGATCGAGAGGGATTTTGTTTCTCAGCCATGCCTCTAATTCCTCAACGGTCTTGACTCTGACTTCGTGCCGGATCACGGGGGTGGGACGCGCAATTATTGTTTCTCAGATTCTGCCTTGCAGTTGCGAGACTTCAAGTTTCATGTAGCGGCAGACGCATTCGTCCGCCCGCACCAGATTTAACAATCCATTAACTTACCCCTCCAACTCTGCTCTTATCATTGCAACCCAGCACAAACTCTCAGGAGGAGTTTTCGTGAAGATATTGAAGTTTCCTAGTGTGTCTTTCTTGGCTTTCACATTGTTAGCAGCATCAATCTGTCATGCCCAAATCTCTCTTCTTGCCGTTGGCACTCTCGACAAATCTCGCGCCGGAACTTTCCAGGACCTTTCCGGCCTCACATATCCCCTGGGAAATGGCGTACGAGCGAACGAACTCGGCGGCCTAGGCTCGGCGATCACGAACGCCGGCGGCTATACCTTCCTCGCGCTGCCCGATCGCGGCCCCAACGCCGTCTCCTACGATTCCAACATCGACGACACAGTCAGCTACATCAACCGCTTCCACACCATCACGATGAATCTCTCCCTCAACCGAAGCGGCTCCGGTCTGCCGTTTAACCTGACCCCCAAGCTGAGTAAGACCACGCTGTTGTGGAGTTTCTCTCCCTTGGTCTACGGAAGCGGAAGCGGCCTCGGTGTGGGCTCTGGCGCTCCACCACTCAATAACTTCTTCTTCCATTTCTTCACTGGGCGCTCCGACAATTTCGATCCCGCCCAAAACTCGGGTAATCCCGCCGACGCACGCTTCGACACTGAGGGCCTGCGCATCTCCAACGACGGCTTCCGCGTCTACATCTCCGACGAATACGGACCGTATGTCTACGAATTCGACCGCATCACCGGCCTGCGCCTGCGCTCCTTCAAGATCCCGACCTGCACGTCACAATCGCCCTCTTGCTTCTACGTCTCGACGCTTTCATCGATGGGTAGCGTCGAAATCTCCAACAACACCGAAGGTCGCGTCGCCAACAAAGGCATGGAAGGACTCGCCATCACTCCCGACGGCAAAACGCTGGTAGGCATCATGCAGAACGCTCTGATTCAGGACGCCGCCGAAGGAAAGGCTCAAGGCAAACTGCTCCGCATCGTCACGTTCGACATCGCCAGCGGAGTGGCAACCCATCAGTACGGCTACCTGCTCACCTCAGGCACCGGGGTCAGCGAGATCCTCGCCCTCAACAATCATGA
>Ga0126371_10005151_pt1 | contig 11597 bp, 12 predicted proteins | sample PanSoiMetaPlot_4_FD_110145 | JGI IMG/M metagenome (GOLD analysis project Ga0126371, IMG submission 110145) | Tropical forest soil microbial communities from Panama - MetaG Plot_4 | ecosystem: Environmental > Terrestrial > Soil > Tropical forest > Bulk soil | place: Panama | collected 2016-02-17
CCACGAAAGTTTTGGTGCAGTCGATTCTGGCCATTGCCTTCGCGGAAGCGATTGTGTTCTACACGCTTTTCCTCATCAAGTAAGAAGTCAAGTAAGAAAAGGAAAAGAAATATAACGCGCAGAGCGCGCACGGGGCGCGTCCTGCCGAGATGAGAGGTTGACTATGTATGCGATGGCAATGCTGATAATCGAGGCCGGCGGTGGACAGATCGGAGAGATCGCTAAAACCTTCGGTGTGGACTGGACCCACCTGGTAGCTCAAATGATCAGCTTCTGTATCGTTTGTATCCTTCTTCAACGATTCGCCTACAAACCCGTTCTCAAAATGCTGGAAGAGCGGAGGCGGCAAATTGCACAAGGGCAGGCAAACGCCGAGCAGATCAAGATCGAGTTGTCCCGAACCGAGGCCCGCAGCAAAGAGATGCTCGACCAGGCCAACGCACAGGGGAACAAACTGATCGAAGAAGCTCGGGCCGCCGCGGCCCGCGTGCAAGAGCAGGAAACCCAGAAAGCCGTCGCCACTGCCGAGCGCGTGATGCTGAGGGCGAAAGAGGCCTCGGCACAGGAACGTACCCGCATGCTCGCGCAACTCAAGTCGGAGTTCGGCCGGTTGCTCGTCGAGACCACCGCCACTGTCACCGGCAAAATTCTGACGGCGGAAGATCAGCAGCGCTTGGCCGAAGAAACCGCCCGGCAATTGGCAGCATAAGGGCGAGGCGAGGCGAAACAGAATATGCAGAGCAACAAACAACTCCGCCGCGAAGCCAAGCAACTCTTCCGCTTCTGCTTGGTTAAAGGAATGCTGGATGAAGTGAGAGTTATCGAGGCAGTGCGAAAGGTGCTCGAAGCCAAACGCCGCGGCACTTTCGCCTTACTCGCGCACTTCCGACGGCTGGTGAAATTGGAAAGCTTGCGACACACGGCCGAGGTTGCGAGCGCCGCTTCTTTGCCTGCGGTCTTACAGGCGCGCGTGCAATCGAATGTCGAGCGCCTGTACGGGCCGGGCATAAGCACCTCGTTTGTGCTCAATCCGGCATTGATCGGAGGAATGCGCATCCAGGTCGGCAGCGATGTTTATGACGGCAGCGTGCGAGCTGGGTTGGAGTCGCTGCAAAAGAGTTTTTGAAAGGAACTTACGGGTTCCGAAAACCGTTGCCGGTTGAGAGTTCTTGAATCGAAGCGAAGGGACATATGGCTGACCTCTTACAGGAAATTGAGGCACAAATCACCGGAGCGAAGGTCACCGCTGCCAGGCAGAACGTGGGTGTCATTCGCGAGGTCGGAGACGGCGTGGCAAGAGTCGAAGGCCTAACCGATGCGATGCTTAACGAGATGCTGGACCTCGGCCACGGAGTCACCGGCCTGGCCTTGGACCTCGACGAGACCGAAGTTGGTGTGGTGGTTCTGGGAGACTACACCAAGCTTCAGGAAGGCGACGAAGTGCGCACCACAGGCAAGCTGCTCGAGGTGCCTGTGGGCAAGGGTTTGTTAGGGCGGGTCGTGAACATGCTGGGCGAACCCGTGGATGGCAAGGGTCCGGTCCAGAGCGAGATCGCATATCCGGTCGAGAAAATGGCTCCGGGGATCATCCGGCGACAACCTGTTACCCAGCCGGTACAAACGGGCATCATGGCGATCGACGCGATGATTCCCATTGGCCGCGGTCAGCGCCAACTGATTATCGGCGATCGTTCGACGGGCAAGACGACCATCTGTGTCGACACCATTATCAGCCAGGCACGACTGAACAAAGCGGCTGAGGCGGCCGGCGATAAGAACTATCGTCCGCTCTACTGCATTTACGTTGCGGTTGGCCAGAAGCAGTCGAGTATTGCCCGCACGATTGCCGTGCTCGAACAAGCCGGGGCGATGCCCTACACCATCATCGTAGCGTCGCCCGCTTCCGATTCGGCAACCAGTCAGTATCTGGCTCCATTTGCCGGAGCGGCGATGGGCGAATGGTTCATGGACAATGGTATGGACGCGCTGATTGTCTTTGACGACTTGTCCAAGCATGCTGTGGCGTACCGGCAGGTATCCCTGGTATTGAAACGGCCGTCGGGTCGTGAAGCGTATCCGGGCGACGTTTTCTATCTCCACAGCCGCTTGCTCGAGCGCGCGGCACGCGTCGGCGAAAAGTATGGCAATGGCTCGCTGACGGCCTTACCCATTATTGAAACCCAGGCCGGCGACGTATCCGCCTACATCCCCACCAACGTCATCTCGATCACGGATGGCCAGATCTATCTGGAAACGGACTTGTTCTACCAGGGCGTCCGTCCCGCGATTTCGGTCGGGCTCTCGGTGTCCCGCGTTGGCTCCGCAGCGCAGCTCAAATCGATGAAGCAGGTTGCCGGGCAGCTCAAAGGTGACCTCGCCCAATTCCGAGAGTTGGCGGCATTTGCCCAATTCGGTTCGGAGTTGGACGCCAAGACGCAGTCGAAGATTGATGGCGGCAAGCGGATCATCGAGATCTTCAAGCAGCCGCAGTACAGCCCCCTTCCGGTGGAAGGGCAGGTGGCGGTTCTCTGGGTGGTGAACAACGGTTTCCAGCACATCGCTCCGATTTCGCGAATCAAAGAATTCCAGAGGAAGCTGAACGAATTCCTGACCACCCGAAAGATCGAGTTACTCCGGAAGATCGAAAACGAAAAAGCGCTCAGCAAAGACCTGGTGGCCGAAGTGAAGGCTGCGGCCGACGAGTTCAAACAGATCTGGAAATGAGCGCCCTCTTGTAGTTGTGACTGTACGTTGATTTGAGAGAGTGTAACGATGATTCGCAAACTATATGCTACGGATGACAGCAGCGCGACCTCGATTCTGAGGCTGGTGCTGGGGGTTGTGTTCTTCGCGCACGGTGCGCAGAAGATGTTGGGGTGGTTTGGAGGTTTTGGGTTCTCTGGCACAATGGCTTTCTTCATCAAAATGATGCATCTTCCCGCTCCGCTGGCCTTTCTGGCGATCGCGGCCGAATTTTTCGGAGGAGTCGGGCTGATTTTGGGGCTCCTGACGCGAGTTGGGGCGTTCGGCATCGGCATGAACATGCTGGTTGCGGTTGCTGTGGTGCATCATAACTTCGGATTCTTCATGAACTGGAGTGGCGCTCAGAAGGGCGAAGGGTTTGAATATCACCTTCTGGTGCTCGCGATGGCGGCTTTTCTCATGATCAAAGGGGCGGGCGCGTTTTCGCTCGATCGGGTTCTCACTGTTTCGGCATGTTCGGGCACCGCCGCAGCCCGTCTGGCGCACTCATGACCAAGAACAACCGAGTCGATGCACCTCATTTGCTAATTAGCATGGATTTTTGATTATGCACAGTGTCCGTGACTTACGACGACGCATCCGGTCCATCAGCAGCACTGCGCAGATTACGAAAGCGATGCAGATGGTAGCGGCATCAAAAATGCGCAAAGCGCAGCAGGCCGCGCTGGCCGGCCGCCCCTTTGCCTACCTCCTGTACCGCATTCAACGTGAAGCCACGACCCGGATGGGCGAGTTCAGTCATCCGTTGCTCGAAAAGCGCGACGTCCGGAAAAGAGCGATAATTCTCATCGCCGCCGATAAGGGCTTGTGCGGAGCACTCAACAGCAATTTGTTTCGTGCAGCCGCCAAGTTCGATCCCCAATCGACGGTTTTCATCACGGCCGGACGCAAAGCTGCCCAGTTCGTCGCTCGCACCGGGCGGCGGCTTGCTGCCGAGTTTGAATACGCCGACTCGCCTCACTTCTCCGAGGCCGCGGCGATTGCGGCCTTCGCTCGCGACCTCTTCTTGAAGAGGGAGGTCGACCAAGTCCAGATCGTCGCCACAAGATTCGTGAACACCCTTACTCAGAATCCGCTCGTCATGGACTATCTTCCCGTGGGCGAAATCACAGAGCTGAAGATTCCGGGTATGGAATCCGAAGAGGAGCTGAAAGCAGACGACACAGAGTCCTTGTTTGAACCCAACCCAGAGGCGGTCGTCGCCTACCTGCTCTCACATTATCTGAATCTGTACATCTATCAGGTCTTGCTGAATGCCAAAGCCAGTGAGCAAAGCGCGCGCATGGTGTCGATGAAGAACGCCACCGACAGCGCCGACCACCTGATTAAAGAGTTGTCACTCGAATACAACAAGCAGCGACAAGGCAATATCACGAAAGAGTTACTGGAAATCGCCGGCGGCCAGACTGCGTGAGCAAAACATGTATTGGTCGTTGCAACTGGGAATGAATATGAACAAAGGCAAGGTCGTAAAGGTTACTGGTCCCGTGGTGGACGTCGAGTTTCCGGAAGCACTGCCGGGAATCTATAACGCGTTGACTGTTGAGTACAGAATTAAGGAACAGCCTGCAACGGTGACGCTAGAAGTACAGCAACACCTCGGCGATAAATTGGTCCGAGCCATCGCCATGGCTGGTACCGAGGGCCTCAAACGGGGCTTCGAGGTTACAGACAAGGGCGGGCCCATCACCATGCCAGTCGGTGAAGGTGTCCTGGGCAGGATCTTTGACGTTACCGGCAATCCCGTGGATGAACGCGGACCGGTTCAGGCGGAAAAGTACTATCCGATCCACCGCACGCCGCCGTCGTTGGAGGATCAATCGACTTCTCCACAAGTGCTCGCGACGGGCATCAAAGTCATCGACTTAATCTGCCCGTTCTTGAAGGGTGGCAAGGTGGGTGCTTTCGGTGGCGCGGGAGTGGGCAAGACGGTCGTGATCATGGAGTTGATCCACAATATCGCGAAGCTTCATGGCGGCGTGTCGGTGTTCGCCGGAGTCGGCGAGCGCACACGGGAAGGAAACGATCTCTACCACGAAATGTCCGAGGCCGGTGTCATCAAGCAGGACAACCTGGGGGAGTCCAAAATCGCTCTGGTATACGGACAGATGAACGAACCGCCGGGCGCACGGCTGCGCGTGGCTCTGTCCGGCCTCGCCATTACAGAATATTTCCGCGACGAGAAGAACCAGGATGTGTTGCTCTTCATCGACAACATTTTCCGTTTCTCGCAGGCTGGCTCTGAGGTGTCGGCCTTGCTCGGCCGTACCGCCAGCGCTGTGGGTTACCAGCCGACCCTTGCGGCCGAGATGGGTGCGCTGCAGGAACGAATCACCTCCACCAAGAAAGGCTCGATCACGTCCTTCCAGGCTGTCTATGTTCCCGCTGACGACCTGACCGATCCGGCACCGGCCACAACCTTCGCGCACCTGGACGCAACCATTGTGTTGGATCGCGCAATTGCCGAGTTGGGTATCTATCCCGCCGTGGATCCTCTGGCCTCGACCTCTCGCGCCCTTGCCCCCGAAATCGTAGGTCAGGAGCACTATGCGGTCGCGGGTGGAGTACAGAAGGTGCTGCAGCGCTATAGAGATTTGCAGGATATCATCGCCATCCTGGGCATGGATGAGCTTTCGCCGGAAGACAAGTTAACCGTGTACCGGGCGCGCAAGATTCAGCGCTTTCTGAGTCAGCCGTTCAGCGTGGCGCAAGTGTTCACTGGTCACGAGGGCAAGCAGGTGCCTGTGGCAGAAACCGTTCGGGGTTTCAAGGAGATCCTCGAAGGCAAACACGACGATGTGCCGGAAGCGAACTTCTACATGAAGGGCCCCATTGAGGAAATCAAACAAGCTTGACGGTGGCTCGAACCGGCAATCGAACACAGGAAGATATGGTCAACACGCTAAAGCTTGAAATTGTGACGCCGAACGCGGTGGTCTATTCCGAAGACGTCGAGATGGTGACACTGCAGGGTGTCGAAGGCCAGATGGGAATCTACCCTCAACACGTCCGGCTGATGACGCAGTTGGTGCCGGGTGAAATGATTGTGCACAAGGGCGGCCGGGATGATTTCCTCGCGGTTGGAGAGGGGCTAGTGGAGATCACGAACGACCGTGTCGCCATCGTAACGGATATGGCCGTAGCTGCCGAGAACATCGACGAAGCAAGGGCCGAAGAAGCGCGTCAACGCGCCGCTGCACGGCTTCAGGAAAAGCTATCCTCGCAGGACCTCGCATCCGTCAACGCTATGTTAACTCGCTCACTAGCGCAATTGTCGGTGAAGCGACGGCATCGCAGACCATAAGGATCGGAACATAATTTCTGGATTAGTCGCCGATCAATGCCTGCTCGCGTCATGGGTGATGAGGACTAGGGCAAGTGCAGCTGCGTACTTTTGCATCATCCGATTCGCTCAGGCAGGGATCAGAACAGATGCCACGTCACGATCATTGCGAGGACCATCAACAGCGTACCCGCAAAAAGGAACTTCTCAGATCGAGTAATGTATTTTGGCCACTTGAAGACGCCGTAGTGGCCGAGGTCGGTCAACATATATCCGAAGATCACGATCAACGCTAAAACCTACTCCTCGATAGTCAAGAAGAAATCCTCGATTCGAATAAGCGATGCCCCGCATGGGCAGCACCACTCCAAAAATCGCAAGCATGACCATACCGATCAGCTGCAGTCCGATGCCTAACTTGAAATGCCGCTCTTCTGCCTTGAAGGTGAGTTCCCGATCCAGCGTCCACCAGAAGCGAGCGAACAGGAATCCGAGCAAGATGCTCGAGACAGGAAGAGTTGCGCGAACGCCATCGCCAAATTGCACCAACCCACCTCCTGTCGCGCAGCGACACTGCTACGTATGATTTCGCGTGCCACCAGCGAACCAGCACTTCGACAGCCACTCATCAGACGCTGAGCGTAAAACTCAGACTATTTAACGCTCGCGTAATGCACAGGGCATCTTCCTTTCAGGAGCCAGATCTGCTCGTCATATGTCGATCATCTGACAAGGCTCCAACCGTCACTTTCGCGGTTCATTACAAGTCGAGAAGCATACTGCCCTCCAGCCAAGCGTGTAAATACTCACGCTAGACGAAGCCGACAATTCCGCTGCTGCACACTTGGGGAATGGCAGCGCGCGTGCCTCGACAAAGATCGACATGTTTGAGTTCCACGGATATTTCGCTCAGTTGACGGTCTAAACAGCATAGCGAGGCAACAGGTTGCATTTCAGGCTCCGGTGGCGAGAGCCAAGTATCGCCTGGGAAACGAGGCGGAGACCTACACCGAATTACCGTTCGGGAATACGAGGTTATAAGAGATGGCAACTCGAGAAATTACAGCGAATTCCCAAGCCGGTCCGAATATCGTGAGAACTTCGGCGACGGCAAACTACTCACGCCCCTTGGCCGTCGTTACCACGCTGTTCTTCATGTGGGGATTTCTGACCTGCCTGAACGACATTTTAGTGCCTCATCTCAAGTCAATCTTCGATCTCAGTTACGCGCGGGTCATGTTGGTCCAGTTTGCCTTCTTCTCGGCTTACTTCTTGTTTTCGATCCCGTGGTCGAGAGTTGTAAACAAGATCGGATACCAGCGGACCATGGTGATTGGCTTGTTGACCATGGCATTTGGATCATTCCTGTTCTTGCCGGCCGCATCTGCTGCGTCGTATCCGCTGTTCTTGACCGCGCTCCTCATTCTTGCGGCAGGAATTACAGGTCTTCAGGTAGCAGCGAACCCCTACGTGGATTTGTTGGGCAGACCTGAAACAGCCTCGAGCCGGCTGGATCTGACACAGGCTTTCAACTCGCTCGGCACCACGATCGCGCCAAAAGTCGGGGGCCTGCTCATCCTGAGCGGGGCACCAATGGCAATGGAACAGATACGGCAGCTCACGCCTCAGGCCCTTCAGGCGTACCGGGTGCACGAAGCAGCCTCGGTCAAGATGCCATACGCGGTGATCGGGATTGCGCTGGTCTTGCTGGCAATTCTGATTGGCACTTTCAGACTGCCAAGAATTGAAACGGCAGAAAGCTCAGCAAGAAAGGTCGACGATTCCATCTGGAAGCACCCAAATTTGCTCTTTGGGGCGCTCGGGATCTTCGCCTACGTCGGTGCGGAAGTTTCCATTGGAAGCTTCTTGGTGAACTATTTAGGTCTGCCCGACATCGCTAACCTCTCCGCCAAGACTGCAGCAGGCTTTGTGTCGTTCTACTGGGGTGGCGCTATGGTTGGAAGATTTCTCGGTGCTGGACTTCTGCGCCGATTCAGGCCTGGATCTCTGCTTGCCCTGTGCGCAACCATTGCCGCGGTGCTGATTATTGCTTCGATGCTGTTGGGCGGCCACACGGCGATGTGGACGATTCTTGCAGTCGGGCTCTTCAATTCGATCATGTTCCCGACCATCTTTAGTTTGGGAGTGGCAGAACTGGGGCCCCTGACGGGAAACGGATCAGGCCTGTTGAATATGGCCATTGTCGGCGGCGCCATCCTACCCGTGATCCAGGGCGTGATCGCGGACCACGTCGGGCTGCACCATGCATTTGTTCTACCGGTGATCTGCTACTTGTACATCTTGTTCTACGGCCTGAGTGGATCGAAACCGAATAGCGACCGCTATGCAAGAGCGTAAGTACGAACCCGGGGGATACATATGTTAGTCGGAGGAGATATTGGCGGTACAGAAAACGTCGCTAGCGATCTTTTCGAGCGAAGCCGGACCTCACGATTCACTCGCTCAGGAGAAAGAGTGGCCGGGATGAAGGAGTCTGCATGAACGTGCTGGTCATTGATGTTGGCGGAACGCACATCAAGGTGCTCGTCAGTGGCGAGCGTGAGCCACGGAAGTTTGCGTCCGGGCCAAGGCTGACAGCCAAACAAATGGTGGCGGGAGTGAAGAAGATCACAGGGGACTGGAAGTATGACGCAGTTTCAATCGGCTTTCCCGGGCCGGTTTTGCGAAATCGGCCAGTTGCAGAACCACGCAATCTGGGAGGCGGTTGGGTTGGCTTTAACTTCAGGTCGGCATTCGGCTGTCACCTAAAGCTGGTAAATGACGCTGCCATGCAGGGGTTGGGCAGCTATCGACGAGGAAAGATGCTCTTCTTGGGATTAGGAACCGGGCTCGGGTCAACCCTGATTGTCGACAGCATCGTGGAGCCCATGGAGCTGGGCCACCTTCCGTATAAGAAGGGGACCTACGAAAGCTATGTGGGCAACGAGGCGTTGGTGAAGCAAGGCAAAAAGAAGTGGCGGTGCCATGTTGCGGACGTGGTTGCCCAGCTCGTTGCGGCTCTCGAGCCAGACGAAGTGGTTCTGGGAGGCGGCAACGCGAAGGAACTGAAAGAGCTGGCTCCGAAATGCAGGCTCGGGGACAACCACAACGCATTTCTGGGTGGTTTTCGCTTGTGGGACGAAGCAAGTAAGCCGAACGTTTCGAGCTCAACAGGATTGGTTTCAGGCACACAGAGTACACGAAAAGACAACGAACATGGCAGCACCCGCGGAAGCAATAGCCAGGCGACCGTCGAACTGAGAAAAGTCCAGGTGCAACGCGTCATCTCCGAACTTGAGAGCAAGGAAGAACCAAAACTCGATCACGACGGTTCCATCAACAACCTGATCACTTAGTACAAGAAATCCAAGGAGACCGCATGACCACTCTCGGCTTTGACAAACCGCTGTATGTTCTGCCCTTTGATCACCGAGGCTCGTTCCAGAAGAAGATGTTCGGATGGGACGGCGCATTGAGCCCGCGACAGACAGCCGAAATTGCGGCCGCCAAGCGCGTCATCTATGACGCTTTCAGAACCGCCGTCCACGCGGGCGTGCCTAAAGAAAAGGCCGGCATTCTGGTGGACGAGCAATTTGGCGCAGCGATTCTGCGCGATGCAAGCGCGGCAGGATACTCGACTTCGTGCCCGGCAGAAAAAAGCGGACAGGACGAGTTTGATTTCGAGTATGGAGAAGACTTCGGGAAGCATATCGAAGCGTTTCACCCGACCTTCTGCAAGGTTCTGGTTCGTTACAACCCCGAAGGTGATCCCGAACTCAATCGACGCCAGTCGGCCCGTCTGAAGCGCCTGTCGGACTATCTGCACGGCGCCAGCCGCAGCCGGTTTATGTTCGAACTGCTGGTGCCGGCCGAAAAGGCCCAGCTCGAACAGTTTCGAGGAGACAAAAAAGCCTACGATCTCGAGCTGCGACCCCGTTTGATGGCGCAGACCATCGAGCAGCTGCAGGACGCTGGCGTCGAGCCGGACGTATGGAAGATCGAAGGCCTCGAGCGGCGCGAAGACTGCGAAAAGATTGTGGCCGCCGCACGTCGTGGAGGCCGCAAGCGGGTTGGCTGCATCATTCTGGGACGCGGTGAGGATGACCGCAAGGTCCGCGAATGGCTGACTACCGCATCAGCCGTACAGGGCTTCATCGGTTTTGCCGTCGGTCGGACCAGCTTCTGGGATCCGCTGGTCGACTGGCGCGGCAAGAAGATCACACGGGAAGCGGCGGTGGCGGAGATAGCCCGCCGTTATCAGGAGTTCGTCGAGATTTTCGAAACCCAACATGAGACTGTTCAAAGATAAGGAAAGGATCGACGTGAAGACGGAAGAATATGTCATCAAGCTGGCTCCCTCAATTTTGGCAGCGGACTTCGCTCGCCTGGGGGAACAGGTAGCGGACATTAATAAATGAGGATAAGAACGGTTGGTAGGAGCTGCCATGAATGATCAAGGATTCCCGGCCACTGATGTTCCAACACCGAGACTCACGATTGCGGGCCGCTGCTTCCGCTCGCGCTTAATGCTGGGGACAGGAAAATATCGCAGCCCGGAAATCATGGCTGCCTGTCACCGGGAATCAGGCGCGGAGATTATCACCGTGGCCGTACGCCGTGTAAACCTGGGAGACCACCGGCAAGATTCGATCCTTGGCCACTTGACGGATCATTCGTATTTTCTCCTTCCAAACACGGCGGGATGCAGAACGGCGGCCGATGCTGTGCGCACCGCACATTTGGCGCGCGAGGCCGGGTTTTCCAACTGGATCAAGCTCGAAGTGATTGGAGATGACCAAACTCTATTTCCCGATAACGAGGGACTGCTCGAGGCTACACGCATTCTGGCCAAGGAAGGGTTTGTCGTATTGCCTTACACGACTGATGATCTTGTCATTGCCCGGAAACTCATTGATGCCGGTGCTGCGGCCGTCATGCCGTTGGGAGCGCCGATTGGGTCAGGACTCGGCATCCAGAATCAGACGAACCTGCGGATTCTGCGTGAACAGATCACATCCGTTCCTCTGATCGTCGATGCCGGCGTGGGCACAGCCTCAGACGCCGCAATTGCGATGGAATTGGGATTTGACGCGGTCCTCCTCAATACAGCCGTCGCTGCCGCAGAAGACAGTGTCGCCATGGCCCGCGCAATGGGTCACGCTGTAATAGCAGGGAGACTGGCTTTCGAAGCTAAGCGCATGGGGCGATTCCTGTATGCCAACGCAAGCAGTCCGAAGGACGGGTTGAGTCACCCGGCGACGATCGCGCCGGTAAGTCTGCCGGCGCAGGAATACAGCCTCAAATGAAGAGAGCGAAAAACATGAACCGCAAAATGCCTGACGCGAAAACCTCGAATCACACCCAGATCCACCACGCCCGTGCCGGAATGATTACCCGGCAGATGAGGCACGTGGCACAGCGAGAGCAGCTGGAACCGGAGCTGGTCCGGGATGAAGTCGCTCGCGGGCGAATGGTCATCCCCGCCAATGTGAGCCACCGCAATCTTGAGCCGATGTGTATCGGCATTGCCGGAACTTGCAAGATCAACGCC
>Ga0126371_10005153_pt1 | contig 11594 bp, 17 predicted proteins | sample PanSoiMetaPlot_4_FD_110145 | JGI IMG/M metagenome (GOLD analysis project Ga0126371, IMG submission 110145) | Tropical forest soil microbial communities from Panama - MetaG Plot_4 | ecosystem: Environmental > Terrestrial > Soil > Tropical forest > Bulk soil | place: Panama | collected 2016-02-17
AAATTTTTTCTGGAACTCCTGGAACACCTCGCCGTAGTAGCCGCTGCCATAAATCACCACCTGGCCTTCTCTATTTGCGGCCTCAATCAAATCATTCCATGAAGTGGCGCCCATCGCGATGCCAAAACGAAGGCAGACCCAGAGGCAGAAAGACACGACGATAAAAATTGTCTTCTTGCTGCGCATCACCGTGCGGCTCTCTCCTTGTTAGTTTCTCTTGGCTTCGGTCAGAGTTTTTTGCAGGAGCGCATGAATTGGCTTCATCTCGATCCACTCGGGAAGGCCCGTGAACAGGAACTTGATCCCCTGCGTACGCTGGACATCGGGCCGCACCTCGTCTTTCGGGATATCCTCTCTCATGGAATTGCCACCGCTGGTGCATCGAGCTGAACAATCCTTCAGTTCGCTTGGTTAAGGGAAAGAATTATAAGAAATGGTGCGCCCGCCGAGAATCGAACTCGGACTTAGGGTTCCGGAGACCCTCGTGATATCCCTTTCACTACGGGCGCGACAGTAGAAATGAAAAATTAAAAGTAAAAATGCGAAAACCAACAAAGTTTCAGACAACGGGTTTTACCGCCGTCGTTATGCCGTCCGACTTGCGTCGAAAGTTTTCTATCACTCGACTAGAATTGAGTCAACGATTTTGCGGCGCTGGCGTTGTCGGCAACATGCACCATCTCGCCGTGAATGATGCCGTTCGACGCTAGAATCTCGTTATCCCAGATCAAAAGTGGCGCGCCGGAAAATTTACTGAGCTTGCCGCCGGCTTCCGCCACAATCAAAGCGCCCGCGGCGATATCCCAGGGCTTGAGCTTGAGTTCCCAAAAGCCGTCGAGGCGCCCGCAGGCGACGTAGCAAAGATCCAGGGCGGCGGAGCCGTTACGGCGGATTCCCTGGCAGCGCGTCAAAAATGCTTTGAAAAAACTGAGATAGAAGTCGGCATGCTCTCGGCGATCATAGGGAAATCCCGTGGCCAGCAACGCCTGGTCCAATTCATTCACCTGGGATGTCAGAATCGGCTTGCCGTTGAGTGTCGCACCCTGACCTATAACGGCTCTGAAACATTCGCGGCGCAGCGGATCGTAAACCAGACCCGCAATTACCTGATCGCCATGTTCCAGAGCGATGGATACACAAAATTGCGGATAGCCATGGGCGAAATTGGTGGTGCCGTCCAATGGATCGATGATCCAGCGGTACTCACGCCGCGTGCCCTCGAGCTCCGTTTCTTCTTCGGCGAGGATCGAGTGGTCAGGAAAAGTGTCCTGGATCGTCGCGACGATCTTCCTTTCGCATTCTTTGTCTATCGAGGTGACAAGGTCGATGGCGCCTTTATAATCGATGGTTTTTGGTTGCAGCCAGCCTGCGCGGATTATTTCGCCCGCCGCGTTGGCGGCATCCCATGCCGTGCTGAGAAATCCTGCGATGTCGTGGGTCATCCGCAATGTTCCTTCGCAATTGCCTCGCCGCTATGGTAGCTAATGGCGCGTGAAGATTCGAGCGCCGGCGAAAATTAATCTGCGGCTCCGCGTGGTGGGAAAACGAAAAGACGGCTATCACCTTCTCGATACGATCATGGTTCCGGTCTCGTTATATGACGAGATAGAGATCACCAAGGCCAAACCCAATGAAAGGGCGCGGCGTTCTTTAGAAAAGCTAAAGGTGACCTGTGACCATCCATTGGTGCCGCAGGGGAGGAAAAATCTTGCCTATAAGGCGGCGGCGCTTTTGATGGAAAAGACCGACAGCGACACACGCGTAAGGATCGATATTCGCAAGCGAATACCTGTAGGTGGTGGGTTGGGGGGCGGCAGCTCCGATGCAGCCGCAACTTTAGTCGGTTTAAACCGGCTTTTGAGACTTGGTCTCTCCACTAGGACATTAGAAAAATTGTCCCTATCGCTGGGCGCCGACGTGCCATTTTTTATCCAGCCTCGACCCGTCCGGGCGCGTGGCATAGGCGAGCGGCTAAGTACCCTGGGGAAGTTACCGCGCCTGTGGGCGGTTATTGTCCATCCGAAGTTTCCGGTGTCCACCGCTTGGGTGTACAGAAAACTGCGCCTAAAGTTGACAAAACCTAGCGCAAATACTAGCATAAATTCGCTTCTACGGAACGCTGATGGATTGCGGCAGCTACTGGTCAACGATCTGGAGACCGTTACCATGGGCCGGTATGCTAAGGTGGCCTCGCTCAAAAGCCGGTTGGCTGATGAGGGTGCCATCGGAGCGCTGATGACGGGAACGGGCTCTTCGGTCTTTGGCCTTTTTAATTCACGGCTCAAAGCGGAGCAAGCGTTTCGCCGGTTGCATGAAGTGAGCGGGGCCGAAGCCTTTTTGGTGCGTGTTTTGGGTCGAATGGGTCGATCGAGAATCCGGTAATCCGAGCGCCAAAGAGCTTAACTGATTTGGGTTTCAGAGGAGGTCCCTATGCAGGTAACAGAAGTTAGGGTCTTTCCTGTCGAGGAAGATAAGCTGCGCGCTTACGTAACGATCACCCTCGATCACTGTTTTGTGATTCGAGACCTCAAGATCATTCGTGGCACGACCGGGTACTTTGTCTCGATGCCCAGCAAGAAGAGAAAAGACGGCACCTATAAAGACATCGCTCATCCGATCAATAACGAAACCAGAAGGATGATCGAGGACAAGGTAATCGCAGAGTATCAGAAAATCGTGGTTGATCCGGCGCACCAAACGGTTGCAGAAAACGGATGATTTTTTGCGCGGGCGGATGACCTTCTCTTGAGAGGTTCGGGGATGGGCGGTCGCCAAGCGGTAAGGCCCCGGACTTTGGATCCGGTATCGAAGGTTCGAATCCTTCCCGCCCAGCCAGTTTAGATAGTAAACTGTCAATAACGAGTTTCGTCACAGTAAAGTCTTGCGGCGCCGTTCGACGATGAACGGCGCCCGCCATTTTAACCGACAGCGTTAGCGCGCAGTAGGCCCTACGACCTCGAAGCCGGTTTGCGAAAGAGTTACTACGTCTGAGTAATGTTCATCTAGCTAAACCATCATGAGCCAACACAACACCGAAGCAAAAATTTTCGCCGGAAATTCGAATCCGCCGCTAGCTCGCGAGATTACTGACTATCTTCAAGTGCCGTTGGGAAAGGCGTCGGTGGAGACCTTCAGCGATGGCGAGAGCAAAGTCGAGATCAAAGAAAATGTCCGTGGCGCCGACGTGTTTGTCTTGCAATCCACCTCTGCGCCGGGGAACGACAACTTGATGGAACTCTTGCTTATGTTGGATGCCTTTAAACGGGCATCGGCAAAACGGATTACCGCCGTGATTCCGTACTACGGGTATGCGCGCCAGGACCGCAAGGTGGTTCCGCGTGTGCCCATCAGCGCCAAGTTGGTGGCGGATCTGATTACCACGGCGGGCGCTTCGCGCATACTTACCGTGGATCTCCATTCCGGTCAGATTCAAGGATTCTTTAACATACCGGTGGATAATCTTTATGCGACTCCCGTGTTGTTGCAGCACCTGAGGAAACAACTGAATCACAACGAAGTCACCATCGTTTCCCCAGACGCCGGGGGTGTAGAGCGGGCACGCGCGATTGCGGCGCGGTTGGATGCGTCCCTGGCCATCATTGATAAACGGAGGGTGGGTCCCAACGTCGTTGCTGAAATGAACATTATCGGTGAGGTCACGGATCAAATCGCGATCTTGCTCGATGATATGGTGGATACGGCTGGAACGCTCACCATGGCTGCCGACGCCCTAAAGAAAGGCGGCGCCAAGAGAATCCTCGGTTGTTGTACGCACCCGGTGCTCTCAGGGCCAGCCATAACGCGGGTCGCAGAGTCACCGCTGGAAGAATTGATCGTCACCAACACCATCCCGCTTTCTGCGGAAGCGCAGCGTTGCAGTAAAATTAAGGTATTGTCAGTGGCTCATCTCATCGGAGAGGCGATTCGTCGCACCCATGAAGAGGAGTCCATCAGTTCTCTATTTGTCTAGAGAAATTCTCAAGTAACGAAGCCAGGGGGAGGAAAGTTTTGGAAACTCTTGAAATTCAAGTCGACGCCCGCGAAGCGGGAAGCAAACACGCGGCTCGGCGTCTTGGCCGAATGGGCAAGGTGCCAGCCGTTTTATATGGCCCAAAGACTCAACCGGTTCTGCTGCAACTGGACAAAAAAGATTTCTCGAGTCGAGTGGCCGGTCTCGAAGGATCGCATCTGGTCCGCCTAAAATCGAGCTCTCCGGCTTTGGCTGACAAAGTGGCTCTGGTAAAAGAGATGCAGTTCCACCCTATCAGCGGGGACGTGATGCATGCTGACCTTTACGAAGTTGATTTAACGGCAAAAATTCAGGTCCATGTGCCGCTTCACTTCATAGGCAAGGCCGAGGGTGTGGTGCGTGGTGGTATTCTGCAGCCGGTTGTGCGTGAGATCGAAGTGGAGTGTTTGCCGTTGGACATTCCGGAATTCTTCAACGTGGACGTTAGTGCCCTGGATATCGGCGATTCCATTCATATCGAAGAGCTACCGATGCCAGAGGGCGTGACCGCGGTTTTCGAGTCGAATCTGGCGTTGGTCACGGTGGTGCCGCCGACGGTCGAGGAGGCTCCGACACCTACAGTGGCACCGGTCGAGGGCGCGGTGGCAGCACCGGCAGAGGGAGAGGAGAAACCCGAAGCTACCACGGAATCTGAGCGAGCGGTCAGCCGTTGAGGGTTTCAGGACTTGATTGGTGAAACTGGTCGTCGGCCTCGGCAATCCCGGGAAAAAATACGAGCACACGCCGCATAATCTGGGGTTTCTCATCGTTGATCGTATCGCAAGCGGCAATGAAGTCACGGTGAGAAAGAAACTCTGTGATGCGCTGGTGGGAGAATGGTGGAGCGATGGCGAAAAGATTTTGCTGGTCAAGCCCCAGACTTACATGAACTGCAGCGGCGAAGCAGTGCGGTGCACTTTGCGCAAATTTGGCGCTACGCCGGAAGACCTTGTGATTGTCTACGATGATCTGGATTTGCCATTTGGCCGCATACGGATTCGTGCTCGGGGCGGCGCCGGCGGTCACCTGGGGCTGGTATCGATTATCGAAGCCGTTGGAGGAGCACCGTTTTACCGTGTTCGCATTGGAATCGGACGGCCTCCGGAAGGTATGGACGCAGAGGATTACGTGTTGGAGCCGTTCAGTTCTAAGGAGATGGGCGAACTGAAGGATGTGATTCCCAGGGCCGCCGAGGCGGTATTGTCTTTATTGAAAGAGGGCGGCCAACGGGCGATGGAGCGGTTCAATCGGGCGTCCTGAGCGTGTGCAGTTCGTTGTAAACGCTACTGGGCTATGATAGAAAAATCACTTTACCATGGAGGGCAATAAGACTGTGGCACAGTATGAGACCCTTTTTGTGGTGCATCCAGAAAAGGGACCAAGATTAAAAGAGTTCATCGAAAGATTTAAAAGAATCATTGAGGGACAAGAGGGTACCGTGTCCCATGTAGATGAATGGGGACTGCGGGATCTTGCTTATCGGATTGAAAAGCAGGGTAAGGGTGTCTATACGTTACTTCAATACCGATCCTCGGCGCGGGCAGTGGAAGAATTGGAACGAAATCTAAAGCTGACCGACGGTATTCTTCGCTATTTGACCGTCCGTACCGACGAGGAGGGCGCGACCGCAGCGGTCTCTAAAGGTCCTTCCGAAGAGCAAAAAAAACCGGCTGACGCGTCCGTGGATCAAGAAACGGATCGGAAGGCCGAATAGGTTGAAGAGCAGGGAGTTTGATAAATGGCGCAGAGGGAAATGGGGGCGAGGCCAGGACGCGAAAGGGGAGACGACGAAAAAGGAGGTCCTCGCAGGCGTCCTATGTTTCGGCGTAAAGTGTGTCGTTTCTGCGCCGATAAGACGCTCAGAATCGATTATAAAGATATCAAGACGATCTCCCAGTTCGTCACTGAGCGGGGCAAGATGACCCCAAGCCGCATCACGGGTAACTGCGCCCGTCACCAGAGGCTGTTGACGACCGCCATCAAAAGGGCGCGCAGTGTTGCGCTGCTCCCATTTACTACCGCAAAAAACTAAGTTTTTGTCCTAACGGTTTTTATGCGACGGCTAGAAATCATCAGCAGATTTTTTCTCGCCTTGGCCTCTACCTCAGTCCTACTGATTGCCGGAGTTGCCATACCTCCCGTGGGTATCGTTCTTATCCCACTGGTGCCGCAGCCCGTGCTCGCTTTTGGCTATAGGTTTGGAGTCCGCTGGGGAATAGGCGTCCTCGTAGCGGCTATCGCCCTTCTTTTCGTGGTGGCGGGAAAAGAGTTGGCGCTAGTTTATGCAATATTGGCCCTCATGGCTCTCTTATTGTTCGGTTTATTGGGAAGACTGCGCTCCATCGAGTTTTTAGTAGCGGGTATAGCCGGAGTTATTTTCACGTTGACCTGCGCTGTTTTGTTCTATTTCTACGGTTCTTGGTCCGCATTGGTTGAGGATCTGCAACGTAGTTTGAACGAGAATCTCATGGCGGCGCTGCGTGTTCATGAAAAGATGGGATTTCCCCAGGACAGCCTGGATTTGCTCAGGGAGCGGATTCCCCAGGTTGTACAAACTACACTCCAGTTCTTGCCGAGTGTGCTTTTTGTAGGTCTCTGTCTGACGGTGCTGATTAATGTTGTTTTTCTCTGTCGCCGGTTTCCGGCCCGGCGCGCTCAGTGGATCTCCATCGAAAACTTTCGCGAATGGAAGGGGCCGGAACCGATGGTTTGGGTTCTCATCGCGTGCGGGTTTGTGATTTTTATTCCGGGTTTGCAGTTTTTGCGCATATTCGCGTTCAATATACTCTTGGTGATCGGGACGGCTTACTTTATCCAGGGGCTTGCTATCATCGCCTACTTCTTTCACAAAAATAACGTCCCGCGATTTTTGCGCGGCGTAACCTACGTGCTCATCGCCTTTGAACAAATTTTCACACTTCTGGTTGTTGGTTTGGGACTTTTTGATCTTTGGGGTGACTTTCGTCGACTCGGTAAGAACAACCTCAATCCCAGCCAGGCGGGATAATGGGGATAATGGAGGGATCATGGAAGTTATTCTCAAGGAAGACATCGCTAATTTAGGCAAGATCGGGGAGGTGGTGCGGGTGCGCGACGGCTTCGCCCGCAACTATCTTTTGCCACGTGGCCTGGTGCTGGTGGCCAACAAGAAAAATCTCAAAGCCTTTGAACATCAGAAAAAAGTCGTCGCGGACCAGGAGCAGAAGGTAATGCGCGACGCTCAGGCCGTGGGGGAACAATTGACCGGGGTGTCCCTCACGATCGCGATGCGAAGCGGCGAGGAGGGCAGGCTCTTCGGCTCGGTAACCAACATGCAGATCGAAAAGGCCCTGAAGGCGAAAGGCCTCAATGTCGACCGGCGTAAGATTCATCTCGACGAACCGATTAAAAATCTCGGTGATTATGAAATTCCCATTCGTCTTGCCGCCGATATTACGGTGCCTCTAAAGCTGTCCGTCGTCCCTGAAGAGGGTGGAAAAGCGTCTTCGTAAACATTTCGCCGATCATTTCGTGTCGCGTCCTGCGACAGTCTCTAGCGCTGCCGCGCGGTCGGATCCAATGCTGTACTGGGCGCGGCTTTTCCTGCTGATCGCTGCCGTTCTCTGGAGTCTCGCCGGCATCTTCATTAAGTTTCTTCCGCTGCCGCCGCTGACCATTGTTTTTTACCGCAGCTTTTTCGCCTCGGTATTTTTCGCGCTCTTCATCCGCAAGAGCATAGCTATGCCCCGGGTTCCGCTCCTCGTGGCCATGGCCAGTTATACTGCCGCCATCAGCGCCTTTGTTTCGGCCAATAAGATTACAACGGCGGCCAATGCTATCGCCTTGCAGTACACCGCGCCGCTTTTTGTGTTTGCGCTGGTGCATTTTTTGTTTCACGAGAAAATCGCCGGCGTGAGTTGGGTTTCACTTCTGTTCGGAATGCTGGGAATCGGCGTCATTTGCGCCGGGAGCGCCGGTCAACCGGATGCCGCCGGAGTGATGATCGCGCTGCTGAGTGGTCTGTTATTTTCCATCTACATGGTCAGTTTGCGTTTTCTCAAAGACGTGAGCCCGGGCACTTTGACGTTCCTCAACAACTTGGCTTGCTGCCTTATGCTTTTGCCCTTCGTGCGATCTGAGCTGGCTCTTTCATGGAACGAGGCGTGGATTGTCGCAGTCATGGGAGTGGTGCAACTCGGAATTCCCTACTGGCTGTTTTCGAAAGGCTTGGAACAAATCCAGGTTCAAGAGGCTTCACTGATCGTTCTGATCGAGCCGGTCTTGAATCCTATTTGGGTGGCGCTTGCTGTTGGAGAACTGCCTTCGCGAGCGACGCTCGTTGGAGGCAGTCTGATCGTTCTAGGGTTAGGCGCTCGTTATCTCTGGCAGTTGCGCGTTCAGGCAGCCTCAGAAGGATTGGAGTAGTGGAGCACTGGAGCGATGGAGTGCCGTATCTAACCCAATACCCCCAGGACTCCAAGCTCCAATCTTCGGTTAGCTCGTTGACTGAATATTGCCGCCGTGGCGGATTCGTTCCATTTCTTCCGGCGGTAGCGTCTTGATATCTTTGCGCAGCTCGTAGTTGATGTGCTGGATCGCTTCAGAGGGGCCCGATCGATTGCCCATCAGTACCATGGCGCCGCTGCCGGTATTTTCCAGTTGGTAAAAGGAGCCGCCGGTAATCGTCGCCACCATTCCCGGTTTCATCACCGCTTTTCCGCCGTCGGGGAAATGCATGGTGCATTCGCCGTCGATAACGTAAAAAGTTTGGTCGGCGTTATGGCAGTGCATGTCGTCTTTGTCGCCCGGCTTGGGGTAGACATGGACCCAGGCATGACATTTCTTGGTGTTGAAGATTACCTGTCGCTTTCCTTCCTGAGCGAGCTTGACCAAGTCCAGCACTTCGATTGCCATAATCCCTCCCTGGGCGATGTTGCGCAGACCTTACCAACCCATCCTCCGCCTGTCAATTCGAATCACGGCAAGCATTCGGTAAGGTCACGCCCCCATTTAGATTCCCAAAGAATTTTATGGTAAGTGTTGGGAGTTCCAAGCGCAAAATTTAGGAGGGAGAAGATGACTATGAATTGGGGAATGGCCAACCGTTTAGCGAGAATCATTAAACCCGAAGATGGCCGCGCGGTTATGCTGGCCGTGGATCACGGCTATTTTCTCGGTCCCACCAGCGGGCTCGAGGAGCCGCGCAAAACCATCGAGCCGCTGCTACCGCATGCGGATTCGATCATGCTGACGCGCGGCGTGCTGCGAACTTCCGTCGATGCTAAAGCGGACAAGCCGGTGGTCCTGCGCGTTTCCGGCGGCACAAGCATTCTCAAGGAGCTTTCCAACGAGGATATCACCGTTTCCATCGACGATTGCATTCGCCTGAACGTTTCCGCGATGGCGCTTTCGATTTTCGTTGGCTCAGAGTTCGAGAAAGAGACGCTGGTTAGCTTGGCGAAGCTCGTTGACGAGGGCGAGAAGTATGGAATTCCCGTGCTCGCGGTGACGGCCGTCGGCAAGGACATGGCCCGGGATGTTCGCTATCTCGGTCTCGCCTGTCGCATCGCTGCCGAGCTCGGCGCGCATATCGTGAAAACTTACTATTGCGACGATTTTGAACAGCTCATTGAGAGTTGCCCTATCCCGGTCATCGTCGCGGGCGGGAAGAAGACACCGGAAATGGAAGCGCTAGAGCTTACTCACAACGCGGTCAAAGGCGGAGCAGTGGGCGTGGATATGGGCCGCAATATCTTTCAGTCCGATTCTCCGGTAGGAATGATCAAAGCCGTGCGCGCCATCGTGCACGAAAACCTTTCGGTCAAGGAAGCGTTTAAGATTTACGAAAGCGCAAAGAATTCTAAGGCGAGGAAAGCCGGTTAAGACCGTCTTGCGTCTGGCGTCTAGTGTCTAGCGTTTATTCGGATGCCTGGTCCTCAGCTGAGGTCGAAGCAATGGCTAGTTTTCAGAAATTCACCGACATCGATGCTTGGCAGGCGGCTAGAGAGCTTACGACTCTTACCTATGTGGCAACAAAATCCGGTTAGTTCTCAAGAGATTTTGCATTGCGCGATCAAATCCGCCGAGCCAGCATTTCGATCATGGCCAACATTGCGGAGGGCTTCGGAAGGAGCGGTTCCGGTGAGTTTATCCAATTCCTCGCCGTCGCCAAAGGTTCTGCATGTGAAGTCAGCTCACATGTCTATGTCGCCCTAGATCAAGGTTATATCAGTCAACCGGAATTTGAACGTTTGATCGACGTGGCCGAGAAAACCGTAAATTTGATCGGAGGACTGATGAAGTACCTGCAGCAGTCAACAATCAAGGGCGCAAAATACAAACGCTAGACCAAGGGCCGGATACCACAACGCCAGACTCTAGACGCCAGACCGTAAACGAAACAAACCATGCGCGTCGCCATGTACTACAACAACCGGGACGTACGCCTTGAAGAACTGCCTGCTCCCAAAATAGGCGCCGGGGAATTGCTTGTGCGGATTCGCGCGAGCGGCATCTGCGGCAGCGACTTGATGGAGTGGTACCGTATCAAAAAAGCCCCGCTGGTGCTGGGTCACGAAATCACGGGTGAAGTGGCGGATGTCGGAGACGGAGTTAGGAATTTTCGCGTCGGGGATCGAGTTTTCGCATCGCATCATGTGCCGTGTGGGAAGTGCCGCTATTGTTTGGCGGGTCATCAATCGGTCTGCGATATGTTGCGTACGACCCATTTCGATCCGGGGGGCTTTGCAGAATACATCCGGGTACCCAAGATCAACGTCGAGTTGGGCACGTTTCGTTTGCCGGATGAAATGACCTTCGACGAGGGATCTTTTATCGAGCCACTGGCCTGCGTGGTGCGCGCGCAGCGCTTTGCGCGCTTGAGAGACGGTCAAACCGTGCTGGTCATCGGCAGCGGCATATCGGGGCTGCTTCATATCCAATTGGCGCGCGCGCGCGGCGCGGCCAAGATTCTTGCCACGGACATTAACGAGTTTCGTCTCAAGAGCGCGGCTCAGTTTGGCGCCGACGCTACGATTCATAGCGCGGAGGACGTGCCGGTGCGGGTGCGCGAATTGAACGACGGTCGCTTGGCCGATCTGGTGATCGTGTGCACGGGAGCGATGCCAGCCATTCAACAGGCTGTGAAGTCGATTGATCGCGGTGGCACGTTGCTCTTTTTCGCGCCGACGCCAGCGGGAGTCGATGCGCCGATACCGCTGTTCGATTTCTGGCGGGATGAAATTTCCGTTATTACCTCGTATGCCGCAAGTCCGCAGGACCTGATCGAATCCATCGACTTGATTCGCAAACGACAAGTGCGGGTAGGCGACATGGTTACTCACCGCTTGCCCTTGGCCGAAACCGGTCGAGGATTTCAACTCACCGCCAGCGGGCAAGATTCGATCAAAGTCATCATCGATCCGCTCCTTTAGAATAGGTCTAGGGTCTGGCGTCTAACGTTTAACGTTTTCATGGGTTTTAACACGAGACCCTAAACGCTAGACTATTTCGTGATTCCCAATTCCTTGCGCGCTTTATCGAGGAAGCTGTAGTTAACCACCTCAGCGGTTGTGACCGGTTTTGTTACTTTAGCGCTCTCGCGCGC